>Ga0302314_10012361_pt1 | contig 14789 bp, 13 predicted proteins | sample III_Palsa_N2_3_FD_200533 | JGI IMG/M metagenome (GOLD analysis project Ga0302314, IMG submission 200533) | Peat permafrost microbial communities from Stordalen Mire near Abisko, Sweden - III_Palsa_N2_3 | ecosystem: Environmental > Terrestrial > Soil > Palsa > Peat permafrost | place: Sweden... | reverse complement strand
ACCCCACCTCCACCCGCGGATCGACCCACGCGTAGACAACGTCGGTGACCAGATTGAACACCACCGTCAGCACCGAGGTGCAGAGAAACACCCCCAGCAGCAACTGATAATCCCGTGCCAGCAGCGCATCGAACGCGAGGCGCCCGATCCCCGGCCATGCGAACACCGTCTCCACCAGGATCGATCCGCCGATCAACTGGCCGGCCTGGATACCGGCATAAGTCATGACGGGCAGCAGCGCGTTGCGCAGGATATGGCGGCGCAGGATGCGCCCCTCCGGCACGCCCTTGGCTCGCGCGGTGCGGACGAAATCCTGCGACGCTACCTCCAGCATCGCGGCGCGAGTCAAACGCGCGTAGACCCCCATGTAGAACAACCCGAGGGTCAGCGCAGGCAGCACAAGATACTGAGCCGTGTCGGCAACGGACGCCCAGCCGCGCAGGCCGGCGCCCACGGTGTTCATGCCAAAGCTCGGCAGCCAGTCAAGCCAGACGCTGAACACCAGCACCAGCATCAGCCCGGTCCAGAAGATCGGCGTGGCGAAAAAGCCAAGCGCCAGCACGGTGATGACGGAATCCGCCCACCGCCCGACGCGCTGTGACGCGAGCGCGCCCAGCAGCATGCCCATCGCCAGGGCGAAGGCGAACGCAGTGCCGGTCAGCAGCAGCGTCGCCGGCAATCGTTCCAGGATCAGCGCGGCGACCGGGCGGCCCTGGCGGTACGACATGCCGAGATCGCCATGCAGCAGATGTCCGAGATAGATCAGCAACTGCGTCGACAGCGGCTTGTCCAGGCCGAACTGCGCGCGCAGTTGCGCGAGGAACTGTGGATCGGCGGCCCCTGCCTCGCCGGCCATGACGCTCGCCGGATCGCCGGGCGCGGCATGGATCAGCAGGAAATTCGCCACCGCGATGGCGACGATCATCACCGCCATTTTCAGCAGCCGTTGGATCAGAAAGCGCCAGAAGCGCGCTGGCCCCATGTTTCAGCCTCTTAACCCTGGCTTGAGGTCCCGGCGGCGTTGCCCTGATCGCGCGGTCCCAGCCGCGCGGTTCCAGGCTGAGGGCAGCCTCGGTTCACGCGAAATACGCGTCCTCGAAGTCGCCGTTGGGTCCCATCGCCGTGCGGATGATGTTGTGCAGCTTCGTCTCGTGCAGGGTCGGCCAGGCCAGCTCCATCAGCCAGATCTGCGGGATCTCGTCGCACAGGATCTTCTGCACGTCGGTGAATGCCTTTTGCCGCACCGCGGGATCGGGCGAGTTGCGCGCCGTTGCGAACAATGCATCCACCTGCGGGTTGCTGTAGCCGCCGGTGTTGGTGAACGTGATCTTCTTGATGTTGGTCGAGACGTAGCTGCGCTCCACCCCCAGGGTCGGGTCGCCATATTGCGACAGGAAGTTCGTCGAGGTGTCGTAGTCCCAGTCGCCGATGCGCCGCGCCCAGGCGCCGGCATCGGTGCTTTCCAGCGTGACCTCGATGCCGACTTTCTTCATGGAGGCACGGAAATATTCCGACAGCCGCATCCACACCTCGCCGTACGGCAGCGCCAGATGCTTGATGCGGAAGCGTACGCCGCTGGCGTCGGGCTTGTAGCCGGCGGCATCGAGCAACTGCATCGCCGCACCCGGGTCGTAGGCCTGCAGCTTCGCCACCGCGGGATCGTAGAACCGCGTGGTGGAGGCAATCGGCCCGGTGGCCACCTTGCCGATGCCGAACCACAGCCGGTCGCGGATGAAATTGCGGTCGATCGCGTGGCTCATCGCCTGGCGCACGCGCACGTCGCCCAGCGGCTTGACCCGGTGGTTGATCTCGAACCAGGACACCTGCGAGGCATATTCCCAGCCGTTCAACTCAAGCTTCAAATTCGGCATGGCCTTGAAGCGCGGCACGTCGAACGGCTCGATGTCGTTGGCCTGAGTCAGCTGCACCTGGCCGGTCTGCAATGCCAGCGCACGACTTTGGCTGTCCGGAATGATCCGGTAGATGATCTCGTCCAGGTAGGGCTCGCCCGGCTTCCAGTAGTCGTCAAAGCGCTTCATGCGGATGAAGTTGCCGCGCTGCCACTCGACGAACTGGAACGGCCCCGTGCCGATCGGATGCTGGTTCGCCGGATTGGTGCGATAGTCGGTGCCGTCATAGATATGCTTTGGCACGATCGCCGAGGCGGTAGCGTCGAACATCAGCATGAACGGCTCGAACGGCGCGTCGAGCGTGAAGACGACGGTGTGGGGATCGGGGGCGGTGGCCTCCTTGATCTTGTCGAAGATTGGCCGGGCGCGGGGCGATAGTTCCCGCTGGAACTTGGTGATCGAGAAGATGATGTCATCCGCCGTCATCGGCGTACCGTCATGGAATTTTACGTTCTCCTGCAGCTTGAACGTATAGGTCTTCTTGTCGTCCGACAGGGTCCAGCTTTTCGCCAACTCCGGCATCGGTTCGAGCTTGAAGGAGTATTTGCACAGACCCTGATACAGCTTGCCCGCGGCGAGTTGAGTGGGGCCCTGGTTGTTCACGCCCAGCACCAGGATCGGCGGCTCGGGAGTCAGAATCGTTGTCAGCGTACCGCCGCGCTTCGGCGCCGGTGCCGGGCTCTGCGCTTGGGCGGCGCCCGCATCCAGTAGTCCAGGCGCTGCCCCAAACGCGGCAGCGCCGAGCAACAACCCACGTCGCGTCAGATCCTGCATACCCCAAACCCCCGGGCGCCGGTTCGCGCCGCTTTATTGTGCAATGCAGCAAGCCTAGGGGGTTTGCTGCACTGCGACAAGCCTGGGAGTTAGGCAATCAGAAGTGAATGACGCGTTTGTAAGCATCCAGCACGGCCTCGTGCATGGTCTCGCTGATCGTCGGGTGCGGGAATACCGTCTCCATTAGTTCGACCTCGGTGGATTCAAGCTGGCGGGCGATGACGTAGCCCTGGATCAACTCGGTCACCTCGGCGCCGATCATGTGGGCGCCGAGCAGTTCGCCAGTCTTGGCGTCGAACACCGTCTTCACCATGCCCTCCGCCTCGCCCATGGCGATCGCCTTGCCGTTGCCGATGAACGGGAAGTGGCCGACCTTCACGTCGTGGCCTTGTTCCTTCGCGTGTGCCTCGGTCAGCCCGACCGAGGCGATCTGCGGGCGGCAATACGTGCACCCCGGAATGTTCCCGGTCTCAAACGGATGCACGTCGTTCAGGCCGGCGAGTTTCTCGACACAGATCACCCCCTCGTGGCTGGCCTTGTGCGCCAGCCAGGGCGGACCGGTGAGGTCGCCGATGGCGTAGACACCAGGTTCGCCGGTACGACCGTAGCCGTCCACCACGACATGCGTGCGATCGACTTTTACGGCGGTGCCCTCGAGGCCCATATCCTCGACATTGCCGACGATGCCGACGGCGGAGATCACGCGATCGACAGTGATGTCCTGTGACTTGCCACCGGCCTCTACTGTTACCGTTACGCTGTCGGCGGCTTTCTTCACGCCCTTCACGGCGACGCCCGTAAGGATCTTCATCCCCTGCTTCTCGAACGCCTTGTGGGCGAAGGCGCTGATTTCTTCATCCTCGACCGGCAGGATGCGTGGCAGCACTTCGACCACGGTCACCTGCGCGCCCATGTTGAGGTAGAAGCTGGCGAACTCGATGCCGATGGCACCGGAGCCGATCACCAGCAGCGATTTCGGCATCACGGTGGGGACCATCGCTTCCCGGTACGCCCAGATCAGTTTGCCGTCGGCCTCGATGCCCGGAAGTTGTCGCGCGCGGGCGCCGGTCGCCAGGATGATGTGCGGGGATTTCAACGTGGCGACCGGCTTGCCGTTTTTCTCCACCGTGAGCGTCTGCTTGCCGGCGAGCCGGCCGGTGCCGTCGAACACGGTGATCTTGTTCTTGCGCATCAGGTGGGCAACGCCGGAGGAAAGTTGTTTCGCGACCGCACGCGAGCGCTTCACCACCTTGGCGAGATCGAACTTCGCTTCCACCGGCGCGAAGCCGAACTCGGGCAGGTGGTGTAGCAGGTGGTTGATCTCCGAGGTGCGCAGCAGCGCCTTGGTCGGGATACAGCCCCAATTCAGGCAGATGCCGCCGAGGTTCTCACGTTCCACCACAGCGGTTTTCAGGCCGAGTTGCGCAGCGCGGATGGCGGCGACGTAGCCGCCGGGCCCGCCGCCCACAACGATCAGGTCGAAGCTCTGCTCAGCCATTGTCCGCTCCTTCGGCGAGTGCTTTCAGCGCCGCGCCGCCCAATTGCCGCACGTGCCAGTCCTGCATCTTCCGCGCGCCGATCCGTTCGTAGAAGTCGATCGAGGGCTGGTTCCAATTCAGCACCCGCCAGTCGATGCGCCGGCATCGCTCCGCGATTGCCCGCTGCGCGAGGTGGCGCAGCAGCGCAAGGCCAATGCGCCGGCCACGCCAAGCCGGTTCGACGAACAGGTCCTCGAGGAACATGTCTGGCCGCCCGGTGAAGGTACTGAACGTGTAGTACCACAGTGCCAGGCCGACGGCGCGGTCGTTGGCGATCGCCAGTGTCGCGTAGGCGCGGGGCTGGGGGCCGAACAGCGCGGTATGAAAGTCGGTTTCGGTTGCGACGGCCTCATGCAGCAGCCTTTCGTACTCGGCGAGGCCGCGAACCAGGCGCACAACGTCGGGCACATCGGATGGCGTCGCCTCGCGAAGGAGGAAGTCGCCGTGCGGGGTCATTGCCGCTGCCAATTCATCATCACCATCGCTGTCACATCAACGCCGCTGTTGCATCGCCACCGCTGTCGCATCAAGACCACTTCGTGACTCTGCCCCCCCGCCCTATCCGTCATGGCCGGGCCCGACCCGGCCATCTACTTCCTGACGGCGATGCGCGGCTGACTCGGCCACGGCCGCCGCATTGGTTCGACCTAGCCGTCCATGTCTACGCAAGCTGGTCATAGAGATCGTCCCAATCCGGATTCGCCGAGGTGATCAAGTCCAACTTCCACGCACGCGACCAGCGCTTGAGTGACGTTTCGCGCTGAATCGCAGCTGTAATGTCGTCGTGGCGTTCGGCAAAGACGAGTCGTTTCAAGTAATAACGCTTCGCGAATTTGCTGCCGATGCCTTGACGGTGCTCCCACACGCGACGCGGCAGGTCGTTGGTGATGCCAATGTAGAGGGTGCCGTTCGGGTGGTTCGTCATGATATAGACCCATCCGCCGGACATCGCCGCGTCAACGGTACCGTGGAGGCGACGTCGTTGCGTAGATGGCCGGCTCGAGGCCGGCCATGACGGTGAGTGGGTGGTGTGTGGCAGCCGCCACAGCGTCGGTTACCACAGCATCGGTCACGACAGCCGTGCCCGTCACAGCATCAGACTCAGCGGATCCTCAACGATCGTCTTGAACGCCGCGAGCCATTCCGCCCCCAACGCACCATCCACCACGCGGTGATCGACACTCAGCGTGCAGGTCATCACCGTGGCAATCGCCAGCGCGCCGTTCTTCACCACCGGGCGCTGTTGTCCGGCCGCGACCGCCAGGATTGCCGCCTGCGGCGGATTGATGATCGCGGCGAACTCGGACACGCCGTACATGCCCATGTTGGAGATCGAGAACCCGCCGCCCTGGAATTCTTCCGGCTTCAACTTGCCACTGCGCGCGCGCCCCGCCAGGTCCTTCATCTCGTTGCTGATTGCGGCTAGCCCTTTTTGATCGGCCTTGCGCACGATCGGCGTGATCAATCCGTCGGGGATCGACACCGCCACCGAAATATCGACGTCGTCGTACATCGCAATCGCATCCTCGGTGAAGCTGGCATTCACCTTCGGGATGCGCCGCAATGTGATCGCAGCGGCCTTGATGATCAGGTCGTTGACCGACAGCCGGAACGCGCTCGGCCCGTCCTTCGGCGACTTGGCGTTCAGTTCTTCGCGCAGCTTCAACAATGCATCGATTTCGATGTCCATCGAGACATAGAAGTGCGGGATCGTCTGTTTCGCCTCGACCAGCCGCCGTGCGATCACCTTGCGGATATTCGAGTTCGGCACCAGCGTGTGCGGCGCGGTGATCGCGACCGGGGCAGCGGGTCGAGGCGCGGCGGGCGCCGCCGCCGGCGCAACGGCCGAAGCAGGCGCAGGTGCCGCAGCCGGCTTGGCTCCGCTCAGAGCAGCCTCGATGTCCATCTTAACGATGCGGCCGTTCGGTCCGCTGCCCGTCAGCGCCGCCAGGTCGATCCCGGCTTGCAACGCCATGCGACGTGCCAATGGCGAAACGAAAATCCGATCGCCCGCGGTGTCGTGGCCATTGCCCTTTGTCGCGGCCGGCTGAGGCGCAGCCGCGGACGTCACGGCCGGTGCCGAGGCCGTCGTCGGTGTGGCAGCGGGAACCGGCGCAGCGGCCGGAGCCGGTGCGGCAGCGGGGGCCGGCGTAGGAGCGGTGGGCTTCGGCGCGGGCGCCGCTGCGGTGGCCGGCACCGCCTCACCCTCTTCGACCAGCACGGCGATCGGCTCGTTCACCTTCACCCCGGCGGTCCCATCGGCCACCAGGATCTTGCCCAGCACGCCTTCGTCGACCGCCTCGACCTCCATCGTTGCCTTGTCGGTCTCGATCTCGGCGATCACGTCACCGGCCTTGACGGCCTCGCCTTCCTTCTTCAGCCAGCGCGCCAGCGTGCCCTCGGTCATTGTGGGCGACAGCGCCGGCATCAGGATGTTGGTGGCCATGTGCGCGCCCCCGCTCAGATGATCTTCTTGACCGCTTCCACCACCCACTCGGGCTGCGGCAGCGCCAGTTTCTCCAGGTTCGCCGCATAGGGCAGCGGCACATCGATGCCATGCACCCGCACCGGCGGCGCGTCCAGCCAGTCGAACGCGCCCTCCATCACTTGCATCGCCACTTCGGCGCCGATGCCGGCGAAGGGCCAGCCCTCCTCGATCGTCACCAGGCGGTTGGTCTTCTTTACGCTGTTAACGATCGTTGCCGTATCGAGCGGGCGCAGCGAGCGCAGGTTGATTACCTCGGCATCGATCCCCTGCCCCGCCAGCGCCTCGGCCGCCTTTATCGCAACGTCGACCATGATGCTGAATGCGACCAGCGTCACCTGCGTCCCTGTCCGCTCGATCTTCGCCTTGCCGATCGGCACGATGAAGTCCTCGTCGACAGGACATTCGTGCGTGTGGCCGTAGAGCATTTCGTTCTCCAGCACGATCACCGGATTGGGGTCGCGGATCGCCGCGCGCAGCAGGCCCTTGGCGTCGGCCGAGGACCAGGGTGCGACCACCTTCAGGCCGGGCACGTGGGCGTACCAGCTTGCGTAACACTGCGAGTGCTGCGCGCCGACGCGCGACGCGGCACCGTTCGGGCCGCGGAACACGATCGGGCAGCCCATCTGGCCACCCGACATGTACAGCGTCTTGGCCGCCGAGTTGATCATCTGATCCATCGCCTGCATGGCGAAGTTGAAGGTCATGAACTCGACGATTGGTTTCAGCCCGTTCAGCGCGGCGCCGACCGCCATGCCGGTGAAGCCGTGCTCGGTGATCGGCGTATCGATCACCCGCTTGGGACCGAATTCATCGAGCAGGCCCTGGCTGATCTTGTAGGCGCCCTGGTATTGCGCGACCTCCTCCCCCAGTAGGAACACGTCGGCGTCGCGGCGCATCTCCAGCGCCATGGCGTCGCGCAATGCCTCGCGCACGGACAGCGGCTTGGTCGGTCCCCAATCTTTCTCCTCCGCCGGCGCGGCAACGGTTGCGGCAACGGGGGCGGCAACCGGCGCAGGTGCGGCAGCAGGGGCCAGAGCGGGAGGTGGCACGGCGGCCGCCGGCACCGGTGCGGCCGTCTTCGCCGGCATCGTGGCAGCGACATCCTCGCCGTTCGCCGCGAGCACGGCGATCGGCGTGTTGACTGGCACCCCCTCGGTGCCCTCATCCACCAGGATCTGTGCCAGCTTGCCCTCGTCGACGGCCTCAACCTCCATCGTCGCCTTGTCGGTCTCGATCTCGGCGATGACGTCGCCGGCGCGGATATCCTCGCCAACCTTCTTGACCCAGCGCGCCAGTTTGCCCTCGGTCATGGTGGGAGACAGCGCGGGCATCAGGATCTGCGTGGTCATCGCTCAGCCCCCCACCAACACGTCGGTGTAAAGTTCCGCCGGATCCGGCTCCGGGCTCGACTGCGCGAAATCGGCGGCCTCCTGCACGATCGCCTTCACCTCGTCGTCGATCGCTTTGATCGCAGCCTCGTCGACACCCATCGCTTCCAGTTTGTGCCGCGCGCCCTCGATGCAGTCATGCTGCGTGCGCATCATCTGCACCTCTTCGCGGGTGCGGTATCGCGCCGGGTCGGACATCGAGTGGCCACGGTAGCGGTAGGTTTTCACTTCAAGCAGGTACGGCCCCTTACCGGCGCGGCACGCCGCCACCGCGACCTCGGCCGCCGCCTTCACCGCCAGCACATCCATGCCGTCGACCTGCACGCCGGTGATGCCCCAGGGCGCACCGTTTTTCGACAGATCCTTCGACGCCGAGGCCCGCTCGACACTGGTCCCCATGCCGTATTTGTTGTTCTCGATGACGAACACGGTCGGCAGCTTGAGCAGTGCGGCGAGATTGAGGCTCTCGAAGACCTGCCCCTGATTGGACGCGCCTTCCCCGAAATAGGTCAGGCAGACGCGATCGTTGCCGCGATACCAATTGCTGAACGCCAGGCCGTTGCCCAGGCTGACCTGCGCGCCGACGATCCCGTGGCCGCCGAAGAAATTGCGGGCTTTGCTGAACATGTGCATCGAGCCGCCCTTGCCGTGCGAGTAGCCGGTCGCACGGCCGGTCAGTTCGGCCATGACGCCGCGCGCCTCCATGCCAGTCGCCAGCATGTGGCCGTGGTCGCGGTATGACGTGATCACCTGGTCGCCCTGGCTTATCGCAAGTTGCATGCCCACCACGACGGCTTCCTGGCCAATATAAAGATGACAGAAGCCGCCGATCAGTCCCATGCCGTAGAGCTGGCCGGCTTTTTCCTCGAAGCGGCGGATCAGCAGCATGTCGCGATACGCCTTCAGCAACAGCTCCTTGTCGGCCGATGTTTCACGGGCCTTGCCGCGTTTTGCCGCCGCCTGTGCCATGCAACCCTCCCCTGCGCCCCAATGCCCTACGACGCCCCAGACCGTGCCACACGTGGCAGCACGGATACCGGTTCACACCTAACGCCGGGGCTGCGATCGGACAAGGTTCACGCCGGGAAACGCGTGTTTGTGCAACGCAATAGGCGAGATTAACTGAATTCCGGTTAACTGCTTGTCACGCACGACGGCGGTGGGCCATCGCCGTCGTGACATTGCGCCGATCACCGACGTTCCGCAGCTTTGTTGCTGCAATACGATAGATTTCGCAGCGTGATTGCGGGACGTCTTAGAACAAGCGGTCGTTCGGACCGTACTGCACGATGATGTCCCTCGGGTTCGCCAGATTCAGCATCGCGCGCGCCCGCTCGTCCAGCGCGTCGCGGTCGAGATGGTCGTTTTCGAGCGCTCGCACCCGAAGTTGCCAAGCCGTTTGTTCGGCCTGCGCAGTGGTGAGGTCCGCCTCGGCCTGCGTCAACATCGACTGCTGCACGGCGGCGGATTTCAGCCCGTGCGGGCCCTGCACGGCGTTCCAACAGAAATAGCCAGTGATCGCCAGAAAGAGCACCGGCGCAATCAATCCCCGTATTCGCCGCTTCAGTTCCCGCCCGAACGACATGGCCCAATCCGATTCCATACGGCTAGCGCTATACCACAACTTAGCCGCGCCGCGAGGCTCTCAGGATCGTGAACGCCGCGCCCAATTCCCGCCAAGTTACCGCCATGAAAACCGCGTTTACTCTCTTTCTTGGCGGCATCTCGTCGCCGATATGGAGGCAATCATGCAGCGATCCACATGGATTATGGCCGCGGTCGGTGCCCTTGGGATGCTAGCTGCCACGGCCCCAGCCGACGCTCAGGGTTGGCACGGTGGCGGCGGCGGCGGGTGGCACGGCGGCGGTGGCGGGTGGCACGGTGGCGGTGGCTACGGCTGGCATGGCGGGGGCGGTTATGGCTGGCGTGGCGGTGTCGGCATAGGTGTCTACGTCCCGCCGGTTTACTTCGGTGCGCCGGCGTATTACCCGCCGCCGGTCTACTACGCGCCGCCGCCCTATTACCCGCCGGCCTATTACGCCCCGCCGGGGGTCGTGTTCTCGGCGCCTGGCGTGAGCGTCGGCATTAACTGATACTGTTCAACCGAAACATTCTGGCGTTTCTAACCCTGCGAGCCATTGGTATCCCGTGCGGGGGCGCCCCACGGGAGCCCATGGCCGCGCGCGCGAAACCCAGGCAATCGGTGCGCTACCGGAGGGCGTTCGGCGCAACCGGCGCCCGGGTTGGCACGACCGGCGCGTGCCGCCCGAACTTGCCGTCAACCGCGCAACACCGTCCGCCCCGCGTAGCGCGCTGCCGCGCCAAGTTCGGCCTCGATACGAATAAGCTGGTTGTACTTCGCTGTCCGGTCGCTGCGCGACAGGCTGCCGGTCTTGATCTGTCCGCAGTTAGTCGCCACCGCCAGATCTGCGATGGTCGCGTCTTCAGTCTCGCCGGAGCGGTGGCTCATTACGCAGCGGAACCCGGCGTGATGCGCGATCTCCATCGTCTCCAGCGTCTCGGACAGGGTGCCAATCTGGTTCACCTTGATCAGGATGGCGTTGGCCGACCGCTCGGCGATGCCGCGCCGCAGCCGCTCCGGATTGGTCACAAACAGGTCGTCGCCGACGATTTGCACCTTGCGGCCCAGCGCCTCGGTCAGTGCCTTCCAAGTGTCCCAATCGTCCTCGGCGCAGCCATCCTCGATCGAAACGATCGGGTAGCGCGCGCACAGATCTTCCAGGTAGCGCACCATCCCCTCGCCATCGAGTGTCTTGCCCTCGCCGGCCAGCACGTATTTGCCGCCCTCGAAGAACTCGCTCGCCGCCGGATCCAACGCGAAGGTGATGTCCTCGCCCGGCCGGTAGCCCGATTTCTCGCAGGCGCGAGAGATGAAACCCAAGGCCTCGTCAGCGGATTTCAGGTTCGGTGCGAAACCACCCTCGTCGCCGACGTTGGTGCTGTGCCCGGCGGCGTGCAGTTCCTTTTGCAAGGTGTGGAACACCTCCGAACCCATGCGCACGGCATCTGCCAGGGTGCCGGCACCAACCGGCATGATCATGAATTCCTGAATGTCGATCGGGTTATCGGCATGCTTGCCGCCATTGACGATGTTCATCATCGGCACCGGCAGGGTGCGGGCGTAGACCCCTCCGACATAACGATACAGCGGGAGCCCGACATCCGCGGCCGCCGCCTTCGCCGTTGCCAGCGAGACCGCGAGAATCGCGTTGGCACCCAGCCGGGACTTGTTCGGCGTGCCGTCAAGGTCGATCAACACGTCGTCGAGCGCCACCTGGTCGGCGGCCTCCAGCCCGTCGATCGCCTCGGCGATTTCGCCCAGAACATTGGCGATCGCCGTTCGCACACCCTTGCCGCCATAGCGCGCCTTGTCGCCGTCGCGCAGTTCAACCGCCTCATGGGCGCCGGTGGAAGCGCCGGACGGCACTGCTGCGCGGCCGACCGCCCCGCTGTCCAGCACGATGTCCACTTCGACTGTGGGGTTGCCGCGACTGTCGAGGATCTCGCGAGCAATGACGTGGGCGATTGCGGCCATGGTTGGCTCTCCGGTTCGGTGCGCCGCGGCGTGGATGGCCGCGGTTCGGGTTGGGTTGGGATCGCGTTGGGGCTGCGCCGGTTGGCTAGCACTTCGTCCCGCGGCTCGCCAGCCGACGGCTGGTACGGCGGGATCAAAGTTTAATGGCACAGGAGGCAGACATGGCACAGCAGACAGGTATGCGACCACGCCCCACATGGCACGCTAGTCGCAGTATGACACGGGCCGCCGTGTGGGCAGTTCCATTGGCTGTGCTGCTGGGTGCGGCGCCGGCCCTTGCGGCGCCGGTGATCTACTATCATGGCGGAAGCTGGCATGCGTTCACCGATCAAGACGCCTCGGGCAGCCAGGTCTGTGGCATCGGCACGTCCAACCCGGCTGATGGCCGTAATCTGACGATGACCTACACTATCGGCAGCAGCGACCTGACGGTGCGGGCGGAAAAGCCGAACTGGAACATCCCCGACGGCACCATGCTCGGTGCCAACATGCAACTCGACCGGAATCAGCCGTGGGAGGCGCAGGCCTCCGGGCACGGCAACGCGGTCGAATGGGTGATCAGCGCCGCCATGATCCGCAACTTCGACACCGAATTCCGCAATGGCACCCGGATGATCGTCAGCTTCCCGTCCGGCAATGAGCCACCTTGGACGGTGTCGCTGAGTGGTTCGACCGACGCGAGTGCGACGCTCTGGCGGTGCGTGCAGGACTTGAGCGAGAAGGCGCACGTGAGGACCCCGGCATCGAATGCGCCAGCTCCGACGCAACCGTTCGGCCAGGCGCCGACCCAGCCATACGGCCAGGCGCCGGCGGATGCCCCACCGGCGGCCGGTGCCGCGCCGGCGGGCAGTGCACCAGCAGAAACTGCAACGCCACCGGGAAGCAGGGCCGCGCCCGCGCCGACGACGCCCGCGTCGACGACGACAGCGCCGGCAGGCGGCAGCGGCGCTACCACGACACCGCAGCCGACCAAGCCGTAGGGCCGTGCCGGGTGATGGTTCGGTGGCACAAGGGTGGGTACGCTTGATCCTGCGTCAGGGAGAATTTAGCGGTCGATTGCGTCCACAAATCCCCTGTCGGCATATCATCGCTATCATCGGGCCGGAGATGCGTCGGCCGATTTGTCTTCCTGCAGCAGCGCCTCTGGCTCCGGGCCGCCGGCCATCCAATCGAGCAGCTCAATCGTGTGCACCACCGGGAGTCCGTCGCCGGACAATTGCGTGATGCAGCCGATGTTGCCAGCGGCGATCAGGTCCGGCCCGGTGGCATGCAAATACCCGAGTTTGCGCGCGCGCAGCCGAGTGGCGATCTCCGGCTGCAGCAGATTGTAGGTACCGGCGGAGCCGCAGCAAATATGCGGCTCGGCCGGCTCGACAACCGTGAAGCCGGCGCGGCGCAGCAGGGTCTTGGGCTCGGCCGTGATCTTCTGCCCGTGCTGCAGGCTGCACGCCGAATGATAGGCGACCGTCAGCCCGGCTGGCGCGCGCGTTGGGCTATAGTCGATCCGGGTCAGGAACTCACTGATGTCGAGCGTCAGGGCGGCGACACGTTCGGCCACCTCGCGCAGCGGGTCGTTGCGGAACAGAAAACCATAGTCCTTAACTACCGTGCCGCAACCCGAGGTGTTGATGACGATCGCGTCCAGCCCGCTGCCGTCGATTTCCACCGACCACGCCGCGATATTCGCGCGCGCCGCGCTCAGCGCGTCGGCATGACGGCCCATATGCTGGGTCAGCGCGCCGCAACAACCGGCGCCGCGTGCCACCACAACCTCGATGCCGAGCCGGGTGAGCAGCCGGATGGTTGCCTGGTTGATGGAGGGTGCCAGCACCGGCTGGGCGCAGCCGGCCAACAGCGCAACACGGCCTCGGCGCGATCCCTGCGCGGGATACACGCGCGGCGTCTCCGACGCGCCGGGCGTCGGCAAGTGCGCCGGCAGCAGTGCGAGCATCGCGCGCAGGCGCCGAGTAAACGGCCCGGCGACGGGGATGATACGGTTTAGGAATGGACGCAGCGCGCCGCCGGCGAGCAACCCGCTGCGGAACAGCCACGGGCGGGTCAACATCTCGGCCAGCACGCCGCGCAGCAGGCGTTCGTGCCAGGGGCGCCGATAGGTCTGCTCGATGTGGGTCCGCGCGTGATCGACCAAGTGCATGTAGTGCACGCCGGACGGACAGGTCGTCATACAGGACAAGCAGGACAGGCACCGATCGATATGCCGCGCCTCCAACTCTGCGGCGGGGCGGCCGGACTCGAGCATGTCCTTGATCAGGTAAATACGGCCACGCGGGCTGTCGAGCTCATCGCCCAGCAGCAGGAAGGTCGGGCAGGTGGCGGTGCAAAAGCCGCAATGCACGCAGGTGCGCAGTACCTGGTTGGCTACGGCGATGTCGGGGTCGCGCAGTTGTTCCTGGGTGAAAGCGGTCTGCACCAGTCAGTACCCTTTGGCCATGCGGTCGGCTATCGCACGGTCGCGTGCCCTGACCTTCGCCAACCCAATTCGAAACAGCCGGATCGCGGCGATGAGCAACAGGATCCCGCCGACCAGCACCACCCAGGAGAGCCAAACAATGTGCGCGCTGGTGACCGCTTGCACGATCGTGATGATCATGAGCCCGGCAACACTGCCCAGCACCAGAAAATACACATTCACGAGCCGTCGCTTCGGCCAATTCCAGAAGTAAGCCCACGCGGCCGGGAAGTAGGCGACGGTCAGGACCACCAGGATCAGGGACGTGGGAACCATTGCTTGATCCGCTAAAGACCGGCGTAGAGCCGGCCGGGGTTGAGAATGCCGCGCGGGTCGAATGCCGCCTTCACGCGCCGGGTTATGCGCGCGAGCGGTGCAGCTTCCGGCGGCACCACGTCAACCGCGGCCCGCAGCGTAGTGGGAGCGCGCAGGAGCATCCAGGTGCCGCGCGCGGCCATTGCAGCAAGCTCCACTGCGCGATGGGTTTCGGTGTCGGCGGGGCCGGCGAGCCAGACCAGGCCGCCGCCCCAGTCGAGGAAGCCGTGCACGCCGGCTTCGGCCACCGCGCGCAGCACCGCGGGGCCTAAGGAGGGACGGACCGAGACGCGCCAGATGGCCTCCGACGCCGCCGCGCCCAGTGGCACGGCATCGCGCACGGTGCGCCA
>Ga0302314_10012359_pt1 | contig 14789 bp, 9 predicted proteins | sample III_Palsa_N2_3_FD_200533 | JGI IMG/M metagenome (GOLD analysis project Ga0302314, IMG submission 200533) | Peat permafrost microbial communities from Stordalen Mire near Abisko, Sweden - III_Palsa_N2_3 | ecosystem: Environmental > Terrestrial > Soil > Palsa > Peat permafrost | place: Sweden... | reverse complement strand
CTGTCGTCGCTTGACGACACGTCGTTGCTCAACCGACTCGCGCGGGTCAGTCCGAATCTGGAAGTCCGGCTGTACAACCCGACCTTTCATGACGCGCATACCTCAACGCTGCAATGGGCCGCCGGCATTGCCTGCTGCTTCTTCAAGTTCAACCAGCGCATGCACAACAAGCTTTTTCTGGTGGATGACAGCGTCGGCATCACCGGCGGTCGCAACTATCAGAACCGCTACTTCGACTGGGACGACGATTTCGACTACGTCGATCGCGATGTGCTGGTTGGCGGTCCGGCGGCACGCGCGATGGCCGACAGCTTCGAGCTGTTCTGGCGGCATAAGCGTTCGGTGCCGTTGACCCATCTGCGCGATGTCGACAGCTACATCGTCGCGCATCCTGCCGCGCCGGCTTGGCCTGCACCGACCTACGTTCATCCCCAGCGCGTTTACCGCGCACAGCAGGAGGCCGACGACGCGGACTGGCTGCGCGCGCACGTGCTGGAAAACAGCCTGCGTACCGGCAACGTGGAATTCTTCAGCGATCTGCCAGCCAAGACCGATAAGCCACAGAAGAAGAACGCACTCCAATTTACCCATCACGTGATGCAGATGGTGGCTGGCGCCAAGCAGGAGGTTGTGCTGCAAACGCCGTATCTGGTGATGAGCGGCCGGGCACGGCAGGTTTTTGAGCAGCTGCACGAACAGGCGTCGGCACCGCGGATCGTGGTCTCCACCAATTCGCTGGCCTCGACCGATGCATTCGCGGTTTATGCGTTGTCATACAAACACCGCAAACTTTATCTGAAGGATTACGGCTTCGAGATCTACGAAATGAAGCCTCACGCCGAGGATGCGGCCGAAGCGAACGCGTTTGTCAGCACGGAATCGAGCAGTACGGAACCGGACGAGGATGAGCCGCCCGGCGACACCCCCGAGACGTCCGATTCCTCCCGTCGTTTCGTCCATACCGAAACTCATGGGCTACTGGGAAGCCACGGCAAGGGCCGCCGGCCAGCGCCTCTGCTCAGCGAAGGCCGACGGTTCGGCCTGCACGCGAAATCGATCGTGATCGACCACAGCATCGCCATGGTTGGTTCGCACAACTTCGATCCACGCTCGGACCACTACAACACCGAGGCTGGCGTCATCGTCTATGACCCGCGCTTCGCCGCTCAGCTGCGTGAAAGCATCATGCGCGATACGCAGCCGGAAAATGCCTGGGTGATCGCACCGAAGCAAGCCGAAGTACCGGTGCTGAGCGACATCAGCCAGGCCATCGGCAGCGTGTCCGAACAGCTGCCACTATTCGATCTGTGGCCATTCCGTTACGCCACCAGCTATGACATCAAACCTGGTTGTCAGCCGCTGCGGGTCAGCGATCCGGGTTTCTTCGGGTGCTACGTTCCAGTCGGCGACTTCCCCGACTCGGCGGCTTCGCCGAAGCTGCTCTACACGCTATTCATGACGGCTTTCGGAGCGGGCGTCACCGGCGTGCTCTGAGAGCTCACGGCCGTTCGAGGATCGCCGTGACACCCATGCCGCCCGCCGTGCAAATCGAGATCAGGCCGCGGCCCGAACCCTTTTGCTCCAGCATTTTGGCCAGCGTGGCGATGATCCGCGCGCCGGTGGCGGCAAACGGATGACCCGTTGCCAGGCTGGAGCCGTGCACGTTGAGTTTGGCCGGATCGATCGAGCCCAATGGCGCATCGAGTCCGAGCCGATTTTTACAATACTCGGCCGACTCCCACGCGCGCAGCGTACACAGCACCTGGGCGGCGAACGCTTCGTGGATTTCGTAGTAGTCGAAATCCTGCAGGGTCAGTCCGTTGCGCGCGAGCATGCGCGGCACCGCGATGGTCGGTGCCATCAGCAGGCCCTCCCCATGCACAAAATCCACCGCAGCGACTTCGGCATCGCGCAGATACGCCTGAATTTTCAGGCCACGCTGCGCCGCCCACTCATCGCTGGCCAGCAACACAGCCGCCGCGCCATCGGACAGCCCGGTGGAATTGCCGGCGGTCAGCGTGCCATGACCGGTCGTCTTGTCGAACGCGGGCTTCAACGCGGCCAGTTTCTCCATGCTCGAATCCGGGCGCAGGAAGCCGTCACGCTTGAGCCCGCGGAAAGGCACCAGCAGACCTTCGAAGAAGTCGGCGTCATAAGCGGCAGCGAGCTTGTGATGACTGTCCAGTGCAAGCTGGTCCTGCGCCTCGCGGGGGATATGCCATTCCTTCGCCATCTGTTCGCAATGGTCACCCATCGATTTGCCGGTGCGCGGCTCGGCCACACCCGGGAACGAGGGTTTCAGTTCCCTGAAGGAGAAGCCATGCACCGCCGTCTTCAACTTTTCCATCGGTGTCTTTGCGCGATTCATCGCCAACAGCCGCTTGCGCAGACGCGTGCCGAAGACGATCGGCACGTCACTGGTGGTATCCGAGCCGCCCGCGATGCCGGCCTCGATCTGCCCCGCGGCAATCTTGTTCGCAACGATGATCGCGTTGTCCAGCGAGGTACCACAAGCGCGTGCGGTGGTGATTCCCGGGGTCGTCGACGCCAGACCCGAACTGAGCAACGCCTCGCGCGCCAAGTTCCAGTCCGAGGAGTGCTTGATCACCGCACCCATCACCACTTCGCCCAGCTCCACGCCATGCAGACCGTAACGTTCGACCAGCGCGCCGAGCACTTTCACCGACATGCCAAAGTTGCCAACATCGGCGTAAGCAGTGTTATTGCGGCAGAACGGGATGCGCACACCGCCGATCACCCCAACGCGCTTCTGCGTGTTTTCCATGGTCAAAACAGTCCGGAACTCAAGTTTCACAAGGCTAACCCGCCATGCCGCGCGGTGAAAGCCCAAAACAGTGAAGAATGCGTCGATCCATTCAGCGCGGGTCGCCCACGCCTCCGCTCTGCATAGGGAAGAATGACCTGCCTGCTAATATCCGGATTCTTTGTCGTTCGGAATGCTGCCCGTGGAAGCGCAAACGCTGCTCGCCCTGCCTATCGTGCTGGCATTGGAACGGGTCGCCGGTGAATTGCCACCGCGATTGAGCTTGACTCGTGATGAAGCGGCCGCGCTGGCACAGCTCATTGCCGCCGATCTGCATGCACTGGTGCCGCAGGTGGCCGAGGCGCGGCTGGCGCTAGCCGGTGCGCTGTTCGACCCGGTCGAGCTGCTGCGTCCCGGCTTTCCGGTATGGGCGACGCTGGATGAACTGGCCCGACGGGTACCGCGCAGCCAACTGGACAATGTGGTCGCGTTCGGTTGCCACGAAGGACGCATGCCAGCACAGCCGCTGGAGCCGTCGCCGATTTTTGCCGACGGCCCGATGCGTCTGCTGCCGCTGAGTCTGCTTGCCCCGGCGACGCTGGCTACCGAGCTCTCCGAGCAATTGGAGATCCAGCTGGTCGGCCGCGGTGAAGCGGGGCCGTTGACCAGTGACTGGCTGATACGCACGCTGGGCATCCCACTGGAGCATGTGCGTTACCTCAGTCGCAACGATCTGCTCGCGCTGACCTGCGTGCAGTACGAGCACGTCAACCTGGCCCCACTATGGACCCTGCTGGAAGGCGCGCTGCTGACCCCGTATCGCGAAGAGTCGACGATGAGCGCGCGTGGATTGGCTCTGCATTACGCGCACGGCACCGTGCTGTCACAGTCACCGTCACAATGGCTTGCCGCGCAAGGTGGCGATGCCGGCGAGCGTGCACATGCGTTTGCCGGCATGATTTTCGAGCTGCGCCAGTACGCCGCGCTGCTCGACGCGCATCAGTTGCCGTTGCGGCTGCAGTCGGCGGCCGATGGGGAGGGCGACGCCGGCTATTTGCTGGAAACCCTGGCTACGGTCGAGCCCGGTTACGATCCGCCGGCCATGTTTGCGCATGAAGCTCCCGGGCTCGGTGTCATCGCTGTCACCGTGGCGCAACGTGGCGAGGGTGGCCGCGCACGCGCGCTGGCACACGGCTATCCGCTGCAACAACAGGCGCTTGGCCCATTGCTGGCGCGGCTCGCGGATCAGTATGGGATCGCCGGCGAGCTGCATGCGCTAGGTCGGATCGTACTGGACGATGGTGGTGGGCTCGGCGCACCGGCGACCGCGTTGCACTAAACCGGCCCGATTGGACCGCGACATCTGTGCAGCAGCGCACACTTGGCGCATGATGGGCCGGCGCCTACAGGGGGCGCGCTCTTGTTTGACGGAATGACCATGCGGCCGGACAAGTCTGCCGAGGTATTGCCTTCACTACTTCACGAGCCTGACTGGCCCGAGCGGATCCTGCGTGGAACTCCGGTACTGCTGTCGTATCTCGATAGCGAGCTGCGCTTTCGCTACGCCAACGAAACCCATCGCACCTGGCTCAACCTGCACCCGGAAAGATTGCTCGGCCGACGCGTGGTCGATGTCATCGGCGAAAGCAACTATCAACGTGCTGGAGCAGCGCTGGAAAAAGCACTCGCCGGACACCTGAGCAGCTATGAAGGCGAGCTGTTCAATGGCGGCGAACGACGCTACGTCCACGGAAATTTTCAGCCTGACATCGATACCGATGGTCAGGTCATCGGCGTTTTCATTGCGCTGGTCGATATTACCGAACGGCGCACGCTCGAGCTGCGGCTGCACGAGAGCGAACAGCGCTTCTTCAGTGCGTTCCAGCATGCTGCCATCGGCATGGCGCTGACTCATCCGGACGGCCATTTCATCCGCGTCAACGCGGCCGTCTGTCAGATGCTTGGTTACAGCGAAGAAGAACTGTTGCAGCTGAACATCGCCGACATCACCCATCCCGATGACCTGGCCGCCGACCTGGAACTATTGGCCCAACTATCGAGCGGTGAGCGCGAGTCGTACCAGCTGGAGAAACGCAATTTCCACAAAGATGGGCACATCGTGCACATCCAGCTCAGCGTGTCGATCGTGCGCGACGCCCACGGCATACCGCTTTATTTTGTATCGCAGGCGCAGGACATCAGCCAGCGAAAAGCGTTCGAGGAGGCACTGCACCGCGAACGCGAATTGGCCGAGGTAACCTTGCGCTCGATCGGCGACGCCGTGATCACGACGGATCCCAGGCTACGCATCACCTCGCTCAACCCGATTGCCGAAGCGATGACCGGCTGGACCAGCCACGAAGCGCAGGGAAGGTTGATCGAGGAAGTCTTCCAGCTGTTCGATGCACAGCACGGCAACACCGTTTCCAATCCGTTGCGCGCGGCAATCGAGCACAATGCCATCGTCGATCTGGCAAGCCGTACCCTGCTGCGGCATCGACATGGTTTTGATACCCCGGTGGAGGATTCCTCAGCACCGATCCACGACCACGCCGGCAATGTCATCGGCGGCGTGCTGGTGTTCCATGACGTCAGCGAAACCCGTGCGCTGGCGCTGAAGATGATCCACCTCACCCAGCACGACACGCTTACCGGGCTACCCAATCGCAGCCAGCTGGATGGTCTGGTTGAACAGGCCCTGGTCACTGCCGACCGACGTCACCAACGCTGTGCACTGTTGTATATCGACATCGACAATTTCAAGCAGGTGAACGAGCTGTATGGGCACGCCGAAGGCGATCGCGTACTGCGGGCGCTTGCAGCGCAGATCCGTCGCAACCTGCCCGGAGACGAACTGCTCTGTCGCTATGGTGCCGACGAGTTCGTGGTGGTGTTGCCGCATCTGGAAAGTGTTGGCGAAGCCGCCAGCGTGTGCCAGACCCTGATCGCTCAATGCGAGCAGACGCGGGTCCCGGGCCTGCCCGAATTGACGCTGCATGTCAGCATCGGCATCAGCGTTTATCCCGACGATGCGGCCGAGGCGAAGAGCCTGCTGCAGCATGCAGAAACCGCGATGTATGCCGCCAAGGCGCAGGGTCAGCACGGCTACCGCTCTTTCACGGTATCGATGAACGAGCGTGCGATTGCGCGACGACGGATCGAGACGGCATTGCGGCAGGCATTGCCGCGCCAGGAGCTGAGTCTGCATTACCAACCCAAGGTGGACGCCAGCAGCGGCCGCATCGTGGGCGCCGAGGCGCTACTGCGCTGGTATGTGGACGGGCGCGAGCTATACGCGCCGGATCAGTTCATCCCGGTGGCCGAAGATAGCGGACTGATCCTGCCGATCGGTGCCTGGGTGCTGCGCCAGGCATGCAGGCAGGCACGAATCTGGCAACAACTGGGGCAACCCATGCCGATATCGGTCAACGTTTCGCCACTGCAATTCCAGCATGCGGATTTCTACGCCTCGCTCGATGAAGTGCTGAGCGAAAGCGGCATCGACCCCGGCCTGCTCGAACTGGAACTCACCGAGCGTATGGTGATGTCCGGCGACGCAACCACCGGACTGCTACGGCGGATCAGGCAACGCGGCGTACGACTGTCACTGGACGATTTCGGCACAGGTTATTGCAGCCTGTCCTATCTGAAACACTTCCCGATCGATGCGTTGAAAATCGACCGCGCGTTCGTGCGCGATCTGACCACGGACCCCGACACCGCCACCATTACCGGCGCCATCATCGCAATGGCACGCAGCCTCAACAAGGTCGTGATCGCCGAAGGCGTGGAAACACAGGAGCAGGGTGAATTCCTGCGTCAAGCCGGCTGCTCGCAGCTGCAAGGTTTTCTTTATGGCGTTCCGATGTCGGCCGCAGCGCTTGAGCAGCGAATGCTAGCGGCCGACTGAATCACTTGCGGCAACGATCCTTGTAGCTTCAACCCTTGCATGTACGAAATGTCTCAACCTGGGCAGATTCCATTCTGCACAGGCCTCTATTGATAAGACATGGTGAATGTCGCCACTCCATTGGCCGGTCCGGCCGTCACGGCACTTGCCGTTGAAATGTATTGGCCCGTAAACGCATAGCTTTGAATGCTGCTGTTGCTGGCACCCAGCATGATCTGGTTGACGTTGCCGGCCACCGATGAATCCGGACCGTATTTGACGGCCGTACCCGTGAGTTGCGGCACAATCTGGATACCCACGCCGGTGGCGTTCGGTATGCCCGTGCTGGGGCTCAAGCTCAGGATATTGGTGGTATTGCCGATGTTGGTATTGTCCGTGAACGTAATGCCCACGTTGGTGGCCACGCCGGTGCAATCCAGTCCGATATTGAAGGGCACGGCCGGCGACTTGATGCCGGTCGCCGTAAACACACTGGATTTGACGCTACCCAAGGTTACCGGTATCGAAGGGGTGGTGACCGCGCAGGTTTGACCGATGACTTGAATGCTATTGGCCAGCACTATGTCCGTATCGATATATTGTGCGACGGTAACTCTAAAGACCTCGCCTGCAGGGATGATCTTGGCTCCGCTAATTGGTCCCGTATTAATGAAGGTAAGTGTGACGGACTTACCTGGCCCGGAAAGCGTCAAGTAGCATGTGTCTGACGTGCAACTGGGGTTAGCCGTCGTGAAGCTTGATGCAGCGAGTGTGCCACTCCCAGGGCTTATGCCTGTGGGGGCGGTAGTTGTGGCGACCTGATAGCCGATGCCAGGAATACCCGTTGGGATAATCGTCGGGTTGGCGGGGTTTGTTGCACCGCCGCCCATTATGTTGGCGTACGAATAGGTGGTGGAGATGGTGCAGTTCACACCATAGCCAGCGTTAGCCTGACTCGGCGTGGGGGTCGTGGTAATGGTTTGTGGCGTACCGATCTTCGTGCCCAGCGGAGCGTCTCGCGGTATGGTGACGGTTGCGGGAAACGAGAAATTCAGTCTCTCGGTACCTAAGCCGCCCTGATAGCACTGGGCGTGTGCCCTGCCCGGCATCAGCAACATGGCACAAAGTACGAGCGGGGCTAGAGCGAGCACGCGTTTGAACGCGACGCGCCAAGCGCATTGAGTTGGCGATTCCATCGAAATTTCCTTCAGGGTGTTCATCAGGCGATCAGCGGCCTGGATGCGCGGGAAGCGCGCCGCCGCTGGCGACACCGCGTGGTGGGACAGAATTTTTATTGCCTTTCACCGTGGTGCTGGTGCTGGTGCCGGTTGTGCCACCTGCCGCCGGCACACCCTGGCTCACCACGCCGGGCTGAGTGGTATAGGCACCCATCTGACCCGTTTGTGAGGGGTTTTGCATGAATGGGTTTGACTGGACCGTCGGCTTCGACGACGCCATGACTGCGCCTATCGGCAGCAACATCAACAAGCAAAACACCGCTCGCGACAAGGATTTGCGCACGGCATGTTTGATTTCGATCGTCATCTTGATTCTCCGTATTTCGCTCATGGATGGTCGCGCTGCCTGAGGCGAAAGCCTCAAGGCAGTTCCGTCTGCTTCAACTGACCAAGATCGTCACCGCTCTTCAGCAAATCTTTTGCCGGGTCGGCGGGCGATGTGACTTTCGCAGCGACCTGACTCACCAACTTGCCGCGCATCTGCGCACCGGCCGAGACCGACGCCTCGGCCAGGCTGTAGCAGGTCGCGTCCAGCGTGCTGTAAAGGCCTGACTTGTTTTTCGCCGGCAAGCGGAACTGGAACGTGCAGCGATCGGTAGACTCAGTACCCCAGCTGACCGTGAACGTGCCTGATTCCGGCAGACCACGCAGATAGACGCGACCACCTTGTCCGACGGCGCTGACGGTGTTGCCTTTCTCGTCAAGCACATCGGCGCCGAACGGCAGTTCCTTGCCGTCCATGCGACGCAGCGAGAAGATCGCGGCGCGGCCGCTGACCGTACCGAACTTCATCATCACCACCGAGCCTGCGTACGGTGCGACCTGCTGACCGGTCGAATCCATTTCGACGTCGAGCGGAATGCCCTTCGGGTCCAGCGCGATGTTGTTGATGCGATACGGGGTCAGGTAAGGAATGACCGCGTAGCCGCGACCATCGATACGCACGCCTGGCCAGTTTTCGATGCGCGCACCGGCGGCATCCTTTGCTTCGACGATGCCGATCGTATCGCCCGTGGAATTGGCCAACGTGATGCCGCCCGGGTGCGCAACGATGGCGCCCGACAGTCCTGCCGACTCCTGCGAATAACCGGTGCCGCTGCTCGCACTGGCACTTAATGTTGTATACGGGCTGCGGTACTGGCCGTTGACGCCACCGGATGAGTAACCCGGATTGTTGGCCGCATTTACGCCATAGGTAAACTGGTTGTCCACGCCTGCCGTGCCGGTCAGGCTGGCTTGTTCCATCGTGCCGGTGCCGTCCGCATGCGAGGCGTTGAACGAGATCATCGGCGCATGTGCGCTCCTGCCCAACGGTAGCGAGAGACTGGCGAAAACCTGGTTCGTCATCTGGCCGGTGTCGGCATCGCGCTGGCGCGAAGCTGACAGGCTGTAACTCAGATTGACACCTGCCACGTGCGCGGTGTTGTTGTAGCCGAGCTGGACCTGTCCGGTGACGCCGTCATGGTTCCAGTAGTTGACCGCTGAGCCGACCAGATAGATGTTGCCAGCGGTGTCACCGAGACCCTGATTGAACGTGACCTGCAACTGGTTGCGTTGGCGGTCAAGCATGGACGGAACATACTCGCCTTGTCCCGAAGCCAACCAGGCAGCGGTGGTTTTGTAGCCGCTGTCCTGGCGTGCGAGCAATGCATCACTGAGCGACCAGTAGCCGCGCGAGGAGTATTGGTAGGCGGCGACGGCGATGTTGCTGTTGGTATCCGCCAACTGCTTGCTGTAGCTGAGCCGCAGACTTTGTCCATCGACGTACTTCTGGCCGGGGATCTGTGCATTAGCCTGCGTAAGATCCGCCGAGACCGCACCGATGGGCGTGTTGAATGCCGCACCCACCAACTCGGCCGCATAGTTCTGCGCTGCGACGACGCCAAGGTATCCAGTCACGGTGTTGTTGATACCGTGCTGCACGGTTGCCTGCACGATGTCGTTGTGCGTGTCGATCATGGCATCGCGTACCTGACCGGCCACCAGGTTGACGCGCCAGATTCCCGGCCGCAACAACTGCACGACTGAAGCATACGGCACGACGAAACTATGCTTGCTGCCATCGGCCTCGGTGACGGTTACCTGCAGGCTGCCGCCGTAACCGGTGGCATATAGATCATTGATCGCGAACGCACCCGGTGCCACGTTGGTTTCGTAGATGGTGTTGCCGTTCTGGGTCACGGTGACGTGTGCGTTGGTGTTCGCTACGCCGCGGATGACCGGCGCGTAACCGCGCAGCGAGTCGGGCAACATGCGATCGTCGGTCGCCACCTGCACGCCGCGGATACCGATGCTGTTGAACACCGCACCATCAGTGTACGACTCACCGATCGTCATCACGCTACGGATCGAGGGCAGATCGCGCTGAACGTAGGTGGCGATGTTCTGGAACGTGTGCGACTGGCCGGACTGCCAGTTGTATGAACTGGTGTTGCGAAACTGCCAACCGTCGATGTTGAAGCCGGCGTTCAGGCCGATGTAACCCTGGTTGCTGGTTCTTCCGTTATTGGTGGTCTGGTAGGTGCTTGCGTTGTAGCCAAGCGTGGCCGCGGTGACACCCTGGTCCCACAAGTCCGGGCTCACATAGCCTCGCGGGTTGCGTACCAGTGAAATTTGGGGAACGCTCAAATCCAGCCGGAAGTCGGACATGTCAAAGATCTGGCGGGCACCCGGCGCAAGTTGCGCAAGGTCGGCACAACCACCGGCATGCACCTTGGCCAGCTCGGCTTTTCCAGCATCCGTGAGTGCGTTGGCATCCAGGCCGATGCGACCTACCAGCGCATTGTCGAAGCACGCGGTCGCGCTTTCGCTGCCCGCTTTCGTAGCGAAATGCACATTGGTGTGGGCTACCCAGTCACCATTGATGTACAGGTCGACGGCGTAAGTACCCGGCGCCACCGGGCTACCATGTTCGAAGCGTGCAACGTTGATGTGCTCGCCCGGAGACTTCATCAGCACCGCGTCGTCGAACTGCACACCCTCGATCGCGCTGGCGTCCGCACCACTGGCATCGACAGCGGCGGCAGCGGCGGCAGCAAACGAAGAAATCGGCAGGCAGGCAGCCAGCGCAGCGCTGATGAGCAGGTAGCTACGTTTAAGCAGCAATCGCTTTCCGTGCTGTCTTTGTGACTTCCGTGAATCCATGAGTAGAGCCTTCTTCTGATCTTTGTGGCCCGAACACGGGCACAGCCGTCTGAACACAACAGACATCCATGCAAGGGCGCGCCGCGGCGCAGCCCTGCGCGCAACATCGCAGCACTATTTCTTTTGCTGGGGATCAAACACGCCCTTTACGCCGACACCAAAATCATTGATGAAGGTGTATTCGACGGCGACTGACGCGGGCATTGCCCGCACGTTGCCCATGTCGAAATCTTGCGTGCCTCCGGGACTCACCATGCCGCCTTTGTCATTGGTCCAGCGAGTGCTTCCCGCGGTGGCGGCAAGGTGACTGAAGGTGACGTTGTAAGGGGTTGGGTTGGACGCTTCCAGAACGTAGCCGCCGTCGCCTTTGCTCACAAAGCGCCAGCTCACCTTGGCAGCCGTATCGTCCGCATAGCCGGTCAAACCGGTAGGGCGAAAGAACACCTTGATTCGGGTGCGGTAGGCCAACTGCAATTTGTTGGGGTTGTCGTCTGTCGCCGTCGCCTTGTCGCGCGGCGGCACTTCGAGCACGTTGAGCCAGAACACCGATTCCTTATCCTGGGGCAAGGGGTCGTGTGTATAGATCAAGCGCAGGCTTTGACCCTTTTTGGGATCAAGCCGGAATAGGGGTGGCACGATCGTGAACGGTGCCTTCGATTCGCTGGGCAACGTTTTCGGGTTGCCTTCATCAAGCCAGGTCTGCACCAACTCGGGCGTATTGCCCACGTTGTCGACTCTGACCGTGACTTCGCGTTCTGCTTCGGGATAGATCACCCGCGTACCGGTAATCACGATGTTCGCCTGCGCGCAGCCCGCACCCATCCACAGCGCCAACGCCAACAAAGGCGCCAGTAATTTCATTCGATTACACATCGGATCTTTATCCTTCGGGGCCGCTCGTTACTTTCAATCTGAAACATGCCGCCTCCCGTTGCGGGGAGGCGGCATGACAACTCAGCGCAACTACCGCTTACTGGTAGGACATCGAGTAGGTGACCGTGGTGTTCACGGTGCCGGCGCCAGAGGCACCGTTGGTCGCAACGTACTGAGCGATGTAGTTCAGGGTTGCTGCGCCGGAGGCGATCGCGACGGTCTCCGAGTTCTGGGTGGCCTGGGCCTTGCCGAGGGCGATCGCGCTGGAGTCGCTGTTCAGCAAGCCCACTTCGACGTTGGTTGCCGTGCCGTGGACGTTCACCAGGTTGTTGGTCGCCACATCGATCGTGCTGCCCGCTTCGAAATAGGTCGAAACGTTGCCGGAGTCCGGCGAGCAGGCAGTCAACGCGATGTTGAACGGCGTGGCGCCAGCGGTTGCCTGATCGGCCGGCAGCGACGAGGTCGAAACGGTCGGCAGGTCGACCTGGAAGCTCGAACCGCCACCGTTGCCGGAGATCGTGCAGGTCTGCGCGGTGATCTTGCCGTTGAAGGTAATGGTGCCGTCAGAGGCTTTGGCAGCCTGCGGGGCGAATGCCGCCACGCCCATGACTGCAACCAGGGCTGCCGAGAGGATGGTCTTTTTCATTGTCGTAATCCTTGACTAAATTAATAGGTTTGTTGAGTCATGCACCAACGAGACCGCACTAGATCGACGACGGAACGCCTTCGCTTTTGCCCCTATTCCTTGAGGCTGAAGTCGATCATTCATCGTCCAGTGGGATCACCGTCGCGTCGCACAGAGAGCCTGGGCGAGGTGGGCATGATTCAGGATTACGCGGGGGTTTCGAATGAGAATGTTCTCAAAAGTACGGCTGCGTGCATCTGAATTTTGCAAGCGTTAAGCGTTCAGCAGCGCCTACTTTCGCGATTACAAGCATAGGTATTCGCGCATTAATACGTGCGTGTTTGTTGATTCAAACAACGAGCTGTCGTAGTTCGGACTACAGCGTTTACCTACAACAAGGCGGATATCACCCACACCCATGAGAAGAACCGCGCGCGGCACGGCCGTCGAATGGCCATGACAAGATCGGAAACGATCAGCGTGGCTCGAACCCGAAGAAAGCAGAGTTAGAACGGTGTAGTGTCAGCCGGCGTCATCGGCGACGGTAGGCAAAGCGCTCTCGTACATCAGGTAATGACACTGCTGCATGCCGAGATCGGCATAGGTCGCCTGCGCGTGCAGGTTTTCGGTTTCCACATACAGGCGCAGGCCAACCGCGCCAGCGACGCGAGCGCGTTGCTCGACTTCCGCATACAGCGCACGAAACACCCCGCCCCGCCGTGCATCGGGTGTCACGTAGACGCTCTGGATCCACCAGAAATCACCACAGCGCCAGTCGCTCCACTCGTAAGTCACGAGCAGGCTGCCCACTGCGATGCCGTCACGTTCTGCTACCACATAGAAGCCCCGGCGCGGCTGCTCGAATACGCCGGCAATACCGCGTTTCAGCACGACGGGATCGAGCTGCTTGTGCTCGGTTTCCCACGCCATAGCGGTATTCCAGGCAAGCAACGCAGGCATGTCCGCGGCAGTGGCCGCTCGAATCAACAAGGATGGCACCGGGGAACCCCATGGACGTGGACGATCACGCGTATCGTAGCGTGCATCGTCTTCACACGCGGCCAAGTAAAGTCCAGCCGGATCCCGCCCTGCCGGCCACTGCATAACCGCCAGCAACCTCGCCATCCGGGTGCTCGCACGAAAGGACTTGCTGCGCAGGATCTCCCCGAAACACCCGAAGGAAGCTGGATTTGAACATCGGTAGCATTTTCGACCGGCTCAAGCTGAAACGTCTGCGTGCATTTCGCCGCCGCCGTACCGCCGCGCGTACAAGACCCGAGCAGGAGCCGGCACTGCGCTCGGAGCTATTCAGCGCTGACCAGATGGAGCGACACGGCCAGATCCTGGCCGGCCAGCATCGATTGAGCCCGCGTTCGAGCGCGAACCTGTTGCTGGCACGGCTGGACGACAACGAAGCGGTGCTGATCCATACCTGCGAAAGGCTGACTGCGGCGACGCGGCATCGTCGACGCATCACGCCGGCCGGCGAATGGCTGCTGGACAATTTCTACCTGATCGAAGAGCAGATCCGCATTGCACGGCGGCATCTGCCCAAGGGCTACAGCCGAGCGCTGCCGCGGCTGGAGCACGGGCCGTCGGCCGAACTGCCGCGCGTCTACGACATCGCGCTGGAGATCATTTCGCACGGCGACGGTCGCGTCGATACCGCCAGCCTGCGCCGGTTCGTCAGCGCGTATCAGACGGTCACTCCACTGAAGCTGGGTGAACTGTGGGCGATTCCGATCATGCTGCGGCTGGCGCTGATCGAGAATCTGCGGCGAGTCGCTGCACGCGTGATGGCCGACTGGCGCTATCGTGGCAAAGCGGTGCGTTGGGCCGATCGGATGATCGCCACCGCCGAGCGCGACCCCAAGAGTGTGGTGCTGGTAGTTGCCGATATGGCGCGCTCGAAGCCGCCGATGACGGGTCCATTCGTGGCCGAAATGGCGCGCCGACTCCAGGGGCAGAGCCCGGCACTGGCATTGCCGTTGAGTTGGATCGAGCAGCGGCTGTCCGAATCGGGTCAGAGCATCGAACACCTGGTGCAGCTGGAGGCCCAGCAGCAGGCGGCCAATCAGGTCTCCATCGGCAACAGCATCGGCAGCCTGCGCGCACTTTCGGCGATCGACTGGCGTGACTTCGTCGAACATACCAGCATGGTGGAACACCGCCTGCGCGAAGATCCCGCCGGGGTTTACGCGGCGATGGATTTCGCCACGCGTGACCGCTACCGCCACGTGGTGGAGCGCTGGCACG
>Ga0302314_10012358_pt1 | contig 14789 bp, 14 predicted proteins | sample III_Palsa_N2_3_FD_200533 | JGI IMG/M metagenome (GOLD analysis project Ga0302314, IMG submission 200533) | Peat permafrost microbial communities from Stordalen Mire near Abisko, Sweden - III_Palsa_N2_3 | ecosystem: Environmental > Terrestrial > Soil > Palsa > Peat permafrost | place: Sweden... | reverse complement strand
GACGCGGCGTAACCCGTGCCGGCCGGCCGCGAAACTCGATCGGCTCGCCGGTCCAGGCGGATTTCAGCGTCGCGATCGCCTCCTCGGTCAAGCGGCCGCGATCCTTCATCTCTGTGCCGAACATGCCGAATTCGAACGGCACATAGCCGCCGGCGACAGTGACGTCGACGCGCCCTCGGCTGATATTGTCCAGCACGGCGATATCCTCGGCGAGGCGCAGCGGGTCGTGCAGCGGCGCGATGATCGCCATGAATTGCAGTCGGATCGTCTTGGTGCGCGCCGCCATCGCGCCGGCCAGGACCACCGGCGACGGCATATAGCCGTCGCTGACGCCGTGATGCTCCGACAGGATTACCGAGTTGAACCCATGGCTGTCGCCATACTCAGCCATCCCGACCGCCGCCGCGTAGAGGTCGGCATGCGACGCGCCGCCGGGGAAGGCGCGCAGATCGAAGCGGAGCGAGATACGAGGCATGGCCGACACCGTCTGTTGGGGCGCCCGACTTTAGCGGCACAACCGAAGGATGGAAGCGGAATTGCCGTCACACAGCGTATCTGCTAGCTCAAACAACAGAATGCGCCGATCCATCAGCCATATGCGGCGTCTGGCGATCGCCGTCGTCCTGCTGCTGCTTTCGGGTTGCGGAACGCCGACGCTGGATCTCGCCGGCTATCCCGACGCGGAGCATGACCGGCTCTACCGCGATGGGCGCTTGGGCGACGACAAGGGTTTGGCGGAGTTCGATCTTCGCAAGGCGTGGCGGGCGGTTTCCGGGCCCACCAGCCATTCGTGAACATGGTTTGACAGGGCGGCATCCGGCCGCCGAACAAGGCAAAACGTTATTATGGCGCGTTACAATTTCCGCGAGACCGAGGCCAAGTGGCAGACGATATGGGCTGAGCGCGACAGCTTCCGCGCCACCGAGGATCTGACCCGGCGCAAGGCCTATGTACTGGAGATGTTTCCCTATCCCTCCGGCCGCATCCATATGGGGCACGTCAAGAACTACACGATGGGCGACCTGTTTGCCCGCGTACGCCGCGCCCAGGGCTATAACGTGCTGCATCCGATGGGCTGGGACGCATTCGGACTGCCGGCCGAGAACGCCGCCTTCCAGAACAAGGTCCATCCGGCGATCTGGACCCGGCAGAATATCGATGCGATGCGGACCCAACTGAAATCGATTGGGCTCACCATCGACTGGAGCCGCGAGTTCGCGACCTGCGAGCCGGAATACTACAAGCACGAACAGGCGATGTTCCTGGACTTCCTGGCCGACGGACTGGCCTATCGCCGGGAAAGCTGGGTCAATTGGGACCCGGTCGAGAGCACCGTGCTGGCCAATGAGCAGGTGATCGACGGCTGCGGCTGGCGCTCCGGCGCGCCGGTCGAGCGGCGCAAGCTGTCGCAATGGTTCCTGAAGATCACCGAATATGCCGATGAGCTGCTGGATGCGCTGAAGACGCTGGACCGGTGGCCCGACAAGGTCCGCACGATGCAGGAGAACTGGATCGGGAAATCGTCGGGCGCGCGGCTGACGTTCCCGCTGACGGGCCGCAACGACCTGGTCGAGGTCTATACCACCCGGCCGGACACGCTGTTCGGCGCGTCGTTCCTGGCGATCTCCCCCGACCATCCGTTGGCCGCCGAACTGGCGGCCGATAATGCCGGGCTCGCCGAATTCATCGCCGAATGCCGCCAGACCGGCACCAGCGAGGCGGTGATCGAGACCGCGGAGAAGCGGGGCTTCGACACCGGGCTGAAGGCTGTCCATCCGTTCGACCCGGACTGGCAGCTGCCGGTCTATGTCGCCAATTTCGTGCTGATGGAATACGGCACCGGCGCCATCTTCGGCTGCCCGGCGCATGACCAGCGCGACCTGGATTTCGCCCGCAAATATCATCTGCCGGTGACGCCGGTGGTGGTTCCGGCGGGCGCCGACCTGGACGAATTCAGCGTCGGCGATGAGGCCTATACCGGCCCCGGCGCGCTGGCCCATTCCCGCTTCCTGGATGGGCTGGACGTCGAGGGCGGCAAGCGTCGCGCGATCGAAGAGCTTGAGGCGCTGGGCCGCGGCTATGGCACCACCGTCTATCGCCTGCGCGACTGGGGCGTCAGCCGCCAGCGCTATTGGGGCTGCCCGATCCCGATCATCCATTGCCCGGTCTGCGGCATCGTGCCGGTGCCGAAGGACCAACTGCCGGTCACCCTGCCGATGGATGTCGATTTCGACATCCCAGGCAACCCGCTGTCGCACCACCCGACCTGGAAATATGTCAGCTGCCCGACATGCGGGGGACCGGCGGAGCGCGAGACCGATACGTTCGACACGTTCTTCGAAAGCTCATGGTACTTCGCCCGCTTCTGTTCCCCCCACGTCGCGGATAAGCCGTTCGAGCGCGAGGCGGTCGATTACTGGCTGCCGGTCGACCAATATATCGGCGGGGTCGAGCATGCGGTGCTGCATCTGCTCTATTCCCGGTTCTTCACCCGGGCGATGTCGAAATGCGGCTATCTGGACCTGGCTGAGCCGTTCGACGGTATGTTCACGCAAGGGATGGTGACCCATGAGACCTACCGCGCCTCTGACGGCGAGTGGGTGTCGCCAGCAGAGATTCAGCGTGGCGAGGGCGGGGTCATCACCCGCGTCGCCGATGGGGCGGTACTGACCCCCGGCCGCGTTGAGAAGATGTCGAAGTCGAAGAAGAACACCGTCGATCCGTCGGCGATCCTCGGCACCTACGGCGCCGACGCGGTACGGCTATTCATGCTGTCCGATACACCGCCCGAGCGCGACATGGAATGGACCGAGGCCGGCGTCGAAGGCGCCTGGCGCTATGTCAACCGGCTGTGGCGCCTGATCGAGGATTACCAGACCGTCACCTCCGTCGAGGGTGGCGCGGGCGCCGACAAGGCGGAGGAACTGCGCCGCACCGCCCATCGCGCAGTCGACCGGATGACGGCCAGCATCGACGCCTTCGCGCTGAACAGCGCGGTAGCCGACGTCCGCATCCTGTCCAATGCCATCGGCGACCTGATCGCGGCGCTTCCTGCCGCCGACGGCAAGCGTCCGGCCGGCCCCGCCCTGGTCGAGGCGCTGGCCGAATCGGTGGACATTCTGGTCCGGCTGGCCGGGCCGATGATGCCGCATCTGGCCGAGGAAATGTGGGAGGCGCTGGGCCATAACCGGCTGCTGGCCGAGGAATCCTGGCCGGTCGCCGATCCGGCGCTGCTGGTCAGCAATTCCGTGACGATGGCGGTGCAGGTCAATGGTAAGCTGAAGGCGACGATCGATCTGCCGCGCGACTCCGACCAGGCTTCGGCCGAGGCGGCGGCGCTGAAGGATGCGAGAATCGTCGCTGCGATGGCGGGCAAACCCGCCAGAAAGGTCATTGTCGTGCCCAATCGGATCGTCAATGTCGTCGTCTGAGCCCCGGCCCACGGGGCGTTTCCTGCGCAGCCTGGCGACGCTGGGAATGCTGTCCCTGCTCGCCGGATGCGGCTTCAAGCCGGTCTATGGCGTAGACAGCGCGGGCAAGTCGCCGGCGGCGGTCCAACAGTTCGCCGCGATCCAAATCCCGATTATGCCCAACCGGCTCGGCCAGAAGATGCGCAATCTGTTGATCGACTCACTCCATCCGAGCGGTGCGGCGGGCGATTATCGCTACAAGCTGGCGGTCGGCATCACCGAGGCGGTCGTCAATCTCGGCCTGCAGCAGAACTCGACCTCGACCCGCGGACAGGTTCGGCTCACCGTCAAATACACTCTGGTCGACGACGAAACCGGCAAGGCGGTGCTGAAGGAAACGCTGCGCAGCTCCACCGGCTATAATATCCTGATCAACCAGTTCAGTTCGGTGCTGAGCCAGGACGATGCCGAAACCCAGGGCCTGCAGCAGATCGCCGACGACATGACGCTGCATCTGGCGCTGTATTTCACCACCCTGGACCAGAATTCGACACCGACCACCACGGCGAAATGAAGCTGCAGGGCGCGGCGATCGAGCGTTTTCTCGGCAAGCCCGATCCGGCGGTCCGCGCGGTCGTGGTCTATGGCGGCGACGAGGGGCTGGTGCGCGAGCGCGCCGCCCGGCTGGGCAGGGGCGTCGTTCCCGACCTCAACGATCCGTTCCAGGTTGCGGTCCTGACCGCCGACGCCATCGCCGCCGATCCGGCGCTGCTGGCCGACGAGGCCGCCGCCATGTCGCTGATGGGCGGCCGGCGGCTGATTCGCATTCGCGACGGGTCCGACAAGGTGACGCGGGCGCTGACCGCCCTGCTGGACGGCCCGGCCGGCGACAGCCTGACGGTGATCGAGGCCGGTGACCTGACCGCCCGGTCGTCGCTGCGCAAACTGGCCGAAGCCTCGGCCGCCGCCGCCGCGCTGCCCTGCTACGTCGAGGACGAGGCCGGCTTGGCGCGTACGCTCCAGGCCCAGATCGCCGACGCCGGAAAGTCGATCGATCCCGACGCCATGCGCCTGCTCGCATCAAGCCTGGTCGGCGACCGGATGGTGGCGCGCGGGGAGCTCGACAAGCTGTTGATCTATATGGGCGACGAGCGGGCGATCGATATCGCCGATGTCGAGGCGGCGGTGGTCGATACCGCGACCCTGGGCATGGACGAGACGATGCGCGCGGCGCTGGACGGGAATTTCGCCGCGCTGGACCGCTGCCTGTCCCGCCTCGCCGGGGAGGGCGTCGGCGGCGTCGCCATATTGCGGGTGACCCAGACCTATTTCCGCCGCCTGCATGTCACCCGCGCCCGGCTCGATGCCGGGGCGTCACTGGACCGGGCAATGTCGCAACTGCAGCCGCCGGTCTTCTACAAGGCCAAGGACACATTCGCGGCCGACGTCCAGCGTTGGCCGTTGCCGCGCATACAGGCCGCGCTGGACCGGCTAGTCGAAGCCGAGGCGCAATCCAAGCGCACCGGCGCCAGCGACACGCTACTGGCGGCGGAGTCGCTGCTTGCGATCGCGCGCGCCGCGGCCAATGCACGGGCGCGTTCCGCCGGCCGGTAGGGTCTGCGAGCGCCCTTTTGGAGTGCCGAGCCTCCCGCCGCATGTTATATCGTCCCCGCTCAATCGGGTCCCCCTCGCAAAGGAACAGTCGATGACGCTCGCCCTCCATTCCTACGGCCTGCAAGGGACGTTGAGTGAAGCCGACCTGTCGGCGACCGCGCTACCCGAGGGCATAATCTGGATCGACCTGATGGCTCCGAACCAGGAAGAGGTCGCCTTTATCGAGCGCGCCACGGGACTGCACGTGCCGACCCGAGAGGAGTTGAGCGAGATCGAAAGCTCAAGCCGGCTGCGCACTGACAAGGGCGTGCTTTATCTCAGCATGCCGGCGGTCTTTCGGCAGGACGGCGCGCCCATCGCCACGCCGCTGGGCTTCGTGCTGTCGCCCGACCATATGATCACCGTCCGCTTCGCCGTTCTGCCGGCCTTCGAGACCTTCAAGGGTGAAATCAAGATTCCGGACAATATCCATCCGAGCAGCGCCGGCGCCTTTGCCGGGTTGCTGGAGACAGCCGTCGACCGGATGGCCGACGTGCTGGAACAGGTCGGCGGGGAGTTGGACGTGATCTCCCACAATGTCTTCCGGGCCAGGGACAAGTCGGACAAGCGGCAGCCCTCCCGCGCCGAGAACGACCTGCGCGACACGATGCGCGCCATCGGCCGCGCCGGCGACCTGATCTCGAAGATCCGCGACAGCCTGACCGGTATCGGCCGCATCGTCCCCTACACTCTGGGTCACTGCGTCTCTTGGATGCCCCACGAAGTGCGCACGACGCTGGAGACGTTGCGCGCGGACGTCATCTCGCTGAACGATCACGACAACTACCTGTCGGGGAAGGTACAGTTCCTGCTCGATGCGACACTGGGACTGATCAATATCGAGCAGAACAATATCATCAAGGTGCTGACCGTCGTCTCCGTGGTCGGCGTGCCCCCGACTCTGGTCGCCAGCTGGTACGGGATGAACTTCAAGACCATCCCGGAGCTGGATTGGGCCTACGGCTATCCCTACGTCATCGTGCTGGCGCTGTTGAGCGGGATCCTGCCGTTGGTCTATTTTCGGGTAAAGGGCTGGTTCTAGATTCTAAATCTTTAAAATCCCGATCTCAGCCAATCCGAATTCCTGTAATCCCTTCCGCATCCGCGCGACGCCCGATGTATCAGCGGTGAAGATCGCCTTATGCGCCGGGCGATCCGGCGGCTCCTCCGGGTTGCTCAGCCCCAGGATCGTGGCGACGCGCCGCGCTATGGCGGCCCCGGAATCCATCCAGATGACCGGATGCGGCGACGCAGCGGCGAGTTCCCCGGCCAGCAGCGGGAAATGGGTGCAGCCGAGCACGACCGTATCCAGGCGGTCGCCGCCCGGCTGGCCGAACAGATGGGCTATGGCGGCGGCGATGGCGGCATCGCCGGGCGGCAGGCCCTGCAGCTTGCGCTCCGCCGCCTCGACCAGCTCCGGCGATCCATGGGTCAGCACCGTGCAGCCATCGGCGAATTGCTTGATCAGCGCCGCGGTGTAGGCGGTAGAGACCGTCGCCTTCGTGCCCAAAAGGCCGATGACCCGGCTTTGGCTTGAGGCTGCAGCGGGCTTAATCGCCGGCACGACGCCGACCACCGGAATGGTCAGGAACTGCCGCACCGCCGCAAGCGCCGTGGTGCTCGCCGTGTTGCAGGCGATAACGACGATATCGGGCTTGGCTGTCTCGACCAGCGCACCGATCACCGCCGACACGCGCGCGACCAGTTCGGCCTCGGTCTTGGTGCCATAGGGGAAGGCGGCATTGTCGGCGGCATAGGTCAGGCGCAGTTGCGGCAGCAGATGCGCGATCTCGCGCAGCACAGACAGGCCGCCGACGCCGGAATCGAAGACCAGCGCGTGGAGCGGATTGGGAAGCGACTCAGTCATGGGCCGGGACATTGCCCGCGTCACGCGGGCGGATCAACTACGCCGGGGCCAGTTCCGAGCGGACCGCGATGCCGCCAGTCAATATCTTGTGGACCGGGCATTTCTCGGCGATCGCGAACAGCCGCGCCCGTTGATCGGCATCGAGCGAGCCGTCGATCTCGATGTCGCGTTCGATCGTGGTGAATTCGGGCGCCCAGCGCAGCCTGACCGCAATCCGGTCGATCGTCCATTCCTTGCGCGCGGCATACATGCGCACTGTAATCGCGGTGCAGGCGCCCAGCGCCATCAGCACGATCTCCGTCGGTCCGGGCCCCATATTCTTGCCGAGCAACGCTAGAGGCTCGTCGGCGAACAGGATCTGGTCGTGGGTCAGCAGAACCTGGCCCCAGGGCGGCTGGCCGCTATCGGTGACCAGGACGGCGCCCTCGGCAAGGCCCGCCTGCAGGCCCGACCAATATTGTTCAATTTCCAATGATACTTCCACGCTCTATCTCCTTTGCCCGGCCAGTAATCTATTCCGGCCGCCTCGCGTAATAGCTGTGTCACGGCCTCGCCAAACAGGTTTATAACGTCCGCAATGCTGACCAACTCGATCGAATTGGATCTTACCGAACCGAAGCCGGCCCGATCGGGCGCGGGCGCCATTTTCGGCTGGTGCCTGTACGACTGGGCGATCTCGCCCTTTCCGACGATCGTTTCGACCTTCATCATCAGCAACTACTACGCCAAGGCGATTGCGTCCGACCCGACGATCGGCAGCGCGCAGTGGAGCTTCATGATCGCGCTGGCCGGCATCGCTATCGCGATATTCAGCCCGCCGCTGGGCGCCATCGCCGACCGAGTGGGCCATGCCAAGCGCGGCATCGCCATCGGCATGAGCGTCCTCATTCTCGCCGGCGGGCTGATCTGGTTCGCCAGACCCGAACCGGCCTATGGGTTGCCGCTCCTGATCGTCTCTGGCATGGGCATCGTCGCGATGGAACTGGGCATGCTGTTCTATAACGCACTACTTCCCGGCGTCGCCCCGCCGGACCGAATCGGCCGGGTTTCCGGCTGGGGATGGGCCTCAGGCTATGTCGGCGCGGTGATCTGCCTGAGCGTAGCTTTGGTGCTGCTGGTCCGGCCGGAGCACCCGGCCTTCGGTATTCCCAGGGCCGAGAACGCCAATTTCCGTGCCGCAGGCCCACTGACGGCGATCTGGGCGGCGATGTTCGGCTGGCCGCTCTTTTTCCTTGTCAGGGACATCCCCAAAACCGGGCTCAAATTGACGGTCGCCGTGCGGCAGGGCCTGGCCGATACCTGGCACACGCTGCGCGACCTCGGCAAGACGCCGCAGCTGGCCTGGTTCCTGGCGGCCAGTGCGATCTACCGCGACGGCGTCACCTCCATCCTCACCCTCGGCGGACTCTATGCCGGCGGAACTTTCGGAATGGATATCAACCAGCTGACCATGTTCGGCATCAGCCTCAACGTCACCGCCGGATTGGGCGCCGCGACCTTCGCGTGGCTGGACGATTGGATCGGCTCGAAGCGCACCATCATGCTGTCAGTCGTCGGGCTGATCGTCTTCGGAGCGGGAATCGTGCTGGTCCACAATATGGTGTGGTTCGTCGGCCTGGCGCTGGCGCTGGGCATCTTCGTCGGCCCGACCCAGGCAGCCAGCCGTTCGCTGGCGGTGCGGTTGGCCCCGGAAGGCCAAGTCGGCAAGGTGTTCGGCCTCTACGCGCTGACCGGCCGGGCAGTGACGTTCGTCGGTCCGACCATATTCGGCTGGGTGACCGCCACGACGCACAGTCAGCGCGCCGGCCTGGCCTCGATCCTGGTGCTGCTGGTGATGGGGCTGACCCTGCTGACGCGGGTCAGGGAGCCGGCGAAAACTTAGGGGGCGGTGCGCTGCAGCCCCGTGCGGCCGCCCTTGTGGAAGCGATCCATATAAGTCGGCAGGATCAATTCCGCCGCCGCTGGCCGGATGCCGAGGTCGGTAAGGCCGGGCGCCGAACCCGACAGCACATTGTCCTGCTTCAGCAGCTCGACCTGGTCGCGGGTCAGCGGCGGCCCGGGCAGGAACTCGGCGAACCGGGCTTGGAAGCTGGCCAGCCCCCAAGGCACCGGTACAAGCAGGCGTTTGATGCCGATTTCGGCCGTCAACAGCTCCATCAGTTCGCGGAAGCTATAGGTCAGCGGGCCGCCGAACTCATAGGTCTTGCCGGCCGCCTCCGGGCTCGACAGCACCTTCATAATGCCGTCGGCAACGTCGCCGACATAGACCGGCTGGAAACGTGTGTGGCCGCCGCCGATCAGCGGCAGGATCGGGCTGATCTGCGACATGGCGGCGAAACGGTTGAAGAACTGGTCCTCCGGCCCGAAGACGATGGACGGGCGGATGATCGTCGCCTGTGGGAACGCAGCCTTGACCGCCTCTTCGCCGGCGGCCTTGCTCCTGGCATAGGCGGACGGGCTATGTGCGTCGGCGCCGAGCGCGGAGACGTGGATCAGGTGCTTCACCCCGCTTGCCGCCGCCACGGCGGCAAGCCGTCCCGGCAGCGCGGTATGGATGCGCGCAAAACTGTTTCGGCGGGTCTCGGCCAAGATGCCGATCAGGTTGATGACGACATCGGCGCCCCGGATCGTCGCCGCCAATTCCTCGTCGTCATAGGCGCCGATCAGTTCCGGCACGATCTGGCCGACGACGCCGGCGGTGCGCAGAAAAGCCAACCGCGTGGGATGACGCGAAGGCAGACGGGTGATGGCGCCGCTCTTGCCGAGCCGACGCACCAGATGGCGGCCGATAAAGCCGCTCCCGCCGAAGACCACCGCCGTCATGCTGCCTGCAGCCATCTGAGCACCTGTTGCCAAGAATTCCACTGGCTACATAACGGGTTTACGCGGCCGGTTCCATAGGATGCGTGCCGCCTATTTATAGGCGACCAGAAAAAATCGCCGGAATGGAAAAAGTACGCGTCCGTCAGGCCGCGCCGGATAGGCCTCCGCGATGCGGTCGGTATAGTCGGCCAGGAAGTTTTCCCTTTCGGCATCGGTCGGCAGCGCGTCGAGATAGGGCCGAAGCCCCGTCCCCTTATACCATTCGACGATGGCGGCCGGGCTGTCCATGACATGGACATATTCGGTTTCCCAAATGTCGAGCCGCACCGCCATCGGGGCCAGCAGGTCGTAGTAGAAGCCCACGTCATGCATGTACCAGCCACGCACGCCGTCCGGGGGCAGCAGGCAGGCCCAGGCCGGCGTGGACGCCAGTTCGCGCATCAGGACCTGGGCGGGAGCGTCAAGATTCATCGGTGCCTGCACTGCCAGCGCGCCGCCCGGCGCGACATGGCGGAACAGCGCCGGATAGAGGCCGGCGTGATCCGGCACCCATTGCAGCGCCGCATTGGAAAAAATGACGTCGAACGGCTCGCCCGCCTCGGCCACCCATTCGGCGATGTCGCCGAGGATCCAGCGCCGGTCGGGCCCTCGACGCTCCGGATAGTCGCGGTTCGCCAGATCGATCATCGCGGCCGAATTGTCGAGACCGCTGATATCGGCGGCGGGCCAGCGTTCGGCGAGCTGCGCCGTACTGTTGCCCGGCCCGCAGCCCAGGTCGATGACCCGTGCGGGCCGCTCGACCAGGATCCGCGCGAGCAGATCGCGCGACGGTTGCGTGCGTTCGGCTGCGAATTTCAGATACTGATCGGCATTCCAGCTGGGCATTGCCAATAAATAGCCGCTGAAGGCGGGAAACCCAAGTTGACAAAGACCAAGGCCGGGGGATATGAGACGCGTCCGCGCTGCCCAGGTGGCGGAATTGGTAGACGCGCTGGTTTCAGGTACCAGTGGCCGAAAGGCCTTGAAAGTTCGAGTCTTTTCCTGGGCACCAGTCGCGAAGCGGGATGCCGGTCCCCGCGGGACTTTTTATAATCCCGGTTGGCGGCGCGATGGCGAACGAATTTCCCCCTCCCATTCTTCATCGGAACGATTTGCCGGACGGGCTCGATTTGGGGCCGGTGATCGCCATCGATACCGAGACGATGGGTCTCAACCCCCATCGCGACCGGCTGTGCCTGGTGCAGCTGTGCAGCGGCGACGGGCAGGCCCATCTAGTGCAGATGGTCGACGGATTCGACGCGCCGAACATGAAGGCGCTGCTGACCGACCCGGCGCGGCTGAAGCTGTTCCACTTCGCCCGCTTCGACATCGCCTCGCTGCAGGCCTATCTGGGCGTTGTCACGGCCCCGGTCTATTGCACCAAGATCGCCTCGCGCCTGGTGCGCACCTTCACCGACCGGCACGGGCTGAAAGACCTGGTGCGCGACCTGCTGGGCGTCGAAATCAGCAAGCAGATGCAGTCGTCCGACTGGGGCGCCGCGACCCTGTCGCCGGAGCAATTGCGTTACGCCGCCAGCGACGTCCTGTACCTGCATGCGCTGCGCGCGAAGCTGGACGAGATGCTCACCCGAGAAAAGCGGACAGAATTCGCCCAGGCCTGTTTCGATTTCCTGCCCGTTCGCTCGGCGCTCGACCTTGCCGGTTGGGAAGAGATAGACATTTTCGCGCATTAAGCTCAAAGCTTGAGGCAAATGGCCGCGAAACCCCCCAGTGATTCGATGTCGGTCGAACCGAGTAGCGAACAGGCTGCCGGGCCAGCCGATCGGCTGAGTCATATGTCCACCTACACGCGCGACGCGACCTATGGGCCGGCCTACAGCCGCCTGGTGCGCCGGTTGCGGATCATTCTGCCCACGATTGCTGTCCTGACGGTCGCGATCGTCATTCTGTGGCCGAAAATCCGCGCCGAATTCATCCCGCCGACCCAGACCAGCACCGAGGAACGCCAGGCCAAAATGGTCAATGGCCGCTATGTCGGATCGGATTCGCATGGCCGGCCCTATACCGTGACCTATGAATCGGCGCAGCAGCCGCCTGGCGGCGGACCGATCGAGATGGTCAATCCGACCGCCGAGCTGACGCTACAGAACGGTCATTGGGTTGCGGTCAAGGCCGAGCAGGGCCGCTATGACCAAGCGGCCGGCCTGATCGACCTGTCAGGCAATGTCGAACTGTTTCACGACGACGGCTATCGTTTCACGACGGAAAAGGCGCATGTCGAGTTCAACAAGAACTTGGTCTGGGGCGAACGGGCGGTGACCGGCCGCGGGCCCAGGGGCGAGGTCGTCGGCCGCGGCTTTCGTGTCATCAATAACGGCGACGCCATCGTGATCACCGGCCCCGCCCGGCTGCTGCTCAGGCCCGACGCTGCGCAAATGCCCCAACCCGGAGAAACGCGGTGAGACAGGGTCTGCGACTTCGCCCGCTGCTGGCTGTTGCGCTGATCGGCGTGCCGGCATGGCTCGCACCGCCGGTCCATGCCCAACAGACCAAGGCAAAGCCGGCCGCACAGCCGGCTCAGGCCGCCGCCAACCCGCCCCCGGCGCATGACGAAGGCACGCTGGAAGTGACCTCCGACCGCGACCTGGAGTGGCTGCAGCAGGATCATGCCTATGTCGCGCGTGGTAACGCCGTGGCGAAGCGCGGAACCGTGACATTGATGGGGGATACACTGATCGCCTATTACCGGCCGCTGAACGCGCCGAGCACGCCGACCAAGGAAAAGGCAGCCCATCCCGGCACGGCGCAGCAATCGGGCTTCGACAGCGGCAATACCGAGATCTGGCGGGTGGTTGCGGAAGGCAAGGTCCATGTCATCTCCGAGGACAAGGACGCCTGGGGCGACCGCGCCGAATACGACAAGGACAAGTCGGTCATCGTGCTGACCGGAGCCGCGCTCAAGGCGACGACGCTGGAGGATACGATCACCGCCCGCGACAGTCTGGAATATTGGCAGGACCAGGACATGGCCGTCGCCCGCGGCAACGCCAAAATCGTCAAGGTGAACGGCAACACCCTTGCAGGCGACCTGATCGGAGGCCACTTCGTCAAGGATGAGCACGGCACATCCGTCTTGAAGACGATCGAATCCAAGGGAAACGTCGTCGTCACCACGGCAACCGACATCGTTCATGGCGACGAGGGCGTCTATGATGTGCCGGCGAAACACACGGTCCTGTTCGGCAACGTGATCGCAACCCACGGCGAAAACGTCATCAAGGGCGCCAGCGCGGACGTCAATATGGATACGGGCGTGAGCCAGGTCTTCCCCGGCGCCAACCAGAAGGTCATCGCCGTCTTCCAGCGTCAATCGACCCCAGCGAAACAAGAGACCGCTTCGAGCGGGAAACGATAATGTCCTCCGATACACCGACCACGCCTCCGAAGGCTCGGCCCAAGACCGGCGCGCCGAAAGCGACACCGAAGCCCGAGACTCAGGCCGTCAAGGCGGAGGCGCCCGACACGTCGCCGAAGGCTGCGGCGCCGACGGTGAAGGTCGCGCCACCGGCAGCCGAGCCGCAACCGCTCAAGGTGGAAGCCCCGCCCGCAAACCCGCCGCAAGCAGTTATCACCGAGCCGCCCAGGATACCGCCGCCCGGGATACCGCCAACCTTGGAACCGGAGATTGCCGGGGCCGAGCCGGCGAAACCGGCGCCGAAGGTCGAGCCGCAGGTCATCGGACTGGCCCCCAGGGGGCCGCTACCGGGCGGACTGCAGGCTTCGGGACCGCGCCTGGTCGCGGCGAATTCGGGGCTGGTGGCGAAGCATCTGGGCAAGCAATTCAAGCGGCGGCCCGTGCTGCGCGACGTCACCGTATCGGTTCAGCGCGGCGAGGCGGTCGGGCTGCTGGGCCCCAACGGCGCCGGCAAGACCACCTGCTTCTACATCATCACCGGGCTGATCAACGCCGACACCGGCACGATCGAGATGGACGGGGTGGATATCACTCACCTGCCGATGTATCGGCGGTCGCGGATGGGCATCGGCTATCTGCCGCAGGAAGCCTCGATTTTCCGCGGACTGACGGTCGAGGAGAATATCCGCGCCGTGTTGGAGGTGGTCGAGCCCGAGCGCGACATGCGCGAGGCGATGCTGGACGACCTGCTGGCGGAGTTCTCGATATCGCATCTGCGCCGCACGCCCGCGCTGGCGCTGTCGGGCGGGGAACGGCGCCGCGTCGAGATCGCGCGCGCTCTAGCCTCGCGGCCGCAATTCATGTTGCTGGACGAACCGCTGGCCGGCATCGACCCGATCGCCATCGGCGAAATCCGCGAGCTGATCTCACACCTGCGCAAGCGGGGAATCGGCGTGCTGATCACCGACCATAACGTGCGCGAAACGCTCGATATTGTGGATAGGGCATACATCTTGCATGACGGATCGGTCCTGATGGATGGACGCCCGTCGGAAATCGTGGCACACCAGGATGTGCGGCGCGTTTATCTCGGCGAAAGATTCAGCCTGTAGGCATTTCCAACCTGGGTTCGGCGGCGGCGCGAAGAGGTAGTTGCGCAACGATCGGAACCCGATGACGTCATCCGCCCTGTCTCCAAGATTCCAGAAATCCGGCTGAGGATGGTGGCATGAGCCTCGTTCAAAGACTGGACCTGCGGCAGGCCCAAACGCTGGTCATGACGCCGCAGCTGCAGCAGGCGATCAAGCTGCTGCAGCTATCCAATCTTGAGATCGGGGAATTCGTCGCCCAGGAAATGCAGCAGAACCCGCTGCTGGATGAGGGCGGCCACACCGACCAGGATCGGCCGATGGAGAACACCGAGGCGGGTCAGGACCGGGTGGCCATGGCCGAGAACGCGGGCGATGGTCCCGCATCGGCCGACGACCAGGCCACGCATATCGATGCCGGTGGTCTCGGCGAACAATCCCGCGACATCGTCGATGGGGTCGAGGTTTCGGGCGACCGCGACGCGCTTGGCGGCGGCGACACCCCGCAGAGCTTTGCCGCGACCAGCGGCGGG
>Ga0302314_10012354_pt1 | contig 14791 bp, 10 predicted proteins | sample III_Palsa_N2_3_FD_200533 | JGI IMG/M metagenome (GOLD analysis project Ga0302314, IMG submission 200533) | Peat permafrost microbial communities from Stordalen Mire near Abisko, Sweden - III_Palsa_N2_3 | ecosystem: Environmental > Terrestrial > Soil > Palsa > Peat permafrost | place: Sweden... | reverse complement strand
CCCGTTCGAGGAGCAGGGCTCCTTCGTCGGGTGAGGTCTCCAGGAGGCGGACAGCGCCGCGACCGCTCCAGGTCTCCAGGGCGAGTGCCTCGTGGCACGCGGAAGTCTCCTGCGGCCAGCCCACTTTGAGAGCGCACAGCTCCCGGCCGCGGCGGACCGGAAGGAGCATGCCGATGAAGCCGTTCATGGGCTCACCGTCGGGAGTCAGGCCCCAGCGGATGAGCAGGGAATCCACGATTTCCGGCAGCGCGCCGATCCAGGCGCGTCCCTGACTTCCTTGACGCTGCCAGTGACCGAATTCCAGGAGCGCGGGCGGTACGGAGATCACAGCATCATCCTTCGCATTCAGAGGATATGGCCGATGTCTTCTTGAGTGTCCTCTTGGGCTACCGCTGGAGAACGCAGTCGGTGGGCGGCGCTGATTGGGTACGCGGACTTCGAGAGCGGCCCCGGCGGTACTCAAGCCGCCCGGCCGCCCGGCTCGTCCCGGCGGCGTGGCGGTAACCGCCCATGGTGGGTTCGAGTGATCATCATATAGGGCGCGGTGTCCGCCCGGGCCGTATCCACCGGAGTCGACGCCCAGGGAGTGCGCAGCGATGGACTCGGACCTCACCGGCACGGTCGCCGTGGTCACGGGGGTGTGTAAGGGGATCGGGCTGGCCGTCGTTGAGGCGATGGCGCGTGAGGGGGCGCGCGTGGTGGTCGGCGGACACCGCGCACCCGAAACCGGCGGCGGCTCACTGCGCGATCCAGCGGTGCGCCGCTGTCGCAACCGAGTTCGGGCGGACGGTTGCGAAAATCGTCAGCCGCATTCGTCGGCGCGTTGTCCGGGAGTTGATCACGCCGCCGGTAACGGTTCGCCCGATCGCGAGTGCGCTCTTCGCGCACGTCGTCTTGTCCGGCGTGGCAGCGGAAACGGCCGGCCGGGCGTACCGGCTCGCTGGGTCCGAGCGGCGTGCCCGGAGGCTCTGCGGGCGGCACCGGAAAGGCGGGGGAGCTCCTTCGCGGGCAACTCCTCGTCCTCGACCGCCACCCAGTGGTGATCGTTGGCGCGGCACAGGCGCAAAGCGCTTCCGCACTCCGGGCAGGGCAGCGGTTCGTGGAACCGATCGCATCAGCCTGGGTCCAGCTTCGAAATGATGCATGACCAGTGCAACCGCGGCTGGGGGAACATCCCTGAGGGGCGCGGGAGCAGGAGCGCAGTGCGCCAGTTGGTCGACGATCCGTGGCCGGTTCGGTTCCCGGGCCCGCAGGGCGACGGGAAAGGGGACGGGCCGTCCTGGCCCCGGAAGGGACAGGACGGCCAATCGTTGAGCAATGGTGTCTGTTCTGCACCCCTGACCGGCGTCGATGTCCCGCAGGAGTCGGATCACGTCCACCGGTGCCACGCTCCGGCGGTGGTGTGCGGTACCGGGAGTGTCCGGGTCGGCGGGGCCTGCTTCGCGGGTGCTCCTGCCTGAGTTGCCACCTCCCTGGCGGTGGAGCGGCGGGGGCGTTACCGGGCCTGGGTGGACGTGTCGTCGGCGCGGTTGTCGGCGTTCTCGGCCGCCGGGGCTGGGGCCTGGTTCCGGTGAAGGCCGGACCCCGCGGGCACGGCGCGGTCGGTCGCCGTGCAGGAGCCCTTCTCCGCGGTGGTCATGGGTCGGCTCTTGATCACGATGGCGTTGCCCACCCCGTCGGTCCCGTTGGGGGCGGGGCTGGTGACGGTGTCCTTCCAGAACCAGTAGTAGTGGCCCCAGTGCCGGTCGTCGTAGTGGGTCTGCCAGGTACCCGAGACCTGGTGCATGACCTGGGCGCGGGTGATCCAGCCGACCTCGCCGGGCTTGACGGTCATCTCCAGCGATCCGCCCTCGCTGCGCGAGGCCTCCCAGGTGTGCCCGTAAGCAGACGTGACGCTCAGGTCGACGATGCCGGCGATACTGCCGCCGGCGGTGACGGAGACCTCAAGGGTGTCGGAGGATCCGACCGAGTCGGACCAGTCCATTCTCTGGGTGGCGGGCGAGGTGCTGCAATTGAACAGCACGTGGGACACCTGGCGGTAGTTGCCGAGGTAGGCCTTGTGGATGACCGGGTCGTTGAAGGTGCATTTCCCGGTGCGGTTGACGCAGTCGGACATGAGCTGCTGGGTGGTGGGGCGGTCGGCGGCTGCGGCCGGCACGGCGGCGATACTCGCCGCGAGGGCGGCAGCGGCTCCCGCCACCAGGGTCCGCATCCGCAGTCCCGTCCGGTTCGTCTTCTTCATTGTTGTCTGTCCTCACTTGTGGTTCGGCAATGCCTGGGTTCACCGTGCGGCCCCCGGGTCATCGGATCGCCGTGCGGGCGGCGGCGCGCCGATAGCGTCCACCGATCGGACGACGAGGGCCCCGGGAGCGCCGGGAGCGCGCTTGAAGTTGCGATGTTTCCGGGGCACGGGAGGGCCCTTGGGGTGGTGGTGCTCACAGGCCTGGAAGCGTCCACGATCGGGGGTAGTAGGTTGATCCGGAAGGTTTGGAACGCGTCGGGCCGGGCCGGGCGGCCCCCGGCGGCGCCGGGTCGCCCGAGGACCCAACGTCGGCGCATTTCCGCAGGCCAATGCCGCGTGAGGCTAAATCCGATACTTCTGAATTGTCTGGTTTGATCCTTGGAGGGCGGGACAAAGGGCGGCAGTCCGAGGGTCGTCAAGGTCGGTGCGTCCTACGATGCGGGGTCGTATCGGGGGTTCTTGGAGTTCTTGTCGGGGCCCGCTAACAATGGACGAGTCGAACGACGCCGCGGCGCTTCCGCCGCAGGCCATCCGCCCGGCATCCGCCCCTTCGCGGTGGTGCCGCGTGCCGCCCCCGTCGTGCCGCCCCTGTTCGGTGGCACGGCATCCCTTGGGGGTGAGTGCACCGCAACACAGATGAGGTCGAAATCCGTATGTCGCTGTTCCCCACCCGTGTGCGCACCACCGCTGCTCTCGTCGCCACCGCCGCCGGCGTCGCGGCCCTGGGCGCGGCCCTGGTTCCGTCCGTCGCGTCCGCGGACACCCCGCAGGCCATAGCCGCGCAGATCGTCCCGGCCGGCCAGCTGGCCTCCTTCGACCAGATCATTTCGCACGAGAGCAGCTGGAACGTCTCCGCGACCAACCCCTCCTCGGGCGCCTACGGCCTGGGCCAGGCGCTGCCCGGCTCCAAGATGGCCTCGGCCGGCGCCGACTGGCAGACCAGCGCCACCACCCAGATCAAGTGGGCCCTGGGCTACATGGACTCCCGCTACGGCAGCCCGAACGCCGCGTGGAGCTTCTGGCAGGCCCACAACTGGTACTGAGCCCGCAGGCTCGGCACCAGTCACCGCGAACAAACCCCCGCGACTCCCCTGACGCCCGACGGCGCCGGGGGAGTCGGCGTCTGCCGGGTCCTGGGGCCGTCCCGGCGGTAGCCGCTTCGGGTCGGCGCCTTTCCGGCATGCAGGAGCCCTGCACCAGGCCGCGTGCCTCGGCCGCCGGAAGTCTGACCACGGCGTCGGCGACCCGCATCCGGTACGCCCGGCCCCAGCACTGCCGACGGGAGGTGCCGGCCGTGGCCGCCACCTCCGCCCCGGGCACGCCCGGTTACCCGGCCTTGGCCCCAGCCCGGGCCTTCTCCGGGTGGTCGCCGTCCTCCTCGGTGATCGGCGTAGGCTTTTGCGGGTGTCTGTCTCCCGTCGTCGCCGTGTCGCCGTACTGGTTCTGGAGGGTGCGAAGCCGCTCGATGTGGGTATTCCCGCGCAGGTGTTCACGACGCGGGCGAGTATGCCGTACGAGGTGCGGGTGTGCGGGGCGGCGGCGGGGCTGGTGGCGGGCGGCGACGGCCTGTCCTACAGCGTCGCCTACGGTCTTGAGGCCCTGGTGTGGGCGGACGTCGTCTTCATTCCCGGCTACCGGTTCCCCGACCGCGAGGACCCGCCGGCCCCCGTCGTGGACGCGCTGCGGGGCGCCCACGCGCGCGGTGCGCGCCTGGCCGCGATCTCGACCGGGGCCTTCGCGCTCGCCGCCACCGATCTGCTGGACGGCAGGCGCGCGACCACGCACTGGCATTACGCCCGGGCCCTGGCGGTCAAGCACCCGCTGGTGCGGGTCGACGAGAACGTGCTCTTCGTGGACGAGGGCAGTGTGCTGACCTCGGCCGGCGCCGCGTCCGGCATCGACCTGTGCCTGCACATCCTGCGCGGCGACCTGGGGGTGTCCGCCTCCAACCATGCGGCCCGGCGGCTGGTCGCGGCTCCCTACCGCAGCGGCGGCCAGGGCCAGTTCGTGCCACGCAGTGTGCCGGAGCCGGGCGGTGAGCGGTTCGCTGCCACCCGTGAGTGGGCGCTGCACCGGCTCGGCGAGCCGCTCACCCTGCACACGCTCGCCCGCTACGCGGCGGTCTCGCCCCGTACGTTCTCGCGGCGCTTCACCGAGGAGACCGGGTACACGCCCATGCAGTGGATCACGCGCGCCCGCATCGACATGGCCCGCGAGTTGCTGGAGCGGTCGGACCTGGGCGTCGAGCAGATCGCCGCCGAGGTGGGTCTGGGCACGGGCGCGAATCTGCGGGCGCACTTCCAGCGTGTCCTGGGCACGACGCCGAGCGAGTACCGGCGCACGTTCACCCGCGGACAGTAGCCCCCGGGACCGGCAGGCGGGCCCGGTGGCACGATCCTTGCGGACCATGGCGATCTCGCCGCTGTCCAGGCCCGACGCGTCGCGCGAAGCTGGAGGCGAACCCGAACGGACCTGGAGGAACACCGGTCATGACCTGCATCGCCATCAACGGATTCGGCCGCATCGGACGCAACGTGCTGCGTGCGCTACTGGAGCGCGGGAGCGACCTCAGCGGCCTCGAAATCGTCGCTGTCAACGACCTGGCCGAGCCCGCCGCGCTCGCGCGCCTGCTCGCCTACGACACCACGGCCGGCCGTCTCGGCCGCCCGGTGGCCGTCGACGGGGACACCCTCGTCGTGGACGGCCGCCGCATCAAGGTGCTCGCGCAGCGCGATCCCGAGCTGCTGCCGTGGGCCGAGTTGGGCGTCGACATCGTGCTGGAGGCGACCGGCCGGTTCGCCTCGGCCAAGGACGCCCGTGCCCACATCGCGGCGGGGGCCAAGCGGGTCCTGGTCAGCGCCCCCTCCGACGGGGCCGACGTCACCCTGGCCTACGGCGTGAACACCGGCGCGTACGACCCGGACCGGCACACCGTCGTCTCGAACGCCTCGTGCACCACCAATGCGCTCGCGCCGCTGGCGGGAGTCCTCGATGACCTCGCCGGCATCGAGCACGGCTTCATGACGACCGTGCACGCCTACACGCAGGAGCAGAACCTCCAAGACGGTCCGCACCGCGACCCGCGCCGCGCCCGCGCCGCCGCCGTCAACATCGTGCCGACCACGACAGGCGCAGCCAAGGCGATCGGACTCGTGCTGCCGGGGCTTGAGGGCAGGCTGTCGGGCGACTCGATCCGGGTCCCGGTCCCGGTGGGCTCCCTGGTCGAGCTGAACACCGTGGTCGCGCGCGAGGTGACCCGCGATCAGGTGCTGGAGGCCTACCAGGTGGCCGCGGCCGGGCCGCTGGCCGGCGTGCTGGAGTACTCGGACGAGCCGCTGGTCTCGGCGGACATCACCGGCAATCCGGCCTCCGCGATCTTCGACTCGGCGTTGACCCGGGTCGAGGGCCGCCACGTCAAGGTGGTCGCCTGGTACGACAACGAGTGGGGCTTCTCCAACCGCGTGGTCGACACGCTCCAGCTCCTCGCCGCCCGCTGACCCGCCCGCCGACACCCCCGCGTGCCGCCACCACGGCCCCGTTCGACCACGCTGACAGCCGAACCCGACGCGCCGTGAGATTAGTTGACGATGGGTCATATAGTCCCTGGCCCTGTACCGCAGCCGGACAGGGCGCCCCCGGCGGGCACGGCAGCGGAGCCGTCGGACCACAAGCACGACACCACCCGCGTGAGACCGTCCGTACCGATGTATGTGCAACTGACGATGTGAGGAGAACCATGACTGCGATCAGCAGTGTCCTGGGACGCGAGGTCATCGACAGCAGGGGCAACCCGACCGTCGAGGTCGACATCCGCTTGGAGGACGGTTCGCTGGGCCGGGCGGCCGTTCCCTCCGGTGCGTCCACCGGCGCGAACGAGGCCGTCGAGCTGCGCGACGGCGATCCCGCTCGTTTCCACGGGAAGGGCGTGCGCAAGGCGGTCGACGCGGTGAACGGCGCCATCGCCGGGGCGCTGCTGGGCCTGGATGCCGAGGAGCAGGCCGTGGTCGACGGCGTCATGATCGGCCTCGACGGCACGCCCGACAAGGGCGCCCTGGGCGCCAACGCGATCCTGGGGGCCTCGCTGGCCGCCGCGAAGGCCGCCGCGGCCGCGCACCGGGAGCCCCTGTACCGCTACGTCGGCGGAGTCGGCGCACGCCTGCTGCCGGTGCCGATGATGAACATCATCAACGGGGGAGCGCACGCCAACAACGCGTTGGACTTCCAGGAGTTCATGATCGCCCCGATCGGTGCGGGGAACTTCTTCGACGCGGTGCGGATGGGCTCGGAGGTCTTCCACACCCTGCGCACGTCCCTGGCCGATGCCGGCCACAGCACCGCGGTGGGCGACGAGGGCGGTTTTGCCCCCGCGCTGGACACCGCGGACCAGGCCCTGCAGTTCGTCGTGGACGCCGTCGAGAAGTCGGGCTACACCCCCGGAGAGGACATCACGCTGGTGATGGACCCGGCCGCCTCGGAGTTCTTCCGCGACGGCGTCTACGACTACGCGGGCGAGGGCGTCAAGCGCAGCATCGAGGAGCACGCCGAGTACCTGGCCGGTCTGGTCTCCCGGTACCCGGTCGCCTCGATCGAGGACGCGATGGCGCAGGACGACCTCAAGGGCTGGAAGCTGCTCATGGACGTGCTCGGCGACCGGTGCCAGCTGACCGGGGACGACGTGTTCTGCACCGACGTCGAGCGGCTGCGCGAGGGGATCCGTGAGGGCGTGGCCAACTCCATCCTGGTGAAGGTCAACCAGATCGGCACCCTGACCGAGACGCTGACCACGGTCGACGCCGCCCACCGGGCCGGCTACACGGTGGTCATGTCGCACCGCTCGGGCGAGACCGAGGACACCACCATCGCGGACCTGGCCGTCGCCACCGGCTGCGGGCAGATCAAGACCGGGTCGCTGTCGCGCTCGGACCGCACGGCCAAGTACAACCAGCTGATCCGCATCGAGGAGGAGCTCGGCTCCGCGGCCCGGTACGCGGGGCGCTCGGCGCTGTACGTGCGCCGCTGACGGCTGGCCGGCCAGAACCCCGGTCGGCCGCGAGGGCACCGTCCCGCACCCAACCCACCCGATACAGAAACCAGCGACGACGAGAAACACGCGGTGCAGCGCGCTCTCCCTCGCATGCCCTCGCATGGCCGGGGCCAGACCGAGAACTACGGCCCACACAACACCGAGCCCACCGCTGTAGACCCAGTAGTTCCTGTACTGAAGCGTTTCCCCCTCTACCAAGTTCCGTTGCTCAATCCAGCCAGTGCCGGGCACGGGGTGTGGCCTGCGGGCCAGGCGGCGCCGGACGTCTGCCGGGTCCGGCCCGCTCTGTTGGCGGGCCGGACCGGCCGCGGGTGCGATGTCAGCTCCGGTCTGCGGTTCCGCCTCGGGTGAGGATGACGTCCGGTGCCGCGCCGTCGGCGAGGACGTATCCGCCTCGGGCGGCGCCCTGTGCGGGTGCCTACTGTCCGCTGTCGCGTTCCAGGACGGGCAGGTTCCGCCGGGACAGGACCAGTCCGGCGGGCCGGTCGGTGTGCTCCAGGATGGTGCGTACGGCAGGCGTCTACCCGCGCTCCCGCAGCCGATCCGACCACACCACATCCGGCGTCCCTGGCAAAGCACCTCCTCCATCCGGATCGCGCCGGGGCAACCTGTGCCCGATCTCTTGATCAGCGGGTCATGTCGGGTCATGGGGGGTATATCTGGAGGACCTGGTGGGTCAGGGACTGAACGGCGGGCGGATGTGCTCGGCCGCTTGCCGCGGGTCCCCGTGATCGGCGATGAGTCGGAAGGATAGCCATGGCGGCATACGACGCGGACGCGGATGCCCGGGTGTTGGTCTTCGCCGCCTCGGCTCCAGATGAGCCGCACGGCCATGAGGATGCGGTGGTGGTGCGGCGAACCCAGGTCAGCGGCCCGGGAGGCTACCCGGTGTACTGCGATGAGACGGGGATCGTGCGCGCGGAGATCAGCGAGGGCGGCGAGGTGCGGATGCTGGTCAGCAGCGTTCACCAGGACCCCCGTCGTCCGATCTCCTGCCGCCGCCTGCCTCCGGAGCCCGAAGCCGCGTAGTGTGCGTTGGCCGAGAAGGCCCGCCGGGTTGGTGGTCGCCTCCGTGAGGCCCTTGGACGGGCAGCTGCTGGTGGTGGCCCATGGCGCCCTCTGCCCCGTGGCGCCCATAGTGGCAGTATGCGACTGCGGATCGATGGCCACACCCTGCCCGGCCGCCATTGTGGGGCCGGGCCCGATTTCCCCGGGGTCAGCGGGATCGAGGTGGCGGTCCAGCGCAAGGACCGGCCTGCCGAGTTGCTCGACCCGCAGCCCGGTGACGCTCTGGCCGCGACGTGGACGTTGGCCTGCACCTTCACTGCCGACGGCGAGCTGCGTGGCCCGTACGTGCAAAACCGGCTCGGCGGGCGATTCGTCTACCTCTCGTGGGTCGGCAGGCTACCCCGGGAAGAGGGGAGCCGAATGTTCCGGCGGGCCAAGCTCATGCTGGCCGACGTTCCGTCCGAGGTGCTCGCCGATGCGCGGCGGCACGGTGTGCTGGTGGGCCGGCTCGCTCTCACCGATGCCAAGGGCCATCCGGTGTGTGGGCGCGTGGTTCCCCCGGCTGTCGAGTGGACAGCGGGCGAGCCGTCCGTAGCGTGACCTCCCGGCGTCGCCCGCCGCGGAAGGTCTCGATACACGGACGCCACCGCCATCCGCGCCGCTGGGGCGGACATCCGCTCAGGGCCGCAGCCTGACTGTCCCGGCCAACCTTCCCGGACAGCGCACGGGGTCGGCTGGGTGGGTGCTTCCCGCTCACCACCGGCGTCGGGTGTGCAATCGTCCGCACCGTCCGGCCTACGAACACGGTCCGCGCGTCACCGCAGCCACCGACGCGGTCCTGACGCGCCAAGACCGCCCGGGCCCAACTCCCCGTCTGGTGTGAGGAATCCATCCACGCGTAGGCCCTCCTCCGCGAGAGCCTCCTCGAACCGCTCGATTCGTGGCCTGGGGCGGTGTCATGCCACGAGCGCGGGCCGGGTTCGGTAGTGGTAGCCGCGGGCGTCGGCCTGGGCGGAGTCGGCGCGAGGCGGACCGGCGAACCGGCGGGAAGGGGGTGAACAGGGACCGGAGCAGATGCGGCTCCAGGTGCTCCAGCAGGGGGTGGGCCATCACCGTCGGCGCATGACTCCAGCTCAGCCCGAACCGCTCCAGCTCCAGCGCCCGGATCACCGGCGAGGCGACGGCCAGTGGGTAGAAGGCGGTGGTCAGCTTCCGCAGCCGCTCCCCAAGATCTGTGCCAGAACCGAGATCTGACTCCTCTTGTCGCTGTGCGGTGGGTCGAGTGGCGCTTCTAGGTTTAGGGCTGCCCTTTTTTGATGGAATATGACCAGTTGTACGGGTTCGGTATTGCGGTGGAAATGCTGGTGCAACTATGGGTCTCGGTATCTCGTGTTCCTGGTTGTCAGGGGACTGCGGTGCCGACGGCTGCTGCGGTGCGGGTCGTGCCGTGGTGGTGCGCTATGTGTGCGTGCCCTGGAGGGCGTCGTCGTCCGGTGGCGCGTCGTGTGCGGCCGCGCCGCTGCCGGTCCCAGGGGCCCTTTCGGTTCCCGCCGCCGCGACGCGGACAACGGAGGGGACAATCCTCGATGTCTTCGACCACCCGGTTACACCCACGCACGTCCCGACTTCCCAGACGGCTCACCGCGCTGGCCGCCACCAGCGCCCTGGCCCTGGCCGGCCTGGCGGCGCTGGCCGCCCCGGCCAGTGCGGACGGGGTGTGCGGCGCCCCGGTCGTCTCCGGGGCCAGCACCACGATCACCTGTTCCGCCGCGGGTACCGGGAGCATCACGGTGCCCGCCGACGTCTCCAGTGCGACGGTGACGCTGGACGGAGCCGGTGGCGGCAGCGCCTCCGACGGCACCCCGGGCGGCAAGGGCGCCCACATCGTGGCAACCATCCCGGTCACTCCCGGGCAGGTCTTCCAGGTCTCGGTCGGCGCGCGCGGCGCCGACGCGGCGTCGGACCCCGGGTTCGGGACCGCCGGCTACGGCGGCGGACTCGTCGCGGTGGAGACCGCCGCCTCCGCTCCCCTGCTCACGGCCGGCTCCGGCGGCGCCGCCGGCGGCCCGGGAGTCGGTACTCCCGCCTACCCGGGCACCCCTGGCGCGGACAGCGGCAGCGCGGGCGCCAACGGCACGGGAGACCCCGGGGTGGTGACGGGCGGTTCCGGCGGCGGTGCGGGCACCGCGACAGCCGGCGGCGCTGGCGGTTCCGGCGGCACCGGCGCCTACCCGGGCGATGCCGGCTCCGCGGGCGGCTTCCCCAACGCGCTCGGCGCCACGGCAATCGCGAACTTCGTCTCGCCCGCAGGCGCCGGCGGGCGCGGCGGAGCCGGGTACGGCGGCGGGGGCCGCGGCGGAGCCGGCGGGTCCAACGGAGTCGAGGGAACCGCTGGCATCGGCGGCTCGGGGGGCGCCGGAGGCGGCGGCTCCGACTTCGTCTCCGGCACAGTGCCCGGCTCCCCGGTCACCGTGGTCGACGGCGCCAACGCGGGCGACGGGCAGATCGTGTTCGTCTTCACCCAGGACACCCCGACCGTCACCGCTGTCAGCCCCGACACCGGGCCCCCGGCGGGCGGCAACACCGTCACCGTCACCGGCACCAACCTGACCGGCGCCACGATCACCTTCGGCACCAACCCGGCCACCGGCGTGACCTGCACCGTCACCAGCTGCACCGTGACCGCGCCCGCCGGAGCCGCGTCCGACACCGTCGACGTCCAGGCCACCACCGTCGACGGGACCTCTGCCACCAGTGCGGCCGACCAGTACACCTACGCCGCCGCCGACCTGGGCGTCGCCCTGGCCGCGACCGGCGTCCCGGGCCTGCTCAACGGCCACGTCAACTACACCATCACGATCACCAACAACGGGCCCTCCGCCCTGGTTGCGGCCACCATCACCGCGACCCTGCCCACCCCGATGACCGCCAGCAGCAGCGACTGCACCCCGGCCAGCGGCCTCGTCACCTGCACCCTGGGCGCCCTGGCCTCCGGCGCGAGCACGACGCGCACCTTCACCGCCCCCATCGGCCTGCTCGCCCTGGATCTGCCCTACACCGTCACCACGACGCGCACCGCCAGCACCCCCGTCGACCTCAACCCCGCCAACGACACCGCGACGCGCACCTGCACCGTCGTCACCTCACTCATCATCAACTGCACCTGAAGCCTGCCCACTGCTGCCCTCCGCCTCGGCCGAACGCATCGGCCGGGTGTGGAGCATGGCCGAGTACCCGGGCGCCGCCCCGGACCGCGCCGACTGGCGGCAGCTGTTCACCGCCGACGGCCGGACCCGCCCAGGGTCCGGCCGTCGGTGGGTGCAGACCTGCAAGACGGAACTGCTGGACCGCACGCTGATCTGGGACCAACACCACCTTCTCTACGCCCTGCGCGAGTTCGAGACGTTCTACAACAGTCACCGGCCGCACCAGGGCATCGCCAACGCCCGGCCCCTCCACGCACTGCCCGCTCCGATCGATGACCCAGGCCAGATCGCCCACCTGGAGATACGGCGAAGAGCACGACTCGGCGGCATCCTGCACGAGTATCAGCATGCCGCCTGACCAGCCTGGATGAGGTATTCGGCAAGGGCACCGTTGAAGCAGCGACGTGTGGGCAGGCTCGCGACCGTGACACAGGCCGATCCAGCGGCGAGATAACCAGCAGGAATCACAGGAATCCCCGGAGGAAGTCCTGGCGGCTTTAACTGTCTGAATATTTCTCACCCCTGAGGGGGGCTAGCCGTCCCTGCGCCGGGATCGAGCCGTGGAGTGGCGGGGGGAGTCGAGTGTCCGACCAGCTTCAGAAGACGATGCTGTTCGTTCTTTAGGGATACAAACCTGTCATGCACATGGGAGACGTAGGGAGCGCCAGGGTGCTTGATGAGTGCGCGCTCGCTCCGGCCTTCCTGTTGCGCTGCTAATGCGACTTCAAGGGAAGCCACATGGGCGCAGAAGTCGCGTAGTTCTTGCGGGACAGTTGGGTCGATCACGAGATCTGCGTGCTCGATGATCAGATCGCGCATTCTCAGGTTGGCGGGCATCAGGGCAAGTTCACGCCACCGGCGCCACTCCGGTGTCCCGGATCCGGGTCGCCGCTCAGCCTGTCCTGGCAGGAAGGATTCCCGCATTGCCTCCCAGAGTCGTTCATTGACCTCCACCAGGGCGTTCAATGGCCCGTAGAGTTCGCGTAGTTGGCTGTTGATTCTGGCCAGTCGAGCCTGGCGCCGCTCCTGCTGTATCTGTGCGCGTTGGTTGAGAATGAACAGGAGTGTGGCCACTAGGAGGCTCGCACTCGCGGTGAAGACGGCAGTTGACACCGGCTCAGCTTGGCGTATCTTCGGCTGATCCGCCACGCCTCACCCGACACGGACTCTCGGCCTCAGCGCCCGGCGATCGGCAGCGGCTCACTCATCGTGCCTCCACGACTCTGTGAACTGCGGATATCAATGGCGATCAAGGGCCCAGTGCTGCACTCTGGAGGCTAGGTCGGAATCATGCCGTGGTCGTGGCAGGGGAGGTCAGGCCATGCTTACGGCAAGATTGTTGAGACGACCAGCTCTCGGCACCCCCTGGCTGAAACTGCTCTTCACCGAGCGTGCCTCCCCCTCCCAGGCACCCAACCTCCCACTTCGCCAACAGAATCAGTGCCACGGGTTTCCCCGTTCCGTGTCAGAGGATCACCATTCCTTGTCACACTGAGGCCGCGAAGGAGGTCCATGTGGGTGCGAAGGTCAAGCAGGTATGGGCTTCGCTACGTACATTCATGCCATGGCTCCCGGGACTGTGTCTCTTAGTTGCCATCGGCATCTCAATCACGTCGTTCCAGTACCCGGGATTCGTCGCGCGGGGAGCACCGCCGTCCGCCGCCAGGTATCTGATCGCGCAGCCGCCGCACATCGACGGCGGGCCCGTGCTGTCCGTCGAGACCGAAGTGGATGACTCCGACATACCTGGCCGGAATCGGAGCTCGTGCACGGGTCTATCCCGGAGCTGGATTTCCTCCCAGAGCAATGAGCTTGTGAGCATTGTCGCGATCAGTTGCCTCGACACCGGATCCGCACAGCAAGTGCAGTACTCCGTCGAGCAACAGTGGGAGAAGCAATACGGGCCGACCGCCGTGACCCCACCCGTCCCGTACGCGTTCGAGGGAATCGGCACGGCACCGCGTGGCCTTCCGCCCGCCAACAGTCAAGTGCTGCTCTTCCGCCGCGGCACCGTCGTGATCACTGAATCCGCCACCGTCGCCGACAGTCTCACTACCGACGTCGCGACTCTGCTCGCGCAACTTGCAACTGGCGAGTCGCTGGTGGCGACCGGCCAGCCGGGGCCTGGCGGACGGCCCGTGGCAACCGGAATGACCCTTGCCGGGCTCTCCTCAGGTATTGGTGGGTTCGGCTTCATGTACATCATCTGGTCGACCGGCGGAGCGATTCGCTCACTCCGGCGCAAGTACCTACTGGCACGTCCGCATCCAGCCCTTTCATGGGACCGCACCGGCACAGTGTTCTTCTCAGACGTCGATGTTGAAGGCAGGCGGCTCGTCTTCCGGGAGTGCGTGCGCTGCTCATTGCGCTGGCTCGCGATCTTCCTCTACGCCTACGCTGTAGCACCCAGAAGTTCGTCGGATTCCCGCGCTACGGAGTTCGCACTTGCCAGCGGGCTCCTCTTCATGAGCGCCTACCTCAGGCGGACGGCATTTGACCGGCGACACAGGCTCCCACAGCCCGTCTCGCCCGGCATGGGTAGGATCCCGCTGAGCGCTGCGGCTCTCTTCGCGGGTTGTGTCGTCGCGACAATCCTGGCCGTGGCCTCGATCGAGATCAGTGTGCAGCTGGTAAATTTGATCGCATCCCAGTTTCCGGAGTTGGGCGTGAGGTTCGTGCCGGCCGGACCTGGCGGAGGGCTGGTCGAGACCCTTGAGTTCGGCCTGCCGGTATCAGTCCTCGCCTGTGATGCGGCCGTTGTGGCCCTGCTGGCAGTGCTGGCTGCGACGTGGAGCTATCGCGCGTCCCGCTCGCTGGTCGCGGAGGCGCTGCGTAGGTTGAACGAGGCCGACGCGCGTCCGCCCGTGGTGCTCTTCCGTAGCCAGGAGATGCTCGAAGCGACACTGCGAACCACATCCTTCTCGCGCGAACCCTGGCTCATGCGCGCGACGGCGGCTCAGGTCGAATCCTTTGAAGACTTCTTGATTCCATTGCTGCGCCGCTACGGCCCGGTCATCGCAGTCAACCCCCCAAAGCGGAAGCTGCTACCCGCTCCTGGCGCCACGACGGTTGACCTCGGCCAGTGGCAGCCCGAGGCGAAGGCGTTGGTCTTAGGCGCCCGCCTGGTCGTCACTGCCTCTCTCTCCGACAACTCCTCGGAACTCCTAGTACTCCAGTTCTACTTCGTGATCTAGGTGGGCGAGCTGGTGGTGAGGCGTCGTCGGTAGTGGCAGCGCCTTGCTTGTGCTTGGTGGCGTCTGCGCCAGTTTGACCAGGCCAGCAGCGTGGTCA
>Ga0302314_10012351_pt1 | contig 14794 bp, 10 predicted proteins | sample III_Palsa_N2_3_FD_200533 | JGI IMG/M metagenome (GOLD analysis project Ga0302314, IMG submission 200533) | Peat permafrost microbial communities from Stordalen Mire near Abisko, Sweden - III_Palsa_N2_3 | ecosystem: Environmental > Terrestrial > Soil > Palsa > Peat permafrost | place: Sweden... | reverse complement strand
GTAGAAGACGGCGATCTCGGCGCGGCCGGCGCCACCGTCGACGAGGCGGTCGATCTCCCCGGCGACAAAGCGCGCCTCCGAGTGCTCGTCGTCCATCTCGCGCAGGCGGATCGGGTCGCCCTCCCCCAGTTCGCTCCACAAACGGGCGCCGAGGTTGCCCTTGTTGCCGGCGATCAGCGCGTTGGCGGCGTCCAGGATCGTCTGGGTCGAGCGGTAGTTCTGCTCAAGCTTGACGACCGTCGCGTCGGGGAAGTCGTCCTCGAACTCAAGGATGTTGCGAATGTCGGCCGAGCGGAAGCTGTAGATCGACTGATTTGGGTCGCCGACCACACACAGGTTGCGGTGTCCGGCGATCAGCTCGAGCCAGCGGTACTGAACTGGATTGGTGTCCTGATACTCGTCGACGAGCACGTACTTGAAAGTGTCCTGGTAGGCCTGGCGGACATCCGGGTAAAGCAGCAGCAACTCGACGGTGCGCACCAGCAGATCGTCGAAGTCCATTGCGTTGGCTTGTAAGAGGGCGGTTTGATAACCCTGATAGGCGTCGGCGACGATCCGCTCAAACGCCGAGCCGACCTGCTGGGCGTAGTCGTCGGGGACCAGCAGCTTGTTCTTCGCCTCCGAGATCTGGTTGTGGATCGCCGAGGGCGTCCAACGCTTGATGTCGATGCCCTGCGCCTCAAGCGTGCGTTTGACGAGCCGGCGGGAGTCGGCCTGGTCGTAGATCGTGAACTGCCGGCTGTAGCCAAGCTTGTCGGCGTGAGCGCGCAGCATCCGGGCGCAGGCAGCATGGAAAGTCATCACCCACATCGCGCGGGTCCGGCGGCCGACCAGCAGCTCGCAGCGTTCGCGCATCTCGGTGGCCGCTTTATTGGTGAAGGTGATCGCGAGGATCTCGCTGGGCTGGGCTGCGCCAGTACCGACCAGATAGGCGATTCTGTGCGTCAGTACGCGCGTCTTGCCGGAGCCCGCACCGGCGACGATCAGCAGCGGGCCCTCACCGTGGGTAGCCGCCTCCCGCTGGGGGCCGTTCAGCCCTTCCAGAAGCTTCTCGATTTGGCTCGCAGCGTCAATCATCCTGAGGTGGTTTACGGTAGCGGCCAACGTGGTCGTCACCGACGAGCTGAGAGCAGCGTGTGCGGAGGTTGCGGAGCGCGCGCGGCACGTGCGGATCGACGTTGCTGCGATCAAGCGTTACGCCGCGTCGTTGCCCGCCGCCCCAGCTGGGGCGGCGACTTTGCTGGACGATCACGCAGAACGGGAGCGGGCCGCGTGGTACTGGTTGACGCTCGACGCGATCAACTTCGGGTCAGGGTGGTTCCCGACGTTGGCGAAAGCTGCGGGCGGGACTGGTTACAGCACGATCGCGGATGGCCTGAAGCGGCGGTTTGAGACTGAGGGTCCGTGGAGCGCGGCCGAGCTGCAGTCGCTGACCGCGGCTGATCTGGCCGCGGTAACGGGGCAGGACCCGGATCACGAGCTAATGGGGTTATTCGCGGCGAGTCTGAACGACGTCGGCGTGCGGCTCACCGCGGACTACAGCGGCTCGCCGCTGGCACTCGTCGACTCGGCCGGCGGATCGGCGGTGGCGCTGGTGGAGATACTCGCGGGGTGGTCGAGCCTCGAAGACGTCTCGACCTATGACGAGTTGCGGCTGCCGTTTCTGAAGCGCGCCCAGATCCTCGCCGCCGACCTCTCGCGAGCCGGCGCGGCCGAGTGGAACGACATCGGCAAGCTGACGATGTTTGCCGACAACCTGGTTCCCCATGTGTTGCGGCTTGACGGAATCCTGTCGTTCGATCGCCGGTTGGTGACGAAGATCGAGCTCGGTGAGCTGCTCGAGCATGGAGCCGGGAGCGAGGTCGAGATCCGCGCGTGCGCGGTACGCGCGGTTGAGCTGATTGCCGCCGCCTCGCCGCGGCCGGTCACTGCGGCGGCGCTTGACGCACTGCTGTGGAACCGCGGGCAGGGCCGGGACTACAAGGCGCGGCCGCGGCACCGCTCCCGCACTACCGCCTACTAATCGGGCAGCGCCGCTGCGCTGAATCGACCGATCGTTGCCCGTCGTGGTCCCGAACGCTTCACGAAGGCGGCCTTTTGGCCTAAAGGCGGCCGACGACCTACGCCTTGATGCGGGCCTTGGCGATCGCCACAGCACCGGAATCGCCAACCAGCAGCTCAGCACGGAGCGTGCCGGAGGCCGGCAGGTCGAGCGCCGGGAACTGGCCGGTCAGGGCGAGCACCGGATCAAGCGTGATCACGGTCGTTTCTCCGCCGAGCGGCGCCGAGCTCGCGGCGATGACGGTCAGGGAGCCGCCGTCCTTGATGTTGCGCGCGGCAGCCAGGACTTTGCGCGCGGCATGCGGATGCAGCAGATCAAGCGAGTCGATCAACACCACCGCGTCGGCACCCCGGGCGGCAATCCGACGGGCCTGGTCGACCACCAGTTCAGCCGCATGGTCCTGAGCGTCGCCGGACGCGGCAAACGTCACGGCCGCCTTCGGCTCGACCTTCCCGTCCTTCCACGCGCTGAGCTCCTCGGGACGGACACCGGTCAGCGCCAACAGCACGGTCAACGATTCGTCCTCGGCAAGCGTGTCGGCCAGCAGACGCAGTAGATGCGTCTTGCCGGCGCCCCGTGCACCGGTGATTGTCACGCGTGAGCCGCGACCGATCGGGGTCAGCGTGGCGATCGCTTCAAGCGTTGGGTCATCGGAGCCGAGCTTGAAGGCCTCGACCGGAAACTCGGAGGGCAGGTCATCAAAGCGGGCGCGGTCAGCGAGCTCGGCAGCCGGGCTACCGTTGATCGTGTCGACACGGACCAGCGATGCAAAGCGCTCTGAGCGCTGTGGCGCGCGGCGTGGCCCGGAAACCTTGTCGCCACTGACCAGTTCGCAACGCTTGACTTGTGCGGCCGAGATGTAGACGTCCTGGTCGCTTGCGTCGGGCGGCGACACGCGGACGAAACCGGAGCCGTTGGGCAGCAGCTCAACAACTCCCTCCACCGTGACCGGCGCCTCGTCCTTCGGCTCGGCGTTGGGACCGCGCCGGGCGGGACGATCCTCCCGGGCTGGACGGTCGTCTCGGGCGGGACGATCGTCATCCCGATCCGGATCGCTATCACGCACCGCACCCTCGCCCGAGCCACGGCCACGGCCACCTCGGTTCCCGCGCCTACGCGCGTTGCCCGAGCGTGGCGGCCGGTCGCCGTTGGCGTCAGGGGTTTCCTCGTCACCCCCGGCCTCGGTGCCAGTCTGCCGCGTAACGATCGCGTTGATCAACTGCTCCTTACGGAGTCGTCGGTAGCCGTCAATCGAAAGCTCGGAAGCGATCGCGTGTAGATCGGCCAGCGGGCTTGCCTCAAGGGTGCCCTTGTCAAAAACTGTCATTTAGATCTCCTTCGTATGAATGAGTCGGATAGCCCCGGCCGCGTGGTCGCAGCGGCCGGCGAATCTCACCCTCAAATCTAGCGGGCCAACGGTAGGAGGGCCAGCGGTCCGGTCAGACCGCTGGCCACACCAACTACCTAGCGAAGCGTCAGCGTCCGGCTCGGCCGCGACGCCGAGATCTTCGTACTGAGCTTCTTGTTATCTACCGACTGGACCCACACCCCGTAGGTGCCGGGTGCGAACGTGCGCGAGAACGCAACCGTCCAGTGCCCATTACGGGCGACGTTCGTGTAGACGGACGTGACGTGCAGATAGACGAACCTTGAGCAACTCATCGACATGCCAAACACATCATTGGGATGCAGGAAGCTGCATCTACCCTTCACCACGCGCGCAACCACTACGTGGATGTAGTTGAGCTTGTGGCGGCAGTAGGCCGTCGCCGTGCCGTAGAGATCCAGCCGGGAGGAGGTCAACGCCGTCTCCCTAATCGTGGCCGTCGGCGCGACGTGTACGTTCGCCGCACACTTGGCGCCGCCCGTGCCGCCACGGGTCACACCAACGCCGCCACCGGATGTGCCCCCGCCACCGGATGTGCCCCCGCCACCGGATGTGCCCCCGCCACTGCCGCTCGACGGACAAGTCGCGCCGGCGCCGCCGACCTCAACGGCTTCGCCGACCGACTCGGCCAGGCCGTCGTCGGTTGAGTAACCGTCGAACTGACTGATGTTCTGGACGTTGCCGGCGACCTCGATGTCCTCCCCGCCGATTTCGTTGCTGACGACAAACGCTTGCGGGATCGTCAGCAGATCGCAGTTGGCGGGCGAGCCCGCTGCCGATACCGGTGCACTGATCGTGATCGCGCCGGTAGTCGTGTTTGCCGAACCGGTTGCGGACGTGCCGGCGTTCTGCTGATAGCCGGTCCCGGCGGACAGTGAGAGGTTCTCCGCCACAGTCTGGCCCGAGCTGTAGGCGAAGTTGAACGGGCCTGCGGCCTCCGGATTGGCGGCTTCGCGGGCACTGAGGTAATACACGGTGCCCTTGTACGACCAGGCAACGTAATAGGTGATGTTGCCGGTCGAGTCGAGCGGCGTCCCCGCTGACAGATCGGGCACGGTGAGCGTCGCGGTCACCGTCTTGTTGGTGGCGCTCAACGTCACGGCAGTGACGTTCGCCCCCGCGTAGCTATCAAGGCCGGTTTCCTCGCTGAGGATTCCCGACTCTTCGGTCCCAGCCGAGTCCGGATAGCTCTCAAGGGTCGCCTGACTGACCACCTCCGCCGGCGCCTCGGCTCCGGTGTAGGAATCGGTCGCCTGGATCGAGCCGTCCACATCCTGTTCGATCCCCGCGACCTTCAGCGACCCCCAGCCCGTGACGAAGTCCCAGCCCGAGGTCGGGTAGTAGAGCCCGTTCCCCAAGCCGACCCCGGTTGAAGTGGGCCCAGGTGAACCGGCCGCGCCGGTGATGTCGCCGGCATCCTCAGCCTCAGTGATGTCGTTGAAGTCCCGGTTGTAGGTCGCATCGGTGCATGCCGGGGTGCCGATCAGCAGGCTCTCGACCTCAGACACCAGCCCGGCGTCACAGCTGTCCGCACCGGCTGCCTGCTTGTAGAACGTCTCATCCGCGTAGCCAAGGCCGCCGGCCGCCTGCACGCTGGCTGGGGCCGCTGATTGAATCGACGCCCACTGGCCCACCATCAGCGGACTCGCGAGGCTGGTTCCGCCTTCGGCGCTGGGCACACCCGCGGCGTAGATGAAGTAGTTGTCCCCGTCAACGTCGCCTGAAAGGTCAGCGACGTCCGGCAGGGCGCGACAGGTCACACCCGACGTATAAGGCTCATCGGTTGATAAGTCGAACAGACATGGAGTGGATATCGCCGTGACCGGGGTCTGGAAGCTCGGCTCGGGGATGAAGGCGCTGGAGCCGCCGCCGCTGTACGTCCATGCCAATTCCGACACCTTCTGCGCCGCCTCCGGGTAGGTCGCGCCTGCTGACGCAAGCACGGTGCCGCCGACGCAGACGTCGTAGTCGCTCGAGCACGGGTAACCGACGCTTGGGTTGGGCGAAATCGTGAAGCCGTTCAGACCGTCACAGCCCGAGCCGGTGTCACCGGAGGCGTTGAACAGCGTCCGGCCCTCCAGCGTCGCTTGCTCGAGCAGCGGCTCCTCGACCGTGATGCTCGGGTCCGTGTTGCCGTCGCCAAGCTCGAGCGCGGCTGCCAAGTCCTCGCAGGTGAACTCACTCGAGTTCAACTCCTGCGCGGCACCCGTTTTCTGGTTGGCCCAGTAGCTGTACCAGGCCACTTGGTCCAGGCTCGAGGCGTCATAGATGATCAGTTGCTTCAGGTCCGGCGCCATACCGGTAACCGCCTGCACATCCAGCGACCACTCCTCTGCATCATCGCCGCCCCCGCCGCCGTAGTCGGAGTCGGGTCCGCCGCTGACCTCAAGGATCTTCACCGGCACCTTCGGCAGACCCCAGTGCTGCTCGAACAGGCGAAGCTGATCAACGATCGCACCGACGTCACCGGAGGCAACAACCCCGGCGGTCTGCCCCTGTCCGAGCGGAACTGTCGAGTTTTCGAGCGTCGTTGGGTCGCTGGTTCCGTTCGCGTTGATCAGCGACGAGGCATCCGGATATTGGTAGATCTTCCACAGATCCTGTGGGCTGTATGTCGTCTCGACCCCGGTGCTTGATGAGTCACTCGAGGCGTCCCGGGCAGCCGAGCGCTCCGCGGCAACCAGGGCGCCGCCCCGCAACGCACGGCTGAACATCGGAGCGAGCTGCTCAGACGGATAGTTGTCGAGCCCGGTGAAGCCAAGGATCGGTAGGGCAGCCGGAACCGTCAGCCGGTCCGCACTGGCGAAGAACCTCGTCTTTCCGTTGACGTAGTTGCTGATCTTGGTGTGCAGCCATGCGTCAACGCGTGTTGCGGTCCCGGTCACGGTCCACAAGTCGTGGTTGCCGGTCACGGACTGCAGCTTCATCCCAGCCTTGGCCAGCCACTCCCGGATGGCGGTAACTGTGCTGGCCGGAAGACCAAAGCGCGCGTCGAACTGCTGAACGGTTAGGAAGTGGTGGTAGAGCGGGCTTGCGCGGTCGTAGATCGCCCGGTACAGGCTCTGCTCGGCTGCATGGTTGGGGAGTCGAACGCCGAAATTGACCGTCAGCTGCGTCTTTGGGCTGGCTGCGCCGAGGTCCTTGGAGTCGCTCAGCAGCAGCAATTGACCCGGAAGCGTCTTCGTCGACGCCGCCGCACGCACCGCGCCACCGACCGCGCTGAACGCCACCAGCATCAAAGCGCAAACAACGGCCACCCCGACCGTCCAACCCAAACGTCGTCCATGCCGCCCAATCACCGAACCAGTCATCTCGACTGCCACCCCTCATCGATATACCCCGCGGCAGCTGCCCCGACCGCGCCTGAGCGCATAAGAGTACATATGAATCCTTTTATCGGAAGCAGGCGTCAGCACTCTGACCTCTGAACACCTTCAGCCCTGGCGCTCCCAGCGGATCCCATCGCCAAGTAACTCCTCGGGGTCCAACGAGCGACGCCCGTCAAGCACGTCCAACACGTCAAGAAAGTCACGCGCGGCAGCGACGTCGTGGATCCGCACGATGTGAGCTCCGTTCGCCGCCCCATGTGCCAGCGCGGCCAAGGTGCCCGCCAGCCGCTCACGCGGCGGGCGTCCGGTCACCGCGCCGATGAAGTCCTTACGTGAGATCGCCAGCAGCAGTGGCCGCCCGAACGAATGGAGCTCGCCGACCGCCCGCATCACCTGCACTGTCTGAAACGGCGTCTTGGCGAAATCAGGCCCAGGGTCGAGGATCAGTTGTGACGGATCGACGCCACGAGAGCAGGCCAGGGCGATCAGCTCGTCCAACAGCGAGCGGACGTCATTAACAATCGTGTCGTCGTACGCACGATCGAGCACCTTGACCTTCGGAGCCGCCCGCGTGTGCATCAGCACCAGGCCCGCCCCGGTCTCCGCGCAGATGTCCGCCAATGCCGGGTCACGCAACGCACTGACGTCATTGATGATCGCCGCACCGGCCTCAATTGCCGCGCGTGCCACCGCCGGCTTGTAGCTGTCGACCGAGACAAGCGCCCCAAGCCCCCCGGCGACCTCCTTGATCAACGGTACGACCCGCTTGATCTCCTCCGCGGCGTCGACCGCCGGCCGATTCGTCACGCCCGACTCGCCGCCGATGTCAATCAACTCAGCGCCAGCCTCAAGCTGTTCCTCCGCCAGCGCCACCCGCTCGGCCAGTGTCCGCTGGACGCCGCCGTCTGAGAACGAGTCGGGCGTCGCGTTGACGATCCCCATCAGCCGCACCCTGCCCCCCAGCTGCCACAGGCCACGCGTCGTACGCACGACCACGGGCGGCGCACCCTGCGGCCCGGTCACGCTCATCGCCAGACCCACGCGCGGTAAACGACCGATGCTTCGTGCATCTCCGAGTGCGCGCACTGGCAGCCCTCGCAGCCGGCGATGTGTGCAAACAGCCAGTTCACGTCATCCTCAGGTACTGGCTCGCGATCAAGACCGCGGGCCAGCAACTGCAACGCCTGATCACGGTCCGGGCACTCCTCCTCGTCGGCGTCACTGCTGACGCTGCGCAGCTTGGCCCGGAACTGGAGCCGTCCGCGCGCGAGCAATGCGCAGACGGCCTCGAGCTCAAGCCCGATCACCGCCGAGATCTCGTCATACGTGAGCCCCAGCAGTTCACGCAGCGCGAGGATCTCGCGCTGGCGCCGGGTCAGCGCGGCGTTGGCGCCGTCAAGCTCCACGGCGACACTCGCCGCAAGCGACCCACCCTCCGACATCCCGAAGGGCCGCTCCTCGGCAGGCACAAACGAGTCAGGCAGCTCACGGCAGACCTGCGCGAGCGCCACGATCTCGTCCAGACCGTGCGCGCGCTTTGCACCGACGACCGTCGCCACCGCCTCCTCCGCGGCGCCGCGATCACCCAGCACCCGCCGGGCAAACTCGCTCAGCTCGTCTGCGCCAACCTCGTTCACGAGCGGCAGGCTAGTGCAGCGGGTGACGGCTCCGCCACGCTGAAGCCCTAAGCGGCAGTCAGACGCGAGACCGCGCCCGAGCCCGACTGGAAGTGGGCCACCTCGTCGGCGACCCGGGCGGCCCCCCAGCCAAGCTCCGCTCCGATCGCTGAGGCGACGACCCTCGGCTCAACGGCGCCCGTAGCGCACAACTCCCGCCCCGCCAGCAGACCTAGGCGCGTGCGGCGTTTCAGCACGTCAGACAACGAGCGTGCCTGCTCAAACCGCACCGCATACACAGCCTCCGCCAACAAATCAGGGAACCCCTGAAGAATCGCCGCGGCGAACTCCGGCCGCTCGCCGGCAATCGCCAGCACCCGCTCAGCATCGTGGCCATACCGATCGGCCAAAGCCTCATAGGCATCTTCCGCAACCCCGTCAACCCGCGTCAGACGATCAGCCGCCACCGGCTGCCCCAAAGGAATCTCACTGGTCCGGCACGGCGCAAACCGCCCGTCACGCTCGACCAGCGCGTCGACCGCCATCTGCGCCATCCGCCGGAACGTCGTCAGCTTGCCGCCGGTGATTGTGATCATCCCGCTCGAGGTCTCATACAGCTCAGCCTTGCGCGAGATGTCGACGGACTTCTTCGAATCACCCGAACTAATCAGCGGCCGCACGCCGGCAATCGCCCCGGTCACATCATCGTGTCCAAGCGACTTGCCGAAGAACGTATTCACCGCATCCAGCAGGTAGTCGATGTCGTCGATGCTCGGATCGACGTGGTCGACGTCTCCCTCGTAGTTGTTGTCGGTCGTTCCAAGCAGTGTCCGCCCGAGCCAGGGCAGCGCGAAGATGAACCGCCCGCCACCCGAGGGCACGATCGCCCCGGCGACTAACGGCAGGTCATCGGAGGACAACGTGATGTGTGTGCCTCGGCTCGGCCGAATCCGCGGAACCTCAGCTTCGGACAGAAGCTCATCGGGGCGGATCCGGTCCGCCCAAACGCCCGTCGCGTTGATCACCGCTCCGGCGCGGACCATCAGCTCCGCCCCAGACTCACCATCCCGCACACGCACGCCTTCACGGCCAAGCTCAACCACTTCAAGCCGACTCCCACAAACCGCGCCGAACCGCTCAGCTTCTTCCAAAACAGTCAGCACGAGCCGCGAATCGTCGGTCTGGCAGTCGTAGAACAGATAGCCGCCGGTCGGATTTCGGCCAGCCAAAGCGGGCAGCAGCTCGAGCACCTCGGCCCCCGAAACGTTGCGGTGCCGCGCCGGGCTCCAGTCGTCCTCACCGCGCCTGCGGGTGGTCGACATCACGTCGTACATGTTCAACCCGATCCCGGTCAGCCGGTCGCGTCGCGCGCCGTCGAAGGCCGGCACCAGGATCTGCAGCGGCGTCACCAGATGTGGCGCGAGCTTGACCAGTAGCTGTCGTTCGAGCAGCGCCTCGCGCACCAGCCCGATGTCGAAGTTCTGCAGGTAGCGAAGCCCACCGTGCACGAGCTTCGAGGAGCGACTGCTCGTGCCCCACGAATAGTCGACCCGCTCGACCAGCGCCACGCTGTACCCACGCGAGGCCGCGTCAAGCGCGACACCGGCACCCGTGATGCCGCCACCGATCACGACGACATCGAAGCTCTCCTGCGCAAGGGCAGCAAGCGCCGCCTCACGACTGAGCATCGGCTACTGCGCCTTGTCGCCGCCCCCGGCCGCCTGGCGTGCCTTCACGACGGCTTCGATCTTGTCGATCGTCTCCTGCGACATCCGTCGAATCTCCCAGTGCGTCAGGCGGATCACGAGCATCGGCGCGGAAGCGATCACGTCGGCGCTACGCGGCTCGCGGCTGAGCAGCCCGATCTCGCCGATAAGGTCGCCCTTACCGACCGTGGCGATCTTCTTGCCGTCACGGATCACGTCGGCGGTGCCCTCCTCGACCGCGATCAGCTCGGTCGAGTAGTCGCCCTGCTTCATCAGCATCTGGCCGTTGGCGATGCTGGTCTCGCTCGCGAACGCGGACAGACGCTTCGCCTCAGCCTCCGACAGCTCGGAGAACAGGGGGATCGCGGTCAGCCGCTGTGGGTCCATGCTCATTTACTAGCTCCTGAAGTCGGTGTTGGCGCGACTCTAACCGGAGGCGCGGAAGCTTGCTACCAGAAGTGGTCTTGATTTCGGTGGTCTGACTGGACCACCGAAATCCCAAGGCGCTCATCACAGCGCCTTGAGGATGTCCTCGACCCGTTCCTTGGCGTCGCCAAACAACATCGCAGCGTTGTCGCGGAAGAACAGCGGATTTTGAACTCCGGCATAACCGGAGGCCATCGATCGTTTGAACACGATCACGTTCTTCGCTTCCCACACATGCAGGACTGGCATCCCGGCGATCGGGCTACCGGGATCCTCCGCCGCCGCCGGGTTGACGGTGTCGTTGGCGCCGATCACGAGCACGACATCGGTGTCTGCGAAGTCGTCGTTGATCTCGTCCATCTCCAGCACGATGTCGTAGGGCACCTTGGCCTCGGCCAGCAGCACGTTCATGTGCCCGGGCAGGCGCCCGGCAACCGGGTGGATCCCAAAGCGGACCTCGACACCGCGCTCACGCAGCCTGCGGGTCAGTTCGGCGACCGCATGCTGCGCCTGTGCGACCGCCATCCCGTACCCCGGCGTGATGATCACCGAGCTCGCGCTCTTCAGCAGTTCCGCGGCGCCTTCGGCATTGATCTCGTGATGCTCGCCGTAGTCCTTCTGATCCTCCGACGGCGCCTCGATCCCGAAGCCGCCCGCGATCACCGAGATGAACGAGCGGTTCATCGCCTGGCACATGATGTAGCTCAGGTAGGCACCTGAGGACCCGACTAGCGCGCCGGTGATGATCAGCGCGTCGTTGTTCAGTAGAAAGCCCGAGGCCGCGGCTGCCCAACCGGAATAGCTGTTCAGCATCGACACCACAACCGGCATGTCGCCGCCGCCGATCGAAGCAACCAGGTGCAGACCCAGCAGCAGCGCGAGGACGGTGACGATGATCAGCAGGTAGGCGTGCTGGTCGGCGACGAACCATCCGGTCAGCACGAAAAACAGGACCAGCGCACCGACGTTCAGCCAGTTCTTGCCGGGCAATACCAGCGGCTTGGAGTTGATCCGCGCGGACAGTTTGAGGAACGCGATGATCGAGCCGGTAAACGTCACCGCGCCGATGAAAACGCCGATGAACACCTCCGCGTGGTGGACGCTGAACTCGCTGTACCCCTTGAGCAAGAGCGCTTCGGCGCCGAACGGCTTGCGTTCCACCGTCAGGAAGCCGTTCCAGCCGACCAGTACGGCAGCGAGGCCGACGAAGCTGTGGAACAACGCGATCAGCTCCGGCATCCCGGTCATCTCAACGACCCGGGCCCGGTACAAGCCGATCGCCGCACCGACCACCATCATCACGATCAGCAACGCGACGCCAACACCGGAGATCTGGTCGTGAGCGGCAAGCACGATCGTGGCGACCAGCGCGACGCCCATGCCAGCGATCCCGAAGTAGTTACCGGCGTTGGCGCTTTCATGGTGCGACAAGCCGGCCAGCGCCCTGATGAACAACAGGGCAGCAACGATGTATGCGGCGGTGGTCGCCGTGCCCACGCTCACGTCATCAGCTCCTGGTGAACATCGAAAGCATGCGCCGCGTAACCGCGAAGCCGCCGAAGATATTGATGCTGGCGAGCAGGATCGCCGCTGCCGAGACGATCGTCACACCGGTGCCGTGGCCTACCTGCAGGATCCCGCCGACGACGATGATTCCCGAGATCGCATTGGTCACCGACATCAGCGGCGTATGCAGCGCGTGATGGACGTTGCCGATCACGTAGTAACCGACGACGATCGCCAGCGCCAGCACGATCAGATTCGTCTGCAGCATGCTCGGTGCGAAGGCGACGACCACGAACAGCAGCAGAAATGCGAGCCCGACCATCCCGTAGCGCTTCTGCGCCGACATCGGCTCCTTCACCGGCTTGGGCTCCGCGGCTTCTGCCGGGGCGGCGGCCGGTGGCGCCGAGACCTGCACCGGCGGCGGTGGCCATGTCAACTCACCGTCACGGACGACCGTGATCGAGCGCTGCACCACGTCGTCGAAGTCGAGCACAAGCTCCCCGTCCTTCTCCGGCGTCATCAGCTTCATCAGGTTGACGAGGTTGGTGCTGTACAGCTGCGAGGCCTGGGTCGGCAGGCGGCCGGCGAGATCCGTGTAGCCGAGGATCGTCACGCCGTTTGCGGTGACGGTCTTCTCGCCCTTCACCGTCCCTTCGACGTTGCCGCCGTTGGCGGCGGCCATGTCGACGATCACGCTGCCCGCCTTCATGCTCGCCACCATCGCTTTGGTAATCAAGGTCGGAGCAGGCCGCCCCGGGATCAGCGCCGTCGTGATGATGATGTCGACGTCCTCGCAGAGCTTCGCGTACAGCGCAGCAGCGCGTGTGTTGTAGTCGTCCGACATCTCCTTGGCGTAGCCGGTTGCCGAAACCTCCGCCTCCGCCGACTCAACGCTGAGGTACTCGCCGCCGAGCGACTTGACCTGATCGGCGACCTCGGGCCGCGGGTCGGTCGCGTAGACGATTGCGCCGAGGCTGCCGGCGGCGCCGATCGCGGCAAGTCCGGCGACGCCGACACCGGCTACCAGGATCTTCGCCGGCGGAACCTTGCCGGCGGCGGTGACCTGACCGGTGAAGAACCGACCGAACTCGTGGGCGGCTTCGATCACCGCGCGGTAGCCGGCAATGTTCGCCATCGACGAGAGCACGTCAAGCGACTGCGCACGAGAGATCCGGGGGACGGCGTCCATCGCCAGCGCGGTGATCGGGCGCTTGGCGAGGTCCTCAACGAGTGCCTCGTCGAACATCGGCGCCAGCAGACTGACTAGCGTCGTGCCCTTGTGGAGGTGGTCAAGCTGCTCGCTCGATGCCGCGTTGACACCGAACACAATGTCCGCGCCGTAGGGGTCGCCGACCTGCGCGCCGGCTTCCACGTACGCCTCATCGGTGAAGCTCGAAGCTTCGCCGGCGCCTGGTTCGACCACCAGCTCGTAGCCGAGCTTCAGCAGCTGGCCGACGGTCGTCGGCGTCGCGGCCACACGCGTTTCGCCGGCGCGTGCCTCCTTCAGAACTCCGATCTTCATGCGGCGCGCAGCGTAGCGGGTGTCATATTTCGACGCTCGGGCTCACGGCGCGGGCAGCGCAGTCACGCCACCCGCCGTGACTACGACCGCGTAGTGATTGCCGAGATCTTTGGCGTTGAATGCCTGCGCCGCAAGGTTCACACCGGCCGCATCCGTCCCGGTGATCACCCAGACAGGCGCGGTCAGGTCCTGCTCCTGCGTGGCCGCAATCAGACCAACGTTGCCGCGCAGCGTCTGTACGACCTGCCCCACACCGTTCAGCAATTCCAGCACCGATCCGCGGGGGTTGACGAAGCGTGCGTACACACCGCTGGACGCAGGACCCGCCTGAATTAGCTCCGCCGCGATGATTCCTCGTTGAACCGAGAACGGGGCGATTACGACGGACAGCGAGTCGTCCCCTGAACCGGCGCCGAAGGCCTGCTCGGAGGCCTTCACCCCCAACTTCTCAAGCACTTTCTGCACGTGGTCGCAGGCTGCTGTCGATTGGCTCGCGCAGTTGATCAGCGTCGGAAACTCTTGCCCGCTTGAGCCGGTGATGAACGGTTGGGGCCAGGAACCGACAACCGCCGGGACGGTCTCGGCGCCCGCTGTTGGGCGTAGATCCCACCAGACCTTCTCCCCGGCGCTGAGCCCAGACTTGCCCGGCAGGCCGGTTGGGGCAACACCGTCGATGAACAAGCTCCAGGTAAAGCCTTTGCGGGCGCGGTAGCCGTCGATCGAGACGACCCGGTTCCCGTTCGGCCCAGTTTTCACTCGGAAGTGCGCTTCCAGTTGGCTGAGCGCGGTCTCGTTGCCCCCGACGCTGTGCTCGTTGACGGACCCGAGCTCCTCGTTGCCGAAGTTGGCCGTGATCAGCAACGACACACCGGTCGCGTGCGGGGCCGTACCGAAGTCGCACCCGCTCAGCAGGGTGACCGCGGCCAGACATGCGACAAGCGCCGTCGGCAGGTTTTTGGTGAAGCACAGAGTCATAGACTTGACGGCGACGTGGTGAACCTGACCCGAATCTACACACGCCTTGGCGACGGCGGTCAGACGCACCTCGGTGACATGAGCCGGGTTGTCAAGACGCATCCACGCATCGAGGCGTACGGAACGGTTGATGAGCTCCACTCGCAGATCGGCGTCGTTCTGACGCTTGCCGACCTACCCAGCGACTACCGGCCTTGGCTGCAGCGGATCCAGAACGATCTGTTCGACGTCGGTGCGGATCTGGCGGCTCCTGAGGATCCGTCCA
>Ga0302314_10012348_pt1 | contig 14796 bp, 17 predicted proteins | sample III_Palsa_N2_3_FD_200533 | JGI IMG/M metagenome (GOLD analysis project Ga0302314, IMG submission 200533) | Peat permafrost microbial communities from Stordalen Mire near Abisko, Sweden - III_Palsa_N2_3 | ecosystem: Environmental > Terrestrial > Soil > Palsa > Peat permafrost | place: Sweden... | reverse complement strand
CGGCGATGACCTCGGCCGAGGACAGGGTGGCGGTCGCCGAGTTCTGCTCGGTTATCTCGTTCCAGTTCTGGGTCATGTCGAAGAGGGTCAGCATGAAGGCGCCGCCGCCCTGGGCGGTGACCGAGGCCTCCATGACGTCACCGGGACGCACGGGCTTGTCGTAGAACACCGGGGCCTTCGGGAACATCTCGAACCAGCCCGAGTAGGCCGCGGTCGAGCCGTCGCAGTCGGCCTCGGTCCCGGTCTGCTCCACGGTGCTGCTGCCGTCGCCGTCGAGGCCCACCCAGAAACTGGAGAAGGTGTTGGTGCCGGTGCAGGTCACGCTGGGGATCGTCCAGCCCGCGGCCACGCTGGTGAACGTCCCGGCCGCGCCGGTGGCGGCGTAGCCGGACCAGTTCTGGCTGGCCACGTTGGTCACCCCGGTCCCAGTCGCGGTGGGTGAGGGACTAGGCGTGGCCGTGGGCGTCCCGGTCGGAGTCGGGGTCGCGCTAGCCGTGGCAGTGGGAGTAGCGGTCGCCGTGGGCGTCGTGGTCGGCGCGGGCTGCCCGCCCTGGCCGTGCCCGCCGTGGTGGTGCCGGTGCTTGCGCCGGTACGCCTGGCCGCGCTCCTGCGCGGCCGCCCGCGGCTCGCTGCCCGGCTGCGCGCCGGCCGCGCCGTTGACCGTCGTGCCGTCGCTGTTCGCGCCCTGGCTTGCGGGGGCGGGCATCATCACGTAGCCGCCCCGGCCGTAGCCGTCGGGGTCTTGGCTGACCGACGCACTGTTCAGCAGGCTCGCCGCCCGCGGCGCGCCGTGGGCGATGGCGACGATCACTCCCACGCCAATGCTCACCGATACGGTGGCGGCCGCCACCGCCTGCCATCGCCGGGCATTCCGGTGGCGCCGTCGGGCACTTCGCGGCCGGGGCATTGAACCTCCTAGAGCACCAGAGAACGCCTCTCCCAGGCGATTATCACGATCTCATTACGCACTACGGGCGACAGCGACCACTGGTTCAACGAAACTCGCACTTTTATCTGGCCGGCCGCTGACCAGTCGCAGGATCTAAGATGCCTTTATGGCTGGCAACGTCGGCGCCTCGCGCGTAGACCCGGTGGCGAACCCGGGCCTGCGGGAAGCCCGGCGCCAGCGCCTCGTCCGCATGACGAAGGAGCAGACCGCGGGCCGGGCCGGGCCGGTGCGCCAGATCCGCTACCGGGACCAGGTCGTCTCGCCCCTCGCCCTGGAACTGGAGTGCTGCAAGCTGCTGTCGCGTGCCCAGCGCGCGATCAAGACCATCGTGACCGCGAAGATCTACACGGGTGACCTGCGGGCCGTCGCGACGGAATCCGTTCTCCGGCAGCATGAATGGGAAATCGCTATCGCGCTGCGTGAGATCACCGAGTTCCTGCTTGATCTCTCGTCGAGCTACGCGGGCGGTACGGCCGGGCCGATGACGACGGCCATGCTGATTTCCCAGAATCGCGCGATATCGATAGCCCGGGACGCGACCACGTCCCGGATTCTGGCCCTCGAATTGCTGGCCGCGCACGTGGCGATGGCCGAGGCCGCCCGGCGGGACTGGGAAACCGCCCACCAGATGGCGGCCAACAACGACAAGTACCTCGACCTGGTCGCCCGGACCGCGGCCGACCAGCACGCCACCGTGGAGATCACCGGCCTCGCCGAGCAGGCCGCCCAGGCCGGGCAGGCCCTCCGCGACACCCTGCAGCTGGCCACCCTCGCGGCCGAGGCGCTGTCCCTTCCCTAGGGGTGCACGCGGCCGGCTCGCCCGCAGGCGGCCGCCGGGGGATCGCCCGGAGCGGTCATTATTCGCCGGTGCCGGGCAGCCGGCCGGCGATCTCGGTGATCGACGTCCCGGCCAGGTCCCAGTCCCCGGCGGGCACGACGGCGGCGGCCCCCGGTCCGTGCTCCAGGGGCCGGGCGATGAACGCCGTGGCCAGGCCGGCCGCGCGGGCGGCCCCCAGGTCGGCCTCGTGCGCCGCGGCGAGCATGACCGCACCGGGCTCGAGCCCGAGCAGCGCGGCCGGCCGCAGGTACGCCTCCGGGTCGGGCTTGTACGCGCGGGTGACGTCGGAGCCGAGGATCAGGTCCCATGGCAGCCCGGCCGCCTTCGCCATGTCGAGGAGCAGCGACGTGTTCCCGTTCGACATCGGCCCGACGATGTAGCCGCGCTTGAGGGCCGCGATGCCCGGCACGCTGTCCGGCCAGGGCGGCAGGAAGTGCCAGGCCCGGGCGAGCCCGTCGAGTTCCCCGGGGGCGAAGCCGCCGGGGTCGAGCCCCCGCTCCCGCAGCGCGTCGTCCAGGTTCTCCCGGTGCAGCACGTCCAGGGACGTGAACGGCCGCGCGCCCGAGCGCACCCGCTGCATCGACGGCTGATACTGGCCGCGCCAGGAATCAGCGAACGCGTGCGGGTCGAGCTCCAGGTCGTGCGCGTCGGCGAACGAGCGGACGGCGGCCGCGATCCCGGACCGCCAGTCGACAACGGTGCCGAACACGTCGAACAGCACCGCCCGCACGATCAGCCCGGTGGAGGGGGCACGGTAGGTCACCCAGCCAGCATCTCACCGCAGCCGGGCGACCACATCATCCGCCTGGGCCAGCGTGACCGGCATCGTGAGCTCGCTGACCGGCACGGTCCGGTAGCCGCCCTCCAGGAAGATGATCTGGTCGGCCAGGCAGCCGCGCAGCTCGGGGTACCGGGCCACGATCGCGTCCTGCTCGGCCTTCGAGGCCTCCCACTGCTGCTGGGCCTGCGCGGCCTTGGCCTCCATGGCCGGCATGACCTTCTCCTCGAAGGCCCGCTTCATCCGCCGGCCGATGGCCCGCCCGGCGAACCCGAGCGCCGCCCCGAATACCGCCCCGCCGATGTCGTCGACGATGCTGTCGCCCACGTCGTCGAGGCCGAAGTCCCGGCCGCGTGACGTGCTGCGCCGCAGCGTCGGGTCGGAGCCTTCGACGTTGTAGTGGTCGTAGTCGCCGTCATCGCTGCCGCCGTAGCCCTGCCCCTGCGGCTGCCCGGAGCGGAACTGGCTCAGGCGCTGGAACGCCTGATCCCGCACCCCGCCCATCGTGTCGAAAAGCTCACGGGCGCTACGCACCTGATCGCTGCTGCCGCATTTCGGGCAGACGGCCGCCCCCACCTGGTAATCCACAGTTCCATCATGCCCGAACCTTGGCCTTTTCTGAAGAATTACTTCAGGTTGGCTACGGCCGGCCGCCGCCGCCGCCGTCGGCGGCTACCCGAGGCGGATGCCGGCCAGCTGGGTCGCCTGGGCCACCAGGCGACCGGACAGGTCCCAGACGAAACAGGTCTCGTCGACCCGGCCGGCCTCGATGAGGCTCGCCCGCTGCAGCACGCGGACCGGGCCGGGCACCGGCAAAGCCCGCACGTAGACGGTCATCTCCAGGGTCGGCACCCAGCCGGTCAGCTCGACGTCGAAGGTAGCGGGCGGGAAGGAGTCCACCGCGAACAGCAGCGAGGCCGGGTCGAAGTCCTCGCCGCCGGGGAGGGTGAGCCATCCGCGCACCTCGCCCCGGCCGGTCGGGTGGCCGGTGGTGAAGCCGCGCGAGTCGGGGTCCAGGCGCACCTCGACGTGATCCATGATCGACACCCGGCCGCCCCGCGGCAGGCGGGGGGTCAGCCGCGTGCTGTCCTCGTAGTCCGACTGGCCGCGCTCGGGCAGCCCCAGATCCCAGTAGGGCGCGGTGTCCGGGTCGAGGCGAGACGCGGTGATGATCGACTCCACGCACGCCTGGCCGCCTTGCTCAAGGCGGGCGCGCACCTGGCTGGCCGAGCGCCCGGAGCGCAGCAGCTCGGTCGCGATCTGGACTGGTCCAGGCTCCGGGGGACGCAGGTAGTGGGCGCTGGCCGCGATCACGTGGCCGTGCGCGGTCAGCTGCGCGGCCGCCCGGCCGAGGATGGCGAGCAGGTACCCGCCGTTGGGCTTGCCGGCCATCGTCCACCGGGGGTCGATCTCGGCGTCGAAGCGGCCCGGCTCCCGCGCGGTCACGGCGCTGACCGCCGAGAACAGGCCCTGCTCGATCTCGGGCGTGTCGGTGGCGGTCATAGCGCCGCGGGGACGAGCGGCTCGACCGCGCCGGGTCCCGGAGCCGTCCGCACGTCCCGGGCCCGGAACGGCTCCCCGCAGGCCGAGCAGGTCATGACCGCGTCCGAGACGTGCCCGCAGGGCGCGTGGGTCATCACCATCGGCGGGCCGTCCGGGGCGGCGTACTTGTCCCCCCACTGGCGCATGGCGGTGAGCACCGGCCACAGGTCGCGGCCCTTGCGGGTGAGGCGGTAGTCGTAGCGCGGCGGGTGCTCGCTGTACGCGACCCGCTCCAGGACGCCCGCGTCCACCAGCGTGCCGAGACGGGCGTTCAGGATGTTCCGGGAGATGCCGAGGCGCTCCTGGAACTCGTCGAAGCGGGTCACGCCGAGGAAGGCGTCGCGCACGATCAGCATCGACCACCACTCGCCCACGGCGTCGAGGCACTGGGCCACTGAGCAGTGCATGTCCGAGAAGCTCTTGCGTTCCACGAGCCAATACTAGTGGGTTGCATTATGGAACTCAATGACCTAGCGTGCGTCTCATGATAGAACTCGCTAAGGCCAGCCCGGGCTCCGCGCAGCGGACCGCCGCCGGCCGCCGGCAGTGGGCGCTGGTGACGGCGTGCCTGGGGATGATGGTGACGTTCCTGACCATCACCAGCCCGGTGCCGTCGGCCCCTCAGACCCGGACCGAGAACTCGGTGCCGCCCTTGAGCGGCCGGGACATCCCGAGGAAGCCGTTGGACGGATCGCGCACGTAGGCCAGGTAGTCGGCCTCGGCATTGTCGTTGAACACGATCGCGCCCCGGCGGAGCTGGGGCGCGACGACTCCGCCGGCGTCTCCACCGACGTTAGCGGGGGAGAGTAAGCCGCGTTCGTTCACAGCTATTCTTCTTATCGGAACGAAGGAGGAGGGGGCGCTGGCGACCGCCCGCCCGCGCCCTGACCGCCGATGACGTGGAGCGAGGATTCCGCGAGGACGCTGTCGGAGATCTTCGACGGGACGTTCGCCGCGCCGGGGGTGGTGACCGCCGCGGCCTGCGTCGACGAGGCCGGGACGGTCATCCGGGCCAGCCCCGGGAACCTGCCCGCCGACGGGCGGTTCGAGATCGGCTCGGTCACCAAGACGATGACCGCGACGCTGCTCGCGCTGTTGGCGGCCGAGGGCGCGCTGGGGCTCGATGACCAGGTGAGCCGCTGGCTGCCAGCCGGCCAGAACGGCGCGATCACGCTGCGGGAGCTGGCCACGCACACCTCCGGGCTGCCGCGGCTCGCCCCGAACCATGCCCAGAACCGCGCCGACCCGGCCAATCCCTACGCCCAGTTCGGTCCCGGGCAGGCCGAGGAGGGCCTGCGCCAGGCGGTCCTGGCGCCCGGCCACCCGCACCTGTACTCCAACTTCGGCTACCAGCTCCTCGGGCTCGTGCTCGAGCGGGCGAGCGAGCTTCCCTACCAGGAGCTGATCAGCCAGCGGCTCCTCGAGCCCCTGGCCATGACCTGCTCGGGCACCGGGGCCAGCGGCGGCGGGACACCGCTGCCGGGTCACGGGAGCGACGGCGAGGTGCCGCACTGGGACCAGCCCCTCGCCGGCGCCGGCGGCGTCGAGGCGACGATCGGCGACCTGGCCAGGTACGCCCGGGCCTGCCTGCATCCCGCACAGGACCCGCTCGGCGCCGCGATCGTCACGGCGCAGGAATCCCAGGGGCCACTCAGGAACGCCACCCACCAGGCCCTCGCCTGGCTGACCCGGGACGACGGCATCCGCTTCCACACCGGCGGGACCGGCGGGTTCACCTCCGCCGTCCTCATCGACCCGGCCCGCGCTCGCGCGGTCGTCATGCTGGCCAGCAGCGGCGGCGGGTGGCCGCTCGCGGAGGCCGCGTTCCTGGCCCTTACCGGCCGCGATCCCCGCGCGGCCCGCCCCCAGCCGCCCGGGCCCGAATGGGACGACCGCGCCCGCGAGGTCGTCCAGCTCCTGATCGACGGGCAGGCCGCGGACGTCCACGCGCGCATCGCCGCCGGCTTCCAGAGCCTGGCATCCCCCGAGCAGCTAGACCAGGGCTGGCGCGAGGAGACGGGCGACCTCGGCCCGGCGACCGAGATCCAGGTCACCTGCCGGAGGTGGCCGGCCGCCGGCATCCTCGCCGACGTCACCATCACGTTCAGCCGCGGCACGCGCGCGGGGAAGATCGACTTCGACCCGGCGGGCCAGATCGTCGGCCTCCGGTTTCTCCCGCCCCGGCCAGCTCAGGCGTGAGGGTCCGCGTCGGCCGCCTCCCGTACCCGGGTCAGCGCCGGACGCAGGCTGGGCAGTTCGGCCGAGCCCAGGGCCAGGCGAAGTAGGACGACGGGTGGCCGACCAGGGGCAGCGGCAGGCCTTGTACCGGGAGGTCACCACGGGGCTGAGAGTACTCATGACAATTCTTTGACCGTCATGGACGAGGCGAATTAGCGTGAGCGGCACCCCGAGCGGAAGGAACCCACTGTGCACATCGCGATCCTCACCTTCGACGGCTACAACGAACTCGACTCCCTGATCGCGCTGGGCGTGCTCAACCGGGTCAGGCAGCCGGACTGGCGCGTGTCCATCGCGACCCCCTCGCCCCGGGTCCGCTCGATGAACGGCGTGGTGATCGAGTCGATGGCCAGCATCGAGGACGCCTGCGCCGCGGACGCGGTCATCGTCGGCAGCGGCACGCGAACCCGCGAGGTGATCGCCGACCCGGCCATCATGGGGCCGCTCGGCCGGCTGGACCCGGCGCGGCAGCTGATCGCCGGGCAGTGCACTACGTCGCTCCGGTCGGGGAGAAGGAGGAGTACCTGGCCCGCGCCCTGGGCAACATCACGCCTTACCTGCGCTCGGACGTCGCGGCCGCCGGCTCTGGTCTAGCGTCCGCGACCTAGTAGACGCAGGGGATGCCGTAGGGGGCATTCGGCCTGACGGTGACGTCGCCGGCCGCGCCCTTGGCGCGCTTCGATGACTTCGGCGCCGGCTTCTTGGCCCGGGCGCGGCCGGCCGAGGCCCGCGCGCCCACGATCGTGGCCCGCACCGACTGCGGCCCAGCGACGGCGGCGGTGGAGATGCCCGCGACGGACATGCCGTCGGCCTGAGCGGCGCTGATGTAGTCCTGGGCGGTGACGGTGGCCGCGCCGAAGGTCAGCAGGCCCGGCGGGACCGCGGTGACGGCCGAGCCGAGGAGCACCTCCACGTGCCCGGCGGGCAGCGACGACAGCGCCACCGGGGCGGTGGCCAGGCCCACGTCGTTGGCGATGTTCTCCGCGTTCAGTTCCGCGCCGGCGCCGTAGAAGACCTGGTTGCCGGCCGTGAGGGCCTGCGACTGGGCCGACGCGTTCTTCGCCGCGCCGGCCTTGTACCCCAGGATCGTGAAGTCCTGCGCGGCGTCGCCGGCCAGCCCGGGGGCGCCGCTGCCGTTGTAGACGTCCACGGTCACGGAGGAGGCGGGCGGTGCCGTCGTGTTCCCGTAGAACGCCTTCCTGACGTCGTGCTGGATGCGGGGCACGTCGATGAAGTTCACGCTCTGCGGGGTCGGGTAGCCGGGGACCACGACGTTGTTCGTCGGGGCCGAGCTCAGCGTGGTGAAGGACAGGTTCTTGCCGGACAGCGCGGTCATGTCGGTCGCGAAGTCGGGCAGGTCCCAGCCGCTGTCGGCGATGAGGTAGGACTTAGCGCTGGACAGAAGGCTGGTGACCGCGCCGAGGTCGCTCAGCACCCCCTCGTGCTTCAGCTTCCAGATCACGTAGTCAATCGCCGCCTGCTGCCGGGCGGTGCGGCCGATGTCGACGCCGGGAAGGGTGTCACGCGACCGGACGTAGGCCAGCGACTGGGCCGGCGACAGGTGCAGGTACTGGGTGCCGCCCTTCTTCCGGTTGTAGCCGTCGGTGTACGCGTCGAACCCCGAGTTGTCCGTGCCCGCCAGCACGTCCTTGTCGGTCAGGTTCGCCCCGGCCGCGAATCCGCCCTGGGCGGGCGCCGGCTTGATGCACACCTCCATGCCGCCGAACTGCTTGGCCAGGTAGTAGAAGCCGATGATGTTCGACTCCACGAAGTGGTCGATGTGCACGCCGGTGACCGATTCCACCGTCTGGACCTCGAACAGCTGGCCCGCCTGGTTCGCCAGCAGGTAGCGGCTCTTCGAGCTCAGGTGCTCGTCCACCGTCTGCCCCAGGGACTGGTTGTAGGCGTAGTCGTAGGCGGCGTCGATCTTGCCCTCGGTGAGCCCGTCGAAGGTCGCGTGGGGGAAGTCGACCACGTCGTCACGGGGGATCGAGAACCCCTCGGCCTTCCCCCCGCCGGCGAAGATGTGGACGAGGATCAGCGTGTCGGTGTCCTGCGCGCCGAGTGTCCCGGCGGCCACTGATGACTCACTGCCCGAGTGCGTCACCTTGAGCTGGGCCGCCGACAGGTCCTGGCCCTGGAAGTTGGTCCGGCTCTCCAGCCCCATCACCAGGATGTTCATCGCGCCCGCCGAGGGGCTGCTGCCGATCTTGGCGCCGCTGCTGAGCGCGCCGGTCAGGCCCACCACCTGGTGGGCGTAGCCCGCCACAACCATCAAGACGGCCGCGACCAGGCAGGACGCCGCGTAGCCGACGTGACCAATCGTGACCGCTCCGACCTTCAGCCCGAACACACCCGCTCCTCTCAGCCCGGGCCGAGACTATTCGAGCGCTGTCACCGCTCGCTGGCGTTCAGTGAACGCGGCGGATAGTGCGGCGCCATTGGCGGGCAGTCGGCCGGGTCGGTGACGACGCGGATCGGTGATCCCGCCAGGTAGGCCGTGACGTTCTCGGCCATGCGCCGCCAGGAGGTGCGGAAGAGCTGCTCGGTGACGTAGCCGATGTGCGGGGTGACGACGACGTTGTCGAGCGACCGGAAGGGGTGGCCGGCCGGCAGCGGCTCGACGTCGAAGACGTCGAGCCCGGCGCCCCCGAGGTGACCGGAGCGGAGCGCCTCGATGAGCGCCTGCTCCTCGACGATCGGGCCGCGGGAGATGTTCACCAAGATGGCGCCCGCCTTCATCTTGGCCAGGTCGCCGGCCCGCAGCGTGTTACGGGAGCGCTCGGACAGGACGAGGAAGACCCCGAGGACGTCGGCCGACGAGAGGAGCTCGTCCTTCGTGACCAACGTCACGCCGAGCTCGGCGCAGCGCTCCTTAGTGAGGTTCGGGCTCCAGGCGACGACGTCCATGCCCAGGGCCTTCGCGACCGGGACCATGGCCCCGCCGAGGTGACCCGCGCCGAGGAGGCCGAGCGTCTTTCCGGCGAGCGGGACCGGGAACCCGGTCTGCCAGCCGCCGTCGCGGATGGCCCGGTCCTCGATGCCGATCCGCTTGGCGACGGCGAAGATGAGCGCCCAGGCCATCTCCGACGGTGCGGGCAGGCCGCGCGGCGCCTGGTGGCCGGAGGAACGCCCGGTGGCGCCCCGGCTGGTGTCGGCGGTGCCGCAGAGCAGGATCCCCCGCTCGGTCCTGGCCTCGTGGTCGACGACGTTGCTCATCCGGCCGTTGCAGACGAGCAGCTTCAGGTTGGGGAGGCGCTCGAGCACCGACCGGGGGAAGCGCGCCCGCTGCTGGGTGATGACGACGACCTCGTAGTCGACGAGCTCGTCGACGAGCCGGGCGGGCGGGATCGCCTCGCGATAGACGGTGATCTCGGCGTCGTCGGGCAGCCCCGACCAGTCGCCGTACTCGAGGGCGACACCGATGTAGTCGTCGAGGATCGCGATCTTGGTCACGCCCACCGCCTCGCTTCGTTGGCTTTCGTCCCGAATTCGCCCGGCGGCTCCATTATCCCATCGGGCTCCGACCGGCCGGCGGCTGCCCGGGCGCCCGCCGCGAGGTCATAGGCTGTGTTTGTGGCCAGAGTCAGATCGAAGGTTACGAAAGTCTCCTGGGTCGTGGCGGGCGGGTTCGCCGCGTGGGCGGCGGCGCGGATTCTCGCGGCCGACCGGCTGCGCCGCACCGACACCCCGGTGGCGCCGCTGATGTCGTTCACCCCGCAGGTGGCCTCGGCCGCGCCGTGGGCCGTGCTCGGGCTGCGCCTGGCCGGGCAGCGGAGACCGGCCGCGACGGCCGCGCTCGCGGCGACGGCGCTCGGCCTGGCGGTGCGTCCGCGCGGGAACCCGCGGACTCAGCCGCTGGCCCGCGGATCGGTGCTGCGGGTCATCACCGCCAACCTGTACGTCGGCCGGGCCGACGCGGAGACGATCGTCGGGCTGGTCCGCCAGTTCGACGCGGACGTGCTCTTCGTCCAGGAGCTCACCGAGGACGCGGTGACCCGCCTGAAGCAGGCCGGGCTCGAGGACCTGCTGCCGCACGCCCAGCCCGAGCTCAGGGGCGGCTCGCAGGGCTCGGGCCTGTACTCCCGGTTTCCGCTAGGCGACGGCCCGGAGGTGCCGCCGGTCACCTCGGCCCAGCCGACCGCGCTGATCGAGCTGCCCAGCGGGGAAGAGGTCGAGCTGGTCTGCGTGCACCCGGCCCCGCCCGCCCTGGCGCAAGGCGACGTCACGGCCCGGTGGAAGGCGGAGCTCGCGGTGCTGCCCGCGCCCGGGGAGCGGCCGCGGGTGGTGGCCGGTGACTTCAACGCCACCCTTGACCATGCCCCGTTCCGCGACCTGCTCCGCCTCGGCTACGTCGACGCCGCCCGGCAGACCGGGAACGCGCTGACCCCCACCTGGGGCATACCCGGGAAGAGCCCGCTGTTCGCCCTCGACCACGTGCTGGTGAGCTCGGCCTGCGCGGTGCTCGCGAGCTCGGTGCACGCCGTCCCCGACAGCGATCACCGGGCCGTCTACGCCGAGATCCAGCTGCCCTGACCGCTCCCCCGGCCGCCGGCCGGGCCTACCGGTCGCCGTCCGGTGTCCCGCGGCCGGAGGCGGCTTGCAGTTCGTCGATCAGCTTGGACGCGTCCGCCTTGGACAGGCCCTCGAGGTCCACGTCCCGCCCGGCCTCACGGGCCAGCGTGTGCAGGTAGGACCGCTGAGGGCCGGTCATGGGCTCGTCTCCGGTCGTCCATTCCTCGGGATCCTTCGCCGGGTTGTCCCGCGGGCTCAGCTTGTCGCTCATGTCTGCCTCCCTCTCGAATGTCACGCTCCCCTACCCGGCCCGGAACGACTCGAACGTAAATCCTACGATCACCGCCCGAGCATCTCCTGACCGGTGAAACCGCGGTCCGTTCACTAGAAAAGATTTTTAGCGGTGAACGAACCGTGGCTCTCACCCTTCACCCCAGCACTAGCGCCTGGCAGGCGAGATCGTTCGCCGCTACCCGCCGCCTAGCTGGGCAAACACGCTCATCCTGACCGTCTCTCAGCCCGACCATTATCGGGAATGATTTTCATTAGAGGACTGTTCTAGAGACCATGAGTCGCAGCACACTTCGCCCCGTCGTCAAGCTCAGGTCAACCGCTGGGACCGGCTACACGTACGTGACCAGGAAGAGCCGGCGGAATGATCCCGACCGCCTCGTCATTCGTAAGTACGACGCGGTGATCGGCCGCCACGTCGATTTCCGAGAGGAACGGTAATCATGAAGCAGGGAATCCACCCGGACTACCGGCCGGTCGTGTTCCGCGACAAGGCCGCGAACTTCTCCTTCCTCACCCGGTCGACCGTCCGCAGCGAGCAGACCGTCACCTGGGAGGACGGGAACACCTACCCCGTCTTCGACGTCGAGGTCTCATCGGCGAGCCACCCGTTCTACACCGGGCAGTCGCGCGTCCTCGACACCGCCGGGCGGGTCGAGCAGTTCCGCCGCCGCTACGGCAGCAACGCCAAGGGCGCCTGAGCCGCGCGGGTCCACCGCCGGATCGAATAGGTGACCGTCGTTCCCGTCACCAGAACGACGGGAACGACGGTCAGGTTCGGCTGGAGCCCGCTTACCTGAGCCAGTCGAGCAGGAGCGGGTTGAGCTGGTCGGGGGCGTCCAGGGGTATCACCGCGTAATCGGCCACCGAGGGCGGGAGGAGCCGCCGAATCCGCGCAGGTCCGGGGCGATCACCCGCAACCCGTGCCCGGTCAGGAACGGGATCTGGTGGCGCCACAGCGACGCCGAGTCCGGCCAGCCGTGCAGGAGCAGAACCGGCGGCCCGCTTCCGTGATCCTCGACCCGGAGCGAGACGCCGTTCACCGCGATGATCTGATCCTCGCCCGCGTTCATGCGGCCTCCTCAGCACCTGGTGGGATGACTTGGACAGTACCGGGCCGGCATGGACCAGCCGAACCGGGAAAGGAAGCCGAGCATGGACCCAGATGTCGATGCTGACTTCTACTCGCTGGAGCAGTTGCTTGACGATGACGGCCTGCGGCGGGTCATGGCGGTGCGCGAGTTCATGGAGAAGTCCGTCGCGCCGGTGATCGATCACTACTGGATCAGGGAGGAGTTCCCGGCCGACCTGGTCCCGGGCCTGGCCGGCCTGGGCATCGCCGGCCTGGCCTGCGAGGGCTACGAGTGCCCGGGCGGCGACAGCCTGCTCGACGGCATGATCGCCCTGGAACTGGCCCGGGTTGACTGCTCGATCGCCACCTTCATGGGCGTGCACGGCGGACTGGCGATGGGCTCGATCTACCTGTGCGGGTCCGAAGAGCAGAAACAGCGCTGGCTGCCGCCCATGGCCCGGATGGAGCAGATCGGCGCGTTCGCGCTGACTGAGCCGGACGTCGGTTCTGGCGTGGCCGGCGGCCTGACCACCACCGCACGGCGGGACGGCGACGCCTGGGTACTGAACGGGCAGAAGAAGTGGATCGGCAACGCCACCTTCGCCGACCTGATCATCGTGTGGGCCCGCGACGTGGACGACAACCAGGTCAAGGGATTCGTCGTCGAGGCCGGGACCGAAGGCTTCGCGCCGGTCAAGATGCACAACAAGATCGCCCTGCGGGTCGTGCAGAACGCGCAGATCACCCTGGACAACGTCCGCGTGCCCGAGGACAACCGGCTGCAGAGGGCCAATTCGTTTCGCGACACCGCCAAGGTGCTCCGCCTGACCAGGGCCGGCGTGGCCTGGCAGGCGACCGGCTGCGCCCGCGGCGCCTACGAGCACGCGCTCGCCTACGCCGGCCAGCGGCAGCAGTTCGGCAAGCCGATCGCCGGCTTCCAGCTCGTGCAGGACCTGCTGGTCAAGATGCTGTCCAACGTCACCGCCTCGGCCTGCCTGTGCGTCCGGCTGTCCCAGCTGCAGGACCAGGGGCAGGCCAAGGATCACCATTCGGCGATGGCCAAGGCGTTCTGCACGGTCCGCATGCGGGAGACGGTCGGCTACGCGCGGGAACTGCTCGGCGGCAACGGGATCCTGCTGGAAAACCAGGTGGGCCGGTTTGTCGCCGACGCGGAGGCGATCTACTCCTACGAGGGCACCCGCGAGATCAACACGCTCATCGTCGGCCGGGCCATCACCGGCCTCAGCGCCTTCGTCTGACTAGCGGACCGGGCGGTAGATGAGCTCGTTGATCCCGCCGCCGACCGGGTCGACCGCGACGAGCTCGAGCCGGACAGGCCGGGCTAGCTCGTCGAAGACCCGCGGGCCCTTGCCCGCCAGGTAGGGGACCAGCGACACCCGGTACTCGTCGACGAGGTCATGGCGGATGAGCGACCGCAGGAACCCGTTGCCGCCGTCGGCGAGCAGGTAGCCGTCGCCATCCCGCTTGAGCCGCTCGACCTCCGCGGGCAGCTCGCCCCGGGCGACGGACGTGTTGGCCCAGTCGGCGGTCGCGAGGGTGTGGCTGAAGACGACCTTGCGCGCGGCGTTCATGACGTCGGCGTACGGTTCATCGACGGCTCCCGGGAAGAACCGGGACGCGCTCAGGTAGTGATTGCGGCCCATGATGATCATGTCGGCCCGCGCGTAGAAGTCGAGGGCGCGCTCGAGGTGGGCCGGGTCGTCGGGGAGGCCGCGGCAGAAGTCGAAGAAGCTCGAGCCCTCCTCGGCTGAGACGCCTCTGTCTGGCACAATTTCTCTCATAAACCGTCATTTGCCCTAAGCGAGGAGTTCCGATGACTGCTGACGCGGACCGCGCCGCTCACGCCCTCCTCACCGCCCTCCGGCTGATGATGCGCAGCCTGCCGGGCATGTACGAGAAGCCGGTGAGCTCCAGCGTGGTCGGCCTGGTGTCAGGCCTCCCGCTGCCCACGCTCAACGGGGTGTTCACCGATGCCGACCATCCCGACCTGGCCGAGATCAGCAGCGCGGCGGCCAGCATGGCCGGGCTGGCCGTGCCCTGGTCCATTCAGCTCCGCGGCGAGCCGACTCCCGAGCTCGAGCGGCTGGCCGCCGAGTACGGGCTGACCGCCCGGACCACCGAGCCGCTGATGCTGTACCGCCCGGTGCCGGGCCAGCACCTTCCCCCGGCCCGCGAGGCGGCCGCCGATCGCATCGTGGTCGCCGGCCTCGCCGACCAGTTCGACTACGCGGCGGGCCTGGCGGCCGGTTTCGAGGCGCCGCCGGAAATCATGGCCCCGTTCAGCGCGCCCGAGGTCTTCACCATCCCCGGGGTGGTCCCGTACCTGGCCCGCGAGGACAACGGCGACGTGGCGACCGTCGGTCTCGGGGTGTTCACGGAAGGCATCGCCGGGGTCTTCAACATCGCCACCCCGCCGGCCTACCGCGGGCGGGGCTACGGACGGGCGGTCACCAGCCGGATCGTGGCCGACGGCATCGCCCGCGGCGCCGGCCTCGCCTACCTTCTGGCCACCGAGGCCGGCTACCCGCTCTACCAGTCCATGGGCTTCCGCA
>Ga0302314_10012347_pt1 | contig 14797 bp, 13 predicted proteins | sample III_Palsa_N2_3_FD_200533 | JGI IMG/M metagenome (GOLD analysis project Ga0302314, IMG submission 200533) | Peat permafrost microbial communities from Stordalen Mire near Abisko, Sweden - III_Palsa_N2_3 | ecosystem: Environmental > Terrestrial > Soil > Palsa > Peat permafrost | place: Sweden... | reverse complement strand
CGCGGCGGCGCTCCACTCGGGCAGCGCGGGCATGCCGTCCGGGTGGGACTGGCCGTGGGCGAGGGCGCTGGCCCGGTAGCGGTCGGGCAGGAAGTGGGCGTGCAGATCGATGGCGCGGGGTGTCAGCTGGACCATGCGATGAGAATAACACTGGCTCTAAAATCGATTCTCCGTTGACAATCGACTTTTTCTGCTAGCACCATGTAAACACCTCGCGGACCCTCCCGTCGAGGTGTCACGCACCCCGGCGGATGGAGTTTCACGTGCGCATCGTCAATGTCAGCGGGCGCCTGGTCCTGGCGGACGCTTCCGGCGCCGGCCTCGATGTCGAGAAGGCAAGCGACGGCCGGTTCCCCAGCGACCCGCAGGCGATCTTCGCCCAGTGGGACGAGTTCACGGACTGGGCGGCCGGCGCGGCCGGGCGGGCGGACTTCGCCGTTGACCCGGCCGAGCTCGGCGCCCCGACGCCGACCCCGCGGCAGGTTTTCGCCATCGGGCTGAACTACGACGAGCACATCAGCGAATCGAAGATGGGACGCCCCGACTCGCCGACGGTTTTCACCAAGTTCCCCAGCTGCATCACCGGGCCGAACTCCACCGTCGAGCTGCCCAGCGGCAACGTCGACTGGGAGGTCGAGCTCGTCGTCGCGATCGGCCGCCTCGGGCGCAACGTCGCTGAGGCGAACGCCTGGGCTCACGTCGCCGGGCTCACGGTCGGGCAGGACCTGTCCGAGCGGGTCGTCCAGCTGGCCGGCCCGGTCCCCCAGTTCTCGCTCGGAAAGTCCTACCCGGGGTTCGCGCCGCTCGGTCCCGCGTTGGTCACCGTGGACGAATTCGACCATCCGGACGACCTCGAGCTCGGCTGCCGGCTCGGCCAGGAGGTCCTCCAGCTCGGCCGGACCCGCGACCTGATCTTCGGCGTCCCCGAGCTGATCGCCCGGCTGTCGGCCGTCTGCCCGCTGCTGCCCGGTGACATCATCTTCACCGGCACGCCGTCGGGCGTCGGCGGCGCGCGCAACCCGAAGCGGTTCCTGCCGCCGGGCGGCGTGCTCACCAGCCACATCGAGGGCATCGGCGAGCTGCGCAACGAGATGGTCGCGGGCCCCGGCTACGAAGGCCGGCGCTGACATGTCGCTGCACCGGCTCACCACGATCACGATCGGGGTCCCCAACGTCGCCGAGACCGCGCAGTACTACGCCGAGTTCGGGCTCAGCCGCGAGCCCGCAGGCGCCGCCGCCGGCGAGACCGCTCAGGCGGTCGGCTTCAGCACCGGCGACGGCGGCGTGCAACTGCGGCTGCAGGCCACCGCCCGGCGCCGCCTGGTCGAACTGCGCGTCGGCGCGGACGACCCGGACGACCTCGCCCGCGTTGCCGCCTCCCTCGCGCGGCTCGGCGTCGCCGCCGAGCGCACGGACACGGGACTGCGCACCTACGATCCCGGCACCGAGGTCACCGTCGTGGTGGAGATCGCCGACCGCATCGCGCAGGCCGACACCCCGTCGCCCCCCTACAACACCCCGGGGCACATCAGCCGCCCCGGCACCCGCGCCCCCGGCGTGCTGCGCGAGACCCCGGTGCGACCGCGCAAACTCGGGCACGTGGTGCTCGGGTCAACCGACCAGGCCGGCTCGCAGCGGCTGTTCACCGAGGGCCTCGGGTTCAAGATCAGCGATACCGTGCCGGGGCTGGCCGCGTTCATGCGCTGCTCAACCGATCACCACAACGTGCTGGTGCAGCAGGCGCCGCTGGCGTTCCTGCACCACACCTCATGGCAGGTCAACGACATCGACGAGGTCGGGCGCGGCGCCACCGCGATGCTCGAGAAGGATCCCGCCCGGCATGTCTGGGGGCTCGGCCGCCACCATGTGGGGTCCAACTTCTTCTGGTACCTGCGCGATCCGGCGGGCAACTTCTCCGAGTACTACTCCGACCTCGACTGCATCGTCGACGACGAGCTGTGGACGCCGCAATCCTGGGAAGGGGCCCGCGGCCTGTACAACTGGGGGCCGCCCCCGCCCCCGTCGTTCCTGGCTCCCGACGACCTGGCCGAGCTGATGACCGGCGTGCACGGGGGCAGCTGATGACGGAGCTTGACTGTGACGTGCTGGTGGTCGGGTACGGCCCGGTCGGTCAGACCCTGACGATCCTGCTCGCGCGGCAGGGCCACCGGGTGCTCGTCCTGGAACGGCAGGAGCGTCCCTACCCGCGCCCGCGCGCCGTGCACTTCGACGATGAGATCGCCCGCGTCTTCGCCGCCGCCGGGCTCGGCGACCAGATCGCCGCGATCAGCCTGCCGTCGGGCGAGTACGACTGGCGCAATGCCGCGGGCCAAACGCTGCTGCACTTCGATTGGGGCGCGGCCGGGCCGAGCGGGTGGCCGGAAGCCAACATGTTCTCCCAGCCGCAACTGGAGGCGGTGCTGGCCGCCAAGGCCGAGTCGTTCCCGAACGTGGAGGTGCGACGCGGCTGGGCCGCCGTCGCGCTGGCCGATCACGGGGATCACGTCGAGGCGCGAGCGCGGTTGGCCGACGGTGAGCACGGCGAGCAGGCCGACCGCGGCGTCCGCGCGCGCTACGTCGTCGGCTGCGATGGCGCCAACAGCTTCGTACGCGAGCAGCTGGGCACCGCCGTGACCGACCTCGGGTTCTGCTACGACTGGCTGATCCTCGATGTGATCCCGCACAAGGAACGCGAGTGGAAGCCGTTCAACCTGCAGATCTGCGACCCCCGACGGCCGACCACGGTCGTCTCCGGCGGTCCCGGCCGCCGCCGCTGGGAGTTCATGCGGCTGCCGGGCGAGACGATCGAGGAGCTCAACACCGAGCAGACCGCGTGGCGGCTGCTCGAGCCGTGGGACCTGACCCCGCGCAACGCCGACCTCGAACGGCACACCGTGTACACGTTCCAGGCGCGCTGGGCCGACCGCTGGCGGGACGGGCGGATCCTGATCGCCGGCGACGCCGCGCACCTGATGCCGCCGTTCGCCGGGCAGGGCATGTGCTCGGGAGTGCGCGACGCCGCCAACCTCGCCTGGAAACTGGACCTGGTGCTCTCCGGCCGGGCCGGCGACGCGCTGCTCGACACCTACACCAGCGAGCGCTCCGCGCACGTGCAGAACGCGATCGGCATGTCGCGCGCACTCGGGAACGTCATCTGCCTGACCGATCCGGCCGCCGCCGCGGCCCGCGATGAGGTCATGCTCAAGGCCGAGGGCCGGCCCGAGCTGGCGCTGCCCGCGATCCCGCCGCCGATCCTCGGCCCCGGGATACTGAACGCCGGGGCGGACGGCACCCCGATCACCCCGGCGGGCCGGCTCAGCCCGCAGGGGCTGGTGGCCGGGCCGGACGGCGCGGCGGGACGATTCGACGAGATCATCGGCACCGGCTTCGTCATCCTCAGCCCGGCCGACCTGTCCGCAGTCCTGGACGAGGCGGCGCGCGCGTCGCTCCGGCGGCTGGGCGCCCGCGTGGTGCGGCTGGCCGAGCCCGGCGCGGCGGCCGAGCTGTCCGGCCATGAGGACGGAGACCAGGTGGCGGTCGACGTGGACGGCTTCTACCGGCGGTGGCTGCGCGCGGCCGGACATGAGGTGATCGTGGTCCGGCCGGACTTCTACATCTTCGGGGCAGCAGCGGACGCGGCGCAGTTGCCGGCGTTGCTGCGCGATTTGTTCGCGCAGCTCGGCGTGGCACCGGAACTCGCCGCAACGGAACCCGTGTCAGGTGGGTGATCGGGGTTGGCTTATCGGTCGAGGCCTCAGGGTGACAGCAGCCGGACGGCGTTGCCTCCCGCGATCGCCGCCCGGTCTTCCGCGTCCAGGCCGATGCGGTCGATGCGGTCGAGGGGGTCGGTGACCCCCATGTCGAACGGGTAGTCCGTGCCGAGCAGGACGTGCCCGGCGCCGGCGATGGACACCAGCCGGGACAGGCCGTCGTCGGTGTAGACGAGCGAGTCGAAGTAGAGGCTGTCCAGATACTCACTCGGCAGGCGCCTCATCGTGCGGCTCTCCGAGCGCACGCGGTACGCGTGGTCGGCCCGGCCCAGGTAGTGCGGGAAGTAGCCGCCGCCGTGGGCCGCGCAGAGGCGCAGCCGCGGGAACCGGTCGAGCACGCCGCCGAAGACGAGGTGATGCAGCGCGACCGTGGTCTCGGTCGGGTTGCCGACGATGTTGCCGAGGTAGGCGGTGGCCAGCCGGGAGCCGAGGCTACAGCCCCACGGGTGGATGAAGATGAACGAGCCCAGCTCCTCGGCCGCCGCCCAGAACGGGTCGAGGGCCCGGTCGGACAGGTCACGTCCGACGACGGAGGTGGAAATCTCGACCCCGCGCAGCCCCTGGCGCGCGTGCGCTGCGCGCAGCTGCCCGGCGGCGAGCTCCGGGTGCTGCAGGGCGACCGCGGCGAGCCCAGTCAGCCGCGCGGGCTGCGCCGCGACCGCCGCCGCGATGTGCTCGTTGGCGGCGGCGACGATGTCGGCCGCCAGGCCCCGGTCCGCCCAGTAGTGATAGAGCGTCGGGACGACGCTGATCGCCTGCACGTCGACGCCGGAGGCGTCCATCTGGGCCAGCCGAGGGCCGAGGTCGTCGAGCAGCGGGCGGTAGCTGGTCGTGGCCAGCTCGATGTTCCGCCTGATCGACTCGGCGCCGAACGTCGCCAGCTGGTCAGCTTGCTCGGCCGCCAGGCCCGGCTTCCCCCTGACCAGGCCGTCGATAGCCGGCACGTCAAGGTGGGCGTGGACGTCGACCGCGTGCCCAGCCGCGGGCGTCACAGGCGCCGTGGGCGTCCCCGGCGTCACGTCCGTCATCGCCGAACGCACCGGTTGCGCTGCGTCCCCAGGCCGGTGATCGTCGACTCCATCACGTCACCGGCGCGCAGGTAACGTCCGTAGTGCGCGCCGTTGCCCGCCGGGGATCCGGTCAGCAGCAGGTCGCCCGGCCGCAGCGGGGTGATCGCCGAGATGTGCTCGATGAGCTCGGGAATGCCGAAGATCATGTCCGCGGTCGACTCGTCCTGCATCGTCTCGCCGTTGAGCCGCAGCGTGATCCGCAGCTCGCCCGGGTCGGGGACGAACTGCGCGGGGACCAGCCAGGGCCCCAGCGGCAGGAACGTGGGCGAGTTCTTGCCCGCCAGCCAGTCGGTGCCGAGCCCCGGCATGTCCGGCCTGAAGACCCGGTCGCGGGTGGTGAGGTCGTTCACGATCGTGTAAAAGGCGACGTGCCCGAGCGCGTCAGCCCGGCTCACCTGGTACGCCTCGGTCCCGATGACGACGGCGAGCTCGAGCTCCCAGTCGTGCTGGGTGCCGATGTCCGGCAGCACCACGTCGTCCCGCGGGCCGCAGATGGCCGACGCCAGCCCGACGAAGACGTACGGGGTGCCGTGCGCCGCGCGCTCCTCCATCAGCGCGGTCGCCTGCCGCCGCACCTCCGCCGGGTCGGCCGGCCCGCCGCCGCCCGCCTTCTCGGCCGCGGCGGCCACCATGAGGTCCACCACGTGCGTCTTGTAGTTGGCGCCGCTCTGGAAGATCTGGCCGGGGATCAGGGGCGCGAGCGGAGTGAGCTCATCGGCCCGGCGGGCCGCCGGGGCTACCTGCCGGCCGGCCACCGCCTCGTCCACCGCCGCGCCGAGCAGCTTCCGGGCGGCCGTCCAGTCCGCCAGCAGCGACCCCACGTCGCCGCTGGCGGGAAGCAGAGACCGGAGCGGGACCACGTCAGGTCCGATGACGACGCCGCTGAATTCTTCACCGTTGTCCGCGCGGAACCGTCCGAGCGCGTATGGCGTGCCTGCCGGCATTCGCCCTCCCAGGTTGAGGCGGCGTCATCGCCGCGGAGGAACCGCGTGGCGGATCCTCCGAGTGCGAGCTTAGGGACGGGGGGACGCGCAGGGAACTGGATCTCGTCGATGAGCCACATCGACACGGTCGATGGTGAGCTGGTCATCAATGGTGAGCTGGTCAGAGGTTAGCGGCGAGGGTCGCGACCCGCTCCCGCAGCCAGTGGTGGGCCGGGTCGTTGTGGAACAGCGGATGCCAGTACATCGTCTCCTCGATCGGCCGCAACGGCACCGGCGGCTCAAGGATCCGCAGCTCGCCGCGGACCGGGGTGCTGTTGACCAGCCGCTCGTGCACGAACGCGAACAGCGAGGTCCCCGGCAGCAGCCAGGGCACCAGCGTGAAGCTCAGCGTGGTCAGGGCGACGTTCGGCTCGATCCCCAGGCGGGCCAGCTGGATGTCCACGAAGGCTGGGCCCGAGGTCGTCGCGTTGTAGCGGACGTACCGAAGGCTGGTGAGCTGGTCCCGGCTGAGCGTGCTGCCCACGTCGCGGTGCTGATTCCACACCGCGGCCACGTAGCGGTCGGTGAACAGGGTGCGCTGCGGGAAGTGCGCCAGGGCGGGCGGGGCGAGCTCGCGCGGCATGATCACCAGGTCGACCTGCGATCGCTCGAGCTCGGCCTGGGTCGCGCCGGAGACCGGGATCACGTTGACCGCGACGTGCGGCGCCTCGTCGTAGAGCCGCTCAAGCAGTGGCCGCAGCAGTATCAGGGTCACGTAGTCGCTGGCCACGACGGTGAAGGTGCGCTCGTCGCGGCCCGGGTCGAAGTGCGGGGTGGTGGCCAGCAGCTGCTCCAGGCCGGTCAGCACGGCGCGCACCGGCTCGACCAGCGACTGGCCCATCGGCGTCAGCTCGTGCACCCGCCCGTTGCGGACCAGCAGCGGGTCGCCGAACAGCCGCCGCAGCCGCGCCAGGGCGGCGCTCATGGCCGGCTGGCCGATCCCGATCGCCTCCGCCGCCCTGGTCACGTGGCGCTCCTCGAGCAGGGCGTCCAGCGGCACGACCAGGTTCAGGTCCATCCGGCGGAGCGCATCGGAGATGTCCATGCGGCCCCATCATGCCATCCAATGCTTGCATTATCGATCCCGTCGATGACAGGCATCGGCAACTGCCGCTGTCCGCTGGCGACAGCGTGCCTTACGGTCATGCCAAAGCGCGAAAGCGCGAATGCACAGGGTGCGGCGTTGCATCGGAGGTCGCTATGAAGGTTCTGGTCCAGGGCGCCGGCATCGGCGGGCTCGGCGCGGCGATCGCCCTGCGGCAGCGGGGCGTCGACGTCGATCTGGTCGAGATCAAGCCCGAATTCTCGGTCTACGGGGTCGGCATCAACCAGCCCGCCAACAGCCTGCGGGCGCTGCGGTCGCTCGGCGTCCTCGATCAGATCCTCGCGGTCGGCTATCAGTTCGGCCGGACCGACTTCTACGCCAGCGACGGCGAGCACATCGTCGGGGTGGACGCCGCGATGGGCGACGACGAGGTCCCCGCCAACAACGCGCTGTCGCGGCTTGACCTGCACCGCATCCTGATCGGCGCGGCCGAGCGGAACGACGTGAAGGTCAACTACGGCACGTCGATGGAGCACTTCCGCGACACCGGCGACGTCGTCGAGGTGCAGTTCACCGACGGACGGCAGGACTCCTACGACCTAGTCGCGGCGTTCGACGGGATCAAGTCCGGCACCCGCCGCGCCGTGTTCGGCGCGGCGCACGACGCCGTCTACTCCGGGTTCGGCGTCTTCCGCCTCACCCTGCCGCGCCCGGCCGACCTGACCGGCATCCGCGTCTACCAGGCGCTGGGCGTCAAGGCCGGGTTCATCCCGCTCAGCGAGGCGACCATGTACATGTTCCTCGTCACCCCGGACCCGAAGGGCGTCAGCCACCGGCCGGAAGACTTCGCCGACATCCTGCGCACCCGGATGGCACCGTTCGGCTCGCTGCCGGGCGAGGTCCGCGACGGACTCAGCTCATCCGAGGGCATCGTCTTCAGCCCGATCTCCGACGTCATGCTGCCGCTGCCCTGGTTCTCCGGCCGCATTGGCGTCCTCGGCGACGCCGCGCACGCCTGCGCGCCGCACCTGACCCAGGGGGCCGGGATGGCGCTCGAGGACGCCGTGGTGCTGGCCGAGTCGCTGGACGCGGGCGGCTCACTCGACGAGCGCCTGCGCGCGTTCGAGCAGCGGCGCTATCCCCGCGCCAAGCTCGTCCAGGACGTTTCGCGCGCCATTCTCGAGACCGAGATGAGCATCAACGCCGACAACTACGACGACGCGGTCCAGGCTATGCGCGATCACCTGCCGGAGCAGAACCAGCAGGTCGACCGCCTGCTCGACGCTCCCGCCTGACCGACCGAGCACCGCACCGATCACCCGACCCGACCAACGGGAGTGCCCGTGACCACGACATCCTCCGGCCCGCTGGCGCTTGACGGCGCCATCCCGCCGCCACCGCGCCCCGGTCCTCCGCTGCCGCCCGCCGTCGCCCCCGGCCTCGAGCGGCCGTCCGAGCGGGCCCGCCGCTCGCCGATCACGCACGTCCGCTACGTGGCGCTCGCGACCGAGAACCTCGCCGCCACCCTCGCCTTCTACGAGGGCATCTGGGGGCTGTATCAGGTCGGCCGCGACGAAGACGTCGTGTTCCTTGGCACGGTCGGCAGCCCGGAGCCGTTCGTGGTCCGGCTGCGCGCCGCTGCGCAGCGGCGGACGGACCTGATCGCCTTCGGCGCCAGGGACCGGTCCGCCGTCGACGGGCTCGCGTCCGCGCTTGCCTCCGACGGCGTGCGCATCGTGGCCGAGCCCGGCCGCCTGGCGATGCCCGGCGGCGGGTACGGCTTCCGGTTCTTCGACCCCGACGGCCGCCTGGTGGAGGTGTCGGCCGACGTCGCGGCCAAGCCGTACCGCGCCGTCGAGCCGGGCGAGTCGGTGCCGAGGAAACTGAGCCACATCGTCGTCAACTCACCCGACGTCCCGGCCCTGATGTCCTTCTACGAGAAGTACTTCGGGCTGCGCCTGTCGGACTGGCTGGAGGACCGCATGTGCTTCCTGCGCTGCTCCGACGACCATCACAGCCTCGCCGTGGCGCACGCGCCGACCGCCGGGATGAACCACGTCTCCTTCGAAATGCGCGACATCGACGAGTACATGCGGGGCACCGGCCGGATGGTGCGGCACGGGCACGGCCCGCTCTGGGGACCCGGGCGGCACAGCTCCGGTGACAACGTCTACTCCTACTTCGCGGGCCCCGACGACTTCGTCGTGGAGTACACGACCGCGCTGGAGAAGATCCCCGACGAGGACACCTGGGTGCCGCGCGTCTGGCCGGCCACCCCGGACTACGCGGACCGGTGGGGAACGGCCGGCCCGGGCGAGGATCTGTTCGCGCTGTGGCACCGGACGCCGCCGGAGCCGGGTCTTTGGATAGCGTCGCCGGTATGAGTGCTGGCGGTCATGAGCATCCCGAGCTGGGTCCGGCCGAGCTGGTTGAGGTCGGCGACGGCGTTTTCGCCTACATCCAGCCCGACGGATCGTGGTACATCAACAACACCGGCTTCGTGGTCGGGCGATCGTCGGTCATCAGCATCGACGCCTGCTCGACCGAGCGCCGCACCCGGGCCTACCTCGACGCGATCGCCTCGGTCAGCCCGTCGCCGGTCACGATGCTGGTCAACACCCACCACCACGGCGATCACACGTACGGCAACTCGCTGTTCGACCGGGCCACGATCATCGGCCACGAGAACTGCCGGACCGAGCTCATCGCGTTCGGGACGCCGCGCGACACCGGAATCTGGGACCCGGTGGAGTGGGGCGCGGTGACGCTGGCGCCGCCCACGCTCACGTTCACCGACCGGGTCAGGCTCTGGTCGGACGACCGCCCGCTCGAGGTCAGCTACGTCGGCCAGGCGGCGCACACCAACAACGACAGCCTGGTCTGGCTGCCCGAGCAGGAGGTGCTGTTCTGCGGCGACCTGCTGTTCAACGGGGGCACGCCGTTCCTGCTCATGGGCTCGGTCCGCGGGGCGATCGACGTGCTGACGAACGTGGTCGCGCGCATTCCGGCCCGGGTGATCGTCCCCGGCCACGGCGCCCCCTGCGACCACCAGCTGATCGGCACCATCGTCGGGTACCTGGAGTTCGTCCTCGCCACGGCGGCGAAGGGCATCGAGGCCGGGCTGTCGCCGCTCGACCTGGCCCGCCAGAGCGACCTCGGCCAGTACGCGGGCTGGCTGGACAGCGAGCGCATCGTCGGGAACCTGCACCGGGCCTACGCCGACCTCGGGGCGGCCAGGCCCGAGGTCGACACGATCGCCGCGCTCACGGACATGGTGGCGTACAACGGCGGCAAGCCGCTATCGTGCTTTGCCTGACCGCCGCCCGGCCGCCACCGTGGGTGGCTGAGACCGGGCGGAGGTGGTGGAACCGCTCTCGTTCAAAAGAAGAAAAAGCTTTTACCGAACGGACCGGTGGTTCCACCGGCCGAGTTCCGAGCCCGCGGTCTTGAGGCGCCGGTTAGGCGATGCGGCCCGCGTAGCGGCGGTGGAAGCCGTCGGCGGTGTTGGCGGTGATCACCACGTCGTAGTACCCGTACCGATCGGTCGGCCAGCTGATGCCCTTCCTGCCCCCGGTCTTCACGGTGACCGTCTGGGTGCTGCCCTTGTAGTCGTTCGGGGTCACGGTGTAAACGACCGCCTGCTCGCCCTGGTTGGACAGGGTGAGCTCGAGCGTCTTGGTCGCGGACCCGATGGCGGCGGTGACGACCGGGACCGGGCCGGCGTTCAGCCCGGCGGGCACGACCTCGCCCGCGAAGCTGGTCAGGAACCCGTCCGCGCCGTACACCGAGAAGGCGTACTTCCCGCCGGTCAGCGCCGCGTCCCAGGCGTAGGAGGCGGGGGACCACGGGAGCACCGTGATCGGCGTGGCGCCGAAGGTCAGGAACTCGTCGGGGTAGACGGCGAAGGAGGCGCCGACCGTGCCGGTGTTGGTCAGGGCGGCCGTGACCTGGAGGGTGGTGCGGTCCACGGTCACATCGGCGTGCAGTTGCAGGTTGCTCGGGCGGTGCGGCCGGGTGCCGGGCTCCTGCTTCGGCATCTGCTGCTCGCCCTCGGCCGGCGGCGTGGTCGAGCCGCCGGTGAGCTGGGTCAGCGCCCAGGTCTGGTCCAGGGTCGGGATGTTGCCGGGGATCGAGAAGTCCGGGTGCTTGAAGTCGAACGCGGTGGTCAGGTCGCCGGTGATCGACTTCCGCCACGGGGTGACGTTGGCCGGCTTCACCCCGGTCCAGGTGGCCAGGAACTCGAGCATCGAGGTGTGGTTGTAGACGTTGGAGTCGACGTAGCCGCCGCGGGTCCACGGGGAGCAGATGAGCATCGGGACCCGGGTCCCGGGGCCGATCGGCAGCCCGTCGATGTACTCGTCGGTGACGGTCGGCTCGGGGAACGGCGGGAGCTGGTGGTCGAAGAACCCGTCGTGCTCGTCGTAGGTGATGAACAGCGCGGTGTTCTTCCACAGCTCGGGGTTGGACAGCAGCGTCTGCAGCACCGTGTTCACGTAGTGCGCGCCGTAGTCGGGGGTGTAAGAGGGGTGCTCGCAGTAGCCGGCCGGCGCGACGATCCACGACACCTGCGGGAGGCTGTCGCTCTTGACGTCGTTGATGAACTCCGACAGCACGTACGCGGCGTGCGTCTCGCTCAGCGGCGGCGCCCCGGCGTCGGTCCCCCACGGCGTCACCGCGCCGCGGACCGCGAGCTCGCTGGTCCCGCCGTTGCGGCTGTTGCTGCTGTTGTACTGCTGGTAGAACCAGAGCGGGTTGTCGCCGTAGTCGCCCAGGAAGTAGTCGGGGTAGCTGCCGCTGTCGCCCACCTGGTGGTTGGTGTACACCTGCCAGCTGACCCCGGCCTTCTGCAGCAGCTCGGGGTAGGTGGTGACCTCGGGCGTGTTGGCGTCGGAGCCGAAGTCCACCTCGTAGTCGTTCGGGTTGCTGGTCCAGCCGGAGGACGTGCCGGTCCAGAAGTACATCCGGTTCGGGCTGGTCGGCGCCATGATCCCCTGGTGGTAACCGTCGCAGATGGTGAAGGCGTCCGCCACCGCGTACTGGAACGGGATCTCGTTCCTGGTGAAGTAGCCCATCGTCTCTTCTGACTTGGCCGGCACCCACTGGTTCCACAGCCCGCCGTTGCGGGCCGCGTGGTCGCCTTCCCAGCTGTGGTCGAGGTCGCCGTCGGTCTGGTCGGTGAGGTTGTACGGCAGCAGGTACCCGAGGTCGGTGCGGGCCGGGTCGGGCTGCTGGAAGATGGTGGTCCCGTTCGGGTAGGTGAGGATCTGCTTGTCGCCGAATCCCCGGACTCCGCGCAGCGTCCCGAAGTAGTGGTCGAAGGACCGGTTTTCCTGCATGAGGATCACCACGTGCTTCACGTCGGAGATCGTGCCGCTCCAGCCCTTGGGCAGGCCCCGGTGCGCCGTCGTGGCGGCGGCCGCCGCTCCCGCGCCGATGCCGACCGTCGCCGCGGCGGCGGCGCCGAGCCCGGTGTACTGCAGGAAGCGGCGCCGGCTGACTCCCGGCACCATCATCCGGCCTGGCTGCCGCACTGGACCGGTGGCGCCGTGCGCGTGCGCGTCCTCACGTGAGTTATCCGAGTTGGTCATTGCCTTCCTTCCGTGACTCGAGCGCGCCGGCCGCGGCGCCTACTTGTTGTTACAGCTCTCTTCCTGTCACAACAAGGGCCCACTGTTCTCGGCGCAAGCCGCCCCGGGGTGAACGCCCCGTGTCGATCTCCGGACGGGAAGGTCAATATCGCCCGTCGGCGGCCTCTACGACGTGACGGTCCGGCGCGGCCAGGACGTCATCGCCGAGTTCCGCGGCCACAGTCACCGCCCGGCGTCCCGCCCGGACAATCCGCCCGCGGCGGGCTGAGCCCGCAGCAGGCTGAGCCTGCGGTCAACGACCAAGATCGTTGAAGCCAGCGAGCGGGGCCATGACCGCAGCCAACAGAAATAGGCTAGAATTCTGTACATGACAACAGTTCCCCTGGCCGAGGCCCGGCAGAACTTCTCGGCCCTCGTCGATGAGGCGACCGCCACTCACCAACGGGTCCTCGTAACCCGTAACGGGGTCCCCGCGATCTGGATGATCGCCGATGAGGACTTCGAGTCGATCATGGAAACGCTCGACGTGCTCGCCGACGCAGCGGCGATACGCGATGTCGCACAGTCCCAGGCGGATGCCGCAGCAGGTCGTTACATAACGGCGGCCGAGATGGACAAGATCCTTGCAGCCCGCGCGGAAGGGATTGACTTCGGGGACGATGCGGACGTCGTGGCCGACATGCACGCCCGCGGACTGCCGGACGCGGTATGCATGGCCACGCTTGAGGCGCTCATCACGGTCCGTCGACAGCCGAGGTGAGCTACCGGGTCGTCCTGCGCCCGGCTGCGGCCCGCGCCCTGCAGCGGATGCCGGAGAAAATCGCCTCCGCGTGCTGGGAATTCATCCACGGCCCGCTCGCGGACAATCCCTACCGCGTCGGCAAGCCGCTCCTTGAGCCGCTTGCGCCCCAGTACTCGGCCCGCCGGGGCGAGTACCGCGTCCTCTACCTGATCGAGGACGCGCAGGTGACCATCATCATCACGTCCGTTACCCACCGGGCCGACGCTTACCGTACTCGCTAGGTGAGTCCGTCGGTTGACGGTCGCTCCTGCGTGCGGGCGGCGCCGGGTTTCCTGGGTGGGGGGGTGGTGCTGTTGGCGAATGCCTCGGCGGCGGCGGTACCTGCGCACGCCCCCGTGCGCCACCAGGTGAGCGGCGGGAAGCCCTCATCCACGGCGCGGAGCGCCGCGGTCGGCGGGAGCAGCGATCCGCACAATCCGGAACTAGAGGCCCCGCAGCGCAGCAAGGCGCGCCACACGGTCCACCCGAGGAACTTCGGCCAGCTGGCCGTGTACCGCTTGTCGCAAGCGTTCACCCATGCTCCTCATCGGCCGACTCTGGCCTGCTAAGGCGTCCGCGCGCTGTCGGATCGGCCGAGCTTCCCGTTCCTTCGTGCGGTCTGCATCATTCTCAGGGCAGAAAACGGGATTCTCGGCACATTTCAGGTGATCGTACGATCCGGGCTTCCCCACGTCAAGGGTGTGACCGCTGCCCCGCCGACCCGTGGCACGCTGGGTAACGGTGACCTGGTACAGGGTCCGGACGGTGCCGGCCGGAACGGAGTAGGCCAGCCACGCCAGCCGCCAGGACCCGGGCTTGCGCACGGTGCCGCTCGCGAGGGTGGCGGAGCTGACCATGACCGTCCTGCTGTCCGCGCTGATCTCCTGGATCGGGCCGTAGACGTGCGAGAACTCGTCCGCGATCGGGGTTGTCGAGGACCAGATGACCTTGCTGTCGGCCATCAGGTCGCCGCCACCGGCCGCGACATCCAGCTGCCGCCACGCCCGTCCGGGTCCTTGGTGGACCAGACGCGCAACAGCCGGCCGGCCGCTACCGAGTAGACCCGCAGCTCGCTGGTCGCGCCCTGGGTCAGCGCGACCGCGAGCTCGCGGTGCGGCAGCCGTTCAGCACGCTCGTCCGCAGGTACGCGGGCGTCGGCGTAGCTGTCCTTAGCCGGCGCTGACGTTCAGCCGAACGTGGCGGCCAGGCGGCGGTAGAGGGACGGCGCGGTGACGTGGATCAGGCCGGGCAGCCGGGTCCAGCCGGGGATGTAGACGTCGTCGCGGCCAGACCGGATGGCCTGGCATATCGCCTCGGCCACGTGCTCAGCCGACACCGGCCGCGGCCTTGACCGCCGGTAGGGCGCGCCGCGGCGGGCGAAGAACGGGGTGTCGGCCACGCCGATGACGACGTGCATGATCCGCACCCCGGTCCCCCGCAGCTCGTAGCGGAGCGCCTCGGCGAAGGCGCTCAGCCCGGCCTTGGCCGCCGAGTACACCGCCTCGCCGCCCACCCCCACGCTGCCGGCGATCGACCCCACCAGCACGAGCTGGCCCTGGC
>Ga0302314_10012344_pt1 | contig 14801 bp, 12 predicted proteins | sample III_Palsa_N2_3_FD_200533 | JGI IMG/M metagenome (GOLD analysis project Ga0302314, IMG submission 200533) | Peat permafrost microbial communities from Stordalen Mire near Abisko, Sweden - III_Palsa_N2_3 | ecosystem: Environmental > Terrestrial > Soil > Palsa > Peat permafrost | place: Sweden... | reverse complement strand
GGATGACCGGGAGCTGCTAGACGTCGTCCGGTTGTCGCCGCGAGCCAGCCAGCGGCGCGCGGCGGCGTGCGAGCTGCTGGTCACCCGCTACCAGGGCCTGGTGCGGTCCTGCGTGCGACCATACCTGCGCAGCCCTGAGCCGGCGGAGGACCTGATGCAGGTGGGGTATCTCGGCTTGCTGAAGGCGATCAGCAAGTTCGATCCGGCCGCCGGCTGCAGCCTGGCCACGTACGCGCGGCCGTGCATCAGCGGCGAGCTCAAGCGGCACTTCCGGGACAAGCGCTGGCAGGTCCGTGTCCAGCGGCCGATGCAGGAGCTGGTCCTGGAAGTCCGTGAGGCGACCTGGCGGCTGGCCCAGGAGCTGGGCCGCACGCCGGCCGAATCCGACCTGGCCCGGCACCTGGGAGTGAGCGGGGATGACCTGCGGCAGGCCCGGCGGGCGGAGCTGGCCTTCCGGCCGGACTCGCTGGACGCGCCGCTGGCCGGCCAGCCCCACATGATGACCATCGCTGACGTCCTGGGTGAGGAGGATCCGCGGATCGAGCACATGCTCGGCATGCAGGCCGTCACCGCGCACTGGGGCGAGCTGCCCCCGCGTGAGCAGGAGATCCTGCTGATGGACTTTCGCGGCGGCATGACCCAGGTGCAGATCGGCCAGCGGCTCTGCATGTCCCAGATGCACGTCTCCCGGCTGCGCGCCCACGCGCTGGGCTACCTGCGCTCGCGCCTGCTCGACCTGCAGGAGCATCCCGTCGCCAGCGGCGGCCGGGTGTTCGCGACCAGGTCAGGTCACGGGCGGGAGCGAGCGGTACCAGATCTCGCCCACGACCTCGCCTAGCTGCCGGATCCGCTCGGGTCGCGGAGTTGCGGCTGGAAGTCCGATCTGGATGTAGGCCACCTGCTCGGTCATGCAACCGAGGGCGTCGGCGAGCAGCGCGAAGTCGGCGAGGCCGATGCGGCCCTGGTCGTGCAGGTGTCGCAGCCACCGCTCGGTCCGGTCGACGAAGTCGGCGCGCGTGCGGAGCCAGAGCTTGCCGAAACCGTCGTTCCCGCTTACGGCGGCGGCCTCGCGCATCACCCGGAGCAGATGGCGATTGCGCGAGTAGGCCTGGAAGAACGTCACGTTGACCGCAATCAGGGCGTCGCGCTCGTCGCTGGCCGGCAGGCGGCGATTCGACGATGATGCAAGCTCGTGCAGGGCCGGTTCCAGAGCCGCCACGAAGATCTCGTCCAGGCTGCTGAAGTGGCGGTAGAAGTTGCCCTGCGCTGTGCCGGCGCGATGCACGATGTCCGAGATCCGGGTCTTGGTATAGCCGTATTCCCGGAAGCACTCGGCGGCGGCCTGGACGAGCTTCTCGCGCATCACCTGGCCACGCCGGTTCGGGCGACGGGTCGTGGTCCGTCCGGCGGTCGACGCGCGGAGTGCGGCAAGCTCGCTCGCCGCGCCGGTTAGTGACTCGCCTGACGCATTCTCATCTGCTGACCCGGCCAACTGCGGGGCGGATGCCATGCTGCCGCTCCTAGCGTTCATCCTTGTTAACGGCCTTTCCCGGTTCGGTCATGGTATAGCTCGATCCGCGCCGGACGGCACTCACCACTGCTCATGGTGACAGCCGCGACACAAACGGCGCCAGGGGATGGTCTGCGTCCGGCATGTCGGCGCCTGGTGAGAGGCCGGCGAACTGCAGCAGTGCCGCGACGTATGGGTCGAGACCACCAGCGCCCCCGGCGGTCGTGGCGTCACCCTCGTAGACCTGGCCGGTGTGGCCGTCGACCGTCACGGTGCGCCCGGCGAGCTTCTGTACTGTCCCTGTCCCGCAGCCCACCACGCATGGCAGTCCGATCTCGCGGCAGACGAGCGCCGCGTGTGACGTGCTTCCGCCGAGGTCGGTGACGACGGCGACCGAGTCGAACATGGCCGGCACGTCCTCGGGAGCCGTCGTCGGCCGGACCAGGACTACCGGCATTCCTGCCGAGGCGAGCTCCATTGCCTGGTCTACGTCGGACACCGCTACACCGGTGGCGATGCCCGGGCTGGCGCCGAGTCCCGTCGCGACGGCGCCGGCGGTCGCGTCCACGCCCGCCGTCGCGGCCAGGCTCTCGGCCTGCTCGCGTGAGACACGGCTGACCGCGGTGGCAGGATCGATGACACCTTCGCGGGCCAGGTCGACGGCGATGCGGACGGCGGCGGCCGGCGAGCGCTTCCCGGCGCGCGACTGCAGGACGTAGAGCCGACCGGAGTCGATCGTGAACTCGATGTCAGCCAGGTCCCGCAGATCTGCCTCCACGGTCGTAGCGATCTCGGCGAGCCGGGAATGGACGCCGGGCATCCGCTGCGCCAGGGCGGACAGCGGCTCAGGCGTCGCTACCCCGGACACCACGTCGTCGCCCTGCGCGCACGGCAGCCACTCACCGAACAGGCGGGGCTCCCCCGTCGCAGGGTCACGGCTGAACAGCACGCCGGTGCCAGACTCCGGGCCCCGGTTCCCGAATACCATCGCCTGGACGGTCACCGCGGTGCCGCCACCCTCGCCGAGCCGGTGCCGGGCCCGGTAGGCCCGCACCCGGTCGTTGTGCCAGGACGCGAACACGGCTCCGATGGCCGCGCGCAGCTGGTCGTAGGGGTCGGCCGGCGGTGCCGCGTCCGGATCGGCCAGGACGATCTCGCCATAACAGCGCCGGAACCGTTCCCAGGTGTCGGCGGCCCATGTCGCGTCGCCGGATTCGGCGGCGAGCACATCACGCAGCACCGGCGTGATGCCCAGGTTGAGGACGGTGTCCATCATCCCTGGCATGCTCGCAGCCGCACCGGAGCGGACCGACACGAGCAGAGGGCTGTCCGGTCCGCCGAACCGGCGCCCCGTTTCTGCCTCCAGCCGGGACAGCTGCGCAAGGACCGCGTCCCAGACTCCGGCCGGGAGTGTGCCGCCGTTGTCGTGGTAGGCGGCGCACATGGAGGTGGCGAGCACGAAGGCCGGCGGTACCGGGAGACCCAGGCGGCGCATCTGGTTCAGGCTGTAGGCCTTGCCTCCGACCAGCTCGCGCTGCAGCGGCTGTGCGCCGTCCAGCGCGAGGATGGCACCTGACATCACGCAGCACCTCCAGCCGCAGCGGCGCGGGCGGCGAAGAGCCCGCCCTCAACCGGAATATCGATGCCGTTGACCCACGACGCGGCGTTGCTCAGCGCGAAGCTGATCACCGCGGCGATTTCGTCCGGACGGGCGTGGCGTCCCACCATCGCGGCGCTGCGGTCTATGGCGGCGTGGCCCATCGTGGCGGCGAAGTCGTTCAGGATGCCGGTTTCGACCGGGCCGGGGCTGACGCTAATCGCGCGGATCCCGGTTGGCAGCAACTCGGCGGCGAGTTGCTGAGTCCACCGCACCAGCGCGTGCTTGGAAGTGTCGTAGGCCTGGCTGCCGGTCAGCGGGTACTCCCCCAGCCACGCGTCGATGTCGCCGCAACTCTGCGCGGCGAGCAAGGCGGTGATTCCAGCCGGAGGCACGACGTTGCGGTGCGCGGCGACCGACGCGACCGTGACCACCGCGCCGCCGGGAGGCATGCGAGGCAACACACCGGTGATGAGGCGGCGGGGCGCCAGGAGGTTGACCGCCAGCACCCGCGCCGGCGGGTGTGTGCCCGGAATCCCGGCGACGCTGGCCACGGCGTCGACCTGGCCGGGTAGCGCCGCGATGGCCGCGTCGAGGGCGTCAGCGTCGGCCAGGTCGCACACCAGGCCTTCGACACCGGGGATGTCGCAGGGAATCCGGTCGAGCCCGATCACCGTGTCACCGGAGCCGGCGAGCGCCCGGGCGAGCGCCGCGCCGATGCCGGCCGCGGCCCCGGTGACCAGGGCCGTTCGGCTGTCCGTCATGACATCACCGCGGGCGCTCGGAGATGGTCACCGGCAGGCGCTTGATGCCGCGGAAGAAGTTGCTGCTCAGCCGGGCGGGGTCGCCATGCAGGTCGACGGTGAGGTTGCGCTCGATCAGCCGGCTGAGGAACAGCCGGGCCTCGAGCCGGGCCAGGTGCGCCCCCAGGCACGCGTGCACTCCCCACCCGAAGCCCATGTGCTCGTTCGGGCTGCGGTCGGCGATGAACCGGTCGGCGCTGGGGAACACCCGTTCGTCCCGGTTGGCCGAGCAGTACCACATCACCACCTTGTCGCCGGCGCGCACCGTACGACCGTGCAGTGGCAGGTCGCGCGTTGCCGTCCGGCGCATGGACAGCACCGGTGACACCCAGCGGACCAACTCCTCCACCAGGGCGGGTATTCGCTCCGGCTCCCGGCGCACGAGTGCCCACTGGTCCGGGTGGTCGTTCAAGGTGACCATCGCACCGGACAGCAGATTGCGGGTGGTCTCGTTCCCCGCCACCATGATGATCAGGTAGTACGCGTCGAGCTGGCCGCGGCTGAGCGGGATGCCGTTGACCTGGGCGGCCCCCAGGACGCTGACCAGGTCGTCGGCGGGGCACGCGTGGCGCTGCGCTTCCAGGCTGCGGAAGTACGCGAAGATCTCGTCGCGCGCCTTCGCCGCGGTCTGCGGACCCTCGGAGTAGTCAGGGTCCTCCGAGGCCATCTGATTGGTCCAGCGCAGCAGGTGCGGGCAATCCTCGACCGGCGCCCCCAGCAGCCGGCCGATCATGACCAGCGGCAGCTGAGCGGCGATCCGTCCCACGAAGTCGAATTCCCCGGCACCGACGGTGTCGTCGAGAAGTTCGTCGATCACCGTGACGATGTCGGATTCCAGCGACCGGATCCGCGCCGGACGCACGTATGGGATCACTATCTTGCGGAGCTGGCCGTGCCGGGGCGGGTCGAGGTGATGGATGCTGCGTTCGCCCCCTCCCTCGGCGCGCCTGCTCTTGATCTGCGTGCCCTCGGCCGCGGTGAACGCTTCGTAATCGGAGGCGACCGTCCTCACGTCGTCATACCGGGTCACCGACCAGAATCCCGGACCGTCAGGCTCGTCGTTCCAGTGCAGCGGGTCGTGCTCCCGGAGGACCCGGAACACAGCGCCGTCCGTGCCCTGCTCGAAGGGGCTCAGATCCATCAGGTCGACCTCGCGCGGAGGCACGTGCACATCCATCCCTCTGACACCTCCGGCATCTCGGCCGAACGACCCGGCCCAGCCCCGCCGCCGGACCTTTATGCGACTGATGAATCACTAAATCACATCTCGCACCTAAGCGGAAGACCCTTGATGAAGCCGAACGACCCGGCCTAGACTGTTGCTGTCAAGTGCGACGCAGCATTCACAAACTTTTACTTTCGAGCACTCTGGGACAGGAGAAACCCGCGTGTACCCGCCCGCTGTCGCCGACCGGTACCCGGACCGGGTCGCCTACATCATGGCTGGCTCGGGGCAGACGCTGACGTACTCGCAGCTGGATCGCGCGTCCAACCGGCTGGCGCACCTGTTCCGACAGCACGGGATAGGCACCGGCGACACCGTAACGCTGGTGCTGGAGAACCGGATCGAATGGCCGGTCGTCGTCGCGGCCGGCATGCGGTCAGGGCTATACGTGACGCCGCTGAACTGGCACCTCAAGCCGGCGGAGCTCGCGCAGCTGCTCGCCGACGCCCGGCCGCGTGCCCTGATCACCAGCGCGGCGATCGCCGCCAGCCTGGCCACCGTGGCCGGCGACCTCGGCGGGATCGCGGCGTGGTGCGTCGACGGCGACCCGAAGATCCCGGAGGGCTTTGCCGACCTGCGCGTCGCGATGTCGTCCCAGGCCGAGACGCCGATCGACGATGAGTCCCTCGGCGCGCGGGTCCTGTACAGCGGAGGTACGACGGGGCGTCCCAAGGCCTTCCGCCAGAAGTTGCTCGGGGTGCATCCCGCCGCCGCGCCGCCGCGCCACGCCGAACTGACCGACCGGCTGGGCATCGACGCCGGGATCGTGCTGCTCTCGCCCGCCCCGTCCTACCACGCGGCACCGTTCACCTTCCAGCTGATCACGCTGGCGGCGGGCGGGACGGTGGTGTGCCTGGAACGCTTCGACGCGGCCGCCGCCCTGGCCGCGATGCGCACGCACGGCGTGACCCACTCGCAGTGGGTGCCGACCATGCTCATCCGGTTCCTGCGACTGAGCCCCGCCGAGCGCGGCGCTCCGGTCCCCACCCACCGGGTGGCCTTCACCTCGGGAGCGCCATGCCCGCCCCAGGTCAAGCTGGACATCATGGCCTGGTGGGGGCCGATCCTGCACGAGTATTACGGGGCCTCCGAGGGATACGGGCATACCTATATCTCGCCCGGCGAGGCCCTCACCCAGCCCGGCTCCGTCGGCCGTCCGCTGTCAGGAGCGCGTGTTCACGTCACCGGCCCGGACGATAACGAGCTGCCCGCCGGGCAGGCGGGCCGGGTATGCTTCGCCGCGCCCGCGGGCTTGGCCTACCGCAGCGCCGGCGACGGTGAGGCTCCCCAGCTGCGCAGCATGGGCGATCTCGGCTACGTCGACACGGACGGCTTCGTATTCCTGGTCGGGCGCGAGACGAGCACGATCATTTCCGGTGGCGTCAACATCTACCCCGCCGAGATCGAAGCCGTGCTGCTCACCCACCCAGACGTCGTAGACGCGGCGGTGGTCGGCGAGCCTGATCCCGAGTTCGGGGAGCGCGTCGTCGCCGTCGTCGAACCGCGACCCGGAACCGACTCGTGGGCGTTGACCGAGAAGCTCGTCGAGCTGTGCCGCGAGCGGCTCGCGCACTACAAGACGCCACGGCGGGTGCTCGTAGCCGACCGCCTGCCGCGCCGCCCTAACGGCAAGCTGAGCCCGGAGAGCGTGCGTGCCCTGGTCACGTCCATCAAGGAGACTTCGTGAGCGACTTCCTGGTCCTGCACGCGCTGCGGGTCAAGGGCCTGACCCCGCTGGCCACCCTCAGCGCGCAGACCGGCCTGCCGGCCACCCAGGCCGACGAGATCCTGGGCCGGCTTGCCGGGCAGGGCCTGGTGAGGATGCGGGAGGGGCGCGTGGCCGGAGCGTTGCTCACTCCCGCCGGTAAGCAGGCGCACGCGGAGCAACTGGCCGAGGACCCCGGCACGCGCGATGCCGCGGCGGCCCTGGCCGCCTCCTACGCGGAGTTCCTCCCGGTGAACGGTGAGTTCAAGCGGGTCTGCCAGAGCTGGCAGCTGCGGCCGGACGGGCAGCCGAACGATCACGCCGACCCCGACTACGACGCCGGGGTGATCTCGCAGCTAGCTGGGGTCCACCAGCAGCTCCTGGCCTGCGTCCTGGAGCCGCTCGACAAGGCGCTGCCGCGGTTCGCCACCTACCCGGTAAGGCTCGCCGCGGCCCTGGACCGGGTGCGCCGCGGCGACAAGGCCGCCTTCGCCCGTCCGATGGCCGACTCCTATCACGACATCTGGATGGAGCTGCACCAGGACCTGCTGCTGTCTGCCGGGCGCGAGCGTGGCGCGGCCGACGAGGGCTGACCTGCGGCTCTGCCTGGATCCCGCCTGCGGTGTCTTCGGGGATTCCGGGCGGTCTCAGTTCGCCCACGGGGGCGCGATCCGGCTGCCGTCGGCCATGACCGCCTCGAGACCGGGCGTCGTCGTTACCCAGGCTGTGGCACCGGCTGTCCCGCCGTCCAGGCGCAACTCGCTGTCGGCGGGCACGAGGACGACGTCACCCGCGGCGAGGACAGCGGCTATCCCGTCCAGCGTGACGGTGAGTTCCCCTTCGAGCAGGAGCAGCACCTCCTCCCGGGTGGGCCGGTGGGCGACTCCGCGCAGGCCGGCGGGCACCTTCAACTGCCAAGCGCAAAGCTGCGCGCTGCCTCGTGACGGCGCTGCGAACGAACTGAATGTGCTGCCGTGCACCTGGTGCACGGTGGCGTCGGCGGAGCGAATGACTGGCACGGGTCCTCCGGATGGTCAAGTTGCCTGACTACATGGTCAAGCAGATTGACCTACATGTCAAACTGTCCTCATGACTGATGACAGCGGCGTAGCGGTCGCAATGCTCGTCCTCGGCGCTGCGACGCAGGTTATTGACGGGATCCAGCACGGGCTAGCCGAGCGCGGCTTCACTGATGTCCGACCAGCGCACGGCTTCGCCTTCGTCCGGATCAGTGCGGGCGACGCCACGATGATCGACGTCGCCGACTACCTGGGTGTGACCAAGCAGGCCGCCAGCCAGCTCGTCGAGCAGCTCGTGCAGCGCGGGTATGTCATCCGCGAGGCCGATCCCCGTGACGCCCGGTCCCGGATCCTGAAGCTCACCGAACGCGGCTGGGCGTGCACCCGGGCCGCCGAGCAGGCTGCCGCCGACACCACCGACGCCTGGAGACGCCAGCTCGGCACCCCCGCCCTGGCCGCCTTGCAGTCAGCCCTGCAGGCGGTCGTACCACCGGGCCGGCTCCGCCCAGCGTGGTGACGTCGGCGGTCACCTGGCGTGGGCGGCAGGCGACGATGCTTCGCTGGTAAGGGCGCGGCGGAGCAGTTCGGTCACCGGCGCACTGTCAAGCTCACCGAGCGCCGCCCGCAGCAGCGTGGCCGACACGTATCCGGCATGGAGAAGCCCGGCGTCACTGGCGTGATCGAGGTCGGCCGGGTCGGTCAAGTACGGCCGGACCGTCAGCTGCGAGCCGGTGCGCTCGATGGAGTACCGGATCCTGCCCCGGTGGCCGAGCGGGCCGTTCTCGACGCCCTTGATCTGGCCGAGGCTCACGTCGGGCACGTTCAGGTTGAGCACGGTACCTCGCATCTCGCGGCGAGCCAGCAGCGGAACCGCCGCGCAGGCGACCTCCGCGGCCGTGTCGAAGCGCGCCTCAGGCAGGAACCCGCAGCTCACTGCCATGGCGCTGCGCCCGAGCATGGCGCCCGTGAGGGCGGCCCCGACCGTGCCGGAAAACAACAGCGACCGGCCGGTGTTGGGGCCGGCGTTGATGCCGCTGATGACCGCGTCCGGAGGCTCGCCGAGAGCGCCGACACAGGCGGCGAGGACAGCAAGGCCCGGTGGCCCGTCGATGGCGACGGCGGGTACCGACGGGGCGGCCGGCAGGACATGATCTGTCACGGATATCGGCGTACCGTCGTCGACGCCGCCCAGCGACGTGCCGCTCCCGCTGCGCTCGCTAGAGGGCGCGGCGACAGCTACGTCGTGGTCAGCTGCCACGAGCCGTCCGACAAGGGCCGCCAGGCCCGGAGCGTCGATGCCGTCGTCGTTCGTGACGAGGATGCGCATAGGTTGCCTTCCGATGGCCGGTCACTCGCGAGGCCAGACCCCGCGACCGCCGTCCGGCTCGCTCGCGGTTGCGACTTGAGTGTCACATAGCTAGTAGCTGTCTATCATCTTCGGCGACCCGGTTCAATGCTGAGTCAGGGCTTGACAGCGGCTTGGGCAAGGACCAGGCTTGTGACTAGACGTTCACAAAATTGAGGAGGCTGGCCCATGAACTCCTGGCCGATCCGCGATGCCACATCAAAGGTCTATCCGCTGTACTCGCGGGCGAACGTGGGCGAAATATTTCCCGACCCCATCAGCCCGCTCAACGCGTCCGCGGGTTTCCAGCACAATCTGGAAGCAGGGTGGCGCGACGCCTTCGTCAACTGCGGCGTCTGGGACCAGGACATCTACGACACCGCGGTGGACCATAACATCATCCCGGCCTTCGACAGCTACCTCTACATCAACATGTCACTGATGCGCCTGTTCGGCGTCCGCGTCCCCGGCATGGGCCCTGAGGCGGTCGACCGGCAGTACTTCGGCGACATGCCCGGCATCCCCAGCTACGACAGCGAGCGTCGCGACTTCGACGATGACCCGCAGTACCAGGCCAAGGCCGGCGCGTGGCTGATGGAGAAGGTGCTGGGCGCCACGAGCCTGGCCGAGTACGACGACGACCGCAAGCTGGTCCTGAAGATCCGCAGCGAACGACCCGACATCACCGCGCTCACCGATGCCGAGCTTCGGCACCGCATCACGAGCTTCGACGACGTGCTGCGCCCGCTGTTCCAGCGCCACATCGAGTCGAGCCTGAAAGGCGGGGTGTGCCTCGGCGCGCTCGCCCAGATCGCCCAGGTCATCGGGCGCCCGGAGCTCGCGCTCGTCCTCGTCAGCGGTATCGGCGACGTCGACTCCACTGGCCCGTCCACGCGCATGTGGGCGCTAAGCCGCAGCATCCGCCAGAGCGCCGCCCTCAGCGCCCTGTTCGACGTCGGCCTCGAGGACCTGTACGAGCGGATCAAGGTCAGCGACGAGCCCGCGGTCGCCGCGTTCGGTCACCAGCTGGATGCCTTCTTGACCGAGTGGGACTTCCGCGGCCCGGCCGAGTGGGAGATCCGCGCGCTGACCTGGGGCCTGAAACCGTCGCTCGCCGTGGCCACCATCGACCGGCTGCGCCACGTCGACGATGAGGAAGCGCCCTCGGCGAAGAACGCCGACCGGGCTGGCGACCGCGAAGCTGCCGCGCGGACCGTCCGCGAACTGCTCGCCGCAGATCCCAACGCCGCAGCTGGCTTCGAGGCCGCGCTGGCCGCGGGCAGCCTGTGGATGCGCGGCCGCGAGCGGTCCCGCACGACGGCCGCGATGATGATGCACGAGCTGCGGCTGCCAGCGCTGGAACTGGGACGGCGCGGCGCCGCGGCGGGCTACCTCGATTCTCCCCAGCAGATCTTCATGCTCTTCCGCGACGAGCTGGATGCCTATCTGGCTGATCCGGCCGCGTTCACCGAGCGGCTGCGCGAGCGGGAGCATACCTACCTGGCCCTATTCGAGGTCGTGCCGCCGTTCGTGGTCAACGAGGTCGCCCCGCACTCCGAGCAGTGGGCCCGGCGCGGAGCGCAGGCCAGCGCCCCGGCGGAGGCGGGCGAGGTCATTATCGGTGTCTCCGGCTGCACCGGCATAGCGCGGGGCCGGGCACGCGTCATCACCGACCCCGACGACCCGTCGGCCCTCGAGCCAGGCGAGATCCTCATCGCCCCGATAACGGACCCGGCCTGGACCCCGCTGTTCGTCGCGGCCTCCGCCATCGTCGTCGATGTGGGCGCGCCGTTCTCGCACGCCGCCATCGTCAGCCGCGAGCTGGGCATTCCCTGCGTTGTCTCGGTCACCGAGGCGTCCAAGCGGATCGGTGACGGGGCGCTCATCGAAGTGAACGGCGACACCGGGACCGTGACCATCCTCGAGCGCGCGTCGATCTCTAGCGTCAGCCGGTGACGAGGGGCAGCGCCGGGTCGGCGCTCCACTCGGTCAGCGAGCCGTCGTACAGCCGGGCGTCGTCACGGCCGGTCAGCGAGAGCGCGAAGAGGTCGACCGTCGCGGAGATGCCGCCGCCGCAGTAGGCGATGACCGGCCGGTCCGTGCGGACGCCGCCGTGGTTGAGGGCGGCGGCGAGCTCGGCGGGCGGGCGGAAGCGGTTCGTCGCCGCGTCGACCAGGCCGTTCCACGGCACGTTGACGCTGCCCGGGATGCGGCCCGGGCGGCTGTAGGCGCCGGGGCCCTCGCCGCGGAACACCGCCGGGGACAGGGCGTTGACCAGGCAGGCGGACCCGTCCTCGGTGATCTCACGGACGTCGGCCAGGCTGGCGAGGAGTTCTGGCCTGGGGCGGGCGGTGAACGACGCGGGCGGGTACGTGCTCTCGCCCGACTCGACCGGGCCCTCTGCTGCCGTCCAGGCGACAAGCCCGCCGTCGAGCACGCTGGTGTCATCGTGCCCGAAGTAGCGCAGCAGCCACCACAGCCGCGTCGCCCACATCGGCGCGTCCTGCGCGTACGCGACGACGTGCGAGCCGTCGCCCACGCCGAGGCCGCCGATCGCGGCGGCGAAGTGCTCCGGCGCGGGAAGGGTGAACGCGAACGGCGACGCCGGGTCGGACAGCGCGCCAGGGATATCGGCGAACGCGGCCCCGGGAATGTGGGCTCGCGCGTAACTCTGCCGCCCGCTCTCCACGACGTAAGGGCCGTCGTCCACCGCCCGGCGCAGGAAGACGGTGGCGTCGAACACTCGCACTCGCTCATCACCGAGCGCGTCGCGGAGCTCCTCGGGGCTGACCAGCGGGGGCAGCAGTGGCATTTCGGAACCTCCTGGGCATCAATCTCCGCTGGGCTGACGCTAATCGCCAACGGCGGCCGCTAACTCCTCTATCCCAGAGGCCCTGACGCTTGGGCGTCAACTCCGCGACCGGGAGGTGGCTGACCATGCCCGGCCCTCTGGCCGGGAGATACCGCGGTCCGCTTGCGCTTGACTGCGAAGAGTGATTCGATGACTTCAAATTGTGATCACGGGAGGTCGGAATGCGCGGAATACCCGCCCAGCTAGGTGCGACGGGCAAGCCCGGGTGCGGGAAACCCGCGGGCCGTCCGCGGCGACTGGCGCTGCGCGCCAGCCTGGCCGTCACCGCGACGGCAGCCCTGGCCCTGGCGCTGGCCGGGCCGGCCACCGCCGCGGAACACCACGGGCACGTGACCACACTCGCCGTCCCGTCCAGCCCGGTGGGCCCCATCGTCTCGGGTTACCGCGCCTCCCTGTGCGTCGCCGACCCCGGTGACTCCGCCGTCAACGACACGCCCATCACCCTTGCCACCTGCGACGGCAGCCCCGGCCAGGACTGGACCGTCACCAGCTCAGGGACCCTGCAGGTCAACGGCAAATGCCTGGACATCTACCGCGACGAGAAAACCAACAAGGCCCCCGTCGAACTCTGGACCTGCCACAGCGGCGTCAACCAACAATGGCAGGCCACCGCCGCCGGGACACTGGTCAACCCCATATCCGGCAAATGCCTCGACGACCCCAAGCTCACCACCCCCGGCACCCAACTGGACATCTACACCTGCAACGGCGGCGCCAACCAGCAATGGAAGCTGCCGGGAGCCGGACCCGGACAGACCTGGGACCTGACAACCGACTACGCGAGCCACCCGCAGGTCAACCCCGCACCTGACCAGTATGGCAACCCCGGCGTCTGGAGCTGGGAATCCGGCCTCCCCGGACAGCAAAGTACTTACAAGATGCTTACTTCCGATCCTGATGCATATACTCATTGTGATGTCAGCAATATCTACACGTGGAACGATAACGGAACTAATCCATTCGTGTCCTACAACGCTGGTGCGACAATCCCCGGATTCTGCGGATATGCCGAGACCTGGAATAGCCACACGGTGTTCGTATCTTCCGGCGCAGCATCAACCGGGGGAGATCAGGACGTGGACGCGATTATCGCCTGGAACCCTCCGGTCAGCGGCGAGGTGACCGTGTCCGCGACCATCGAAGGTATCAACACCTACGAACCAGGCATTACCTGGGAACTCTACCAGGGCGACACGGACCTTACCGGTCCCATCACCGAGACCGGTAATCGGCTGTCAACAATCGGACCGATGTCTGTTACGGTCACCAAAGGTCAGCCTCTTTACCTGGAAATCGGGGCCGGCGACACCAACGGGGAATTCGACGATTCCGCCCTCACCTTCACTATCAAATCGTAAGATTCCGGGCCTGGACTTCTCCGCCGTTAGCTGGTTACGACCGCATGGCCTGCCGCAGGAGGATGGCGACTTCGGGGCTGGGCTGCTTGGGCTCATCGGGCGAGAGCGTAATGCTGTCGGTGGACGCTCCGGCCTCGAGCAGGGCTTGGACGGTGGCGACCCAGTCGGGGCGACGGTTGTCAGCGGGCCGTTCTCCGCTGCCCACGGCGGCCCAGTCCAGCGGAGGGCTGTCCCAGGTGGCATCGCGAGCCTCGAGGGCGGCACCGCGGCCGAGCAGCAACCGGACGGCGTCGGCGCTGCCGGAGTAGGCGGCGGCGTGCAGAGCCGTGCCGCCGTGGTCGCCGCCGCGGGCGTCGACGGGGAAGCCGAGGTCGAGCATCAGGGCCAGGGCCGCCGCGTGGCCGGTCTCCGCGGCACGGATCAGCGCGGCGGCCTGCTGGGCCTCGCTGAGCCGGGCCGACAGGCCGGGGTCCTGGGCCAGCAGCGCGGTCACGGCGGCCTGGTCGGCCCGCTGGCAGGCCGCCAGGAGCCGGTCGGTGTCGGTACTGTCGTCGACGGCGCCGTAGCGGAGCAGCAGGTCCGCCAGGTCGGCGCGGCCCTGGATCCTGGCCAAGGTGTAGGGCGAGCGCCCCACCCGGTCGGCGCGGCCGGGCTCGGCGCCGTGGGCGAGCAGCAGGTCGAGCAGTTCGGCCGAACAACCAGACCTGACGGCTTCGTAGACCGCCGAGGCGGGCGCACCGTCGTCGTTGGCGTAGCGGCGAGGATCGGCTCCGGCCTCGAGCAGCAGCCGTACCCCCTCGGTGTCGTTGAGGCTGATCGGCGCGGCGAGCGCCATCTCGGCCAGCTGGCCCACATCGGTGGCATGGCGCAGCATCAGCCGGAGGCTCTCATGCTCGTCACCGCCGAACCCGGCCAGATACAGGTCGTGGTCGTCGGGCACGGCGCCGCGCTCCAGCAGCAGCGCGACGACCGGCGGGTTGGTCGCGCCGGCCACCGCGCAGCGCAGCGGGGTCCAGCCGCCGCGACCGCGCTGCCCGCCGGGCCGGCCAACCGGATCGGCTCCCGCGTCCAGCAGCAGCCGGACCACGGCCAGCAGGCCGGCGGCCCGGGCCGGGTCGAGCCGGTGCCAGTTCGAGGCGCAGGCCGCGTGCAGCGGCGTCCAACCGGTCCGGGCATCGACGCGGGTGGCCAGGCCGGGGTCCCGGGCGAGCTCGACGCGGACCCGGTCGGCGTCGCCCAGGATCACCGCGGTGGCGAAGTTGTAGCCGGCCAGTTCGGGGTTCGCGGCCAGCATCCGGACCGCGCGGCCGGTGGTGTCGCGGATGCTGGCTTCGCAGAACGCGTCGGCCTGCCGGGCCAGGTCAGCG
>Ga0302314_10012341_pt1 | contig 14802 bp, 12 predicted proteins | sample III_Palsa_N2_3_FD_200533 | JGI IMG/M metagenome (GOLD analysis project Ga0302314, IMG submission 200533) | Peat permafrost microbial communities from Stordalen Mire near Abisko, Sweden - III_Palsa_N2_3 | ecosystem: Environmental > Terrestrial > Soil > Palsa > Peat permafrost | place: Sweden... | reverse complement strand
GACGCGAACGGCGCTCCATCAGGAAGTCGAGTTCGCGGCGAGCCCGCAACGCCTTTATCACGTGCTTCTGACTTCGAAGCAGTTCGCCGGTTTCACCGGCCTGGCCGCCCGCATCGATCCAAAGGCAGGCGGTGCCTTCACTCTGTTCGGCGGGCTGGTCGGCGGCCGGAACGTCGAATTGATCGCCAATCAGCGCATCGTCCAGGCTTGGCGACCGGCCCTCTGGGATGCCGGCCTCTACTCTCTGGTCCGGTTCGAGCTGAAGCCGCAGGGGACCGGCACCAATCTGGTGCTGGATCATACGGCGTTTCCGGAGGGCGAGTTCGACGCCCTCACGGCCGGATGGCCGGTGCGCTACTGGGAGCCGTTGAAGAAGTTTCTGGCCTAGTGGGGTTCGCGTCGCGCCTCTTGCAATCCGTCCAATTAAGTTTCAAATGTAACTAATATCGCGAAACCGGCCTCAGGCCGGCGCGTTGGACTGGTTGGCAGGAGGTGACCCATGCCGTTGCAGAATCCGAGCGAGCCGGGCTATCTCTCCGGCTTCGGCAATGAATTCGCGACCGAGGCGCTGCCGGGAACCCTGCCGGCGGGGCAGAACTCGCCGCAGCACGTGCCGCGCGGCCTCTACGCCGAACAGCTGTCGGGCAGCGCCTTTACGGCGCCACGCGGCCAGAACCGGCGCTCCTGGCTGTACCGGATCCGGCCCAGCGCCGGGCATCCGCGCTATCGGCCGCTCTCCCATCCGCTGTTGAAAAGCGGCCCGTTCGGCGAGCGGCCGACGCCGCCCGATCGCCTGCGCTGGGATCCGCTGCCGATACCGGGGGTGCCCACCGACTTCATCGACGGCCTCGTCACCTTTGCCGGCAACGGCGAGCCGGCCAGCCAGAGCGGCGTCTCGATCCACCTCTATGTGGCCAATCGCTCGATGGTCGACCGGGTGTTCTTCGACGCCGACGGCGAATTGCTGATCGTGCCGCAGCAGGGCCGGCTCGGCCTTGAGGCCGAGCTGGGCCGGCTCGACGTGGCGCCGGGCGAGATCGCGGTGATCCCGCGTGGCATGCGCTTTCGGGTAACGTTGCCCGACCAAGGCGATGTGCGCGGCTATGTCTGCGAGAATCATGGCAGCCCGTTGCGGCTGCCGGATCTGGGGCCGATCGGAGCCAATGGTTTGGCCAATCCGCGCGATTTTCTGACCCCGGAAGCAGCATTCGAGGATGTCGAGCGGCCGGTCGAGCTGGTGCAGAAATTCCTGGGCGCGCTCTGGGCGACCGAAATCGGCCACTCGCCGCTCGATGTCGTCGCCTGGCATGGCAATTACGTGCCCTATAAGTACGATCTGGCGCGGTTCAACACGATCAATACGGTCAGCTTCGACCACCCCGATCCGTCGATCTTCACGGTGCTGACCTCGCCCTCGGAGACCCCAGGCACGGCCAATATCGATTTCGTCATCTTTCCGCCGCGCTGGATGGTGGCCGAGCACAGCTTCCGGCCGCCCTGGTTCCATCGCAATGTCATGAGCGAGTTCATGGGCCTGATCCAGGGCGAGTACGATGCCAAGGCCGGCGGCTTCGCGCCGGGCGGGGCCAGCCTGCATAATTGCATGTCGGCCCATGGCCCCGATGCCGCGAGCCATGCCAAGGCGGTCGCGGCGTCGTTGCAGCCGCACAAGATCGAGAACACCATGGCCTTCATGTTCGAGACACGCTGGGTGCTGCGGCCGACCGTCTTCGCGCTCGACACCCCGACGCTGCAGGCGGATTACGATGCCTGCTGGCAGGGCCTTCCCAAGAACTTCCAAGGCGCATCATGACCGAGATCCTCGACCGGACCCACGACGCGGCACGGCGCAGCTGGCATGTCGCCGCCAATGGCCACGCCGATTTTCCGATCCAGAACCTGCCCTTCGGCGTGTTCAGCACCGCTGACGGCAAGCGGCGTGGCGGGGTTGCGATCGGCGATGCGATCCTCGATCTCGCCGGCTTGCACGCGGCCGGACTGTTCCAGGGGGCCGCCGAGGCGGCCGCTGGCGCCGCCTCCGGACCGGTGCTGAACTCGCTGATGGCGCTTGGACGAGGCCCGCGTTTGGCGCTGCGCCAGCGTCTTTCCGATCTGCTCGCCGAGGGTAGCCCCGACCAGCGCAGGGTCGAGCCCTGCCTGCATTCCGCCGCGAGTGTCACCCTTCACCTGCCGGCGGCGATTGGCGACTACACCGATTTCTATGCCGGCATCCACCATGCGACCAATGTCGGACTACAGTTCCGGCCCGACAATCCCCTGCTGCCGAACTATAAATATGTCCCGATCGGCTATCACGGCCGGGCTTCATCCGTGCTCGCCTCGGGTGCCGGGATCCGGCGCCCGAATGGCCAGCGCAAGCCCGCGACCGAGACGGCGCCGAGCTTCGGCCCGTCGCGGAATCTTGATTACGAGCTGGAACTCGGGCTCTGGATCGGCGCCGGCAACGAGCTCGGCAGCCCGATCCCGATCGGCGCGGCCGACGAGCATCTGTTCGGCTATTGCCTGCTCAACGACTGGTCGGCGCGCGATGTCCAGGCCTGGGAGTACCAACCGCTCGGGCCGTTCCTGGCCAAGAATTTCGGCACGACGATCTCGCCCTGGATCATCACGCCGGAGGCACTGGCACCGTTCCGGGTGGCGCAGGCGCCGCGGCCCGAAGGCGATCCCCGGCCACTCGACCATCTCTGGGACGCGGCCGATCAGCGGCGCGGCGCCTTCGATATCGGCCTTGAGGTCTATCTGCTGACCCCGGAACTGACAGTGCAGGGTTTGCCGCCGCATCGCCTGTCGCACAGCAATGCCATTCATCTCTATTGGACGGCGGCCCAACTGGTCACGCACCACGCTAGCGGCGGCTGCAACCTGAAGGCCGGAGATCTTTTCGGTTCCGGAACGATCTCCGGGCCGACTGAAGATAGTGCCGGCAGCCTGCTCGAACTGAGCAAGGGCGGACGCCAGCCGATCACGCTCGCCTCGGGCGAGACGCGGCGTTTCCTCGAAGACGGCGATACGGTGATCCTGCGCGCCGCCTGCCGCCGCGACGGCTTCGTGACGATCGGCTTCGGCGAGTGCCGCGGCACGATCCTGCCGGCGCCGCCACTCTGATCGGTAATTAGGCGTATACACGCGCATTGCACAGCCTGGCCGGTTCGTGACAGTCTCCCTTGCATCGAAACAAGGGAGCCTGTCATGGCCGAAGCGGTTGAGTTCCTGCGCGACGACGGCATTCTCGAGATCCGGCTGAACCGGCCGGACAAGAAGAACGCGCTCACCGTCGCCATGTATGCGGCCATGGCCGATGCGCTGGTCGCGGCCGAGCCCGATCCGGCGATTCGCGTCGTGCTCTTCACCGCGGTCGGCGACGCCTACTGCGCCGGCAATGATCTCAACGACTTTATTGCCAAGCCGCCGAGCGGGGCGGATTCGCCGGTGTTCCGGTTCCTGCGGGCGCTCTCCGAAGCGACTAAGGTGGTGGTTGCTGCCGTCCAGGGCCCGGCGGTCGGCATCGGCACCACCATGCTGCTGCATTGCGACCTGGTGGTCGCCGGCAAGAGTGCCAAACTATCGGTACCCTTCGTCAATCTCGGCCTGGTGCCCGAGGCGGCGAGTTCGCTGCTGTTGCCGCGGCTGATCGGCCATCAGCGCGCCGCCGAGCTGTTCCTGCTCGGCGAGAGTTTCGATGCGACGACGGCGCATTCCTATGGGCTGGTCAATCGCGTGGTCGAGGATGCCGACATCCAGGAGACGGCGCGCGGGTTGGCCCGTCAGGTCGCGGCCAAGGCGCCGGGCGCCGTGCGGCTGATCAAGAAGCTGATGAAGGGCAAGAGCGCCACCGTGCCCGAGCGCATGGTCGAGGAGGCGCATGATTTCGGCGCCCAGCTGGCCAGCGCCGAACTGCGTGAGGCGGTTGCCGCCTTCTTCCAGAAGCGCCCGCCCGATTTTTCTAAAATCGCCTGACGATCCAGCAGTTTAACCGATCCCACCAGCTTAAGAGAGCGACCCCATGTCCCTGCCGCCCCTGCTGCGCGACAATCTGCGCCTGCCCGTCATCGGCTCGCCGATGTTCATCGTCTCCACTCCCGAACTGGTCATCGCGCAATGCAAGGCCGGCGTGGTCGGCTCGTTTCCGGCCCTGAACGCCCGGCCGGCGGAGATGCTGGAGCAATGGCTGGAGCGCATCACCACGGAACTGGCCGAATACCAGGCGGCCAATCCGGGCAAGAAAGTGGCGCCCTATGCCGTCAACCAGATCGTCCACGCCTCCAATGACCGGCTGCAGCGCGATATCGAGATCTGCACCAAATTCAAGGTGCCGATCACCATCACCTCGCTCCGGGCACCCGACGAGGTGGTCGAGGCCGTGCACAGCTATGGCGGCTACATCTATCACGACGTCACCAACATCGCCCACGCCAAGCGGGCCATCCAGGCCGGGGTCGACGGGCTGATCCTGGTGTGCAACGGCGCCGGCGGCCATGCCGGGCGGCTCTCGCCCTTTGCACTCGTGCCGGAGGTGCGCGAATTCTACGACGGCACCATCATCCTGTCCGGCGCCATCGCCACCGGCGAGGCGGTGCTGGCGGCTCAGGCGATCGGCGCCGATATCGCCTATATCGGCACCCGCTTCATCGCCGTGAAGGAAGCCAATGCCCCCGATGGCTACAAGGACATGCTGGTCGATTCGACGGCCGAGGACATCATCTACACCAACCTCTTCACCGGCGTGCCCGGCAACTATCTCAAGGCCAGCATCACGCGGGCCGGGCTCGACCCGGACAATCTGCCCGAGGCCGACAAGACCAAGATGAATTTCGGTTCCGGCGGCACTTCCAAGGCCAAGGCCTGGCGCGACATCTGGGGCGCCGGCCAGGGTGCGGGGCAGATCCACGACGTGCCCAGCACGGCCGAACTGGTGGATCGGCTGGAGAGCGAATACCGCGCGGCCAAGCAGCGGGTGCTGGGCGCGTTCTGACCCGACCATAGCCCGAAGCTTAAGGGAAGATTTATCCGTGCTCTCCAGGATGATCGCGCAGGGCGGCCAGTCCGGCCGCTCGCCCGACCTTCTGGGTGCCGATGCAGAGCACCGACGAGAACGCGGCCGCGTCCAGCGGCGCCGTTGCCGAGCCGCTCGCCACAGCGTTGCTCGAGGCCTGTCCGGATGCGGTCGTCATCACCGACCCGACCTGGCACCCGATTGCCTGGAACCGGCGCTTCGCCGAATTATGGCAATTTGCCCCCGGCAGCACCGCGCGCGGATTATGGCGCCGAATCCGCACGCAACTTCTCGACAAACGCGCAGCACTCGCCGTCTGGCGCGAGGCGGCGGCACCTGACTTCTGTGGCGTAGTGGCCCTCGCCGAGGGGCGCTCGATCGAGATCCGCACCGCCGCTCTGGATCAAGGCGGGGGTGCGCCGTCGCGGGTCTGGTATTGCCGCGACGTGACCGAGCGCGTGCTGCGCGACCGCGCGTTGCGCGAGGGTGTGGCGCGCTATCGCACGCTGGTCGAACACTCGCCCGACGCCATCTATCTCAACCGGGTCGGCGCAGATGGGCGCTTCTATGCGGAATCGGTGAATGCCGCCGCCCTGGAGCTGAACGCCTATAGCGAGGCGGAGACGCTCGGCCGGGCGTTGGAAGATTTCCTGCCGGAGTGGCTGACGCCGATCGTTCTGGCGGCGCAGCGGCAATGCCGCGATACGGCCCAGCCGGTGCGCTACGAGCTGGCGTCGCCGCCGGGCGAGGATGAATGGGCGCGCGACTGCATCCTGATGCCGGTCTGCGACGAGCCCGGCGCGGTCACCCGGACCATGCTGATCAGCCGCGACGTGACCCAGCGCCGGCGTGAGCAGCAGGATCTCGCTGCGGCGCTCGAACAGGCCGAAGCCGCCGAGCACCGGGCCGATCGCGACCGCGCGCGCCTGATCGACGCCATCGAAGCGATCCAGGACGGCTTCGTCATGTTCGATCGCGACGAACGGCTGGTCCGCTGCAACGCCGCCTGGCTGCGCGGCAGCGGCATCGCCTCGCTGGAGGTGGCGCTGGGCATGAGCCTCGAGGCGACCATCCGCTCGGCCATGACGACCGGCGTGCTCGATCTGCGCGGCCTGGCGCCCGAGGCCTATATCGCCGCGGCTCTGGCGTTCATGCGCGGCGGCCAGGGTCCGACCGAGGTCGCGGCGACCGGCGACCATTGGATCCGGGTCGAGCCGCGACGTACCTCTGATGGCGGCACTGTCGCGATCGCCTCGAACATCACGGAGATCAAGCGACGCGAAGAGCAGATGGCCGAAGCGGTTGCCCGCGCCGAAGCGGCCGAACACCAGGCCGCCCGTGCCGAGGCCCGGCTGGTCGAGGCGATCGAGACGCTGCCCGCAGCCTTCCTGCTGTTCGATCGCGACGAAAAACTGGTCCTCGCCAATAGCCAGTGCCACGACATCTTTCCGCTGTCCGCCGATCTGTTGCGGCAGCCCGGCGTTTCCGTCGAGGCGCTGGTGCGCCGCAGCCTGCCGAACGAGCTGCCCGGTGCCGATGCCGAGGAAATCGAAGGCTTCGTGGCCGGGCGGTTGGCGGCATTCCGGGCCGCGAGCGGCAATGTCGAGCGACCCCTGACCGACGGCAGATGGCTGCGGGCGAGCGACCGCCGGACGCCCTCGGGCGACACCGTCTCGCTCCGCATCGACGTCACCGAGGGGCGGGTGCGCGAACGGGCGCTCGCCGAGGCCTCGATGGCCTGGGCCGAACGCGAGGCCCAGCTGCGCCGGATCTACGCCAATATCCCGGGCGTTGTCTATCAGCTGCGGATGGCCGCCGATCTGCGGCTGCGCTTCGAATATATCAGCGAGCGGGCGATCGAGGTCTTCGGCGTGGCGCCGGCCGAGGTGCAGCGCGATTCCGAGCTGGTTTTCGGCGCCTGCCATCCGGATGACCGGCCGCATCTGGACGCGACCATGGCAGCCGCGTTCCTGGCGGTGGCGCCCTGGGACTGCGAGTTTCGGATCTCGGTCGATGGCGGAATTCGCTGGTTGCGCGGGTCGGCGCTGCCGACGACCATCGGCGGCGGCGAGATCTTATGGGATGGCGTGCTCGTCGACGTCACCGCCACGAAATCGGCCGAGGCCGATGCGCTGGGCGCGCGCCGGCGTCTGGAGGATGCCATCGAAAGCCTGTCGGAAGGCTTCGCCCTCTACGATGCCGATGGCCGCCTGATCCTGACCAATTCGCGGCTCCGCGAAATGCATGCCTCGATCGACTCGGATTTCGTCTTTGCGCGCGGCACCCGCTTCGAACCCGCCCTGCGCAGCCTGGTCGCCGGCTCCGGTCTGGATGATCTCGATAGCTTCGTTAGCCGCCGCCTGGAAGAATTTCGCCAGGGCAATGGCGCCTGGGAGGCCCAACTCGCCAATGGTCTGTGGATCCAGGGAACCGAGCGGCGCATGCGCGACGGCGGCGTCGTGGCGATGCGCCGCGACATTACGCTCCTCAAGCGGCGCGAGGAGCAGCTGCGCGCGGCAATGATCGAGGCGACGACGGCCAACAAGGCCAAATCCGAGTTCCTGGCCAATATGAGTCACGAGTTGCGCACGCCGCTCAATGCCATCATCGGCTTTTCCGAGATGATCGGAGCGGAGATCTTCGGCCCGCTCGGCAATGCCCGCTATGGCGGCTATGTCGCCGATATCCATGCCAGCGGCCAGCATCTGCTGAGCATCATCAATACCGTGCTCGACCTGGCCCGGGTCGAGGCCGGCAAGATCGTGCTGAGCGACGGCGTCGTCGATGTCGACGGGTTGATCGCCGATTGCGCGACCCTGATGCGCGAGCGCAGCCTGCGCGGTCGGCTGCGGCTCAAGCTCGAGATCGAGCCCGACCTGCCGGTGCTGCGGGCCGATCCGGTGCGGCTGAAGCAGGTCGTGCTCAACCTGCTGTCCAATGCGATCAAGTTCACCAAGGCCCATGGCCAGATCACCATCCGGGCTGGCCGCTCTATCGACGGCGGTGTCACGATCGAGATTGCCGATACCGGCATCGGCATGGAGCCGCGCAGCATCCCGCAAGCCTTCGAGCCGTTCGGCCTGGTCCATGCCGCGCATAGCCGCGCGCACGAAGGCACCGGGCTGGGCTTGCCCCTGTCCAAGGCGCTGATCGAGGAGCATGGCGGCAAACTGGTCCTGACCAGCGCGCTCGGCATCGGCACGACTGCCACCATCAGGATGCCGCCGGAGCGCGTGGTCCGGCCGGTGGTTATGCGCTAGGAGGCGAAGCGGCCAACAAAGCGGCGGCCGCCTGGCGGGCCCGATGGTCGAATGCCGCCCGATCGGCTTGCAGGATCAGGTCTTCGGGCGTGGCCGAGCTGCCGAGCAGGCAGACCAGCGTGGCGGTCAGCTGGGTGATCTTCTCCAGGGCCTGGCCATTGCCGGCGCCCAGCTTGATATCGAGCCGATGTGTGATCCAGTCGGTCAGCTCGGCCGCGATTTCGCGCAGCTGCGTCTCGGCGATCCGGGTCAGCAGCTCCTTGGCTGTGTCACGCAGCCGTCCGAGCTCCTTGGCCGCGTCCTGCTGGGTCGGGTCGTCGATCGCCGCCTTGGCCAGCCGGATCAGATAGAGAATCTGGAAGGCGCCGCGCAGGCTGAACTCGCGATTGACCCGGCCCCAGGCGGATTCGATCGCCGCCGTGGCCTCGCCCTGGTTATAGGACCGGCCCTGGATCAGCTTGTCGCGCAGCGTATTGGGCACATCGATGGTCGGGGTCGAACTCGTCTCCGTGCGCGTGCGCGGCCGGCGCTCCGGGCCGATGTAATTGGCGGTGACGACGAAGGGCCGGCGCCGCTCGATCAGGTTCAGCACCTGCTCGTACATCTGCTGCTGGGAAAACGGCTTCAGCAGAATGCTGTCGGTGCCGGCATTCACCGCGCTGTTGATGACGCCCGAGGCGGCGGTGAAGCTGGTGGCAATGGTCGCGATGAAGGGGTTGAAGGCGGCGACGCGGCGGCGGATATTCGAGACCAGCCGGGCGCCGCCATGATCATCCTCGGACAGGTCGACCACTACCAGATCGACGGCGTGCAGCAAGTCGGCATCGGCGCCGTTCTCGGGCATCTGGTCCAGCTCGCGCATCTCGCGTAGCCCGATATTGTGCAAGGCCGAGCGTAGCAGGCGACGGGTCGCGACTGGCCGTTCGATCAGCACCGCGGAGGCATGTTCCAGCAACAAGGTACGCTTCATCGGTTTCGGTGCGTCATACATCGTCCGGACCCGGCGACGCTTGTCGCCAATTCACTACAGCGCAACGATAGACGTTAATTCAGAGATTGGCGATGGATACGATCGGTCGCTGTTTTTGCCACCGCCGATCTGATAGACCCCGCATTGGAGTGTTGTCAGGCCTGTTCCAGTCAATCCCGGCTGCTCAGCGCTCTCGCGAGGCGGTCGATACGGAAAAGCGACAGATGATACGACTCATGACAATCGTCGCCTTGGTCTGGTTGGCACTCGGTGCGGTGGCACAGGCGGGGGAATGCGGTAGCGATGCGATGGTCAAGGCCAGTGCCGCGCTGGCGGCGCTGCGCGCGCTGCCGTCAACGGACGAAGCTGACACAGACGTCAAGCCCGATGCGCAGGCGCAGATCAAGGCGCTGAAGCAGGGCTGGATCGCGGCCGCCGATGCCAAGCTGGCCTGTTCGGAAAGTAAGCCCGATCTTGCAGCACTGAAAGCCGATCTGCAGCCGGTTCCCGGCCTGAAATACGGCGCCAGCGGGCCGGGTGCCGAGGTTCATGTGGAAGAAGTGGCCGATCATCCGGGGCTGGTGATGGTCACGCTGAAATTCGGGCTGGGCTGCGGCGACGACACGATTCTGTTGGCTTATGCACTATCCGCAGCGGGCGGCTGGCAGCGCGTAATCGACTGGCACAGTGGCGACTACGCAGAGATCACGGGCGCATTCGGGGATTTTTTCACCTGGGCGGTCATCCCGGCCGGCGATTCGCCGGATTGGCGCCTGGTGGTGGCGCATGGCCATCCGTGGTGCACGTCGCGCTGGAGCGGTTTCGACCTTGATCTGCTCAAGCCCGGCTCCGGGAGCGGGTTGAGCCGCAGCCTGTTTCATCTGGGCGATGGCTATGTGCGAGGCGATATCGAGCCTAAGCTGACGGCACGCCGCGATGGTTTCGATTTGCGCCTGCAAATCGGTACGGGCGAAGGCGACCGCATGACCCGCCTTGGCATTTTCCGCTATCGCCTGACCGGCGACAGCGCCGAACGCGTCCAGCCTATCGCCATGAATGGCCGCGAATTCGTCAATGCCTGGCTACAACTGTCCTGGTCGGACGCCGCCCGCTTCAGCGCCGCGGCTAATCTGCCGGCACTGAAGGAGCGCCATGACGCGGTGAACGCCCACATAAAATCCCAGACCGGCGAAAGTGGGGCCGATTTCGCTTTTGGCCCGGTGCTGGCCTGCAGCGACGATCCGCATCATTTCCAGGTGCAGAATGGCGGCGATGACGCCCCTGCCACTTATTACCAAATCCAGTCGGGCGACAATGCCTTCGCCATGCTGGCCGCCGCAGCGAAGCCCAATCCGCAATGCCGTGGCGCGGATTTGATGGGCGGGAAATAAGTCGGCCAGGGGCTGGTCAAGAAGCACCGCGGCAACAAGTCGGGCGCCGAGGGCGATTTCGCAGCGGTGCGCCGGATCGAGCCGGATATCGACCAGAAAGTCGCCCGCCTGGGCTTCGGGCGACGATCCGGGCGCGACGATATGCCGGTCGTAAAAAGATCGCGCAACGCAACTAAATCCTGGGGTAATATGTTCATCTCGGTTGAACCCGGACCAGATTTTTTGGAGCGGTTGCATGGCCCAGCCCTATGACCGAGCGGTGGATGTCGTGCGCGCGGTCTACGACCGCCGCATCTCGGGGCCACCGGTTCTCGATCTCGACCGGGATTTTCCGCTCGGCGCCGGCTTCGTTCAAGCGTGGCCGGCGATCCGGGACGAGGCGCTGGCGGTCAAACGGCGGCTGCACGAGGTGCCGCGCTTTCACGAAATCATGCCGGAGCAGGCATCGATTTCGGCCAATGACGGCCGCGACTGGCGGATGTACATCCTCAAGGCCTATGGCGTCGAACAGCCGGAGCACATGGCGGCCTGTCCGCTGTTGGCGGCCCTGGTCCGGGATTCGCCCGAAATCCTGTCGGCCTCCTTCTCCTTCCTCGGCCCGCGCAAGCATATCCCGCCGCATCGTGGGCCGATTCGCGGGATCATCCGCTTCTACCTGATGCTGTCGATGCCGCGCCTGGCCGATGGCTCGCCGGCGGCGGCACTCAAGGTCGACGGCATCGAGTATCGGCTCGAGGAGGGCGAGTTCCTGTTGTGGGACGATACCTTCGAGCATGAAGCCTGGAACGGCAGCGACGAGGTGCGGATCGTCCTGTCGCTCGACGTCAAGCGCCCGGGCATGCCGGTCGATATGAAGATCCTGTCGGCGACCCTGATCCAGCTTGTCCGCTTCGGCATTCGGGTCCGCGGCATCGGCTGAGCAGCCTTGCGTGGCTAAAGCCACGATTGGATTTGCTCGGAAGCGAGCAAATCCAATGCTGCTAAGACCTATGGTGGGTAAGCAGACCTGTGAATGTCTGCGCTAGCCGACGCAGCGTTCGTCCCAATAGGCCCGGACCTGAGCGATCTTGCCGTCGTCGTCGAAGACCAGGGTCTCGTGGATCAGCAGCTCGGCCTCGCCCATCCCAGGCAGGCTCATGCGCAATCGGAAGATGATCAGGGCTTCCTTGCCGCACAGCACGACCCGCTCGAGCATCGGGTCGAGTGCCATGGGCGAGCCGTCGAAGCTGCGCCAGAACGCCTCCAGCTCGGATTTGCCGCGTAGCGGCTTGGTGCCGACCGGATCCTCGAAGATGGCGGTCTCGGCGAAGAGCCGGCCACGCGCGACTGGATCCTTGTGCTTCAGCGAGGCGAGATAGGCTTCGGCAACTTCGGTCGCGTGATCGAACGCGACGCCGGGCGGGATCGCCGACAGCATTTGCTTCACGATGTCCTGCACGTTCATGGTTTTCTCCTCAACACTTGGCCTCGGCGGCGCTCGGCGGGGCCGCCAGGCCGAAGAACGGGCGCAGGCGGATGCCGATGGCATTGCCGAAGAAGGCGGCAATGAGCCAGATCCAGCCATGCAGGCTGGCCGATGCAATGCCGCTGAAATAGGCGCCGATATTGCACCCATAGGCGAGCCGGGCCCCATAGCCGAGCAGCAGTCCGCCGATCACGGCGCCCAGGGCCGGGCGCCACGCGATCCGGGCCGTCGGTGCGAATTTGCCGGTGAGGCCGGCGGCGAAGAGCGCGCCCAGGACAATGCCAAAATCCATGACCGAGGTGATGTCGCCGAACACGTTGCCGACCAGCTCCTGCGCCCGCGGGCCCTGCCAATAAGGCCAGGATGCCGGCTGAAACCCGATCAGGGCGGCGAGTTTGGCGTCCCACAGCGCGAAGGCCGACGTGATCCCCCAGGGCCGGCCGGACAACGCCAGGGTGGCGAAATTCAGCAGCGCCAGGGCGACGGCACCGGCGGTAGCCGGCCAGACGCCGCGCCATAACCGGCTGGTCCCGCTCTGGCGCGACCCGATGCTCGGAGCGCTCGGGCGTTCGAGCAGCAGCGTCAGGCCGGCGATCGCGGCGAAGAGGGCGAGGTTGAGCACCAGTGCCGGCCACAGGCCGAAGCTGTTCAGCAGCGAGACCGGTGGCAGACTCGGCAGGGTCTGCCACCAAGTGAAATGCGCCGTGCCGACGCCCGAGCCGACGACGAAGAACGCCAGGGTCAGCAGCATCTTGGTGCTGCCGCCACCGACCGTAAACAGCGTGCCTGAGGCGCAGCCGCCGCCGATCTGCATGCCGATGCCGAACAGCACGGCGCCGACCAGCAGCGAGACGCCGAGCGGGGCCAGATTGGGTGCGACATCTTGGCCGAACAGGCTGCCCTCGGCCAGTGCTGGGAAGAACAGGATCACGGCGATGGCCAGCATCAGCATCTGCGCGCGCAGGCCGCTGCCATTGCCCTCGGTGAGAAAGGCGCGCCAGGCGGCGGTGAAGCCGAACGAGGCATGATAGAGGGCGAGTCCGAGCAGGGTGCCGGTGCCGAACAGGGCGGCCTGCCGCACCGAGAACGTCTCGCCGAGGGCGACCAGGCCGAACAGGATGAGTGCGCCGGCGCTCGCCACCACCTGGCCCTGGATGGCGGGCGGGTCGACTTGCCGGGCGGCGCTCGGCAGGCCGGTACTGACGATATCGGTCATCACGCGCTCCCTCCAAACCCGGTTCCGCGACGGCAAGGAGCAGGAGGGTGACAGTACAGGCGGCCCGGTTCAAGGCCGCCTGCATGGAATTTCAGCTCAGGCGGCTTGCTCCTGCGCAAAGATTGGGCGGGATCCGGGCGTCGGGAGCGGATTGAGCCGCAGCTGTTCGACCGCCTGCCGGGCGGCACGGATATTCTTGAAGATCTTGCCGTCGAGGCCGTGAAATTCCCGCTCGGAGGCATAGAAGCGCACACCGCTTCGTTCGACGACGACAATGCCGGCCGTCAGATCGGCACTCTGGATTACGAAAGCATCAGCCATGAGAACTCTCCCGTCGGCCCGCGCTCAGCACTTGGCACAGCGCGGACACATGATCGCTTGCAAGGTTCAGGCCGGGCCGGAGCCGGTCGTTGATCAGCGACGACAGAGCATTCGGAAGTGAAACATGAGGGGCTCCATATCGTGAATTTGGGCCCACGGGGCATCACCCGTGGCGCTTTAGCGTTTGGTGTCGCGGCGCAAGCTGCCCTTCAAACTCCCGCGGAGCCCTAAGGTTCGAAAATAATCCTAGGCGGCGCGATCGCGCCCGTCAATATGTTGGATGAGCCGATCAGATAGCATCGAACCCTATGACCAGCGGCTTCTGCATAGCCGTGCCGCGCGCGCGGCCTTGCCATAGGGCGGCTTCGCGAAAATAATGATGAGCTAGCTTGTCATGTGGTGGCTTGAGATGAGTGCAATTGAAGCGGTTCCGGAAAATGCGGCGGAAGCGGCCTGGGAGCGATCGGTCGGCTTCCTGGTGCATGATGTGGCACGCCTGATTCGCAAACGGTTCGAGCAGCACGCGCGCGCCAAGGAGCTCGGGTTGACGCGCTCGCAGGCCTCGGTGCTGGGCCGGCTGTCGCGCCAGGAGGGCATCAACCAGGTGACACTGGCGCAGCAGATGGAACTCGAGCCGATCACGCTGGTCCGCCTGCTCGACCGGCTGCAGGCGGCGGGGCTGATCGAACGCCGGGCCGATCCGCAGGATCGGCGCGCCCGCTCGCTCTATCTCACGCCCCGCGCCCGACCCCTGCTGGATCGCGTCTCCGTTCTCGCTGGCGACGTCTATGACGAAGCGCTGGCCGGCCTGTCCATCGCGGAGCGCGAGCGACTGGTAGCCTCGCTCGAAATCATGAAAAGCAATTTGACCGATCGGCTGAGCGCGCTCTCGGGTGCTGCGGAGCCGGAGGAGACGATCCATGGCTGACGGCAGCACGACGGCGCCGACGCGCCGCCCCGCCACGCTGACCCCGGAGCAGGCGCGCCATCGCCGCGGTCAGCGGCTGCGCCTGCCGCTGCTGATCCTGGCGCCGGTCCTGGTCGTGGCCGGCGGGCTCTATGTCTATCTGGGCGGCGGTCGCTACATCGACACCGACAATGCCTATGTCCGCGCCGACATGCTGTCGGTTTCGACCGATGTCTCGGGCATCGTCAAGAGCGTCGA
>Ga0302314_10012340_pt1 | contig 14803 bp, 13 predicted proteins | sample III_Palsa_N2_3_FD_200533 | JGI IMG/M metagenome (GOLD analysis project Ga0302314, IMG submission 200533) | Peat permafrost microbial communities from Stordalen Mire near Abisko, Sweden - III_Palsa_N2_3 | ecosystem: Environmental > Terrestrial > Soil > Palsa > Peat permafrost | place: Sweden... | reverse complement strand
TCGCCAGTCGTCCCGCGCAGTGTGTTCTGCCCACAGCCCGCCCTGCGATGGCAATGACGTGGCGGCGATGGACGCGCAGACAGTGAGCGATTGGCTCAGCCAGAAAATGCGAGCTACGCCGCGCGCTGGTTCAACCACACCCGGCCCGCGGCCGTCATGTTGATGACACCGCAGGCACGCGATTCGTATGCAAGCCCGGAGCTTAATAGTTCTTCCGCTATCGAGCGCGGCATCTCTGCCAGGGAATCTGGAATTCGATCAAGCGATTTGAGAGTCTGGACGGCCTCGGGGGAGAGTTGGATGTACATGGCGGCCTCCTGTTGTTTTGATCATCATGGACCGAATGAATCTTCGCCGTCTGTACGGTAGCGTCTGCTTACCCCCTTTTCTGAAATTTATTACGGGGAACGGCTATCCTGCAAGTCGACCGGTGACTTGTCGCGCCGGGTTTCCGCGGCGCCTGCGCCCGGCTTCACGCTACCGTCGGGCTGCGGAACTTCCGCTCAGGCAGCAAGCAAGCGCATCAGCGCCTGGAGGTCCACCGGCTTGGTCAGGTGATGGTCAAACCCCGCCTCGGCCGAGCGCAGCCGGTCGCCTGGTTGCCCATAGCCGGTGACGGCTATCAGAATGGTGTTTCGCGTCGTTTCAGACTCCCGTAACTTCCGCGCTATCTCATACCCGTCCATTCCAGGTAGCCCGAGGTCGAGAAGCACGACGTCCGGCCCGAACGTCGCGGCGGCGGCAAGTCCGTGGATACCGCCGAGGCATGTCTCCACCACATGACCTGCGCTCGTCAGAAGCAGGGCAAGTGCCTCGCAGACATCCGCGTTGTCGTCAATCATCAGGATGCGAACAGGGACCGTCTTATCCGATACCTTCGCGGTGCTGGCCGGTCCCGTGCTGGGACGAGACGCGTCCAACGGCAGGTCGACGACGAATTCGCTACCGGTTTTGCCATCGCTGCTGGCCCTCACAGAGCCGCCATGCAGCTCGACCAGCCGGCGCACCACGGAAAGGCCGATTCCCAGACCACCATGAATCGGTCCGTCCGACACAGGTCCCCTGACGAAGATGTCAAAAAGACTACCCAGCATTGAGGACGGTATCCCTCTTCCGTTGTCTCTGATACGAAGCGACAGCCGGTGTCCGGTTCTTTCCGCTGTCAGACTGATTTCCCCGCCGGGCGGGGTGTATCTGGCCGCGTTGATGAGGATATTTTCGAGAACCTGCGACAGGCGCGCAGGGTCGACATACACCTCCAGGGACTCATCCGGTAGCGAGACCGACAGATGGTGTTGGCGCTCGTCAATAACTGGCTGGCACACTTCGATTGCGCTGCGAACGACTGTTTTGAGTGAGACTGTCTGACGATGTAGTTCGATGCTGCCATTTGTGATGCGCGTAAGATCGAGCATGTCGTCGACCAGTCGCGTCATCGCCCGCCCCTGCCTCTGAACAACGCCTGCGGCCCAGGCCTTCCGCGGAGCCTCGACGCCTTCGTTCACAAGGATTTCTCCCGCAGCACAAAGGGCGGCAAGTGGATTGCGAAGCTCATGTCCGAGCATTGCCAGGAACTCATTCTTTCGCCGGTCCGCCAACACAAGTCGCTCAGCACGCTCGCGAAGCTGGGTGTCGCTGAGGCTCCGGTTGGTGAGATCTCGTTCAGTTGTCGCGATGGCGGTGGCATTGCCCAGGTCGTCCGACAGGACCGACAAGGTGATCCATATATTTATCACGTGCCCGTCTTTCGTGACACGCTGGGTCTCGTACGAATGCTGCGCCTCATTGTTGGCGGCATGGTGGACGAAGTCGAGATGATCCAGCCTGGTGCCCCCCGGCAGCATCTCGGAGACGGTCATGCGCAACGCTTCGGCCTCGCTATAGCCATACATCGCGCTAGCGGCCTTGTTCCAGGCGATAAAGCGGCCCCTGAGGTCGAATACCGTCACCGCGTCGTTTGAATCCTGAACCACCGCGGCAAGGCGTCGGGCGCGTTCGTCCGACTGCTTGACATGGGTGATATCGGTCCAGGTCACCACGACGCCAGCTGGCGGCGCTCCGCGAGTCGCGAGGTACGGTGTAATGCGCCGGACATACCATTCTGCGGTCGCGGTTTCGATTTCCTTCTCCACCTGCTGGTCCAGGCCCTGAAGCACCCGGTCGACCTCCTGCGGCAACGCGTCGCCGAGCGGGTTGCCGAGGACGTCTACGATCACCCGTCCGATGTCAGTTGGCGCAAGTCCAAAAATCCGCCCCGCGCCTGGCGTAAAGCGTTTGATTATGCGGTGCTGGTCAATGAGCAGCGTCGCGATTTGCGTACTGGCAAGCAGGTTCGTGACATCCTCATTCAGGATCTCCAACTGATGCACCTTCTGCTCAAGTTGCGAATTGACGGCATTCAACTGCTCGTTGACTGCCTGCAGTTCTTCTTTCGATGTCTCCAGCTCCTCGTTTGCCGAGCGCAGCTCCTCATTCATTGAAAGGATTTCTTCGTTCGATACCCGTAATTCGGTATTGCTCTCTTCCAGCTCCTCGATCGTGCTGCCCAGCTCCACCTGGGTCGTGCGCAGCTCGCTCTCCAGGTGCCAGAGGTCGGAGTCTATGCCGGAGGGTATCGGCGAAGCAGCGCGGTCCACCATCGGCAAACGGGCGAAGATAACGAGCAATGCCTTGCCTGCGTGCGCCGTGTCGAACGGTCGCGTCACGGTGATCTTCACAGCCGCTGCGCCACCGTCGGAGACGACTTCACTCACGGGCGTAGCCGCCCGATCCTGAATCGCCCGGCGCAATACGATGCGTAACTTGAGGCGCAGGCCTTCGCGCGCCATGTCGAGAATGTTTCCCGTGGGCTCACCCGCGGGCTGCGTCAGGTACTCATCGGTCGAGCCGCTAACGTAGAGCACCTGGTGAGCGGAATTGATCAGCACCGATGCGGCATGGTGCTCTTCCAGCAGGGTGGCATTGACCAGTTCCGCGTAGCCCTTGCTGCGGACGCCGACGCGACTGGTGGGTGGGAATTCCTCGCGGTGTGCCGCTCTGGCGGAGAAACGGTACCCAGAGACGGCCGGTGCAACGACCGGACTGCGCTGATAAATTCGCCAGGCCCGGGACACTTCCTGAAACTGGGTGGAATCGGGATCGGTACTCTCCGATCGCCCCAGAAACAGATAGCGCTTCGGATTGAGCGCGAAATGGAATAACTCGAACACCCGCTGCTGGGCCTCCGGTTCAAGGTAGATCAGCAGGTTCCGGCAACTGATCAGGTCCACGCGGGAAAACGGCGGATCGGCAATCAGGTTCTGCGGGGTGAACAGAACCGTTTCGCGAAGCTCCTGCCGGATCTGGTATCCATCGTTGTGCGCCTGAAAAAATCGTTCGAGCCGAGCTTCGCCGACCGGTAATGCGACGCCCGGCGCATAGATGCCCTGTCGTGCGCGCCCCAGCGCTGCGCGGTTCACGTCAGAAGCCAGAATCATGAAAGCTCGCGTGGACCGGCGCTTCTCGAGCTCCTCAGTCAGCAGCATGGCCATCGAATAGGCTTCTTCGCCTGTCGCACATCCCGGCACCCAGACACGAACGGGCTGCTCGCCATCTGGTTCTTCGAGGAGGCTGGTCAGGACGCGTTCGGACAGCGCCCTCCATGCATCGTGATCGCGAAAGAACTCCGTTACGCCGATCATCATATCGAGGCTCAGGGCCTGAGCTTCCTCTTCCCGTGTTCTCAGGAGGTCGCAATACGCATCGAGGCTGTCAATCCGGTTGACCGTCATACGCCGGGCAATTCGCCGCTCCAGCGTGCCCCGCTTGTAACCTCTGAAATCCGAACCGGCAGCGGCCAGCGCCCTAAGGACCGGTTCGAGATCGGCCGGATGCGCGGAGTCTGCGGAGGTCGGCGCCGTCGCCGCGATGGAGCGTGCGATGTAATCGAACAGTGCTGCGGGCATGCTTTCGACTGGCAGCACATAATCGACCAGCCCCGTTGCGATCGCATGGGTGGGCATCGCGCTATGCTGGGCCGTTTCAGGCGTTTGCGCCATTACCATGCCGCCCTTGGCCTTGATGGCTCTCAGGCCAGCCGAACCGTCCGCGTTCGCGCCAGTGAGCACAATTCCGATGGCGCGATCACGCTGGTCAGTGGCCAGCGACGTGAAGAACTCGTCGATCGGCATGGGGATGGCCGGGCGCTCGACGGCGGCCCGAAGCCTGAATGTGTCCTGCTTGATAACGACCGATACCTTCGGCGGGATTACATAGACGCGCCCCGCATGCAGCGTTGCGCCATCCTCGATGACTGATACACGTAAATGCGTGTCTTTGGCCAGCAGTTCCGGCAGATGACTGGTGGAGCCTGGAGCCAGATGGACGACGATCACAAAGGCAACGTCGTCTGGGATCACGGAGGCCGCCCTGAAAAACAGGCTCAGCGCATAAAGGCCGCCGGCAGACGCCCCGATCGCGACTATTCGAGGAGCGATGACTGGCCTGGGCGCCGCGGAAGTGTCGTTGTAATTGTTCATGGCGCACCGCTGGAGACTGCTGGAGCCTCAGTGTAGCGCCTAATAGGCCGCGACCGATCGAACTTCAGGTCCCTAGCGATTCGCTTCCGTTGTTTCGCACCGCAATGGACCGCGCGAAACAGGTTTGACGTGAAACAAACTCACAACTATATACTCGACATGCAATGTTCGATGTCCACAATATCGATGTATCGCGTACCGGAGCCGGTGGGCGAAAACGGTGCGGTCTCCAGGCCGTCTGCGAGGGATGTGGCAAATGCTGAGCGAAGATCACCGAAACGGCAATCACCTGCTCGCGGCGTTGCCAGAAGCAGAGTGGGCACGCTTCGCTCCGCACCTGGTGCCAGTGGACATGTCACTGGGGCAGGTCGTCTACGAGTCTGGCGACCGTCTCGACCACGTGTATTTCCCGGCGACAGCCATCGTTTCGTTACTGTACGTCATGGCGGATGGCGCGTCCGCCGAAATCGCGATCGTGGGTAACGAAGGGATGATTGGCATTGCGCTTTTCATGGGTGGTGAAACCACTCCAAACCGGGCGGTTGTGCAAAGCGCAGGACGCGCATATCGACTGGATGCCCGTATCCTGAAGGAGGAATTTCATCGCGCTGGTCCGGCGCAGCGCCTGTTGCTCCGCTACACCCAGGCATTGATCACACAGATGGCGCAGACCGCTGTATGCAACCGGCACCATTCCATTGATCAGCAGTTGTGCCGGTGGCTGCTGCTGAGCCTCGATCGCTTGCCATCGAACGAGCTAAAGATGACGCAGGAACTGATCGCCAATATGCTGGGCGTCCGGAGAGCCGGAGTGACGGAAGCGGCGATGAAACTGCAGGATGCCGGGCTGATCCGCTATAGCCATGGCCATATCGAGGTGCTCGATAGACCGGGGCTCGAAAAGCGGGTATGCGAATGCTACGCAGCTGTCAAAAGAGAGTGCGAAAGACTGCTGCCCGATCAGAAGGCAATTTGACACCTCCATCCCCTTGGCGCTTGCAGGAACGCTCCTCCCGTACAGATTGACATCGGTGCGACCGCTTCCTCGGCGGCAAGCGTCCGTTCGATCGCCGGCGCCGGCCTTACGCTTCTATGTGTTCAGCCATCTCAAGCGCCTCGTCGACCTCAATGCCGGGACATCGAACCTTGCTTTCTGGTCTGGTATGGCCTAGCAGCAATTACACCGCCCCTTGTCGCACCGTCTCCGGCAACAAGACCGTGTGCTTCAGAGCGTTTCTTTCAACCGCTCCGAACGGGCGTTTAGCACGTGCAAGCAAAGATGCATCACGAGACTCAGCCAGACGCTTACAAACGCGAAGCCGGTGGCGGCCATGCTGCCGAGTACCGCCAGGAAGTAGCGTCGCGTTATCATCCGCAGACCCGCATCATGGACATGCGGCTCGAGCCGCTCCTGCTCGTAGCGCGCCAGCCACCAGACGAGGTTGTATGCCAGCGAGTTGAAGACGAGCGTGAGGCCGTAGAATACGGTCGCATCCGTCCGGGTTGCGGGATCCGCGAGGTTCTGTGCCAGCACAGCCGTAGGATATGGAAGAAAGCTAACACCCATCAGCAGAAAGAGATTCGCCAGCAACAATCGCCGGTCCACCTGCCGGATATATTCGAACAGGGCGTGATGGTTTGCCCACATTACTCCGATGATAAAGAAGCTGGCGATGAAGCCGACGTAACTGGGCCAACGCTCTGCGAGTGCAAACCAAAGACCGCTGACTTGACCCAGATCATTGGCGGATGGCACCTTGATCTCAAGAACAAGCAGGGTGATTGCGATCGCGAAAACGCCGTCGCTAAACGCTTCGAGCCGAACGGTAGTGGAATCGGACATGGAGTGGCCCTTTGGGTGAGCAAAATCGTCCGGCGCGTTGGCGTCTTTAGATAGGACCTCTGCCCTCGATGCGAATATCGCGTCCTCTATATCGCCTTCAGATCAGGCAACAGCCGGTCGAACTCCCGTTTCACCACGGCATAGCATTCGCACACGAGCTTTTCCAGACCTGGTCGATCCAGTACCTCGATGTTGCCATAGCTGTAACGGATCAATCCCGCCTCCTGCAGTTTCATCGCCGCATCCGTTACACCGGGGCGCCGGAGACCCAACATGTTTGCAATCAGCTGTTGCGTCATCTTCAGTTCGTTTGATGGGAGCCGGTCGAGGCTGAGCAGTAACCAGCGGCACAATTGCTGGTCGATCGAATGATGCCGGTTGCAGGCCGCGGTCTGCACCATCTGAGCCATCAGTGCCTGGGTATAGCGCAGCAATAGCCTCTGCACCGGGCCTCCCCGATGGAACTGGTCTCTCATGACTCGTGCGCCGAGCCGATATGCCCCTCCAGCGCTTTGCACGACCGCACGGCTCGAGGTAGTCTCGCCGCCCATAAAGACGACAATGCCGATGAGCCCCTCGTTGCCGACGATGGCGATCTCTGCAGAAGCACCGTCTTCCATCACATACAGCAGTGATACGACGGCCGTCGAAGGAAAATAGACATGATGGATGGGATCGCCTGATTCGTAGACGACCTGTCCCAGCGGCATGTCAACCGCCACAAGATGCGGTGCCATCCGCTCCCACTCTGCCTCGGGGAGCATCGCCAGCAAATGATTGTCTTTAGGTTGATGTGCATTCGGCATGAGCTGTGCCTCAACACCCTGCCAAAAACCGGTGTCGTCCTTGCAGGGGTGTGTTGTAAAAATCTGCCGTCACACCGGGTACGAAAGGGAGGGCAGAAGCCATGCTGGATTCAGGCGTACTGTCGAAGGCGTGACGAAAATTCCTCTAGCGCGCTGAGGCCACTCTGCTCGGCACAACGGCACCACTCCTGCAACTGAAGAAGCAATTGTTCGCGAGACGCATTCGACCGGTCCCATATCGCCGACAGGTCATCGCGCAACGTCATGCAGGTACGCAGCTTAGGGTTGTCTTCGTCTATCCCCGGCAAATGCGGGAGACACGCGTCGCCCCGCCCCGTTTTTTCCTGACGAAACCGGTTCCGGAAAGCTCGGATCCGAAGGAATTTCTCGCGGCGGCCAAAGCGCGTCCCTTGTTCCAGTTCCTGGCGGTAGACGCGTTCGGCTGCCTTCGCGTAGCTCGTCATCACCTCACAACGGTTACGAAGGACGGCCTGCAGCGTATCGTTGTCAAGTACCACCTTGCCTTTAACCAGACGTGGCGTCGGCGCGATTTTTCTTATCTTCGCCAGTCCCACGGCCGAAAGGAAGCGAATGTACATCCATCCGATATCAACCTCGTACCATCTGTTCGACAGCTTCGCGGAAGTCGCATAGGCGTGGTGATTGTTGTGAAGTTCTTCACCGCCGATCAGAATGCCGAAAGGAATGACGTTTGTGCTCGCGTCAGCCGCACCGAAGTTGCGGTAACCGCAGAAGTGGCCGACGCCGTTGACCACGCCCCCTGCCCAGAATGGAATCCACATCATCTGGACGGCCCAGACCGATACCCCGACGACACCCAGTAAAGCAACATCGATCACCATAAGCAGGCCGATTCCCAGGTTCGGATACTTCGCGTAGACGTTCCGTTCGATCCAGTCGTCCGGCGTTCCGCGACCAAACCTGCGCAACGTTTCTTCGTTCCTCGACTCAGCGGTATACAGTTCCGAACCCTTGAGAACGACCTTCCAGATGCCGAATGTCTGCGGGCTGTGCGGATCTTCTGCCATTTCGCATTTCGCGTGATGCTTGCGGTGCACGGCAGTCCATGGTCCGGTTCCGATGCCGGGGGCCATCCACAGCCAGAATCGGAAGAAGTGGCTCACAACCGGATGCAGATCAAGCGTTCGATGTGCCTGGCAGCGGTGCAGGTAGACCGTCACGCTGATGATGGTGACGTGTGTCAACACCAGCGTAACCAGTAACGTCTGCCACCACGACAATGAAAGCAAACCGTTCGAGAAGAATGCTAGTGATGCACTGAACAAATGGACCTTCTTTTCGCGAATAATGCAGCTCGTTTCTGGATGGGGTGAGGCCGCCATCGTTACTTTTTGTGCGCGTAACGTAGAGCGCCGATTCTTTGTGGCATGACAGATTCAGACCAGATTGACCGCCCAAAATCGAGGAACGCGAAAACAAACGCAGTGAGAAGAAACAGCGTTAGAGGATTAATGATTGTTCTCCATTCATGAGACCGACGGCAATCGTGACCGGAAAGCCGGAAGTCCTGTTCCGTGCGCCTGCTAATCACCCCACCGCGTTATGCACGGATGACTCCTTGCACGATGTACGCAACGGCCCGGAATGTCGGTACGGTCCCGTACCGGTGGCCGGCTTGAAACAGTCATGTCGTCTGTTTTCGTAAGCGCCTGCATTCCCCTTTGCGCCCGTCAAATCGGCTTGACAAGTCCGGCGCCGTCGTTCCCTATTTTGTTGACAGCGGGACCAACCGGAAACCATTCGAATGCATCGGCAGGCACAGCGGCGTTACGCGCGAGATCGTCGACCGCCTCGGCGGACGTTGCGGGATCTAGCCACTCGCGGGCGGCGTCCTCAGCGAATACCAGTGGGCGCGGGCCGTGCACGTCAAATACGCCAGATCGGGCACCTGTAGTGATGACGATGAATCCGTCGCCATCGCGTGCCTCGTTGTCGGGCGGCAGATTGCTCATTCCGGCGAAGAAGAGCGGGCCGGAGGTTTTCGGCCTTATTGCATAAGGCTGCTTCACCCCGCTGTTTGTCCCGATCCACTCATACCAGGAGTCCGCGGGCACAATCACCCGGCCTGACATCCACAGCGCTCGAAGGAGAGGGCTGTAAACGACGTTTTCCGCGCGCGTGGTGATGACTTGCGGGAGCTGCTGGGTGACACACCAAAGTGGCCGGTATCCCCAGTTGATCCCGCGTACGATGCCGTGAGGGTAGATGATGAGTTGCCGCGTGCCGGGGCCGGCGTTCCAGGTCGGGGAATCGATCTCCCGGAGATCGTGGCGTCGGCAGGGTTCAGCCGAGAGTGATGCGACGTAGCTGCCTCCGGCAGCCGTCCGGACATAGCGAACGCACATGCTTCTCTCCCAGTCATCGATATAAAGAGTGGGCCTCAAGACCCATCCCAAAAAATGTCATCATTCTTAATCCGCGGTCTGTCCGGTGCCATACACGAGGCACTCTTCGGACGACACCAAAGTCACTTTGACCGTTCTGTCTGGTGCGGGAAAGACAGGGCGATCAGGATAATGTTCGCGGCCGGGCTGTTTTAGCGGCCAGCTGTTGTTCACGAGCGTCGGCCCGCGGTTGCAGGCGCGTCTGCGGCCTGAAGATTTCAGCCACACGCCCCATCGTCATACATGGTCACAAACGACGCCCCGTCCCATGACGATGGGCAGCCGGAGAATGAATTCGCTGCCGGCACCCGGACCAGCGCTTCGCGCTGACACCATTCCTCCATGCGATCCGGCAATGGCTTTCACGACGGCAAGTCCGATTCCCAGGCCACCGGCGCTAGCCGCTATCGTCCTGCCGGACTGGGTAAAGAGGTCGAATATATGCGGCAGAAGCGCGGACGAAATGCCCAGACCGTCGTCACTGACGGAGACGACAAGATCGTTTCTTTCCGCGATCACGGCCACGTTGATATGGCCACCCGACGGCGTGTATTTCACGGCGTTATGCAGGAGGTTATTAAGGGCCTGTGAGAGGCGCACAGGATCGCCTTCAATGCGCAGTGTCCCGTCCGGAATCTGTATGGTAAGCGTCTGGCTACCTTTGGCCGCTGCCAGTGCAACTGCATCGAGTGGGTCAGTCAGAACGTCCGAGAGATTGACCTGTATTTTGCTCACGCGGAGCTCGCCCCGGCCAACGCGGGTAGCGTCCATCAGATCCTCGGCCAGTCGAGCGATTCCGTCGATCTGGCGGTCGATCGTATCAGTCATCCGCAGCACTTCGGGCCGACCGGCCGACGCGCTCCGGATGACTCGCGCAGCAAGTCGCAGCGGCGTTAGCGGCCCGCGCAGCTCGTGCGCCACGACCGCCAGAATCTCATCCGTGAGTTGAGGCGCGTTTAAAGGGCGTCGGCCGCGCGAGAAGTCGTTGCAAAGAACGACGGCAGCTTGCCGAGGTGCGCCCTCGAAGAATCCGTCCGCGAAGCCTGCCTGATACGACGGATACCACGAGTATGACGGAGAGCCCCCAACGGGTGGCCGGGCGAACACCGGATTTGCTGACATGTTGTTCCCCATTCTGCGACGCACCGCGACGCGCGGATCGCGGCCCGCCAGCAAAGCGCACTACGGCCGATGGCGTTATGTCACAAAGACTTCCTGTTTTGTAACGTTTGCCGCCTGTCCGCGAACACCTGCCTCGCGAGAACGGTCCGAAAATCGCTGGTGCGTGCAGGACCCGAAGATACGTTCTCACACAGGGCGAGCTACGTCTGTACGGTAGCGGTCAAAGTGCCTTGCTCAATGGGTCAATGGGTCAATTCGGTATCCTTGTCCCAACGTGCCGGGCAGAACGTGCTCAGGGAGTTTTCAGTGGACCTTCGTCAGTATGGTTGACGTAAGGCACGGCGCCTACTCTTCCAGTGGGACACTCCTGGTGGGCAATGATGCTGTGTCGCCGTGGCGAACCAGCAGGGTTCAACGTGATCGTGATGGGGAGCCGCTATGTCCAATCGAAGGGACGTGCTGTTGAGCGCGTTGCGAGATGCTTACGCGATGGAGCGGTATGCTGAGCGACTGCTAAGAATCCACGCGGCCGGCTCGATATCAAATCCCGACGTCAACGTGCGCATTGAAGCGCACCTGTTGGAGACACTGGCGTACCAGAAATCGCTGGCGAGTTGCATTGCGCGCATCGACGAGAGCGGCGACACGCCGCGGGCGCTTACCGATGACTCCGAGGTGCCTGTTATCCAGACAAGGGTTGTCGCGCAATCGCCCGACGAGCTAGTGACGCACCTGCAAAATCTGTATTCGTTCAAGCACCAGGAAATCGCGTCCTACACCTCATTGATCGCCATCGCTGAAGCCAGCGGTTTCTTTGAGACCAAGATCGCGTGTGAAACCATTATTCTGCAACAAATCGCCATGGCGAACTGGCTACTTGAACGTCTTTCTGCCGCCGCGACGGCGTATCTGGGGCGCGATGCGTCCCAGAACGAGAGCTAAGTCATCGGCACGAGGATGACGGCGAGTGTCACTTCTGGCGCGAGATATTCTCGATCGTCTTCCGTACCAGATTTTGCGTTGGCCGACGCCACGTAGAGCGTGCCCTGTCACCGTAACCTCTGCACCAACGCGCAAACTATTCTCATGCCGTTGCCCGCTAGCGTCCCGAGTTGACGGTGAAGTGGGCGTATGTCGTTGAGGATAGCGACGACTTCCCGTTCGCCGCCCTAAGGGAAATGCGAACTCCCGCAACGCGTCGCCTTCCCGCCAGCAAAGTCCTGATCCGCTTGCGCTGACTCCTATCAGGAAGTGGATCAGATCTGAAGGTTGCTCACGACAACGTGAGTGATTCGAATATGTCAAAGGAGGGAATCGCCATGAAATACTCAAAACTTATTGTCACTGCGCTGACGGCGTTTGAGTTGGTTGCACGCGCGGGTCCGACGGGACCTCAAGACCCCACAGGCAATAATGGCCAGAAAAGCGACATGGGATACGGCGGCACACCCGGCGCAACCCGTGACACGGGATACACCGGTGCGACTGGCGATACTGGGGCAACCGGCAACACCGGGGCAAGGGGCAGCACCGGCGCGCGAGGAACGATCCCCGCCAACGGCACTGTGGTGATCGTCCCGGCCAACTGAGGATCGCGCGACTGGTGATGGATCAGATCCCGCAATACTCGAACTGGCGCCGTTTGACGTGTGGGCGCTCGCCGGTTCGACATCCGGAATCGGATTGAGTACCACCAGGCATCAACACATCCGTCTCCATCCCGTCACTCGAATCAAACCGCTCGGCGATTCCCGTCGCCACTCCGTCAGAAGACCAAGAGCGGCGCCTCACTACCTTCCGCGCAAACGTCCGCCATCGGACAGACGTCGATTAGGAAAGGGGGCACAACTCAGTTATTCAATCGAATTCGCTCGCAGTGTGCTTGCCGCAACGGAACCTCGCAGACGATTCGATTCCACACCAAATTCCCCGGGAGACAAACCATGAAGCGCACATCCACCCCATTCCAACGCCGACCCGTACCTATGCTCGCGGCAGCTCTATTTCTCGGCGTTGGCATGCTCGCCGCACCGGCGAGTGCCGCAACACCAGGGCAACCTCCGGCAAGCGGGCATGTCGTGACAGTAGCGGCCCATACCCCTGTCGACACACGAATCAACAACCTTCACACGAGGCTTCAGATCACGGTTGCTCAGGAATCCCTCTGGCAACCGGTCGCGCAGGTCATGCGCGACAACGCCAGCACGATGGATTCACTCAAGCAGGCTAGTGCTGCTAACGCCAACACGATGAGCGCCGTCGACGATCTCCGGTCTTATGGCCAGGTTGTCGATGCCCATGCGGACGGTATCAAGAAACTCACATCGGCCTTCGAGGCGCTTTACAACAGCATGTCTGATACGCAGAAGCACAATGCGGATCTGATTTTCCACAGCGATACTCACCACACGGCGACGAAAGGATGACTCGGGCTGCTGCGCCACGCACTCGGTTGCCGCACCGGCGCCACGCCTTACCCCATGGGCAGCAGACCGAACATAAGGGATACATCATGAAAACCTCAATCACACACGCGCCGGACAAGGGCGCGATGAGAGCAGGACGCCTGGGTGCACTTGGGCTCGCGTTAGCACTGGCCTGTCTATTCACAACGACACCTGTGCAAGCGGAAGACGTTCACCACGGAGGTCAGCAGCATGGCGAACGCCAAGGGCACGGCGCCCCGCGCCAGGCATACCGGCATGACGATCATCGTCGCGATGGTCACTCATACGGCGGCGATCAGGGCTATGCCTACGGAGCGCCGCCTGTTGTCTATGCACCGCAAGAATCACCAGGGATCAGCCTGTTCCTGCCACTCTAGTTCCGATAGAAAAATATCGGACTCGCAACCAGCGGCCGACAAGAGGAACCTTTCGAAGGGGAACAACATGATAAGAGTCATCGCTCTGTTTCTGATCGCCAGTACCGCTCTCCTCGCGAGCTGTAACACTGTTGCGGGCGCAGGCGACGACATATCGAAAGGCGGCCAGGCCGTCCATAACACAGCCGAAGATGCCAAATAGGCAACGCCGGTTATCGGTGTTGCCAACATTCGAGAAGAAATCGCGCTATCTCGCCGCCAGCTCTGGCCCTCTCTCTAATTGCCTGCACCGGGTCGTCGATGCCTGGTCGACCAGTTGAAGGAAGCCAACGCGATTCTTGTACTGCCTGGAGCTCGAGCTCGGGTGAATGGCTTCTATGAGAAGTGCTTTTGCCATTCGGCTCGACTGTGCCAATGGCTCTTCGTGGCCGAACCCTGGCCGACGTCCTGCACGCGTGAACTCCTAGGCCGCGCATCGTGTGTCAGACCGTAGCCGGACCCGGAGCGACCAGTTCGATATCTTCGGAAGCGGACACCCATTGACGGCGATCCGGTGCCTGCCAATCTGGTTCTTGCGCACCTGGGACACACGGGCACAGTGGCCTTTAGTTTCAGGGTTGCAGGCGTGCCAAAGTGGCTTGTGCGCGATCCTTATCGCCTGCGTCGTGTTAGATGTCACAACCTGCGGCACGTTTGCGGGATCCATCACCAATTCAGGAGAAGGCAATGAGTGAAATACATGACTTGAAGCGGGTGCTGTTCGTCGGCCAGGAGCCTGAAACGGTCGACTTCTCGGACCCCGCGTTACCGCCGGGGTTCGACGCCGAGAAGATCCATGCCGGGCTCTCAGTCGGCATGCTGCAAATGGAAGCACATGGATGGCGTGCCGATCTCTGCCTGGTGAAACCAGATGAAACCGCGCCCATAACGCTTGAGCGCCAATTGACAACCTCGACTTACGATTGTGTTGTGATCGGCGGCGGGATACGAATTCCCCCAAAAAGCTTGTTGCTCTTTGAGGCACTCGTCAATACTGCTCACAAATGCGCTCCCAATGCGTCGATCGCATTCAATACTCGCCCCGAAGACACGGCAGAGGCCGCAGCTCGCTGGCTCAATCGTAAATGACGGCGCCCTGGCGATTCGCTCAATAGGCTCGCCTGCAAATCGGAAGAGCAGGTAGATACGGGATGCTTTTCAGATGCTTCAGATGTCAAGCTTATCGGCGTGGAGACGTCCATTTACTGCGCGCTGCCGTCTAAACA
>Ga0302314_10012338_pt1 | contig 14804 bp, 14 predicted proteins | sample III_Palsa_N2_3_FD_200533 | JGI IMG/M metagenome (GOLD analysis project Ga0302314, IMG submission 200533) | Peat permafrost microbial communities from Stordalen Mire near Abisko, Sweden - III_Palsa_N2_3 | ecosystem: Environmental > Terrestrial > Soil > Palsa > Peat permafrost | place: Sweden... | reverse complement strand
AGCACGGGTGACTGGTAGCTACCGGCGGAGATGATCACCTCGCGGTCGACGTGGATCTCCTGCAGCCGGCCATCCCGGGCGATCTCAACCCCGGTTGCGCGGGTCCCTTCGAAGAGGAGCCGGGTGGTCATCGCGCTCGTGATCACCGTCAGGTTCGGACGCGAAAGTGCAGGGCGCAGATACGCGTCCGCGGTGCTCTCGCGCCAGCCGCCGCGCTGGGTCAGCTGGAAGTGGCCCACGCCCTCCTGACGGGCGCCGTTGAAATCGGGGTTGGCCTCGTGGCCCGCGGCTCTCGCCGCTTCCAGCATGATGTCGACGAGCGCGTTCCGTGAGCGCCCATCTGAAACCTTCAGCGGTCCGCCGGCGCCGTGGAAGTCATTCTCGCCACGCTCGTTGTCCTCGGCACGCTTGAAGTAGGGGAGGACCTCGTCATAGCTCCATCCCTCGGCGCCGCCCGCGGCCCAGCCGTCGTAGTCGACACGGTTGCCGCGGATGTAGATCATCGCGTTGATCGAGCTGCAGCCGCCCAGCATCTTTCCGCGCGGCAGGTAGAGCCGTCGGTTGTTCAGGCCCGGCTCGGGCTCGCCGAGCAGGTCCCAGTCGTGGCTCGACTTGAGCAGCAACGGCCAGAGGAACGGGACGTGGGCCTCCGGCCGGTTGTCCGGGCCCCCGGCCTCGAGCAGCGCCACGCGCACGTTCGGGTCCTCGGTCAGACGTCCCGCGACGACACAACCAGCAGACCCTGCGCCGACGATCACGTAGTCGTACGTCTGTACATCACCCACTACAGGATCACCACCTTCATAACTTCGGTCGGGTTGTCGATCGCGAAGCGCAACGCCTCGGGGAAGCGCTCGAGCGAAAACTCGTGGCTGATCACGCTGGACAGTTCTGCCTGCCTGCGCTCGGCGATCCCTACCGCCTCGGCGAAGCCGTCGCTGTCGCAGCAGCTGACGCCGAGCAGGTCAAGTTCCTTCTCCGTGAGAAGCCCGATCCGCAGAGAGACCTCCTGGTTGGACATACCAACCTGCACCGCGCGGCCCGCCGATGAAACCGTCTCCACCATCGCCCGCACCGCTGCGGGGGCACCCGTGGCGTCGAACACCACCGGCGGTCCGTCCGGGCCCGCCCACAGGCGCGCCGCGTCGACCGTGGCCTCACGGTCAGTCCAGACGAGCGTGTCCGCGCCCATCGCGGCGCTGATCGCAAGCCGGCTCGGCTGCAGGTCGACGACCAGCACGTTGGCGCCGTATTCGCGTGCGACCAGGCAGATGCACTGCCCGATCGGGCCTGCTCCGAATACCACTGCGTACTCGCCGCTGCGCACGGCCGCTCGGCGTACAGCTTGGACCGCGATCGACAGCGGCTCCACCATCGCCGCGACGCCCGCACTCTCGACATCAATCGGGAACACCTGCTCCTGTGAGGCAACCAGATGCCGCTGGAGCCCGCCGTCGAGGTGGATCCCGATCAGCTTGAAGTTGTCGCAGGTGTTAGGTCGCCCAACGCTGCATGGGTAACAGTGGCCGCACGCGATCAGCGGCCAGAGCGCGACGAGCTGGCCCACCGCCAGCTCGTCGCGGCACCCCGGTCCCAGGGCCGCAATCCGCGCCCCGACCTCATGTCCCAGTACCCGTGGGAACTGCGACCCGCCCGCTTGCTCAGAGAGTTCGCCGAGAAAGAAGTGATAGTCAGACCCGCATATACCGACGGCCTCGGGCGCGAGCAGTACCTCGCCGTGACCGGGCTCGGGCGGCTCCTCACGCTCGATCACCGCGACTGCTCCGACCGACTCTGTCACCGCTGCAAGCATCTGCGTTCAGCTCCTAGCTTCGATCTCGATCGGGCCGGACGTTGATCTCAACACGCACACCGTTCGGGTCATCGACGAACAGCTGACGAGGCCCACCGGGAATCGTGTTGCGTACTGGCGTGATCCCGCTGCCTTCGATTCGTGCGCTCGCTGAGGCGTAGTCGGTCGCGTCAAAGGCGATGTGGTCGATCTCACCGCCGGTCCGCTGACCGGCGGTGAGTCCAAGCGTGGTCAGGTGGCCCAGATAGGCGGTCCGCTCCGCGACATGCAGGCAGGCTGACGGGCCCTGGGCGTACAGCCAGTACCCGGGGAACTCGAGCGCCGGCCGGTCACCGACTCGCAGTCCAATGACGTCACGGTAGAAGTCGCGGGTCGCGTCGATGTCGTCGCTCAGCACGAGCACGTGGTCGATCGTCGCAACGCTCATTCCGATGCCTGCGCGAGGGCCGTTGGCGGTGCGGCGGCCTGACCGCGAAGCAGGTATGCGGACTGGAGCATCTCCGGATGCTCACGTAGCTCTGCGGCGGTGCCGGAGTACTGCAGTTGGCCGCCCTCCATCACGTAGGCACTCTTGCCAAGCGCCAGCGCGATCGTCGCGAACTGCTCGATCAGCAGCACACCGGTGCCTGCCTGAGCGAGTTCCCGGAGCACCGGTATCAGGCGTTGCACCACCACCGGCGCCAGCCCGAGCGACAGCTCGTCGATACAGACGAACCGCGGCGCGGTGATCAGCGCTTGTGCGAGGACCAGCATCTGCTGCTCACCGCCGGACAGCGCGAGTGCCCGTGATGGCAAGAGCTTCTCCAGCTCAGGGAACAGCTCGAGCGCCCGCTCGCGTCCTGTGATCGCCTGCTCCTTGGAGAGCGAGTAGGTGGCGACGGTGAGGTTCTCTTCGACCGTCAGGTCGCCGAGCAGCCTGCGTCCCTCCGGCACAACCGCAACACCGAACTGGCGGATCTTCTCCGGCCGCCAACCGGTGATGTCGACACCGCCGACCAGCACGGAGCCTCCGGAGGGCTTGATTGCACCCGCGACCGCCAGCACGAGGCTTGACTTGCCGGCGCCGTTGGGGCCGAGCAGGACCGTGATCTCACCCTCGGGGATCTCGAGCGTGACCCCCTTGACGACATTACGGCCTCCGCGCGGGACCGCGAGGTTGCGCAACTCCAGGGTGGTCTTCTCGGTCGTCGCGCTCACGCCACCACCACCTCGTCGGATAGGGCCTCGGTGCCGAGGTAGGCGCGGATGACGTTCTCATCGCGGAGCACCTCCGTCGTTGGGCCGGAGGCGATCAATTTGCCGAAGTCGAGTACCGAGGTCACGCTGCAGCAGGCCGAGACCAAGCTCATGTCGTGGTCTACGAGGATCACCAGCGCCTCGGCCTGCTCGGGGATCGCGCGGATGACCTGACCCATGTGAGCGGTCTCCTCTTCCGGGAGCCCTGCCGCCGGCTCGTCGAGCAATATCAGCCGTGGCCTACCGACGACCGCGCGGGCAACTTCGACGAGCCGTCGCTCTGCGGCGCCCAGAGTTCCGACCTTGCGGTCGGGGTCGATGTCGAGGCCGACGAATTTGATCGCCGCGAGCGTGTCGGCGCGCCGTGAGCCGCGGGATAGCGCCGAATGCTCGTGAATCATCGCGACGTTGTCGAACACCGACAGCTGCTCGATCGCCTGCTCGGTCTGGAAGGTGCGGCGAACACCCCAGCGCGCGCGTTTGAAGTGAGGCATCGCCAGCAGGTTCTCGCCGAACGCGGTGACGCTGCCAGCCGCGGGCTTGACGAAGCCGCTCAGCACGTTGAAGAACGTGGATTTGCCGGCTCCGTTCGGTCCGATCAGGCCGCACGTACCTTCCTTGAAGGCGACGGTCATCGTGTCGAGCGGTGTTACCCCGCCGAACCGAACCGTCAGGTTGGAGATCTCGATCACTGTGCGCCTCCGACCGGCGCCGCGCGTCTGAACTGCCGGTAGACGAACCGCCCAAGCCTTGCCAGATCCTTCGGCAGCTGGTCAACGATGCCGGCCGGAGCGGTTGTCAAGACCTGCAGCGCGCCGATGCCGAACAGGACCACCAGCCAGTACGGGGACACGTTCCAGCTGTTGAGCAGCTGCGGCAGCAGCTGCATGAACAGTCCCGCTATGACCGCGCCCCAGACGTTGTAAACGCCGCCCATCAGGACGACAGCGAGCAGCGTGATCGAGTCCTGCGGTTGGAAGTCAATCGAATAGAGGAACTGGTCTGCGCCGGCCAGCAGCCCGCCGGCGACGCCGGTCAGGAAGGACGCGAGCGCGAATGCCCACAGCTTGTAGCGGGTCGTGTTGATCCCGGCGGCCAGCGCCGAGGCCTCGCTCTGGCGGATCGCCGCCCAGGCACGGCCCGGACGCGACCGCAGGTGCCAGACGACCAGCAGGAACATCAGGATCGCGACCACGATCGAGTAGCGCAGGAAGGCCGGGTCAGAGGTCGCGATCGCCGGCCGGCGGATCGCCGGCGTGTGCACGACGTTGCTGTTGTAGCCAAGGAAGCCATGGCCGCCGTTAGGGAAGTTCGTGGTTGCCAGCGCGACCGTGATCGCGCCGGCGAGCATCAGCGTGATCAGCGCCAGGTAGAGGCCGCGCATGCGCAGCGCCGGAAGCCCGATGAGGGTGCCGAGCGCCATCGTGATCAGCCCTGCCAGCAGCAGAACGAGCGGATACGGAAGCGCTGTTGCGAACAGCAGCCTCGCCGCCACCCAGGCACCGAGCGCCAGGACCGCAGCCTGGCCCAGCGAGACCAGACCAACCCGGCCGACCAGCACCCCCAGGCCGAGCGCGACGATCGCGTAGACCGTGACCTGCGTCATCGCGTCTACGTAGTAAAGGCTCAGGATCGACGGCATCGCGAACAGGGCGAACGCGAGGATCGCCACGGTCACAACCACGCGTGCCTTCGCGCGCTTGTCGAGCTTGCTCAACTGCAGCGCAATGAGCTGCTTGCCGCTACCGCTGTGGCTGTCGCTGTCCGACGACGGCGTGGGGATCTTGGTGGTCGTCACCGCTCAGATTCCGCCTCGCTCGAGCGAGATGCTCGAGCGACCCGAGAGCACCATCAGCGCCACCACGGCGAGGACGAACGGCGTCATGTTCGCGTAGTTGGTGATCGACTGAATCGGAACGATCATCGATGACACGACCCCGATCACGATGGCGGCGACGAACGTCACCGCAATCGAGCGCAGGCGTCCGATCAGCGTTGCTGCCAACGCGGAGATGACCAGGAAGGTGAGTGTGGTCGCATCCAGCTGCACCAGGTCTGCGAGCAGCAGGCCGGCGATGCCGGCGAGCACGCCGCATCCTGTCCAAGCGACGGCCAGCACCCGGTTGACGGGCACTCCCAGCATCGCGGTGATCTCGCGATCGTTGGCCATCGCCCGCATTGCCGTACCCAGCTTCGTGTACCGCAGGAAGGCGGCGGCCCCGATCGTGATCACGATTCCGATCACCACCGCGATCACCTGCGTCCAGTCGATCTGGATACCGGAGACCGTGAAGCCGCTGTTGTCGGTCGGCAGCGTCAACGCACGCGAGGCGCCCCCGCTGGTCGTCCACAGCAGCTCCATCACCCCCAGCAGGAGTAGCGCGAAGCCGAGCGTGGCAGTCGCCTTGACCAGCGGGTCGCGCTTGGCCAAGGCGGTGCCGAACACCAACCCGTACGCGCCCGTGATGACGGCCGAGAACAGGATGCATATGAGCCAGGCGACCCCCTGGGGTAGACCCCAATGGTTGATTGCCTGCCATGCGATCAGGGCGCCCATGGCGCCGACGGCGCCAAACGACAGGTTCAGCACGCCTGTGGCCCGGAACAGAACCACCATTCCCACACCGGATAGCGCGTACACGCCACCCAACGCGAGACCTGTTATTAGAAACGGCTGAAAGTCCTGCCAGCTTGGCATGTCGCTCCTTGAACGCCCTGATCGTTAGTGATGGTTACTTGGGTGTGGGATTCAGCTGACCGGCGTCACCTTCTCGCCAAGCGCCTTGTAGTAGTCGTTCATCAGCGGGTCTGCGCTCGAGATTGCAGTGCAGCCCTGCTTGATCACCATCTTGCCGTTGTCCGGAGTGACCGTGTAATCGGTGTGGTTAGCGATATGTAACGAGTACGGACCGTAGGTCCAGGGCTCGCAGAGCATGCCTGTACTGAAGTTCTTCACGTTCTCAATCGCCGCGTTGACGGTCTTGACCGTGTAGGCACCCTTCACCGAATCCAGCGCGTGCTGGAGAATCTCACCATCGACGAATCCCATCTGGCTGAAGCTGCCGATGCCACCGGACACGTCTGACCCGTACTGCTTGAGAATCGCCTCATAGAGGTTCATCGTCGGCGTGTGGGTCGGATCCGGCGGGGTCAGCTCGGCGTTGACAAAGAACTTGTCGTTCCACTTCGGCCCTAGCGTCGAGGACAGGTAATCCGTGTCACACGGAGTCGAGCACGCCCAGGCCTTGACATTGCCCTCGATGTTGAGCTTCTGCGCGGCCTGCAGAATCAGCAGCGCCTCCGGTGGGGTGAAGTTGAGGACGATCGCGCCACTTGGCCCGGCGTCATCTACTTCCTTCTCCGCCACCGCATCGGCGTCACTGATCGGCACGTTCTCAGTCAGCGCGGTGACTGGGATGTTCTTGAGCTTGGCGACTTCCGGCACGCCACCCTCGTTGTAGCCGGTGCCCGGCACGTTCGACTGATCGAACACGATCTTCTTGACGCCCGGGAGGTTCGCGACGTACTGCGCCGCTCCGTCGGAGCTGAACCGCGGGCCCATGTTGGCGTCTGCGTAGTTCGGTGTCGAGTAGCACTCCGGCGCGATGCCGTCGGCGATCACCTTGTAACCGAGCTTCTCCCAGTACTTGTAGTTCACCGAGCACTCGATGATGCTCGAGCTGCCAGAGACGGCCACGACGTGGTCGGTCTGGACCAGCTTTGCGGCGTCCGCCGCGTCGCTGGCGGCTGTGATCGCGTCTGTCAGCTTGAACAGCTGGATCGGATGACCGTTGACGCCACCGTTCGCGTTCACACACGCGAAGTAGGCACCTTCCATGTTCTCGATGTCACTGAAGTCCGTTCCCGGCACCTTCGTGTCAATCGCACCGACCGGAATCGGAGTACCGGTGGCTTTGACACCGGGCTTCGGGCCGCACGACGAAGTGCTGGCGGCCGCGTGGGCCTTGATGGCGCCGGTACTGGCGACGCTCGAGCCACTGCCTATCGCAGCAACCACGAACGCGCCGAGCACCGCCATGAAGGCGACCCCGAACCTCACCCTAACGGGCGTGTATTTGAGAATTCTCACCTCTCACCTCTCCTCTCCTTCGAACGCGAAGGCGCGAACCCGCCCGTTATTTGGGCGGACGATTGTGATAATACGCACGAAGATCGTTGCATGCAATAAAGTCTCGAGGGGCCTAACGAAAAGGCAAAAGTGGGCCCTGAGACACGCACATGTGAGGTTTCTGCATGCAAGCTGTAACCGATACGAGCCATCTAGACTCCCCGCCCGTGACTGGTGCGGCCAGGAGATCCGACAGCACGCAGATCACTCGAGCCCTGTTGATGCTGCGCGAGCAGATCCTCGACGGTGAGTTCACTCCGGGCCAGCGCCTGTCGGAGCTCCCGCTGGTCGATCGACTTGGTGTCTCGCGCACGCCGCTCCGTCTGGCACTGGCGACGCTCGAGCACGAGGGCCTGCTGGCCAGGCTGCCCGGTGGGGGTTACACCGTCCGCGAGTTCACAAAGGCGGAGGTCGCCGATGCGATCGAACTGCGAGGTGTGCTGGAGGGCACCGCCGCGCGCTTCGCGGCGGAACGCGGCGCCGGCAGACGTGAGCTGCGTGCGATGGCCGATCTCAACGACCAGATGGCGGTGCTGATGGACCCCGGCCAACGCGACTTCTTCACGCGCTACGTGGCGCTCAACGAGCGCTTCCACGCCCGGCTGCTGAAGCTCGCCGGGAGCAGCCAACTCGAACGGGTTTGGGCCGGTGTCGTGGCGCTCCCGTTCGCGGGTCCCAGCGCTTTCGTCCTGACCGAGTCCGAGCTCAGCGAATCGCACCAGATCCTCAGATTCGCGAACCATCAGCACGCAGCGCTGCTGAACGCGATTGAGCACCGGCAGGGCGCACGAGCCGAAGGCGTGGCGCGGGAGCACGCGCGGATCGCGCTTGCGAATCTCGAACTGGTGATGCGCGAACGCGCGACGCTCGGGCGCATCCGCGGGGTCTCCCTGATCGCGCCTACCGGTCAGGGGCCGCTTCACGATTCACCCGCTGTCGTGGAGCCGCTCGCATAGGCCGGCACCTCGGGCTGGTCCCACTCGATCGCGAACCGCGCCGCCGCGTAGACGTCGTCCGCGTCCGGACGGTAGGCGTCCTCCAACTGGGGACTGAGCGGGACCGGCGTGAAGGGAGCGCCGACGCGTTGGATCGGAGCGAGCAGGAAGTCGAATGCAAGCTCCTGTATCTGGGCGGTCAGTTCAGCGCCGAAGCCACCGATGCGAATCGCCTCGTGCGCGACCACCGCGCGCCCGGTGCGGCTGACCGAACGGCCAATTGCGTCCGTGTCGAGTGGGAGCAGCGTCCGCAGGTCGATCACGTCCACCTCAACGCCCTCGTCTGCAAGCCGCTGCGCAGCCCTGAGTGACTCGCCGACCATGCGTGAGGTCGCGATGATCGTGAGGTCGTTCCCGCTCCGCAGCAGTTGTGCCTGTCCGATCGGCAGCGGCGTCGGCGCGCTCGGCGCCTGCTCACGCTGAAAGTAGAGCGACTTGTTTTCGACGAAGACGACCGGGTTCGGATCTGCGATCGCGCTCAGGAGCAGCCCCGCGGCGTCGGCCGCGCAGCTCGGCATCACCACCTTCAGACCCGGGATGTGTGTGAGCCACACCTCCAGACTCTGGGAGTGCTGGGCCGCGCCGCGGCCGCTCGCACCGCCCTGGGTGCGCAACACCAGAGGCACGGACAGCTGACCGCCCGACATGAAGTGCGCCTTAGCCGCCTGGTTCACGAGTTGGTCCAGTGCCAGCGTGATGAAGTCGATGTACATGATTTCCACGACCGGTCGGAAGCCGGCCTGGGCGGCACCGATTGCGACCCCGCAAACAGTTCCCTCGCTGATCGGCGTGTTGCGAACGCGCTCGCGCCCAAACTCCTCGCTGAGTCCGGCCGTGGCGGTGTAGGGGCCGCCTTCAGCGACATCCTCACCGAGCACGATCACGTGCTCGTCCGCTCGCATCGCCAGGGCGAGCGTGCTCGCGATTGTCTTGACGAACGTGGTCTCGGTCGTCTCGCGGGTCATGCATACACCAGTTCCGCCGCCAGCTCTGGAGTCGGAAACGGGCTGCTTCTCGCGGCTTCCACCGCCTCCTCGACGGCGGCGCGTGCTGCTGCCTCGATCTCCACAACGGTTTGGCTGTCGACCCAACCCCGCTTGAGCGCCTGCGCCTGAAACCGCGGGAGTGGATCGCGCTTCGCCCACTCAAGCTCAGTCTGCTCGCCGCGGTACTGCTGTCCGTCGCCTTCGTAGTGGCCGCGGCGACGGTGCGTCGCGCACTCGAGCAGAAACGGTCCGCCCCCGGTTCGTGCCTGTTCGAGGAACAGGCCAAACGCTGACGACACTGCCAGGACATCGCTGCCGTCGACAGCTTCCCGCCCGAAGCCGTACGGCGCGACCACGTCGATGACCCGCTCGACGGGACTGTGCTCGGCCCGAGAGGTGAACTCCGCCAGGCCGTTGTTCTCACAGACGAAGACGAGCGGCAGCTTCCAGAGTGCCGCAAGGTTGACCGATTCGTGGAAATACCCGGCCTGGACAGCCCCGTCGCCGAAGAACACAACCGTGACCCGGTCAGACCCGGAGAGTCGCGCGGCCAGGGCGTCGCCGACGGCCAGAGGAATGTTCCCGCCGACGACGCCGGTCGCCCCGAGGAGGCCATGTCGCTTGTCAACCAAGTGCATCGACCCGCCCAGACCTTTACAAAGCCCATCTGAGCGACCCATCAGCTCGGCCATCGTCGCGGCAAGCGGTGCGCCCTTGGCAATCGCATGCCCGTGTGCGCGGTGGCTGCTGTAAACCGCGTCGTCGTCGCGCAGCTGGCCACAGACGGCGGCGGCGACACCCTCGCCGCCGATGCTGAGGTGAACCAGGCCGTGGACCTGCATCGTGCGCTTGAGCTGCGCCACCCGTTCCTCGAAGACGCGGATGAGCCACATCGTCTGTAGCAGAGTCCGAGCTCTCTCCGGTGACGGAGCATCAGTCTGCCGACGCGCACCGGCGGCGGCGCCGCGCCGCGTCGCCGTCCGCCCACCTGACTTGCCTGATCCGCCGCTCGTCATCCGGATACCCAGATCGTCGAGTGGAACCTAAGCCGCCACCGGCGCGCCGCCCAGCACCTGATGTACGGCGTCGGCGATCTTGGCTTCGTTCGGCAACAGGAAGGCTTCCATTGGCTCGCTGTAGGGGATCGTCGCGTCGAGCGCTGTCACCTGTTTGATCGGTGCCTTGAGCGACGAGAACCCGTGCTCGGCGACGTCGGCCGCAATCCGTGACGAGGCAGACCCGTGACGGGTCGCTTGGTCGACGATCACCAGCCGCCCTGTCTTCTCAACTGACGCGAGGATCGTGTCCAGGTCAAACGGGACCAACGTGCGCGGGTCGATCACCTCTGCCTGGATGCCCTCGCTGGCCAGCGCCTCGGCTGCCTCGAGTGCCTTGTTGACCATGTAACCGATCGCGACGATCGTGACGTCGCCGCCCTCGCGGCGGATCGCCGCCTGGCCGAACGGGACCGCGTAGTCGCCGTCAGGAACTTCACCCGGGATCAGTGTCAGGAGATAGTGGTGGAAGTAACAGACCGGGTTGTCGTCGCGGATCGCTGTGGTCATCAGCCCCTTGGCGTCGGCGGCGGTCGAGGGCACCACGACCTTCAGGCCGGGTACGCCGGTGAACATGCCGTAGATCGAGCCGGTGTGCTGACCTGACCACCCGGCGGTAAAGCCGTAGCCGGCTTTGAACACCACCGGCACCTTCACCCGACCGCCGCTCATGTACCGGAAGCGCGGCGCCTCGTTGACCACCTGGTTCATCGCGACGAGCATGAACTCAGCCATCAGTAGTTCGACGACCGGGCGCATCCCCGCCAGCGCGGCACCGACGGCCATTCCGATCTCAGCGGTCTCGGAGATCGGCGAGACCCGGATGCGGTCGCGGCCGAACGCCTTGACCAGGTCGTGATCGTCGCTCGGGGCCACGTCCTGGCCGTAGTACAGGACGCTCTCGTCTCGCGCCATCTCGAGGCTGATCGCCTCCATGATCGCCGCGATATAGGGAATATCGTGTGGCATCTGACAGTTCTCCTCTGGTTCAGGCGTACACGAAGTCGAGCGCCCGCTCGGGTTCGGGCAGCGGGCTGTTCAGGCCGAAGTCCACGGCCTCCTGCATCTCGTCACGCGCTGCCTGCGCGATCCGCTGAGCTGCTTGCGCGTCGAGCACGCCGTCCTCGACGAGCTTGGCCCGGAACCGTGGTATCGGGTCACCGCGCAGCGCCGCCTCATACTCATCGCGGTTGCCGAACACGGTGATCGCCTCGTGCTCCTCGTAGTGCAGGGGCACGCCGGGTGGAGCGATCAGGTTGCCGTGGGCGCTGAGCCGGTAGACCTTCGACTCCACCAGTGTGGGGCCATCGCCCGCGCGAGCGCGGTCGACCGCCTGCTTGACGGTCTCGTAGACAACCAGTGGATCGCCGCCGTCGATGGTCACGCCCGGCATCGAGTACGCCTTGGCCTTCGTTGCGAGTGGCTCGCCGTGGGCGGCGTTGGCGTCCTCCTGTTCGCTGCGCGTGGCGACGTTGTAGTTGTTGTTCTCCATGATGTAAACGACCGGCAGGTTCCAGAGCGACGCGAGGTTCAGTGACTCGGCGAACGCGCCCTGCTTGCTGGCGCCGTCGCCGAAGAAGCTCAGGACGACCTGGCCCTGCTTGCGGATCTGCGCCGCATAGGCGGCGCCCGTGGCGTGGGGGATGCTCTGGCCGACAATCCCGGAGCTACCGAGAAAGCCTCGCTCCGGATCCACAAGGTGCATGGAGCCGCCGTAGCCACCGCAGAGCCCATCACGGCGGCCGTAGATCTCGGCCATGATCGCGGTCGTCGGCGTACCGAGTGCGATCGGGTAGCCGTGGCAGCGGTAGGTTGCGAACAGCTGGTCGCCCGGCTCAAGCGTCGCCAGCGAGCCGACGATCGAAGCCTCGGCGCCGTCAGCCAGATGCGTGTGCCCGCGGATCACGCCGGGGTGGTCCTCGAAGGTGCGCTTGACGCGCTCCTCGAACTCCCGGATCCGCAGCATCTGCGTGTAGATCCAGATCAACCTGTCGTTGTCGAGCTCTGTCATTCCATGCCCTCCTCAGGCGACGCCGGCGCTGAACTGCGCGCTCGTCGTCTCATAGGCCCGCTTGAACTCTTCTGCGATCGGCAGCTCTCTCAACGCTGCCGATAGGACCTCCACACCCCACGGTCCGGGATACCCGATGGACTGGAAGGCATCGACGTAGCCGTGGATGTCGAACTCACCCTCACCGGGTAGGTTGCGATCAGACGTGACCTCGTAGATCGCGTCGTCGAGGTCGTGGAAGTGGCCGTCCGAAAGCTCCACCCAAGCGAGCTGGTCGGGCCGCACCCGGCGCAGGTCCTCAGGTGAGATCCCGAGCTTCGCCATGTGCCACGTGTCGATCACGAGCCCACCGTTGCGCGGCTCGCCCGCATCCCTCAGGAGCGCGAGTGCCGCATCGAGTGTGTTGACATTGACGTCGAACGGCATGAACTCATAGGCGACCTTCGCGTCGGTGTGCTCGCTCGCCTCGCTGCATAGCTGTGCGAACGCCTCGGCCAACCGGTCCGGGTCGCATACGGCGCCGGGGATATTCCCGACTTTGATGTGGTGGGCGCCGAAGACCGACGCCGCCTCGAACAACAGCGTCTTGGTCGCGTCTGAGGCGGCGCGCTCGGGTGTGCCCGGAGCGAGGAAGAAGTCGGCGAGAAACTCGAGCTCCAGGTGCCTGAGGCCGGCTGCCGCAAAGATCTGCTGCATCTCACGCAGAGAGCGGCCGCCTTCAAGCTGGTGCTGGATATCCGCGTGCCACAGCCCGAGCCCCTTAAAGCCGGTTCGCGCGGCCTGGTCGCAGCGATCACGCCAGTCGAAAGTGCTCCATTCGCGGCCGTAATGAATCTCCACCGGGCCGGACACCGTCCAGTAGCAAGCAACAAGATCGATCACAGTGCGCACGCTAGTCGGCGCTTTTCCCGCTTGCCAGCCATCCAGTGCTGTCGTTCTTGCCGATCAGCGCGTCACCAGTGCGGGCCTGTGTGCGAGCTGATCGAGCGCGTCGACAAGCTCGCGTGTGGCCGACAGATATGGCGCGTGATCGGCCTCAAGTTCGATCACCGGCTGACATCCGGCACGCTCGAACATCAGCCGCTGCATCCCCGGTGGGATCGAGCGGTCCCGCAGGCAGGTGATGTAGCTGCGCGGGAGCGCCAGGAACGCCTGTGCCTTTGACTGGTCGAGCTCAAACGGGTTGGTCATCGGCACGGCGGCCTGTGGCCGCCTGTGCGGCAACGCCCACTGGATCTGCTCCTCGTTGCAGCAGCCGTAGATCGCTGTTCGCGCCGCATCATCCGGCAGCACGGCGACTGGTGGGTCACCGCTGACGACGATGTTCGCCTGGATCTGGTCGTCGGCCGCCTCGGGCCGTGCCGTCAGGCTGAGCAGGCTCTCGCCATCGACCGGGACAAACGCGCTGACGTACACGAGCGCGCTGACATGCTCGGGCGAGCGTGATGCCGCCTGCGTCACGACCATGCCGCCCATGCTGTGGCCGACGAGCACGGCCGGCGGTCCGCCCCCGAGCACCTCGCACACACGTCGCGCGTAGGCGTCCAGTGTGACCTGCGCGACGGGCGTCTCGTCCGACCCCGACCCGGGCAGGTCGAACGTCTCCACGGTGTGGCCAGCCTCCTGCAGCGCCGGTACCACCGGCTCCCAGCACCACGCTCCGCCGAACGCGCCGTGCACCATCACCAATCGAGCCATGTGCCTCTCCTCATCCGGTCGCCGACCGACGCCGCGCCGAGCAGCGAATCACGCCTCTCACCGGCGAGCGATCCTACCCCCGCACGGTGGCTCGATTGAGCTGCGTTTGTGGCTTTTGGGGGATCACGCGCCCGCACGCAAGCCGGCCTGCGCTGATCGGCAAGGTCGTTGATTCGACGGGTCAGCGGGCGTATATAGACCTGGCGGAACCGCCCCATGTGGCGGTTCGGCGGCGAGAGACAGGAGAGTTCGATGGCAACCACGACCGCAAGGCCCAGCGCCTTCCCGAGTCCCTTCTCGATCGACGCGGTGGATGGCTGCGACGGCTGGGAAGAGATGTACCCGTACTACGCCGTGTTCGACGAGCGTCGGCGGGACACCGATGAAAACCGGTTCTGGTTCTGGAACTCGATGCACTTCCCGTTCCCGATGCCCGCCTTCGACGTGATCTGTATCGACTCGCCATACCAGGCAGTCGGCTCGTGGCAGAACCGCGTCTTCGCCGTACCGCCGGCGATGGGCATCGACTACCGGATCGTCAACGGCTACGTCTACATCTCCGGCAATCCAGTCACCGACCCGGCGAAGATCGCTGAGCGTGCGGAGTTCTTTCAGGCGCGTGCCGGCTACTACTACGCCAACTGGTCCGAGCTGTACGGCAAATGGCGGCAGAAGATGGAGCGGCTGATCGCGGAGCTCGGTGATCTGCAGGTCCCGGAGCTGCCCGAGTACGAGGCTGACGAGGTCGCCTATGACGACCAGCGCAACACCTCCTTCTACGAGGTGCTCGACGCCTATGGGCGGGTCCTGAGGCTCGGCGACCTGATGTGGCAGAACCACTTCGAGTTCCTGCTGCTCGGGTACGGCGCCTACGCCACCTT
>Ga0302314_10012336_pt1 | contig 14806 bp, 13 predicted proteins | sample III_Palsa_N2_3_FD_200533 | JGI IMG/M metagenome (GOLD analysis project Ga0302314, IMG submission 200533) | Peat permafrost microbial communities from Stordalen Mire near Abisko, Sweden - III_Palsa_N2_3 | ecosystem: Environmental > Terrestrial > Soil > Palsa > Peat permafrost | place: Sweden... | reverse complement strand
CTGGGGCGTTTTGTCCCGGTTGTTTCTGTCGCCTCTGGAGCTTGTGTCCGCGTGGACCTCGGTGAACTGCTGGATGCCGGCGCGATCAACGCGCGCGTGAACGCTTCCACGAAGCGTCAGGCCCTGACCATCGTGGCCGACATCGCCGCTCGTTCGGTGGATGCGCCGACCTCCGAGATCGTCGCCAAGTTGATGGCGCGCGAGCGGCTGGGGTCCACCGGCGTGGGCCATGGCGTGGCCGTGCCCCATGCCCGACTGAAGGGCCTCACGCGGATGCATGGGGTGTTCGTGCGGCTGGAGACGCCGATAGAGTTCGGGGCGGTGGACGAGCAGCCGGTGGACCTGATCTTCGCCCTCCTGGCGCCGGCCGACCATCCGGCCGAACATCTGCGCGCCCTGGCCCGCGTGTCGCGCGGCCTGCGCCAGGCGGACCTGCGCGAACAGCTGCGCCAGGCCCGCAGCATCGACGCCATCCGCGCCCTTCTGGTGCGAAACACCCAGCCCACGGCTGCCTGATCTCGCGGCGCCCGCCCCCCGCGACAAATTTTCGCGCCAAATCCGTGCCCAAAAAGGCGGCGCCCTCGTCACGGGCGAAAACTGCGGCATCCGCGCCCTATGCTGTGGCGCGACCGCATCGGGCTGTCGCGCCCTCAAGGACAAAGCCTGCTGCTAAGGGATAGGCTGTGCACAATACAGGTCGATGGCGTGCATCGAAACCTGACCTCTCAATCGATCAGGGATCAGCAGGCGCTATAGTTGGCACCGATATTGGACGAATTTTCAGTATTGCTGATCATCGACGCGGGCAATCTGAGCGCCCGGGGAGCTAAGCTGCCGCGGCCAACGCGGATGAAGCGAATGACTCACAGAAAATTGCCCGTGAAAAGGTGGCCTTAACCTTTTCCGGCTTTTCTTCCAGTTCGAAACCGGGTTTGGTGGTCTCAGTTTGGGACGAGGGAGTTTCCCCACGGTGTGGAAACGGGCGAAGGCCACGTTGGGTTCCTGGGTCGTTGCGACGGTCCTGACGCTGTCTTGCGCCAGCGTGGCCCATGCCGACTCTTACTGGCAGTGCGCCACCTTCGCCCGCATGTTCTCCGGCATCCAGATCTTCGGCGACGCCTGGACCTGGTGGAACCAGGCCATCGGCAAATACACCACCGGCGCCGCGCCGCAGACCGGTTCGGTCCTGGTGTTCAAGCGCAGCGGCGTCATGCATGACGGCCATGTGGCCGTGGTCAGCCGCGTGCTGACCGACCGCATCATCCAAGTGACCCACGCCAACTGGTCGATCATCGACGGCGGCCGCGGCAAGGTCGAAAAGGACGTCACCGTGGTCGACGTGTCGCCCAAGGGCGATTGGAGCCAGGTCAAGGTCTGGTACGACCCGATCCGCGACCTGGGCAACCGTGTCTACCCCACCTACGGCTTCATCTATCAGACGGCCCAGAACACCACCAAGCTGGCGGGCTTCAGCGTGGCGCAGGCCGCGGCCAACCAGGCCGCCAGCGCCACCCAGGCCCCGACCAGCGGCGCCACCCAAGGCCTGATCAGCGCCGCCGCCGCCTCGACCGACCGCATCGCGGCCCTGATCCAGTCCCTAGCGGACCACTAGTCAGCATTCGATCGGAGCGAGACCGGCGCCGGTTCGCCACGGCCACCCCTCGCCGTCTTCCCAGGCCTTGTGCCTGGGACCCATACGCGCCGGCGAGATGAAGGCGATCGGCGCCGGTTCAGCTGCGTTCTGAACAGGCTGGAGTTTCTGGGCCCTGGGCACAAGGCCCAGGGTGACGAGATGGTCGAAGTGGATTGGCCCTAGGACTACAGGCGCCTACGTCTCCACCCATTCGCGCAGCAGGTTGTGGTAGCAGCCCACCAGGGTGCGGCGCGCCTGCGCGTCGGCGTCGGTGCGGCCCAGCTGCTGGATCGCCGTGTCCATCTCGAACAGCAGCGACCGGCGCGAGTCCTCGCGCACCAGGCTCTGCACCCAGAAGAACGCGGCCAGGCGCTCGCCGCGGGTGATCGGCGTCACCTCGTGCACGCTGGAAGCGGGGTAGAGGATCAGGTCGCCGGCGTTGAGCTTGACGGCGTGGACGCCGTAGGTGTCGATGATCTCTAGCTCGCCGCCGTCGTAGTCGTCGGGGTCCGACAGGAACAGGGTGGCCGACAGGTCCGCGCGCAGCTTGGCCCCGGTGCGCGGATGGATGCGCACGCCGCCGTCCACGTGCGGCCCGAAGGCCATGCCCTCGCCGTAGCGGTTGAACATCGGCGGGTAGACCACATTGGGCAAGGCGGCGCTGATGAACAGCGGATGGCGCTCCAGCGCCCCCAGGATCATGGCCTGCCCGCGCGCGGCCATCTCGGCCCGCTCGTCGATCTGGCGGTTGCGCTTGACCGGCGCGCCCTGCCAGCCGGCGCTGACCCGGCCGTCGACCCAGGCGTCCTCGGCCGCCAGCAGATCGGCGCGCAGGGCGGCGACCTGGTCGGAGGTGAGCGCCTGGGGCACGGGGATCATCATGCGGGTGGATCGCCCTCCGTCATTGGCGCCATACCAGCGAGATCATGGCCGTGCGGCCCGTACCTGGCACGGCGCGGCCGCCGTCGGACTGGATCAGGCTGTCGTAGTAGCGGGCGTTGAGCAGGTTGAACAGGTTCAGGCGGATGTCGTAGTGCGGCTGGCGCCAGGCGATGGTGGCGTCGAAACGCGTGTAGCCGGGCACGGACACCAGGTCGGTGTTGTTCAGATAGCGCTGGGACATGTAGATCGCCCCGCCGCCGATCTCGATATGGTGGCCGGCGTCGTAGGTGGTCCACAGGGTGGCGGAATCCGCCGGGGTGTTGGACGGGACCATGCCCTGGGTGCCCACGGCGATGGCCTTGATGATCTTGGCGTCCAGGTGGCTGTAGCCGGCGAACAGCGACCAGCGGCGGGTGATCTTGCCCGAGGCGCCCAGGCGCTCGCCCTGCACGCGGATGGTGCCGTTGGCGGTGTAGGTGTTGTCCGAGTTCTGCGAACGGGAATTGTATTGGGTGATCTGGAAGGCGGCGGCCGTCAGGTCGATCTTGTCGTCCAGCACGTCCCACTTGCCGCCGACCTCATAGGCCTCGTTGGTTTCGGGCGGCAGGGGCTGGGTGAGGCCCGTGGTCGAGGTCAGCTGCTCCAGCGACGGGTCGAACGAGGTCGAATAGGAGACGTAGTAGGACTGCGCCTGGGTCGGTTGGAAGATCGCCCCTCCGCGCACGCTGGTGTAGTCCACCGTCTGGTTCAGGCGCGGGAAGGCCGTGTTGCCGGTGGTGTTGGCGGAATTGATCGAATTGGTGATGGTGGCGGCGTAGTTGTCGTAGCGCACCCCGCCCACCAGCTTCAGCTGCGGGATCAGGGTGAGGGTGTCGCTGACGTAGCCGGCTTCGGTGTCGGCCTTGCCGCCCGCCAGGTCGCCGGGGACCTCGGGGGTTGTCGGCGACGACGGATAGGCGGGGCTGAGCAGGCTGGTGCAGCTGGTGTAGCCGGTCGGCAGGGCCACGCCGAGGCACGATCCGGTTCGCGACAAGCCCTGGTTGCGATAGTCGTCATGGCCGAATTCCGCGCCCAGCAGCACGTCGTTCTTGAACCCCGCCACCGTGAACGCGCCGGATGCCTCGGCCTGGTTGAATAGGGAGGTGTCGTGGATGATCCGGTCGTGACTCTGCATGCGCACGGACAGGGCGCTGAGCGGCAGGGCGCTGATGCCGGCGACAGGCAGGGCCGTATAGCCGGTCTGGGCGTTGACCGTGCCGATACCCTGGGGCGCGGTCTCGATGGCGTTGGTGTCGACCCCGTTGAATTGCAGCTGATCGCGCAGGGTCAGGCCGGAGGCGAAGCTGTGCTTCACCTCGCCGGACACGGCCTTGACGTCCTGGATCGTCCGGTCGTCCGAATAGCCGAACACGGTGTCGTAGCCCACCTTGGCCGGCTGGCCGTTCAGCGGCGGCTGGCCGTAGTCGGGCCGGTCGTTGTTGTGCTGCAGCAGGCCCGAAACCGTCACCAGGGTCGGCGTGCCGATGCCCCAGCTATAGGTCGGCGCCACGCCGTAGTCGTCGGCCGTCGTCTTGAGGCGGGTGGAGACTGAGCCTTCCTGGCCCATCACCGACACACGGAACGCGGACTTGTCGGACAGCGGGGCGTTCACGTCGCCCACGCCGCGGGTCAGGCCGTTGGTGGTCTCCGACAGGTCGACCTCGGTGGCGGGCGTCAGGCTGGCCTTCTTGGACACCTGGTTGATCGCGCCGCCGGTCGAGCCGCGGCCGAACAGCATGGACGAGGGCCCCATCAGCACCTCGACGGAGTCCAGGGCGAAGGTGTCGCGGTAGTACTGCCCGCGGTCGCGGAAGCCGTCCATGAAGATGTCGGTGCGGGCGGTGAAGCCGTTCAGGTTGATGTTGTTGCCGATCTGGCCACCCTCCGCGCCGCCGATGGTGATGCCCGGCACGTTCTTGAGGGCGTCGGCCAGGGACGACACCCCCTGGCTTTGCAGCAGCGAGCGGTTCAGCACCGTTACCGACTGGGGAATGTCCTTCAGGTCGGTGGGCAGCTTGGTCAGGGCGTTCTGGGCCTGGAGGGCGGCGTTGGCCGTCACCGTGACGCCTTCGATCGCCTGGGCGGCGTCGTCCCTGGCCGCGTCCGCCGCTTCAGCCGCGAGTGCGGCGGCGGGCGACAGCGCCAAGCCCGCGGCCAGGAGCAACCCCGGCCCTTGCAGCCGGTGGATGCGGCGCCGCGCGACGATGCCAACCGGACGGCCCGTGGTGGAGGATGGGATGGTCATACAAAAAGCCCCCAGGTATTGCAAATGCGAGTCGTTCTTAAGTAAGGCCCGCGCGTATGGCAATGAGAATCATTCTCAAACATTGGATTGCGTCAGGACGTCGCCGCCGGTCGCCGGCGGCCGGCCAGCCAGATCACGGTCCCCGTCGCGCCCAGCAGGGTCGGCGCGAGCCCGGCCAGGACGATGATCACCCGCCAGACCGGCCCCATGTCGTCGCCATCGTGCAGGTTGCGCATGAAGCGGGTCAGCGGATCGCGGCCCTCGGGCCCTTGCGCCGGGCCGCCGTGCTGCAGCTTGGCCTTGCCCAACCGGTCGTCGACGCGCACCTGCACGGGGCCGCCCTCGCCCTTGAGCTGAACGCGCCAGGCAGGGCGATCGCCTTCGGTCGGCAGGGTCAGCTGGACGACGCGCGCGGCGCCGCCCGCCTCGGCCAGGGCGGCCGCCACGGCCGCGTCGGCGCTGAGTTGCGGCGCGGCCAGGGGGACGGCGAAGGCGTTCTGCTGCGTGCGCTCAGGCCGGGCGGCGGCGTCCGCGGGCCGCAAGGCGGCTGCGACCTCCGGAAAGGCGATGAAGGCGCCCGAGAACGACAGGATGGCCAGGGGAACGCAGATCCAGAACCCGGCCATGTGGTGCAGGTTGCTGAAGCCGGACGGCGAGCGCGTCCAACGCAGGCCCTTGAGCACGGCGTTGTTGCGCGGCCACCAGAGGCACAGGCCGGTGATCGAGGAGATCAGCATGGCCACGCCCAGCCAGCCGACGACCTTGCGTCCCGGCTGGGCCATGAACAGGTTGCCGTGCAGCTGGTGGATCATGCCCCGCAATTCCTGGCGCGGGTTGGCCACGTCCAGCACCTTGCCGCCGCCCGGATCGAGCCACGCGGTGAGCTGGACCGGGCGTTGCCCCGGCTTCACCGCGCCGGGCGGCCGCGCCGCGCCGATGACCGTGACCGGCTGGCCGGGCGCTGTGGGCAGGCGCAGCTGGTCGGGTAAGGGCGGTCGCCGAAGGCGGCGCGGGCGGCGACGATATAGGCGGCGGCCGATGGGGTCGCCGGCGCGCTGGAGACGGCGTAGCGCACGGGGTGCAGCAGGTGGTCGAGACTGTCGTCGAACACCAGGAGCGAACCGCTCAGGCCCAGCGGGGCCAAGACCACGAACAGACAGAGCCCGATCCACAGATGCAGGGTGCGCCACAGATTGCGCAGTCGAAAACGGGCCACACGACGCTCCTGGATGCGATCGAAGGCTGGTTGCTACTAAGAATAAGTCGCATGTGCAAGTGTGCATCCCGCCCTGCGCCGGGGCGCCGCGACTCGCCCACGAAGCGAGGCCAGTTGACGAAATCAGTCCGCCTTGAAATGTTCGTGCACGGGGAGACACAAATGCTGCAGAACGCAGGCGATCTACTCGCGCAAGCGTCCTTGGCTGCCTTCTACGGCGGCCTCGTCCTCATGACCGTGCGCAAGGCCTGGCGAGAGCGACAAGCCGCCAAAAGCGATCGCGCGCACAGCCGCTAGGCCCAATACAAAAACCCCGCCAAGGGGGCGGGGTTTCGCTGACGTTCGATCCGGCGAACCGGAAGGCGGGTCTACTTGGCGTCTCTGGCGGTGTCGGTGACGGCGTTGCCGGCGGACGAGACATCTTTGCCGGCGCCTTCGACGGTGTTGCAGGCAGCCAAGGCCAGACCGGCCGCGACCACCATAAGCAGGACGATCTTACGCATTTTGAGCTTCCTCTAATTTGATATGGTGACGCTCAAACGCGCCCATGCCCTCTAGGTTCAAATGAATCGACCGAGGCGCTGAATCCTGGCGTCAGCGATGCGCCATCGCCGCGATGACGAAGGCGACGCCGGCCACCGCTGCACCCACGGCGAACCACAGCAGCCGTGCGGCCGTCGCGGTCTGTTCGACCACCACGGGCCCGGGCTCCGGCGCCCGGGCATGGCGGGCCAGACCCTCGATGACGGCGAGGGCTTCCTCGGCCAGGCGGCGAAGGCGGGCGGGCGGCGCCAGCTCGCGGGTGATCCAGCGGCGCACCACCGGATCGGCCGCGGCCCAGATGTCGTGATGCGGGTCGATGCGCCGCGCCACGCCCTCGACCGTGACCATGGTCTTCTGCAGCAGGACGAGCTCGGGGCGCAGCCGCATGTCGAACAGGGCGGTGATCTCGAACAGCTGCCCCAGGATGCGGCCCATGGACACGGTCTTGGCGTTGTGCCCGAAGATCGGCTCGCCGACCGCCCGGATGGCCTGGGCGAAGGCCTCCGGCGAATGGTGTGCGGGCACGTAGCCGGCGTCGAAGTGCACGCGCGACACGCGCAGGTAGTCGCGCTCCAGGAACCCCCACAGAATCTCGGCCAGGTAGCGCCGCTCCGCCGGGCCCAGCCGGCCGATGATGCCGTAGTCCACCGCCATCAGCCGGTCGGGCGCGGCGACGAACAGATTGCCCTCGTGCAGGTCGGCGTGGAACACACCATGGTCCAGCGCCTGGGCCAGGAAGGCGCGGATCAGCTGAGTGGCCACGCCCGGCCGGTCCAGGCCCGCCTGCTCCAGGGCCAGGGGATCGGACAGAGCCATGCCCTCGGCCCAGGCCAGGGTCAGCACCCGCTTGCCCACCCCGTCCCAGATCACCTCCGGCGCGCGCATATAGGGATCGCGGGCCATAACTTCGCCCAGCTCGCTGGCCCCGGCCGCCTCCAGCCGCAGGTCCGTCTCCAGCTCCAGCGAGCGGGCCACGGTGGCCACGGCCCCGCGCGGCTCCAGCCGGCGCGCCGACGCCCCCATGCGTTCGGCCCAGCGCGCGGCCAGCCTCAGGGCGCGGATATCGGCGCGGATGCGGTGCTCCACGCCGGGGCGCAGCACCTTGACCGCCACCTTGCGCCCGTCGCGCAGCAGCGCCGGATGGGCCTGGGCCAGGGAGGCCGCGGCGATGGCCGGATGGAACTCGGCGAACAGGCCGCCCGCCGGCCGGCCGAGCGAGGCGGACACCTCGGCGTAGGCCAACTCCATGGGGAAGGGCTCCAGCTGGTCCTTCAGCCGCGACAGGTCGTCGGCGAAGGTCTGGCCGAAGATGTCGGCGCGGGTCGACAGCAGTTGGCCGAGCTTGATCGACACGGGGCCAAGCGCTTCCAGGGCCACGGCCAGGCGTTCGCCGGGCCGTCCGCGCCGGCCTTGCGGCCCCGCGAACAGGCGAAGGAAACGGGCCAGAAGCCGGACGGTGGGCGGCAGGTAAGGGTCCAGCCCCTCGGGCAATAGCGCGTCGGCCCGCACCAGCACCCACAAGGCGCTCAGCAGCCGAAAGAACGCAGCCCCGTCACCCATGGCCCGTCTAGACCGCCCAGCCGTGATGCAGGGCGGCGACCCCGCCGGTGAAGTTGGTGTAGCCCACGCGGGCGAAGCCGGCGGTGCGCATCATGCCGGCCAGGGCCGGTTGGTCGGGGAAGCGGCGGATGCTCTCGACCAGATACTGGTAGGAGGCGCGGTCCTTGGCCACCCATTCGCCGATCTGCGGGATCACCTTGAAGGAATAGGCGTCATAGGCCTTCTGCAGGGCCTCGGTGACCGGCCGCGAGAATTCCAGGCACAGGTAGCGGCCGCCGGGCTTCAGCACCCGCCGCGCCTCGGCGAGGGCGGCCGGGATATCGGTGACGTTGCGCAGGCCGAAGGAGATGACATAGGCGTCCGCCTCGCCGTCGCGCAGCGGCAGCCGCTGGGCGTCGCCCACGGCCCAGGCCACTTCCGGCTCGCCGCCGCGCTTGACGCCCGCGGCGACCATTTCGGCGTTGTAGTCGACCACCACCACCCGCGCGTCCTGCCCGCCACGGCGCAGCTGGGCGGCGCGGGCCATGCGGGCGAAGCGGTTGGCCATGTCGCCGGTGCCCCCGGCGCAGTCGACGATGGTCTCGCCCGGCTGCGGGTTCAGGCGCGCCGCAGCCATGTCCTTCCAGATGCGGTGCACCCCGGCCGACATCAGGTCGTTCATCAGGTCGTAGCGTCCGGCCACCCGGTCGAACACGCCGCGCACCAGGCCGGGCTTTTCCGCCGCGTCCACGTCCTTGAAACCGAAGGTGGCTGACCTGTCGCCCATCGCTGATCCCTTGTCGCTCCGTGTCTTTGGCGCAAATGCAGGTCTTGCGCCAGCCGCCCTATCTGGAGTTGAGCGCGGCAAGCCGCTATGTCCGCCCCATGACCCTGGCCGCCCATGCCTGAGCTTCCTGAAGTCGAGACTGTCCGGCAGGGCCTGCTGTCGTCCCTGGAGGGGCACAGGATCACCCATGTCCTCGCCCGCCGGCCGGACCTGCGCTTTGCCCTGCCCGATCATTTCCAGGAGCGGCTGACCGGCGCTCGCGTCGAGCATCTGCGTCGCCGGGCCAAATATCTGCTGGCCGAGCTGGACACCGGCGAGGCCCTGGTGATGCACCTGGGCATGACCGGACGCTTTGAGATCGAGGAGCACGGCCAGACCCACACCCCCGGCGCATTCGCCCACGCCGCGCCCGCGGGCCAGAAACACGCCCATGTGCTGTTGGACACCGACGCCGGCCGCCGCATCACCTATGTCGACGCGCGCCGGTTCGGCTTCATGGGCCTGATCCCGACCGACCATCTCAGCGAACATGCCTGGTTCAAGGGCATGGGGCCCGAGCCCCTGGGGCCGGAGTTCAGCGCCAAGGTGCTGCAGGAAGCGCTGGAGGGCCGCTCCCAGGCGATCAAGACCCTGCTGCTGGACCAGCGCATCGTCGCGGGGCTCGGCAACATCTATGTGTGCGAGGCCCTGCATCGCGCGCACATCTCGCCGCTGAAGCCCGGCGGCGAGATCACCCGCGCCAGGCTCGCCGCCCTGGTGGAGATGATCCGCGCGGTGCTCGAGGAAGCCATCGAGGCCGGCGGATCGACCTTGCGCGATTTCGCCGCCGCCGACGGTTCGCTCGGCTATTTCCAGCACCGCTTCCGCGCCTACGGCCGCGAGGACCAGCCCTGCCTGACGCCCGCCTGCCGCGGCGTGATCCGCCGCCAGGCGCAGGGCGGGCGCTCGACCTTCTATTGCCCGGTCTGCCAGACATGAGGCGCCTGCTCGTCGTCCTGGCCCTGCTGCTCGCGCCCGCCGCCGCCTGGGCCAAGCCGCCCGTGTGGACGGTGCACGGCAAGGGCGCGACCGTGGTCCTGTTCGGCTCGGTGCACATCCTGCCCCGCGACATCGACTGGGAGCCGGACGCGCTGAAGACGGCCCTGGCCGGCGCCGACGAGCTGTGGTTCGAGACGCCCACCGATCCGGCCACCCTGCTGGACGCCTCGCGCCAGGCCCTGGCGCTCGGCCTGCTGCCGGCCGACCAGAGCCTGTCGGCCCTGCTGTCCGACAGCGGCCAGGAGCGGCTGCGCACGGCGGCGGAGGAGCTGCACATCCCCTGGCCGCAGCTGGAGCGCCTGCGGCCATGGCTGGCCGAGCTGACCGTAGGCGACGCCGCCTACGCTCGCGAGGGCGCCACCGCCGATCAGGGCGTGGAGCGCCAGCTGGCCGACGCCGCGCCCAGCGCCGTGCGCCGCAACTTCGAGACCCCGGCCCAGCAGATCGCCCTGTTCGCCGGCGCGCCGCTCGCCGATCAGGTCGCCTCCCTGGAGGACACCCTAAAGGAGCTGCAGGACGATCCAGGCCAGGCCAATCGCCTGATCGACGCCTGGCTGGCCTCCGATCTGGCCGGCATCGACCGCGAGGGGGTCGAGCAGATGAAGGCCGACAGCCCCGCCCTGTTCAAGATGATACTGACCGACCGCAACGCCGCCTGGATGCGCGTGCTGCTGCGCCGCCTGGACGCCCCGCCCAGCCACCGCGGACGGCGCGACCGGGTGGTGGTGGTGGTCGGGGTCGGCCACCTGATCGGCCAGGGCGGCCTGCCGGCCATGCTGCGCGCCCAGGGCTTCCGCGTGGACGGGCCCAAGGAATAGTTGCCGTCATTCCAGGCCTTGTGCCTGGAATCCAGGGCTCCGCCGCGCCGGACGTCAAAGGTCAAAGCGCGAACCTGCCGCCCGTTCGCCAGCCGGACCCTAGACCCTAGGCATGAAGCCTAGGGTGACGGAGGGAGGGTGATTTGGCCTAGAGTGCGGCTGCGCAAGACCTTCGGAGGGCCGCATGGCCGAGCAGACCTTCAACACCCTGATCATCGAGCCCGGCGAGGGGTTCACCCTGATCCGCCTCAACCGCCCCGAGGCGCTGAACGCGCTCAACAGCGCCATGATGACCGAGCTTGGCCAGGCGCTGGACGCGGCCGAGGCGGACACGGCGGTGCGCTGCGTGATCCTGACCGGGTCGGAAAAGGCCTTCGCCGCCGGCGCCGACATCAAGGAGATGGCGGCCAAGACCTATGCCGAGACCTTCCTCGGCGACTTTCTCACTGGCGCCCACGAGCGGGCGGCTCGCTTCCGCAAGCCCCTGATCGGGGCGGTCGCCGGCTATGCGCTGGGCGGCGGCTGCGAGCTGGCCATGATGTGCGACATCCTGATCGTCGCCGACACCGCCAGGTTCGGCCAGCCGGAGATCACCCTGGGCGTCGCCCCCGGCCTCGGCGGCAGCCAGCGGCTGACCCGGGCGGTGGGCAAGGCCAAGGCCATGGACATGATCCTGACCGGGCGCATGATCGACGCCGCCGAGGCCGAGCGCTGCGGCCTGGTCAGCCGCGTGGTCCCCGCCGCCGACCTTATGACCGAAGCCAAGGCCGCCGCCGCCAAGATCGCCGGCCTGTCGCCGATCGCCGCTCTGATGTGCAAGGAGATGGTCGAGGCCGCCTTCGAGACCACCCTCAGCCAGGGCGTGCGCTACGAGCGGCGCCTGTTCCAGTCCCTCTTCGCCTTCGAGGACCAGAAGGAGGGCATGGCCGCCTTCCTCGAAAAGCGGAAGCCGCAGTTCAAGGGACGCTGACGCGCGGGCGTTGCTTTGTCATGGCCGGCGAACTAGCGTCCTCATCACTGGCCCGGCCTCGGATCGGGCCCATCAGAACAAGACCTGCCTGGGAGAGACCCGCGTGACCTACCGCCTCGCCATCGCCGCGTTCGCCGTGGCCGCCATTGCCGGCGGCGTCGCCAGCGCCCAGGCCCCCGCCGCGCCGCCGGCCGGGGGCGCCGCCCGACCCGCCGTTCCGGCCGAGAACCCGCAGCGTTCGGGCCTGCTGTGGAAGGAAGAGTGGAAGCAGAACGACGGCGGCAAGGAAGGCCCGATCAACGTCGCCGCCTCGGTTGGCAACCCCGACCTGGAGCTGAAGATGTATGGTCCGGGCCCGGCGCTGAACATCCTCGGCAAGAACGGCGACGACAGCAATCCGGCCCATGTGTTCTCCGGCGAGGCCAAGGGGCCGATGGCCTTCGCCTTCCATAGCAAGAAGGGAACGGCCGACCTCTCCGGCCTCAGCCGCATCCGCGTCAACACCAAGATGAGCGGCCTGCACAAGGTCTATCCGATCGTGAAACTGGCCTCAGGCGACTGGTACATGGCCGACAAGGCCGCCGGCGGCTCGATCAAGGATTGGGTGATCGAGGACATCCCCTTCAGCGACGTGCGCTGGTACAAGCTCGACATCGCCAATGTAGTGACCAAGGGCAATCCAGTGGACAAGATCGACCTGTCCAAGGTCGAGGAGATCGGCTTCGCCGACCTGATCCCCGCCTCTGGCCACGGTCCGGGCGGCTGGTTCGACGTCGGCCAGATCGAGGTCTACGGCAAGACCGTGGCTCGGTAGGGGCCTGTTCCTTGGGTCAGGTCGTTGACGTCGCCCTCGCCTTTCAGTATATCCGCGCCTCCTGAATTCGCGCGCCGAGCCGTCCTAGCGGGCAGATCGGCGCCCTTATCCGTTTCTAAGGTCCAGAGACCCCATGGCTAATACGCCCGGCTCCAAGAAGGCGATCCGCAAGATCGCTCGCCGCACCGAAGTCAACAAGGCCCGCCGTTCGCGCGTGCGCACCTATCTGCGCAAGTTCGACGAAGCCCTGGCCGGCGGCGACTCCGCCGTGGCCAAGGCCGCTTTCATCGAGGCCCAATCGGAGCTGATGCGTGCGGTCGGCAAGGGCGTGGTGCACAAGAACACCGGCGCGCGCAAGGTCTCGCGCCTGGCCGCCCAACTGAAGCGCGCCAGCCTCGGCTGAGCCCGTCGCGGGCCGTGACGGCGCCGCGAAAAAACCTCGGTATTCGGAAGGCCGGCCGGGCGATAACCGGCCGGCTTTTTTCGTGCCGGCGGCGCCGCTTTTTTGCGCTGTCCGCCTAAAGGCGAAGCTTCGCGCCGAGCGCGAATTTGTCGCGCCCCGGGGGTCAATACGTTGGATTCGCAAGGCACTTTCAAGGGGGCCATATGTCGCGAAAACGAGCGTTTTACGAAGGCTCGTCCTCCGTTCACAGACACCCAAAACGAGATTTCTGAGGCCCGAAAGGGGCATCCGCGAGTCAACAGGAATATGTGTTGCGCGGGTTAAGAATCACCGTTGACGGTCCCGGGTCGCTGACTACTCTTGGACGGGTAAACGGCTCTTCCATCTTATCACGGATGAAAAGAAAGCGGCGGCGGCTTCCTCTTGGAGTCATCGCGTAAGAAACTGTGTCTGTTGAGTATTTCGGCCAAGCCGCGGGGGCGAGGCCGAAAGCTGGGGTTAAATTCGGGCGATAACATGATGGCGGCTGGACTAGCGGGGACGACTATGGCGGTTCCGCCCGGAGCGGTGTGGACCAAGGCTTGCGCGGCGCTGAAAAGCGAGCTTGGCGAGGGTGCATTCGGCTCATGGGTGGCGCAGGCCGCGGTGCGCGAGAGCGAGGGCGGCGCCCTGACTCTGGTGACCCAGACGGGCATCGCCCGCGACTGGATTCGCCGCAACGCCTGGCGCCGGATTTCCGAGCTGTGGGCGCTGCACGACCCGCAAGGCCGTGCGCTCGAACTCAAGTCGCGCTTCGAGCTGGACGAGTCCGCCCAGGCCGTAGCGCCGGCCGCGTCACAGCCGCAGGCCCTCGCCCAAGGCGCGTCCAAAGCCGCGCCGGCCCAGGCCGACAAGGCGGCTGAAAAGGCCGCCGAAGGCAAGGCGCCGGCGCGCTCCACCGGTCTGCAGGACCGCTTCACCCTGGACAGCTTCGTCACCGGCCCGTCCAACGAGTTCGCCTTCGCCGTGGCCCGGCGCGTGGCCTCCTGGGCCGACGGCCACTTCAACCCCGTGCTGTTCCATGGCCCCTACGGCTTCGGCAAGACGCACCTGCTCAACGCCATCGCCGCCGAGGCCACCCGCGCCGCGCCGGAGAAGAAGGTGGTCTACCTCACCGCCGAGCGCTTCCTGTCGACCTTCGTCAGCGCCTTGATGAGCAAGCAGACCGCCGCCTTCAAGGAAGAGCTGCGCACGGCCGATCTGCTGCTGATCGACGACGTGCACTTCATCGGCGGCAAGCAGTCCAGCCAAGAGGAGCTGTTCCACACCCTCATGGCCCTGATGTCGGAAGGCCGCCGCGTGGTGTTGACCGCCGACCGGCCGCCCTCGGCCCTGACCGAGGTGGATGCGCGCCTGCGCTCGCATCTGTCGGCGGGGCTGGTGTGCGGCATCGAGACGGCCGACCGCACGCTGCGCCTGGGCATCCTGGAGCGGAAGCTGCAGCTGCTGGCGCGTCAGCACGATTTCCGCCGAGCCGCCGCGGCCCGTCCGGAGGTCCTCGAATTCCTGGCGGATCGCTTCACGGATTCCGTGCGCGAGCTGGAAGGCGCCCTGAACACCCTGGTGGCGCGCCTGTCCGAAGGGGTGTGCACCCTGAGCCTGGACGAAGCCCAGGCCATCCTGCGCCCGCACCTGCGCGGCGGCGAAAGGCGCGTCACGGTGGACGACATCCAGAAGGCCACCGCCGAGCACTTCGGCCTGAAGCAGGCGGACCTGATCTCCGAGCGCCGCAACCGGGCCATCGCCCGTCCGCGCCAGGCCGCCATGTGGCTGGCCAAGCAGCTGACCACCCGCTCCCTGCCCGACATCGGCCGCCGCTTCGGCGGACGCGACCACACCA
>Ga0302314_10012335_pt1 | contig 14806 bp, 12 predicted proteins | sample III_Palsa_N2_3_FD_200533 | JGI IMG/M metagenome (GOLD analysis project Ga0302314, IMG submission 200533) | Peat permafrost microbial communities from Stordalen Mire near Abisko, Sweden - III_Palsa_N2_3 | ecosystem: Environmental > Terrestrial > Soil > Palsa > Peat permafrost | place: Sweden... | reverse complement strand
GGTCTCCGACGCGGTGATCATGTGGGTCGGGCCGGCGCTGGTCGTGTTGCTGGCGCTGTCGGTCTCGCTGATGCTGCGCGCGCCGCTGATCGGCGCCTTCTCGCTGGCGATGGTGGCGGTCTACATCGCCGCGACCGTCGCCTTCTCGACCTGGTACGTGCAGAAGGCCAACCGGCGCTCGGTGGCGATGGATTCGCGCATCGGCGGAGCTTTGTCGGACTCGATCTCCTCCAACCCGACGGTGAAGGGCTTCGGCGCGGAGGGGCGCGAGGAGTCCCGCATCGCGCTGGTGACCCGCGAATGGTGTGTTGCGACCATCACCACCTGGAACCGCTACATGACCGTGTGGCTGTGCCAGAACCTGCTGCTGGCGCTGCTGCAGGCGGGGTTGACCGCGCTGGTGGTGTCGAGCTGGCTGCACGGCAAGGCCAGCGCCGGCGACGTCGCCTTCGTCATCACCACCTTCCTGATCATGAGCGGCTATCTGCGCAACATGGGCGAGAACATCCGCATGCTGCAGCGGGGCCTGGCTGACGTCGAGGACGTGGCCCGCTTCGCCCGCATGGCGCCGGACGTGCTCGATGCGCCCGCCGCCGCGCCGTTCCTGCCCAACGTCGGCGAGATCGCGCTGGAGGGGGTGAGCTTCCGCTACCAGTCCGCCGATCGGCCGATCTACCAGGACTTCTCGCTGCGCATCCGCCCGGGTGAACGGGTGGCGCTGGTCGGGCCGACCGGGTCGGGCAAGTCGACCTTCGTCAAGCTGCTGCAACGACTCTACGACGTGCAGGGCGGCAGGGTGCTGATCGACGGCCAGGATATCGCGCTGGTGCGCCAGGGCGACCTGCGCCGCGCCATCGCCGTCGTGCCGCAGGACCCGGCCCTGTTCCACCGCACCATTGCCGAGAACATCGGTTACGCCAGGCCCGACGCCACCAAGGACGAGGTGGAGCTGGCGGCCCGCCGGGCGCGGGCCCACGACTTCATCGCCGCCCTGCCGAAGGGGTACGACACCCTGGTTGGCGAGCGCGGCGTGAAGCTGTCGGGGGGCGAGCGGCAGCGGGTGGCGATTGCGCGAGCCTTTCTCGCCGATGCGCCGATCCTGGTGCTGGACGAGGCCACCTCGTCGCTCGACGTCGAGACCGAGGTCCAGGTGCAGGCAGCGACCGAGGAGCTGATGGCGGGACGAACGACGATCGTCATCGCCCACCGGCTTTCGACCATCAGGAGCGCCGACCGCATCCTGGTGTTCGAGGGCGGCCGGATCGTCGAGGAAGGCCGGCACGGCGAGCTGGTGGCCAGGGGCGGGGCGTACGCCCGGCTGCACGCGGTGACGCAGGGGGCGTAGTGGCGCCGGCCAGCCGCTCCGTCACCCCGGCCGCAGCGCAGCGAAGAGCCGGGGTGACGTAGTTGGGAGCTCCTCGCGACGGAGGTGGCCCCACAAACGAATATGGCCGGGACTGGGCCCGGCCATATCGCAGTCTTCAGGGTCGGTGAGAGCGGTTACGCCTCCACCGGCTCCTTGGCTTCCTTGCCGGTGAGGTCTTCGCCGGTTTCCTGGTCGACGATCTTCATCGACAGGCGAACCTTGCCGCGGTCGTCGAAGCCGAGCAGCTTGACCTTCACGATCTGACCCTCCTGCAGCACGTCCGAGACCTTGTTCACGCGCTGGCTGGCGATCTGGCTCACGTGAACCAGGCCGTCCTTCGCGCCGAAGAAGTTCACGAAGGCGCCGAAGTCGACGATCTTGACCACCTTGCCGTCGTAGATCTGGCCGATCTCCGGCTCTTGGGTGATCGACTTGATCCAGTCGATCGCCGCCTTGATCTTCGCGCCGTCCGACGCCGAGACCTTGACCACGCCATCGTCGTTGATATCGACCTTGGCGCCGGTCTTTTCCACGATTTCGCGGATCACCTTGCCGCCCGAGCCGATCACTTCGCGGATCTTGTCGGTGGGGATGGTGATCGTTTCGATCTTCGGCGCGTACTCGCCGATCTCCTCACGGGCGCCGGTGAGCGCCTTGGCCATTTCGCCGAGGATGTGGATACGGCCTTCCTTCGCCTGCGCCAGCGCCTGCTTCATGATCGGCTCGGTGATGCCGGCGATCTTGATGTCCATTTGCAGCGAGGTGATGCCGTCGGCGGTGCCGGCGACCTTGAAGTCCATGTCGCCGAGGTGATCCTCGTCGCCGAGGATGTCGGAGAGCACCGCGAAGCCGTCGGATTCGAGGATCAGGCCCATGGCGATGCCGGAGACCGGCCGCTTCAAAGGCACGCCCGCATCCATCAGCGCCAGCGACGAGCCGCAGACCGAAGCCATGGACGACGAGCCGTTGCTCTCCAGAATCTCGGAGACCAGGCGCAGGGTGTAGGGGAACTCTTCCGCCGACGGCAGCATCGGACGGATCGCCCGCCAGGCCAGCTTGCCGTGGCCGACTTCGCGGCGGCCCGGCGCGCCCATGCGGCCCGTCTCCCCGACCGAGAACGGCGGGAAGTTGTAGTGCAGCATGAACTTCTCATAGTACTTGCCGTCGAGCGCATCGATCAGCTGCTCGTCGTCGCCGGTGCCGAGCGTGGCGACTACCAGGGCCTGGGTCTCGCCGCGGGTGAACAGCGCCGAACCGTGAGCCCGCGAAAGCACGCCCACTTCCGCCACGATGGGGCGGATCTTGTCGACGGTGCGGCCGTCGATGCGGATCCCGGTGTCGAGGATGTTGCGGCGGACGACGTCGGCTTCCAGTTCCTTGAACACGTCGCCGAACTTGTTGGCGTCGATGCCGTTCGGATTGGCTTCAGACTTGCCGACCGCGGCCAGCGCCTTGGCGCGGGCGGCTTCGACGGCGTGCTGACGCTCACCCTTGGCGACGATCTTGAAGGCCGCCGCCAGGTCGGCGCCGATCAGCTTCTTGGCCTCGGCCTTCACCGCGTCGGTGTCATCGACGGTGAATTCGAACGGCTCCTTGGCGGAGTGCTCGGCCAGTTCGATGATCGCATCGATCACCTGTTGGATGCCGTTGTGCGCGAACATCACCGCGCCCAGCACCTTCTCCTCGCTGAGTTCCTTGATCTCGCTTTCGACCATCATCACCGCGTCGGCGGTGGAGGCGACAACGAGGTCCATGTCCGACGTCTTCATCTGGTCGGTGGTCGGGTTCAGCACATATTCGCCGTCGATCACGCCGACGCGGGCCGCGCCGATCGGGCCCATGAAGGGCGCGCCGGAGATCACCAGCGCCGCCGAGGCGGCGACCAGGGCGACGATATCCGGATCGTTTTCGAGATCGTGCGCCAGCACCGTGGTGACGACCTGCACTTCGTTCTTGAAGCCCTTGACGAACAGCGGGCGGATCGGACGGTCGATCAGGCGGCTGGTCAGGGTTTCCTTCTGCGAAGGCGCACCCTCGCGGCGGGGGAAGGAGCCGGGAATCTTGCCGGCGGCGTAGAACTTCTCCTGGTAGTTCACGGTCAGGGGGAAGAAATCCTGCCCTGGCTTGGCGCTCTTGGCGAACACCGCGGTGGCGAGCACCATGGTCTCGCCGTAGGTGGCCAGCACGGCGCCGTCGGCTTGACGGGCCATGCGGCCGGTTTCGAGTGTCAGGCGGCGACCGCCCCACTCGATGCTCTTACGTTTGATTTCGAACATTTTGGATCTTTCTCAGGTATCCCAAAGGCCCATTCCTTCGGGGACGGACAGGGGCGGAACGGCTAGTTTTCTTGCGGGTCCGGGAGTCCTCTCCAGCGACAGGCGGATGAGGACTGCCTTCCAGCCCTCGACGTGCGGTAATGCGGACCAACTCGGGTCCGTGGCGCCGCGCCCACCGGCCTGTCAGGGCGGGGAGCGGCGGAAAACTCAATATCGGCGCTTTCGCCCAAAAAAGCGAACGCTACGATTGTCTTCTGGGCCTAGCGACGCAGGCCCAGGGCGCCGATCAGGGCCGTGTAACGGCTCTCGTCGGACTTCTTCAGGTGATCGAGCAACGACCGGCGCTGGGAGACCATTTGCAGCAGGCCTCGGCGCGAGTGGTTGTCTTTCTTGTGTGTCTTGAAGTGCTCGGTGAGGTTCGCGATCCGTTCGGAAAGGATCGCCACCTGCACTTCGGCCGACCCGGTGTCCGCTTCGCCGCGGGCGTGGGTGTGGATCAGTTCAGCCTTGCGTTCGGCCGTAATCGACATCGGATATCTCCGCTCAGGTGAGTTGAAAGACCCGCGTGGGATTGAGCCGTCCCGCACGCATCTCGCAGAGCGCCACGATCCTCTCCCCCTCGAATGCGGCGACGACGCGCGAGCCCTGATCGAGCCTCGCTTTCAGCGCCTCCGCCTGACGGGGAAGAAGGACGATCGATCGTCCCTGCGTTAGCCGGAAGGCGTCTTCGGTGGTCAGGGCCAGCGCCGGGATGTCGTCCAGCGCGGTCTCGACCGGAAGCAGGGCCTCCTGGCGGTCGCCCGTATTACACAATTCCTCCAGCGCTTCCAGGCTTATCGCCCGCGACTCATTGAGCGGCCCGACCGCGGTGCGGCGCAGCGCGCTGACATGGGCGCAGGCCCCGAGCATGATGGCCAGGTCGCGGACCACGGCGCGGACGTAGGCGCCCTTGCCGCAGCGCAGCTCCAACTCGACGTGGTCGGCGTCGGGCTGATCCAGCACCTCGATGCCGTGGATCGTCACCGTGCGCGGCGCCAGGTCGACCTCGATCCCCTCGCGCGCCAGGTCGTAGGCCCGCTCGCCGTCCACCTTCACCGCCGAGAACATCGGCGGAATCTGCTCGATCTCGCCGAGAAACGCCGGCAGCGCCGCCTCGACCTCGGCCCGTGACGGCCGCACGTCCGAGGTGGCGATCACCTCGCCTTCGCGGTCGAAGCCAGCCGTGGTGCTGCCCCATTCGATGGTGAAGCGATAGGCCTTCGACGAGTCCATCAGGAACGGCACGGTCTTGGTCGCCTCGCCGAGCGCGATCGGCAAAATGCCGGTCGCGAGCGGATCGAGCGTGCCCGCATGCCCCGCCTTCTGCGCCCCGAACGCCCGCCGCACCCGCCCGACCGCCTGTGTGGAGGTCAGGTCGAGCGGCTTGTCGAGACACACCCATCCGGAGACCGGATCTCCCTTGCGGCGACGGCCCATCAGCCCTCGCCCTCGATATCCCGCCGCACCCTGGGGTCGGCCAGCAGCCGGTTCATCTTCTCGGCGACGTCGAAACTGTCGTCGTGGAGGAACTTCAGCGCCGGGGTGAAGCGCATCTCGATGGTGTGGCCGAGCCGGCCGCGCAGGAATTTCGAGACCCGGTTCAGCGCGTCGATCACCTCCGGCGCGTGGACGCCGCCGAGCGGCTCGACGAAGCACAGCGCGTGTTTCAGATCCGCGCTGACCCGCACCTCGGTCAGTGTCACCGACACGCCGGCCAGGGCCGCGTCCCGCAGATCTTCCTCGTGCAGAATGTCGACCAGGGCGTGGCGCACCAGTTCGCCGGCGCGCAGCTGGCGCTGCGACGGGCCGCGGGTCTTCGCCTTGGACGGGCGGCGTTTGCGTTGGGCTGTGCGGGGCATGGCGTCGTGAAAATTCCTCATCCCGGCCGCCGGATCGAACGGCGGGTCGCGGGAAGGCGGGGCTTCTAGTCGCGCAAGACGCGCAAGTCCAGCATGGCGCGCTTTCGAGGCTGCGGACCCCATCGCGGTTTTGCTAAAGGGGGTCCATGCAGAAGCGCCATACCCCCGCCCACATCGAAACCTGGCGCCGCGACGGCGTGGTGATCATCCCGGACTTCTTCACCCCGCAGGAAGTGGCGGCGGTGCAGGCCGACTTCGACCAGGTGTTCGCCCGCACCGGCGCCGACGAGCCGCTGGTGAAGCGCAAGGAAGGCCAAGCCGGCCGCTTCAACGCGGCCCAGTTCACCGGCGTCCAGTCGGCGCCGATCGAATGCTCGCCGGCGCTTAACCTGGCCGGCGCGCACCCGGGGCTGATCGCCTTCGCCGCCGAAGCGCTGGGGACCGACGACCTTTTCCTCTACCAGTGCCAAGCCTGGGGCAAGTTCACCGGCGACGCCGACTACGACCAACCGTTCCACTGCGACTACGTCAACCACACCCTTACCAGCCCGTCCGACGAGGACGCGCTGAACTCGGTGACCTACATCCTGCTGTTCAGCGATGTCACCGAGGCGCACGGCCCGACCCACTACGTCACCCGGCCAGACAGCCTGAAGGTGGCGGGACCCGAAGCGACGCTGAGCGGCGACCCAGCGCTGCAGGACCAGCTCAAACCCTACGAGCGCTCGGCGGCGGGATCGGCCGGCTCGCTGTTCGTCTACGGCATCGACATCTGGCACCGCGGCACGAACCTCACCGCCCCCGGCGGCCACCGCTATGTGATGACCGTGACGTACCGCGCCCGCACCAACACCTCGATCAACCACACCGTCTGGCCGATCCAGAACATGAAGCCGTGGCGCATCATTTTCGAGAACGGCACACCCGAGCAGCTGGCCCTGTTCGGGGTGCAGAAGCCCGGCGATCCGTTCTGGACCGAGACCACCCTGCGGCGCACCCAGGCCCGCTACCCGAACTGGGACCTGACGCTCTGGCGCGAGGCGATGCAAACCAAGTCAGACGCCGGCGCGGAGCTTCAGGTCCAGGCGTAATCCGCCGGGCAGGGTATCCAGCACCGGCGTCACCGGCAGGCCGGCGGCGTTCAGCAGCTGGGCGGTCCAGTGATTGCAGAGGTGGGCGAGGCTGAAGCCCTCGGTGCTGGCGAAGAACGCCTCGTTGGGCACACGCCGAGCGCCGACCGGGATCGGGCCGCCGTCGGGGCCACGGGATAGCGTCCGGTCGGCACGACCCAACAGCGCCGCGAGGCCGGCGCGGGACAGGACGATCGGGCGGATATCCTCACCCCAGCTCGCGTCCGGCGGACCGGCCGCGCCTTCGAGGTGAAGCACCGTGGGTCGGCCGCCCATCAGCGCCGAGAGCCCGTCAGGGATTCGCCCGAGCGCCGGGCTCGACGCCTCGTAGAACCGCGCATCGCCCCAACCGATCAGCATCCACGGTCCCGCCGATGTGGCCCGCGCCGCCAGAGCCAGGGCGCCGCCCCGCGCCTCGACCTCGGCGGTCGGGACAGCCAGATCGCTGTGCCAGCCGTTGTCGACCAGATAGATCGTCACGCCTTGGCCGGGCAGCGCCGGAAAGAGCGCCGGATCGCGGCCCTTGGCCGTCGCCAGGGCCAGCAATAGGAGCGTCAGGACGACGACGGCGGCGACCTTGTTCGGCCGAGACACATTCATCGAGTTCGCCTGATCAATCCGTGATGCGCCTTTCTCCCCTTGCGGGAGAAGGTGTCGGCGAAGCCGGCGGATGAGGCTTGTGCCTGCAGTGTTCGCGAGACCCCTCATCCAGCCCTTCGGGCCACCTTCTCCCGCAAGGGGAGAAGGGCGCCAGCAGGCGAGCTTACTTCCAGATCGGCTTGCCCGCGCCCGGCAACCCAAGCCGCGGCCACTTCGCGGTGACGGTCTCGATCACGCCCGGGTCCATCGCGATCTGGCGGCCCCACTCGCGCTTGGTCTCCGGCGGCCATTTGTTGGTGGCGTCGAGGCCGACCTTGGAGCCGAGGCCGCTCTCGGGCGAGGCGAAGTCGAGGTAGTCGATCGGCGTGCCTTCGACGAGGGTGATGTCGCGGGCCGGGTCCATGCGGGTCGAGATCGCCCACATCACGTCCTTCCAGTCGCGGGCGTCGATGTCGTCGTCCACCACGATCACCCACTTGGTGTACATGAACTGACGCAGGTACGACCACACGCCCATCATCACCCGCTTGGCGTGGCCGGGGTAGGCCTTCTTCATCGAGACCACGGCGATGCGGTAGCTGCAGCCCTCGGGCGGCAGCCAGAAGTCGACGATCTCCGGGAACTGCGCCCGCAGCAGGGGCGTGAACACCTCGTTCAACGCCTCGCCCAACACCGAAGGCTCGTCCGGCGGCCGGCCGGTGTGGGTGGTGAGGTAGATCGGGTCACGCCGCATGGTGATCGCCGTAATGCGAAACACCGGGAACGGCTCGACCGAGTTGTAGTAGCCAGTGTGATCGCCATAGGGCCCTTCGTCGGCGTAGTCGTCGAGCAGCACCTCGCCCTCGATCACCATTTCGGCCTGGGCCGGCACCAGCAGCGGCTGGGTCTTGGCCGCGACCAGCTCCACCGGCGACCCGCGCAGCAGGCCGGCGAACTGGTACTCGGACAAGGTGTCCGGCACCGGCGTCACGGCGGCGAGGATCGTTCCGGGATCGGCCCCGATCACCGCGCAGGCCGGCAATGGTTCGCGCTTGCCGGCGCCCTTCCAGCGCCGGTGATGCTGGGCGCCGCCGCGATGGGCGAGCCAGCGCATGATCGTCCGGTCTTTGCCGAGCACCTGCAGCCGGTAGATGCCGAGGTTGAAGTCGTCCTCGCGGCTGTCGCTTGGCCCATTGGTGACGATCAGCGGCCAGGTGATCAGCGGCGCCGGCTCGCCCGGCCAGCAGGTCTGGATCGGCAGCCTGCCGAGGTCGATCTGCTCGCCGGTCCACACCACTTCCTGCACCGGCGCCCGGCTCACGGTCTTGGGCCGCATGTCCATCACGGTGCGCGCCAGGGGCAGCAGACCCAGCGCCTCCTTCATGCCGCGCGGCGGTTCTGGACTGCGCAAGAAGGCCAGCAGTTCGCCAACGTCGCGCAGATCGGCCGGCGTCGAACGTTCCTTGCCCTGCAGCGTGACGCCCATCGCCACGCGCTTCACCGTGCCGAACAGGTTGGCCAGGCACGGAATCGGCGAAATCGACCCATCCGCCATCACCGGCCGCTCGAACAGCACCGCCGGGCCGCCGGTCGCCAGCAGCCGGGTGCAGATCTCGGTGATCTCCAGCTCGGTCGCCACGGGCTCGCGAACCCGCACCAGTTCTCCGTCGGTCTCAAGCTTGGCGATGAACTCTCGTAGGCTGCGATAAGCCAAGGAACCTCCGACGATTTATCCCCGCGGGAGCGGGGAGTAAGGCTTTTGACCACGAACCTCACGAACCACACGAACGCACCGCGGCCAAGCCGAAGCCCAACGCGCTCGTTCGTGAGGTTCGTGAGGTTCGTGGTCATCCTTTGTCGCTCCAATGGGTTCAAGCGGCCGCCGAACTGGCGCGTGGCGCCTTCTCCGCCTACTTACGCGCCCATGACCCTCGCCAAGATCTGCGGACTTTCGACGCCTGAAACGGTGGCGGCGGCGCTGGACGGCAAAGCCGCCTACCTCGGCTTCATGTTTTTCGAGAAAAGCCCGCGCAACGTCAGCCCAGACACCGCGGTCCGCCTGGCCGCCCCCGTCCGGGGCAAGGCCAAGATCGTCGCGGTGACGGTCGATCCGTCCGACGCCTTGCTGCGGGAACTGGCCGAAACGCTGCGGCCGGACTTCATCCAGCTGCACGGCCGCGAAACCCCGCCCAGGGTGCGGGAGGCGGCGATGCGCACCGGCGCCGGGACGATCAAGGTGATCTCGATCGGCGAGGAATCCGATCTCGGCAAACTCAACGAATTCGAGGCGGTCGCCGACCACCTGATGCTGGATGCGAAAGCCCCGCCTGGCGCGGATCGGCCGGGCGGCCACGGCGCGCCGTTCGACTGGAGTCTGACCTACGGCCGCAAGTTCGCCCGGCCCTGGTTCCTGGCGGGCGGACTTGACCCTTACAATGTGATCGACGCGGTGCGGCTCTCCGGCGCGCCGATCGTGGACGTTTCCTCTGGCGTGGAGCGCGGCGCCGGACTAAAGGACCCGGCTCTTATCGAGGCCTTCCTGCGGGCCGCGGCGCGCGCCTGAGCCAATTCGTGACCAAGCCCCTCAAAACCAACGACTATTCGGCCTATCCCGACAACGTCGGGCGATTTGGCGACTACGGCGGCCGCTATGTCGCCGAGACGCTGATGCCGCTGGTGCTGTCGCTGGAGACCGCCTGGCGCGAGGCGATGGCCGATCCGGCGTTTCGGGGCGAGTTGGCGAGCGAGCTGAAGCACTACGTCGGCCGCCCGAGCCCGCTCTATCTCGCCAAGCGGCTCTCAGAGCATCACGGCGCGCGCATCTATCTGAAGCGCGAGGAGCTGAATCACACCGGCTCGCACAAGATCAACAACTGCATGGGCCAGATCCTGCTGGCGCAGCGGATGGGCAAGCCGCGCATCATCGCCGAGACCGGCGCCGGCCAGCACGGCGTCGCCACCGCCACGGTCTGCGCCCGCTACGGCCTGCCCTGTGTGGTCTACATGGGCGCGGTCGACGTCGAGCGGCAGGCCCCGAATGTGCAGCGGATGCAACTGTTGGGCGCCGAGGTGCGGCCGGTGACCAGCGGTTCGGCGACGCTGAAGGACGCCATGAACGAAGCCCTTCGAGATTGGGTCACGAATGTCGACGACACCTATTATCTGATCGGCTCGGCCGCCGGGCCGCACCCCTATCCGGCCATGGTGCGCGACTTCCAGCGCATCATCGGCGAGGAGGTGCGCGAGCAGATCATGGAGAGCGAGGGCCGGCTGCCGGACGCCCTGGTGGCCTGTGTCGGCGGCGGCTCGAACGCGATCGGCCTGTTCCATCCGTTCCTGGATGACGACGTGCGGCTCTACGGGGTCGAGGCGTCCGGCCATGGCCTGGCTAGCGGCCAGCACGCCGCGGCGATCAACGGCGGGCGGCCGGGCGTGCTGCACGGCAACCGCACCTATTTGCTGCAGGACGCCGGCGGCCAGATCACCGAGGCGCACTCGATCTCCGCCGGCCTCGACTATCCGGGCATCGGCCCTGAACACGCCTTCCTGCACGACGTCGGCCGCGTGACCTACCTCTCGGCCACCGATGATGAAACGGTCGAGGCGTTCCGGCTGCTGGCGCGCGTCGAAGGCATATTGCCGGCGCTGGAATCGGCCCACGCCCTGGCGCGGCTCGGCGATATCGCCGAGGACGTCGGGCCGGACGGCCTCATCGTGCTCAACCTCTCCGGCCGCGGCGACAAGGACCTCGCCACCGTCGCCGAGCGCCCTTCTCCCCTTGCGGGAGAAGGTGTTTGACCGTCGCCCGTCTGGAGGCTCGCTTCGACGATCTGAAACGGCAGGGTCGCGCCGGCTTCGTCGCCTATGTGATGGCGGGCGATCCCGACGCCGAAACTTCGTTGCGCATCATCCAAGGCCTGCCGACCGCCGGCGCCGACATCATCGAGCTCGGGTTTCCATTTTCCGATCCGATGGCCGACGGCCCGGCGATCCAGCGGTCGGCGCTGAGGGCGCTGGCGGCGGGGATGACGCTGGAGGGAACGCTGGGCCTCGCCAGCCGCTTCCGGGAAGGCGACGTCGCAACGCCAATCGTGCTGATGGGCTACACCAACCCGATCCTCTCTTACGGACTTGACCGCTTCGCCACCGACGCAGCCGCCGCCGGCGTGGATGGGGTGATCGTCGTCGACTGCCCGCCCGAGGAGGCCGATCCGGTGCTTGCGGCGTTCGATCCGGCCGGCCTGGCGCTGATCCGGCTGGCGAGCCCCACCACCGACGACGCGCGCCTGCCCGCCGTGGTCCGCCGCACCTCGGGGTTCGTATATTATGTGGCGGTCGCCGGCGTGACCGGCGCCAAGGCGGCGGACGCGGACGCGGTGGCGCCGGCGGTGGCGCGGGTCAGGGCGGCGTCCGGATTGCCGGTCGCGGTCGGGTTCGGCATCAGGACGCCGGCGCAGGCTGCGGCGGTGGCGCGGGTCGCCGACGCGGCGGTGGTTGGCACCGCGCTGGTGGACTCCGTGGCCGATGCGGTCGCACAGAACCGTGATCCGGTCGCAAAAGTTTTGGAAACGGCCGCGGCGCTCGGTAAGGCGGTGAGAACCGCGCGCACTACAGGGGTTACGTAGGGCTCGGCATGGCTTTGGCTGACGACAAACGCAACAAGCCGGTCCGCAATCCGGCCCCGCCGCTCGGCAAGGAACGGGGCGGGTGGCTGGCGAAGATCGCCCCGGGCGTCCACAAGCTGGTCGCCCGGCGCGAGACGCCGGATAACCTGTGGGTCAAATGTCCCGACACCGGGGAGATGATCTATCGCCCCGACCTGGAGGCCGCCTTGTGGGTCACCCCAGCGGGTCGGCACATGCGGGTCGGCCCTCAGCTGCGCTTCGCCTACACCTTCGACGACGGCCGCTTTCGGATGATGACAGCGCCGAAGACGCCGGACGATCCGCTGCACTTCACCTATTCCAAACCCTACAAGGACAGCCTCGCCTCGGCCCGCAAGGCCACCGGCGACCAGGACGCGATGAGCGCGGCGGTCGGCGAAATCAGCGGCCAGACCACCGTTGTGCTGGTGCACAACTTCGCCTTCGTCGGCGGCTCGCTGGGCACGGCGGCGGGCGAGCAGTTCGTCCAGGCCGCGGCCGAGGCGGTGAGCCTGAGCGCGCCGCTGGTGATCTTCACCGCTACGGGCGGCATGCGGATGCAGGAAGGCATGCTGTCGCTGATGCAGATGGCCCGGGCCACGGTCGCGGTGCAGACCGTGCGCGAGGCCCACCTGCCCTACATCGTGGTGATGACCGACCCGACCACCGCCGGCGTGCTGGCCTCCTACGCCATGCTGGGCGATGTGCACCTGGCCGAACCGGGCGCCCTGATCGGCTTCACCGGCCGCCGGGTGATCGAACAGACCATCCGCGAGACCCTGCCCGCCGGGTTCCAGACCGCCGAGTTCCTGGTCGAGCACGGCATGGTCGACCGGGTGGTTCACCGCAAGGAGCTGCCGAAGGTGCTGGGCTCCATCCTGCAAACCCTGATGATGGGGCGCGGCCGCCTTTCCGCCGCTTGATTTGACCTCCGACGCCGCCCCTCCCGAGCCGCCGCCGAGGCCGGACTACGACGCCCTGCGCGCCTCGGACACCACCATTGCGCGGCTGCGGGTCCACCACCCGTCGATGATCGATCTCTCCACCGGCCGAGTGAAACGACTGCTGGCGGCGCTCGGCAATCCGGAGCGGCGGATGGGGCCGGTGATCCATGTGGCCGGCACCAACGGCAAGGGCTCGACCTGCGCCTATCTGCGCGCCATCGGCGAGGCGGCGGGCCTGAAGGTGCACGTGCTGGCCTCGCCGCACCTGGTGCGCTTCGCCGAACGCATCCGCATCGCCGGCAAGCTGATCGGCGAGGAAGAACTCGACCGAAGGATCGACCAGGTCGAGGCCGCCAACGATGGCCAGGCGATCAGCTTCTTCGAGATCACCACCTGCCTCGCCTACCACGCCTTCGCCCAGGATCCGGCCGACCTCTGCGTGATCGAGGTGGGGTTGGGCGGCAGGTTCGACGGCAGCAATGTGTTCGAGGCGCCGGCCGTCTCGGTGATCGCGCCGATCGACTACGACCACCTGGAGATGCTTGGCCCTGAACTCCACAAAATCGCCTGGGAAAAAGCCGGCATCATCAAGGCGGGACGCCCGGTCGTCGTCGCCCGCCAGCTGGACGAGGCGCTGGAGGTTATCGAGCGTGAAGCCGAAGCGCTGGATGCGCCGGTGACGCTGATGGGCCGCGACTTCGACGCCTACGAGGAGCGCGGCCGCCTGGTGGTGCAGTTCGGCGAGCGGCTGATGGACCTGCCGCCGCCCAGCCTGTTCGGCCCGCACCAGTTCGCCAACGCCGGCCTCGCCGCCGCGGCGATCATGGCCTTCGACGACGCGCGCATCGACGAGGCCGCGATCGGACGCGGGATCGCCGGCGCCCAGTGGCCCGGCCGCTTCCAGGCCCTGACCAAGGGACCGCTGGCGGCGCTGGCCAAGGCCCGAGGCGCGGATCTGTGGCTCGACGGCGCCCACAACCCGCACGCCGGCGCCGCCCTGGCCGATACCGTGACCCGGCTGGCCGCCCGCGATGGCCGCCCGGCGATGCTGATCGTCGGCATGCTGGGCCGTAAGGACGCCTCCGGCTTCTTCCCCCACTTCGCCGGACTCGCCCGCCGCGTCTTCACCACCGCCTTCGAGTCGCCGAACGCGACCCCGCCGGAAGACCTCGCCGCCGCCGCCCGGGGCGCTGGCTTGCAGGCAGAGGCGGTCGACGGCGTGGTCGTGGCCCTGGAACGCGCCTTGGCCGAGCCCGGGCCGCCGCCGCACGTCATAGTCTGCGGCTCGCTGCACTTCGTCGGTGACGTGCTGGCGATGTCGCCGGAAACCTGGCCCACCTGAGCGGGCGCAGATTCCGCCGCGCGCGGAGCTGCTCCGTGTAGAGACGCTTCGCCGCACAGCGAATCGTAACGAATCATGGCCCAAATGGGGCCAAGGACCGCGAAAAGGTCCGCGGAGGATACCCCAGTGTTGATCGATCTCAGCGTCGCTGCGCTGTTCGTCGCCGCGATGGGTTGGTTTGGTTGGCGTGGCCTGGTCAACGGCCTCGCCGCCCATCTTGAGTCGGACGATCCGCCCATCCGTCGGGCGTAGTCTGGGCCGGACGGTGGCGCCGCCGCCCTCGAACTAGCTCCGGCGACGCGTATGTTTTGCGATGCAATATCATACTTGTCCTCTATGATTTGCGGGATTAGGAAACCTTCGTCAGTCCGAAGGTCCCAGCCCCAGGTTCCCGCCATGAGCACGCCAGCCCGCGCCGATTCCGAATTCCTCTGGTACATCCCCAACGAGGTCCGCCCCGGCCACCGCGGCGATGATTCCGAAGCCTCGCCCAACAGCCTCGACACCCTCACCAGCCACGCGGTCGCGCTGGAAGACCACGGCTGGCGCGGCGCCCTGCTCGGCACCGGCTGGGGCCGGCCGGACACCTTCACCGTCGCCACCGCCATCACCGCCCGCACCAAGACCT
>Ga0302314_10012334_pt1 | contig 14807 bp, 11 predicted proteins | sample III_Palsa_N2_3_FD_200533 | JGI IMG/M metagenome (GOLD analysis project Ga0302314, IMG submission 200533) | Peat permafrost microbial communities from Stordalen Mire near Abisko, Sweden - III_Palsa_N2_3 | ecosystem: Environmental > Terrestrial > Soil > Palsa > Peat permafrost | place: Sweden... | reverse complement strand
TAGCAAACCCCTGACCCTCGCTGGCCCGATATACTGACAGCGAATGTCCGAAAAACTAATAGCCCTCCTCATCGCCTTCATCCACAGCACCGGCTATACGGGCGTTGCCGTCCTCATGGCCATCCAGTCGGCCTGCATTCCCATCCCGTCGGAAGTCATTATGCCGTTCGCCGGCTACGCTCTGGCATCCACGAAGTGGCAGTTGGTCCTCCTGGCAACCATCGCTTCGCTGGCCTCGAACATCGGGTCAATCCCGGCCTACTGGGTAGGCGCCAAGGGAGGCCGCCCCATGGTCGAGCGCTACGGCCGCTGGCTGCTGCTCAGCCGCCGCGACCTCGACCTCGTCGACCGCTTCTTTGCAAAGTTCGGTTCCATCACCGTGCTGATCGGCCGCATGTTACCCATCGTCCGCACCTTCATCGCCTTTCCCGCGGGCGTGGCGAAGATGAATCAGGTTCGTTTCCACATCTACACCTTCATCGGTTCGTGGCCCTGGTGCTACGCTCTGGCATACATCGGCATGAAGCTCGGCGCTTCCTGGAGCACTAACCCGAAGTTCAAAGAGTTCTTCAACCGCTTCCACCACGGAGTCGAAGTCATCATCCTCGCCGCCGTCGTCCTCTTCGTCTGGACGCACTGGAAGAATCGCATCCAGATCGCTGAGCCGAACCAAGCGTAAGGCTTCTTTGCCTCCTCAAAGGCAAGGAAGAAGAGTCCAAAATCCATAGCAAAGAGACTTGCGAACACGCAGGCAAGCTCGGCAAACAGGGAATATATGGCTGAACCGATTTCTCCAAAGCCGGACTCCGTAGACAATCGCCGCGTCATGGCTTTCATCGCCGTGGGCTTCGCCGTCGTCGTCGCTCTATTCGCCTACGTGCTCATCCGCTGGCCCGATAACTTCTTCGCCGACGACTCCTACTTCTACTTCCAGGTCGCCTGGAACGTCGCCCGTGGCTTTGGCAGTACCTTCAACAATGTCATGACGACCAACGGCTACCATCCGCTCTGGATGCTGGTCTGCGTAGCAGTCTTCAAAGTCCTCCCAGCCAAAGCCGCGGCAGTCCACGGCATCGGCGCCATGATCTCTCTCTTTGACGCAGGCGCTCTCCTGCTTCTCTGCGCCATCGTCCGCCGCACAGCCCCCGGCTTCTGGTGGGTAGCTCTCTGCACCTACACCCCGTTCTGCTTCCTCACGCAGCTCGGGACGGAAGGCGCACTCAGCGGCTTTTTCCTCGCCGCGATGGTCCTCGCCGCCTACAAGCTCTACTCCGCACCCGATAAAGCGGCTGGCCTCCTCTTCGCCCTTTGCGGTGCGTTAGCGGTACTCAGCCGTCTCGACAACATCTTCGTCGTCAGCACTATCTTCGTAGCCTGCTTCTTCGCGTCGCCAGCCCCTGTTCGACGCCGCATTCAGACCATCCTTCTGCTCTGCCTGCCGGTCTACTGCATCTTCTGGGGCGCTTACATCTTCAGCAACCTGCACTGGTTCGGCACCATCGAGCCGATCAGCGGACTGCTCAAGTCGCACCCTCACGGAGAAGTACGCCGCCTCACCGTCCCCCCGCACATCGCAATGCTCGGGATGGCGATCATTCTCCCTTGCATCGCGATCCTGGCAAAGTTCCGTCGCGACACCTTCTTCCGCGTCGTCGAACTCCCCTTCGCCATCGGCGTCCTTTTCCACGCCACCTACATCCTCTTCATCATGTCGAGCGAAACCCGCTGGACCTGGTACTACACCAGCTGGCTGCTCCTCTCGGCAATCCTCCTCAGCCGAGTCTTCTCCCTCGCACTCGATTCGCTCCGCGGCGCAATTCGCTGGGTGCTCCCAGCCTTGTCGTTAGCCGGCCTTTTCTTCGTCTGGGCTCTCGGTTACAAGCGGTTCGGCCACTACATCTACGTCCCCATCGCCGACGCCATGCAGGCGGTCAGCAATCAGAATCACCTGCACACTATCGTTGTGTTCGACAGGCCCGGTTACATGGCCTACTACTCCAACATCCCCATCGTTTCGCTCGACGGCCTCATGGGTAACCTGGCCTTCCAGCACGAACTCGCGTCGAAGGGCATCGCAGCCTTCGACGCGGAAAACAACGTAGACGCCTTCGTAGGGCCGCCCGAACCGTTCGGAGCGGCTTCCAAAAACCTCTTCTGCGACCACGTCTATCTCTCTTCCGTACAGTTCCACTGCGTCCCGGCAGCGCCGGGGCTGTGGAATGTAGACAGTGTTGAGGTTTTCGCACGTCTTAGCGGAGCTTCGGCTGGAAGCCTACAGTTAGCTCCTCAAAACCAGCTTGTCCATGCTCCAGTAACAGTTTGGCGTCTTCCCGCTGCTGCATCTGCCACCGTCGTCACCGCTCCTTAGATAGCTTTAGGCAGCAGAGACCCGGTGACGCAACCCATTCCAAAGTTTTTTAGGCCAGGCAGGATCCATGCAGGGCCGCTCCACCAGCACAAAGAAGATAGTTGACACGATGCCCACGGCCGATAACAGCAGCACGGTCTGTATCGCCAGGCTAAGGCCATCATTCTGTAATCGAATGTGCTTTACCACGCGAAACACGGTGGAAATGATCAACATGTGCATGAGGTAGATCGAATAGCACATGCCCCCGGTAAGGGCGACGAAGGGCTGACGGAAGAACCAGTTCGACGCCTTGCCATAAAACGCCGCCAGGTACACCGGAAGTATCAGGAACGGGAGCCAGGCCATGGTTGTCTGGCCTTTCGGCACGGAGAAGATGAGCCACCATCCCACGACGCTGACCACGTCCCACCGCCACGTAGGATGATCCGCGTGGCGTGGCATTTCGAGAAAATCGGCTAGCAGAAACCCGGCCAGGAAGTAGTGTGCATAGGCCAGCAGGCTCATGTTTGCTCGTGCTCCGAGATGCAGAGACATTGTCCCCAGTATCCCGATGAGCAAGGCAATTGTGCCACGCCGCAGCCAGGTGCTTTTGATGAGATAAACCGTTCCCAGCAATGGTGCGAGGATGTAGAACTGTACCTCGACCTCCAGGCTCCAGGTCACGAAATTTATGAGGCTCATCTTGTCGTAGACAAGGTTATGTACATAGAACATGCTCGCCAGCAGGTGAGCCAGCAAGGTATGCAGAGGGACGCGCAATACTAGCAACTCTGCCGTCGCATAGATCAGCAGTGAGATGACATAGGGAGGTTCCAGGCGCGTAAGCCGACGCAGAAAGTACGCGCGAAGCTTAACTTCATGCCCACCCAGCCGATGCTGGCGCAAAAACGGTCGCGCCAGAATGTATCCGCTGATGACAAAAAACAACACCACACCACGGTCGCCCCAATGCACGATTTCGTTCATCCAGGCCCAATGCGGTCCTAATTGGAACGGCCCTAGACCTCGAGTGTTCGTTTCCCCCGCACAATGGAACATCACAACGGCAACGATTGCCACAAAACGCAGCCCGTCAATTTGTGGAATCCAGCTTGCCCCGCTGGTGATGCGCCTAAGCTTCAGCAATCATGTGTCCTTTTCGTAGGAAATACGGCATGGTCTCAGCATTATCTCCTGTACGGGTCTCCCTCCAGCTTACCTGCATTGTGTTGTTAGCTTTCCGCAGCCCCTCCCCTTGAAATTTGCCCCAATTCCTCCCCATCTCATCCCGACCCAACCCCCGAGGTTTGCCTAAGCCTGTCGCGGTGAGAGATACTAACTGCGCCGCTACACGGAAATTATTCCCACGACGGACATCTCGGACGGAAGGTAACACCAGTTCATGTCAACACCCGGCGCCGCCAGCCCACAAGCGGCGGATATCACCCCTGCCAAAGGAAAACTAGGAATTATGATCCCCGGAATGGGCGCGGTTGCTACCACGCTCATCGCCGGCGTTGAAGCGGTTCGCCGCGGTTTTGCCAAGCCCATCGGTTCCATGTCGCAAATGGGAACCATCCGCCTTGGTAAACGCACAGAAGACAACACCCCGCTCATCAAAGACTGGGCTCCCATTGCCGACCTGAATGACATCGTCTTCACCGGCTGGGATATCTTCGGCGGCAATTTGTACGACGCCGCCAAGACCGCCGGCGTACTTGATCGCGACCAGCTCGAAAGCATGAAGCCGTTCCTCGAATCCATCGAGCCCCTTCCTGCTGTCTTCGATCAGCGTTGGGTCAAGCGTCTCAGCCCCAAGGTGCAGAAGGTTGGCAAGAATAAGTGCGACCTCGCCAACCAGATTCGCAACGACATCGCGGAGTTCAAGTCCCGCACCGACCGTCAGGTCATGATCTGGTGCGGCTCGACCGAAATCTACATCGAGCCCAAGCCCGTCCACATGACCCTCGAAGCCTTTGAAAAGGGCCTCGTCGACAACGACGAAGACATTGCTCCGTCGATGCTCTACGCCTGGGCCTGCCTCAAGGAAGGCATTCCTTTCGCCAACGGTGCGCCCAATCTCACGGTCGACATTCCTGCCTTGCAGGAGCTGTCGAAAAAGATGAACGCGCCCATCTGTGGCAAGGACTTCAAGACCGGCCAGACGTTCATCAAGACCGTCCTCGCGCCTGCCTTCAAGGCCCGCCAGCTCGGCGTCGCCGGTTGGTACTCCACCAACATCCTCGGCAACCGCGATGGTGAAGTCCTCGACGATCCGGACAACTTCAAGACCAAGGAAGTCTCCAAGCTCGGCGTGCTCGAGCACATCTTCCAGCCAGAGAAGAACCCAGATCTCTACGGCGATATCTTCCACAAGGTGCGTATCAACTACTACCCACCCCGTGGCGATAACAAGGAAGGCTGGGACAACATCGACATCTTCGGTTGGCTCGGGTACCCGATGCAGATCAAGGTCGATTTCCTTTGCCGCGACTCTATCCTTGCCGCTCCTCTGGCGTTGGATCTCTGCCTCTTCATGGATCTCGCTGCCCGTACGCCCGCGTTGCGCGGCCTCGGCATCCAGGAGTGGCTCAGCTTCTACTTCAAGGATCCGGACAGTGCACCCGGCGTCTACCCGGAGCACGATCTCTTCATCCAGTCGATGAAGCTCAAGAACACGCTCCGCCACATCATGGGCGAGGATCTCATCACGCACCTCGGCCTGGAATACTACGGCGACTAACAGCTCCAGCACTATCAACAAAGGCCCTGCGTAAACTCTTCGCAGGGCCTTCGTTTTATTGCAAGGTGACGTATGCAGCAAAGCGACCGACAAGCCAACATCCTGCGAATCTACGGCACACTGGTCACTGAACGAGAAGACTGGGGCGGCGCACTCGTGCTGAGTTACGGGGAAGATGCCGCTGCAAGTGGAATCGCTGCCGCCGTTAGCATAGCCGGCGGAACTACACTTGTTCTCGACAACGACGCAGCAGCCGTGAAGTCCGCGATGCGGCGTGGCGAACTCGACTTCGTCGTCAACACGCTCGATGAAGCGCTTCGCACACTAAAGAATCAGATTCGTCAGCGTCGCCCATTGAGCGTAGGACTCATCGCTGAGGTAACGACCGCCTTGCAGGAGATGGAAGAGCGGGGTGTTCTCGCGGACAGACGATACAGCCAAACCCCTGACAGCATGCTCCCGTCGTACAAGGGCTTGCAGGAGCATCAGATTCTCGCAACGAACACAGAGGAACTCCGCAGGATCGACAATCAACTACTCGCGATGATTTCTGAAGACGACCTCGTCCGCAGACGTTGGATTCAACGCGCCCCGCAATACCTGCGAGAGGCCCGCACCGGGAGTCGTTGGATATGGCTGAGCGAACAGGAGCGAGACCAGCTACGCGACCTGTTTCAACTTAGTCCTGCATCACGCTAAGAATTTCCGGCCAAAGTGCCTTCACGCCATGCTCCGTCTTCGACGAAACCGGCAGCACCTGCTCCACACCATGCGCCTTCTTCAACGCTGCAATCGACTTCGTCAACTGGTTCCCGCCCAGCTTGTCTGACTTCGTTCCCACCACCAGGTACGGCCGCTGCATCTGCTGCAATGCCTTGATCAGCAACGTGTCGCTCTCCTGCGGCGGAATATTCGTATCCACCAGGCAGACACATAGCGCCAACTGCTCACGATCGTTGATGTAAGGCTCGATAAAGGTCGGCCACTCCGACGAGATCGACCTCGAAATCTTCGCGTACCCATAGCCCGGAAGATCGGCAAAGATCAGCGAGGGGTGAGCACTCTTCTTTTGCGGCGTACCTTCATAGAGAGCAAAGAAGTTGATAGCGCGCGTGCGCCCCGGAGTCGAAGAGACCTTCGCCTCTTTGGAGCCAACCAGTTTGTTGATCAGCGATGACTTCCCAACGTTGGATCGGCCAAGAAACGCAACCTCAGGCGCGTCGTTCGTACGGGCGCTGTCGGGAAAATGGTCGGGACTCATCGCGGAAAGCAGGAACACAGGTACAAGACGCATGAGTCCGAGCTTATCGCTTTCTGCCCCTCAGCGGTTAGCTCCGATCTCACTCAGAATTGCTGTCAAGCTCTTGAAGCCTCTCGATATTGCGAAAATTCCCGTCATCATTGGCGATTCACGTCAAAAATACTTTGCTTGTCCTCTTAGCCGATTTAGTAAAGCGGAAATAACCCCAGAATGCCGAAATATTCTCACGGAACGAAAAGCACATTGACGTCCGACGGGGAATCTTTGGCTATCGCTATATTCATTGTTGCAACCCTATTGTTTGCTATACTTTGCAGCTAAGCTCCATGATTGAATTGTTTTATAGACGGTCGTTTTCGCCAAGTCAAACATTCCAAATAGGTTACCGCGAAGTACAGCTTGCGGGAGGGAGTTGGTTTCAAAGGCAGAAGTCGTCACGCTGAGTGGTAGGAGGACTTTTTGGCGGTAGCTAGGCAAGGCGCTCGCGCGTCACGTGGCTGGATGTGTCGGCGGGCAGGCGCCATCGTGCTGGTGCTGCTCTTCCACGCTCCTCTCTTTGCCCAGGCGTCGTCGCTCCTGCTGCCTTCTGCTGTCGCGTATGACGCAGCTGGAGACCTGTTTTTCGTCGATACCAACCGCAACCAGGTCTTTGAAGTCTCCCTCGCCGGCACACTCACCACGGTAGCCGGAACCGGCACCCAGGGATTCGGTGGTGATGGCGCAGCGGCTACCGGAGCATTGCTCAACGCTCCACAGGGCATCGCCATCGGTTCAGACGGCACCGTCTATGTCTCCGACACCGGCAACCAGCGCATCCGCGCCATCAGCAACGGCCAGATCGCTACATTCGCTGGAACTGGCATCGCAGGCTTTTCCGGCGATGGAGCCTCCGCCCTCGCTGCCACGCTGAGCAAGCCAACAGGACTCGCCATCGACGCACAAGGCGCTCTACTGCTCTGCGACACCGACAACCACCGTCTGCGCCGCATCTCCGCTGGCGTGATCACCACGGTCGCCGGCAGCGGAGTACAGGGCTTCGCGGGCGACAACGCCGCAGCAACCGCAGCGGAACTCGATTCACCCGCCGGGGTCGCAGTCTCTGCCGACGGCAGCCTCTATATCGCAGACACCCACAACCACCGTCTGCGTCTCATCAGCCCAAGCGGCATCATCCAAACCTTCGCCGGTACCGGAGCCGCTGGCTACTCCGGTGACACAGGTCAAGCAACCGCAGCTCAGCTCTCCTCACCGCGCAGCGTAACCATTGACGCAGCAGGCGATGTGATCTTCTCCGACTCCAACAACCACAGGATCAGGTCGATCAACCCGCAGGGAACAATCACCACCATCGCAGGCAGCAACTGGCAAGGTCTCGCCGCCGATGGAAGCGTAGCTACCGGATCTCCCCTCAACACACCACGCGGAGTAACGCTATCGAGCTTCAACGCACCAGTCTTCGCTGACATGCCCAATTACCTCGTCCGCGAGGTCGCAGCCAACGGGAATATCTACACCATCGCAATCCCGCAACCACCACGCTCCAGCATTGTCACCGTCACTGCGTTGCCCTCCATAACCTACGGCCAAGGCTCAGCCACGATCACCGTCTCAGGCAGCGTCCCAACGCCGCAGGGAACTGTCAAGCTACTGGATAACGGAGTCACCACCAACAACGCAACGCTGTCTGCAGGCGCAACGACGATCTCACTAGCCTCGCTCAACGCCGGTTCGCACTCGCTCTCCAGCGTGTACGCAGGCGACGGTCTCAACCCAGCCTCAACCAGCGCAACCAGCACGCTACAGATCCTCCAATCGGCCAGCACAACGACTCTCCAGACAATCGGACAGTCCTCTTACGCAGGACTTCCGTTGCTACTCACCGCAACCGTCTCACCTGCCTCAGCAGGCAATCCCACAGGAGAAGTCGACTTCCTCGATGGCACAACACTCGCCGCGAAGGCAACGCTCGTCAACGGTCTGGCCACTGGAACGTATCTCGCACCAGCACAGGGAAACCACACTGTGATCGCCCAGTACGCAGGCGATACGAACTTCCTCCCGAGTTCTTCAGCCGCAACGACAGTCGCCATAGCCGCAATGCCCGACTTCTCCCTGAGTGCCACAAGCACCAGCCAGACGGTTCAAGGCGGTCTAATCGCAACCTACCCTCTGCTGGTCTCCTCGCAAGGAGGAGCATTTACCGGCAGCGTCACCTTCAGTGTGTCTGGCTTGCAGGCAGGTTCAACAGCCAGCTTCTCGCCGAGCTTGACAGTTCCAGGCGCAAACGGAGCTACGGTCGTAATGAGCATCCAGACTGTACCCAATACAGCGTCTTCATCGCCGCAACCTTCACCTTCACAAAAGCAAGACAACGACACCCTCGCATTCCTTTTGGCAATGCCTTTACTCCTCTCTCGCAGCTTGCGCAGGCGAATCTCGCAACGCAAGCTTGACATATTGCCCATCATCTTGAGCCTGCTCCTGCTCGGTTCGCTCGGCTGTGGCGCACGTACCATTTCCAGCTCCACGGAAGGCGATAAATCCTATTCTTTGACGATCACGGCGACTTCGACTAATCTCGCCGGAGCTTCTGTCGCGCACACGACCGTGGTTTCGCTCGTCGTCGAGTAGAAATTCCGCAGGTACATTGCCGCGAGCAGCTTTCTGAGGCATTCTTCGCATCTATGAGAACTGCAACATTAGCAAAAGGTAGACGCCGCGAATTACATCGCTGTGGATATTTCCGCTAGAAACTCGTTCAAAGGATGACGCATGGACCGCACTCTTCTTCCGGGGAAGCCCTACCCGCTTGGCGCTACGCTTACCACTCAAGGAACGAACTTCGCACTCTACTCGGAACAAGCAACAGGAGTAAAAGTCTGCTTCTTCGACGACTCAGGCAAGCAGGTCGATTGCGTCTCCCTGAAGGAAAGAACGGCCTTTGTGTGGCACGGAATGGTCCGCAACATCAAGGCAGGGCAACGTTACGGCTACAGGGTTGAAGGTCCCTGGGAACCAGAGAAAGGCTTGCGATTCAACTCTTCAAAACTCCTGGTCGATCCATATGCAAAGGCAATCGCCGGAGAGGTCGATTGGAAAGCTCCAATATTCCCTTACGACTTAGAGTCTGGAGATGACACCAAAAAGTGCGACAAGGACAGCGCGGACGGCGTTCCAAAGAGCATCGTGATCGAGGACAAATTCGATTGGGAGGAAGATTGTGCACCACAGACGCCCATTGCAGATTCTGTCATCTACGAGGTGCATGTGCGTGGCTTTTCCAAACGCAATCCAGAGCTGCCTGAGAAGCTGCGCGGTACCTACGCAGGACTAGCGCATCCGTCCAGTGTTGAGTACCTGAAGAAGCTCGGCATCACGGCAGTAGAGTTGTTGCCTGTTCATCAGTTCATCGACGAAGGCAATCTTGTGGAAAAGGGTTTACGCGATTATTGGGGATATAACACGCTTGGATACTTCGCTCCCATGTCTCGCTACAGCTCAAGTGGGGATGATGGTGAGCAGGTGATCGAGTTTAAGAACATGGTGAAGCGACTGCACCAGGAAGGCATTGAGGTCATTCTCGACGTCGTGTACAACCACACCTGCGAAGGCAACGAAAAAGGTCCAGTGCTTTCGTGGAAGGGTGTGGACAACACGACGTACTATCGCACGTTGCAGGATAATCCTCGCTACTACATGGACTACACAGGCACGGGCAATACGTTGAATGTGTACAACCCAAACGTACTAAAGCTCATCATGGACAGTCTGCGTTATTGGGTGACGGAGATGCACGTCGATGGTTTCCGCTTCGATCTCGCATCCACGCTGGCCCGCGAACTCCACGACGTGAACAAGCTTGGAGCGTTCTTCGATACGATCCACCAGGATCCGATTCTTGCCGATGTGAAGCTCATCGCTGAGCCGTGGGATGTCGGCGATGGCGGATATCAGGTGGGTAACTTTCCGGTTCTTTGGGGTGAATGGAATGGAAAATACCGCGATACCGTGCGGCGTTTCTGGAAAGGGGATAGCGGACAGCTCTCCGACTTCGCCTACCGTCTGACAGGTTCGAGCGACCTTTATCAAGGCGATGGTCGCACGCCTGCTGCGTCGATCAACTTCATCACAGCTCACGATGGTTTTACGCTGTGTGACCTGGTGAGCTACAACGAAAAGCATAACGAAGCTAACGAAGACGACAATCAAGACGGATCCAACGATAACGAGAGCTGGAACATGGGTGCAGAGGGACCAACCGATGACCCAAATATCAACAATCTGCGGGAGCAGCAAACTCGCAATTTTCTGACAACGCTCATGCTTAGCCAAGGTGTTCCGATGCTTGCTGGCGGCGATGAAGTTTCACGCTCGCAGATGGGCAATAACAACTGCTATTGTCAGGACAATGAATTGACCTGGTATGACTGGGACCTCGATGAGCCACGCAAGCGCTTATTGAAGTTCACAAGCGAGCTTATCCAACTACGTAAGGATCACCCGAACTTACATCGCCGCAAGTTCTTTCAGGATCGTAAGATTCGTGGCTCAGTGGTGCGTGACGTCGCATGGTACGGAACAGACAGCAATGAGTTGTCCGACGAGGTGTGGGGCCAGGAGTGGAACAAGTCGATTGCCGTGATGTTCAACGGCAAGACGCTTGGCGTAATGGATGAAGACGGCAACCAGGTTATGGACGATAGCTTTCTGATCATCGTGAACGCGGCTGACCAGGGGGTTGAATATGTCCTGCCATCGCCGCCAGATAAGACTCCATGGCGACAGGTGCTCGATACGGAAAATATCGAAGATCCATTCTACGGAGCTCAAGTCTCGGAAAAGGTCATTGTTGGTGGGCGAGCGGTGCGTGTCTACAGCGATGGAGTCGAGAAGAGAGCTGAGGAACCAGCGAAGAAGAAGCTGGCCAGAACACTTTAGACTCGGATCGTACAAAGGGCTTCGCCAAGTGGCGAAGCCCTTTGTGCTTAGAGTGCAAAGACGTCAACCGATCGGGCCTAGTTTTTCGTACTCTCCAATTTGGCTAAGTGTGAAGCTGTGCATGTCTTCGCCGGCTTGCCATGCCTTGTACCAATCGACGAGCCAGTGCAGCGTGGTCTCGAGGCGTAAGCGTGGATGCCATGCCAGTTCTGTGCGGGCGCGGCTGGCATCGAGCTTGAGGTAGCCAGCTTCGTGTACGCCTGGATCAGCGTCGAGCACCCAGCTTGCGTTGTTACCCCAGAAGTTCTTCATGTGTTCGACGATCCAACCGACTTCCTGAGCGTCGTCGTCCGAGGGTCCGAAGTTGAAGGCAGTTGCATAGCGACGGTCGAGGGTGAGCAGATGCTCGGCGAGCAGGATGTAGCCGAGCAGCGGCTCGAGGACGTGCTGCCATGGACGGATGGAGTGGGGCCGGCGGATGAGGACGGGTTCGCCAGCGAGGAAGCCACGGACGAGGTCGGGGATAAGACGGTCGAGCGACCAGTCGCCGCCGCCGATAACGTTGCCCGCGCGACCAGTGGCGATTGCACATTGGTGATCTGCGAGTTTACTAACAGGGAAGTAGCTTTGGCGAAAGGCCGCTGAGACTATCTCGGCGCAGGCTTTCGAGCTGGAGTAGGGATCGTAACCGCCGAGTGGATCGGTCTCGCGATAGCCCCAAAGCCATTCTTTGTTTTCGTAGCATTTGTCGGTGGTGACACTGACGACGGCGCGCACACTGGGCGTGCGACGAACGGCATCGAGCACGCGTGCTGTGCCGATTACGTTGGTCTCGTAGGTCCCGATGGGATCTTCGTAGGAGTAACGCACCAGCGGTTGTGCGGCCAGGTGGAAGACTACTTCGGGGGCGAACTCCCGCAGTGCAGGCTCGAGCTTTGCTGAGTCGCGGATGTCACCGCGAATGTCCTCGATAACACTGCCGACTTTGGCTTCGGTGAAGAGGTTTGGTTCGGTGCACGGATCGAGCGCGTAGCCTCTTACAATAGCGCCTTTGGAGGCGAGCCAAAGCGCCAGCCAGCCGCCCTTGAAGCCTGTGTGGCCAGTGAGGAAGACTCGCTTGCCCTTCCAGATATTCTTGCGGGCGGCTTGGTTCGCCGCTACCAAGTCTTCCATGGGGCCTTTCCTTTGCTCCAGAGTTCTTCGAGCTGCTGCTTGTCGCGGAGTGTGTCCATTGCCTGCCAGAAGCCGTGGTGGAAGAAGGCGTGTACTTCGCCTTCGGCGACTAGTTTTTCGATGGGCTCGCGCTCAAACATCTGCGAGTCGTCGGTAACGGCTGTAATGGCTTCGGGAGAGAGGACGAAGAAGCCACCGTTGATCCATCCACCTTCGTCGGATGGCTTTTCCTGGAAGGAATAAATCTGCGTATCTTTGAGGCCAAGGGCCCCGAAGCGGGCGTTGGGCTGCACGCTGGTGAGTGTGACCTTTTTGCCGTGTTCCTGATGGAAGGCGATGGAGGCGGTGATGTCGACGTCGGCGACGCCATCGCCGTAGGTCATGCAGAAGGTGTCTTCGCCTTCGAGGTACTTGGCTACGCGGCGGAGACGACCGCCGGTGCCAGAGCTTTCCCCGGTGTCGACGAGGGTCACACGCCAGGGCTCGGCTTCGGAGTTATGAACGATCATCTTGTTTTCCTTCATGTCGAAGGTGACATCGGAGGTGTGCAGAAAGTAGTTGGCGAAGAACTCCTTGATGACATAACCCTTGTAGCCGCAGCAGATGATGAAGTCGTTGATGCCGTGCTGCGAGTAGATCTTGAGGATGTGCCAAAGGATGGGACGACCGCCGATTTCCACCATTGGCTTGGGGCGCAGTGAGGTTTCTTCCGAGATACGTGTACCGAGTCCGCCCGCGAGGATGACCGCTTTCATGCGTGAGAGTCCTTTTTGATCAGATGATGCTGATATTTTGCGTTGAGCTTCGTGCTGTGCCTCCATGATACCGCGACGAGGGCGTAGTGTTTGTTATCCTAGCTCTAACTATGAGTGAGAGATCCGAACAGCTACGCCAACAGATTCTCCAGCTTACGGCTGAGTTCCATGCCGAAGCATTCGCCAAGAAGGACTTCGTCCCGGGCAGTTCCGTGGTTCCGGTTTCCGGCAAGGTCATTGACGCGGCAGACATAAGCGCTGTGGTGGACTCCGCGTTGGACGGCTGGTTTACGACCGGTCGCTGGGCCAAGGACTTCGAGCGCAAATTGGCTCGCTTCTTCGGGCTTCGTTCGGCTTCGCTGGTCAACTCCGGCTCGTCGGCGAACCTGGTTGCGCTGAGCGCGCTGACCTCGCCGAAGCTGGGGGATCGTGCGTTGAAGCCCGGTGACGAAGTGATCACTGTTGCTGCAGGCTTTCCGACGACGGTGAATCCGATCTTCCAGAATCGTTTGGTTCCGGTGTTTATCGATGTCACGTTACCGACGTACGAGATCGATGTAACCAAGCTGGAAGCGGCTCGCAGCGAGAAGACCAAGGCTGTGATGGTTGCGCATACGCTGGGCAACGTGTTTGATCTTGGCGCGGTGACTGCGTTTTGTAAGAAGTACAACTTGTGGCTGATCGAAGACTGCTGCGATGCACTGGGTTCGACCTACAAGGGGCAGAAGGTTGGTACGTTTGGCGACATTGCGACGGTGAGTTTCTATCCGGCTCATCACATCACCATGGGCGAGGGCGGGGCGGTACTGACCGACAAGCCTGCGTTGCAGGTGCTGATCGACAGCTTCCGCGACTGGGGTCGTGACTGCTGGTGCGAGCCTGGCGTGGACAACACGTGCGGCAAGCGGTTCGACTGGCAGTTGGGAACGCTGCCTTGTGGCTACGACCACAAGTACACATACTCGCATGTGGGCTACAACCTGAAGGCTACTGATATGCAGGCTGCGCTGGGTGTTAGCCAGATTGATAAGCTTCCGCACTTCATTGAGCGTCGCAAGGAGAACTTTGCGTACCTGAAGCAGGTGCTGAAGCCGCTGGAACAGTACATTGTGTTGCCGGAAGCGACGCCTGACAGCGATCCGAGCTGGTTTGGATTCCCGATCGGCGTGAAGGAAGATGCTCCGTTCAAGCGTGATCAGCTGACGAAGGCGCTTGAAGGTAACAAGATTGGAACTCGGCTGTTATTTGCTGGAAACCTGTTGAGGCAGCCGGCGTATGAGGGCTGGGAGTATCGCGTGGTTGGCGAGATGACCAATACGGATTACGTGATGAACAACGTATTCTGGATCGGCGTTTATCCAGGGCTGACGAAGGAGATGCTCGACTTTATTGCTAAGACGGCTATTGAGTTTGTGGAGCAGGCGAAGGCTGGGTTGTTGGTTGTTTAGAGGTACAGATGTAGGAAGGGCGCGGACTTCGGTCCGCGCCCTTCTTGTTGGAGTGTCCCTATTTCGTGGGTACTTGACAGGTTTAAGGGAGTGAAGCAGTGCCAGGCGGCCGTGCGAAGGAGGGCTTCCTCGAGAGGGA
>Ga0302314_10012333_pt1 | contig 14807 bp, 9 predicted proteins | sample III_Palsa_N2_3_FD_200533 | JGI IMG/M metagenome (GOLD analysis project Ga0302314, IMG submission 200533) | Peat permafrost microbial communities from Stordalen Mire near Abisko, Sweden - III_Palsa_N2_3 | ecosystem: Environmental > Terrestrial > Soil > Palsa > Peat permafrost | place: Sweden... | reverse complement strand
ACGGTTAATGCATGTGAACGATCTGAAGGGAGTGGAAACCGACTCTCTCGAGGTTTCGCTCGCGCTCGGCATCCCCGTTGAGAGGGTGAGGCTCTACCTGCGATCGGCCCTGGTTCCCGTCTCGCTCGACCTCGCGCTCAGTGAGGATGCGACCCTACTCGACCTCATCGATACGACGCAGCTTGCCCACGTTCAGACGCCCGAGGACTTCATGTCGGCGTGGATTTCCGAACAGTGGCTACAGGACCAGTTTGCGGAGCTCACGGAACGCGAAGTGGGTATTTTAGCCTGTCGTATTGGACGCACGTCAGGCGAACCGATGACGCTCGAAGAGATCGGCATGCTTCACGGTGTGTCGCGGGAGCGCATCAGGCAGATAGAGATGAAGGCTCTCAACAAACTCCGCGTGAAGCACGGAGTTCCCGAGCGGGGAGCGCCGAAGCAACGGTCGGGCAGGTCGAGCAACACCTGAACTGCCCCAAGGAGTCGTAGGAGCACGGTAGTCGCGTCACGGCGGACGGCCGAGCCAAGATCTTTTTTGGCAAGATCGATGGAGATGGGCAATGGTTCAGGCAGTGGCCCCATGTTCAGGCTGAGGATGACGCCAGGTTGCTAAGGGACTTGAGACTTGTCTGCCGGCCGGCAATTCTCGTTCGCCTGCGTGGATATCCAGGTGTCCGGCACGCGGCGGTGCCGTCTGTACCCGTTCACAATTGGGCCAAAGCGTGCGCAGCACTAGAACAGGTCGAGTGCGGAACGAGCCTGCAGAATCTGCAGGCTCTCATCGCGGATGTCGTCGGGCGACATCGTGACCTGTGGGTTAAGTGTAGTGTGATCGTCGAGTTCGGCGATCTGCGTCCGATCATGGACTTGGCGGGACGGAGCGAGTGTCATGGAGGATGCCGAGGGATCGAGCGTCATCGAACCCGCTGAGATCCGGGAGCGTGTCGAGCTCGCCGGGCTTCCCGACTCGCTGGAGGCCTTCATGGTCTATCGGGAGGGGAAGCGGCCGGAGGACGGGAAGAAGCGCGAGAGGCCGCGCGTCGTGGAGATCAACGCCGTGGGTTCGCTCGAGTGCTTCTCGCCACCGCCGACGGTCGGCAAGGCCGAGCTGGCCTGGTTTCTTCAGAAGAGCACGAGACGTTGGCCGGGAATCGACTCGAAGTGGGGCGAGCGGTCGGAGAAACTGGTCTTCGCCCTTGCCGCGTGCGGCGGGCTGATTCTTCGAGCCCACCTGGATGACGCTTTCCGAATCACGCGGATCACGAGCGTGTGGCTGACGCCGTTCTGGGCCGAGGTGGCCGAGGAGAAGCTCGGTGAGCTCACAGGGCGGATCGCTCCGGGTCTTCGTCGATCCGCGCTGCTCGAGTTGCTGGCTCAGGTCCCCGAACTGTCTCGTGAGTATCAACTGTTGGCCGAGCAGTCCTCGGAAGACTCGCTCATGCCGCCCACGGAATCCCGCACCTCGGCGCGACGATGGCAGCCGTATGAGTTCGCGCTGCGCGTAGGCGCGTGGTGGCACCGTCGCACGGATCCGGAGCGGAAGCCTTCGATGGACGAGGCCACAGCCTGGGCGCGTCCGTCGGGCAAGGCGTCGAAGGAGCAGTGGACTGATGCGCGTCGGCGTGCCGTCGAGAATCTGCTCGGCGACTCACTGACCGAACTGATGGAGGCGCCGGACTACGACATCAGAGTTCGGGGTCCGCTGACATGGCGGATCGGCTCGGTCGCGGTGGATGCGTCGGTGGCACGGCCCTGGGCGGGACTGCCTTCGAACGCGGCCCGACTGGTAGGCGAGATCGAGTGCTCGAAGTTGGTCGGGATTCTCGTCGTGGAGAACCAGAGCACCTTCCAGCAGGTATGCCGGTTGAGCTCGGTGACGGATTCATGGATCGTGGTTTGGGGCAAGGGTTATGCGCCGCACGGCTTGATCGAACTGCTGCGCAAGATCGGGTCGGTACCCATCGCGGTATGGGGCGACTTGGACGCAGACGGCATCAACATCGTGATCGACATGCAGTCCAAGCTTCGAAGGCCTTTTCATCCGGTCGGGATGGATGCCGCCTATTGGCTGGACGGGCCGTACCGCCATATGTCCGATGAGCAGAAGGCCAGGTCCGTCAAGCTCGCGAAGGACCTGTTGGACGACGGTGCCGGTCCATTCGCCGAGTTGGCCAGCGCCATCGCGACCCATCACGAGTCCGCGGGGTGCAGTCGGGAGCAGCAGACGCTGCACAGTACGGTTCTTCCGCTGCTCCCGGATCTCCTGGCGCGATTGGTCGGCGCCTAGTCGAGCGGGCGACCCTCCTCGAGCCATGGGGCGACGAGTTCGACTCGCCCGCGTTCCGGGTCGAATCCCCAGGCCCGGGTGGGCTGGTTGTAGGGGTCCGTGGCGGATGCGTGATAGAACCACAAGATCTCGCCGCACACGTCCGCCGCGTCGAAGATGACGCTGTCCTGGCAGGTTCCCAGGATCGTGACGCCTTCGTCCTGCGCGACGCGGTGCAGGGCCGATAAGACGTCCTTGCGGTTCGTGTCGCCGAGGCTGTTGCCCAACTCGTCCAGGATCAGCAGGCGCCCGGGAACGCTGTGGTCCGCGAGCAGGGCCGCGAGGACGAGTTGGATCGCGTAGACCTTCACCTGCGCGCCGTTTGCCGCTTCCCGGTAGGAGACGAATCCGCCGGCCGGCGAACGACGCCATTTCGGAGTCACGCGCCACTCCCACGCGTCGTTGGGGCCGGCGGGCCGGACGATCTCGATGTCGAGTCGGGCGCCGTAGCCGTTGCGGCGCTGGTCGAGCTCGTTCAGCCGCTTCCCGATCGCCTGCAGACCGCGTTCGACCGACCCTTCGACCATCTTCTGCTGCTTGAGGAGATCGAGCCGAAGGTTCTCCTGCTCGGTGCGCATCGCCGAGATCTCGTCTGAGCGCTTCAGCCGCGTCTTCTCGATGCGGTCGCGTACGACGGTGTCGGTCTCGGACGACGAGTCCAGGTAGTCGCGCAGCGGCCGGGTGTGGGTGGCGAACATCTGCCGATCCGGCGGTTCCTGCGCGAACACCGAGACAGAGGTCTCCTTGTTCTTCATCACCTGCTCCAGCGACGCGGGAACGTGCTCGGCATCGACGGTGAGCAGGTTCAGCGCGGCCTGGAAAGCGCCGATGGCGTCGGCGCGCAGGTTCGCCGCGGCCGGGCGCGATGCGCCCTCCGGCACCTCTCCGACCAGCCGGATCGCTGCCTCATACGGCGCTCCCCACGCCAGACTCCAGGAGACCAGGTCGACCCGCTCCAGGGCCTGTTCGGTCCGCCCGCGTTCGCCTTCGATCGCTCCGCGCTCATTCTGGAGTGTCTGTACCTCGTTTTTCAGCTGCTCGAGCTTCGACTCGTGCAGGTCTAGAGCGCTCTTCGCCTCCGTATACGCCTCGTCAGCCTCCTGCCATCGCTGGACGAGGCTTTCGCGATTCCGCTGAGCATCGCCGATTTCCCGTTCGGTATCCGCGATCTGCTCAAGGAGATCGGCGAGTCGAGCAGCCGCCTGCGCCGCGGCCAGCAGTCCACGCGCGCGGATCGTTTCCTGTTCGGCGACTCCGAAGGCGCGTACCGCATCCTCGAACCGCGCCAACGCCCGCTCGACCTCGGCCTGTGCGAGCGCGACGCGTACAGCGCGGCCGGTGAACGGCTCGTCGAACCCGCCGAGAGTCGCCTCGGTCAGTTGACCGTCGTGAACCCGGTCCGGCGACGGGGCGAACTCGTATCGGGCCTTGAGGCCGTGGAGGAAGCCGGAGAGTGCGACCGCGGACTCCACGCCCTCGGGAGCCGGCGTAACGGCAGGCGCCTCGAGGGCGCCATCAGCGAGTACGACGGTGCAGCCCGGGAGCGTGCTCAGCCGATCGAGCGCCCGCTGCTCGTCGGCCGGCGCTACGACGACGGCGTCGCGGTAGCGCCAGAGCCGAGGCTCCCATTCCGCGCGCCGCGCTTCGTCGACTGCCACGACATCGAGGACTGACACCGCCGGGATCACATCGTCTTCGCGGGAGAGTAGGGCGAGTGCATGACCGGCCAGCCCCTCGCGCCCGGCGCGGGCCGCCTCGAGGCGGGCGACCGCTTCGGTGTGGTCGACTTCGGCCTGATCGCGCTCGGTCCGCCGCTTGGCCTCGACGGATTCGAGTTCGAGGACTATACCGGCGTGCTCCTCCTCCGGTCGTCCGTCATTTCCCTCGGCCAGTGGCCGGAGCGTCTCACGAGCCGCGATGTGCGCTTCGAGTCGCCCGTCGAGTTTGCCGATCTCCTTCTCCAGCGAGGTTCGCAGTCCGCCCAGACGTTCGCGTTCCCGCTTCGCGCCTGCGGCGAGTTGCGCATGATCCGTGCGGAGGCTCAGCGACTGCAGTTCACGCTTCTTGCTGTTCAGAGCTGCGGTGGCCTCCTCGAGGCGCACGTCGACCTCGGACAGGGCCAGCTTCTTCTCCGCGTGCTGATCGGTCTTCTCGATCAGCGCCAGCGCCAGATACTTCTCCCATGCCGCGTTCATATCCGCGAGGTCGTTGCGCGCGTGTTCGCGCCGTTGCAATTCGGCGAGCTGCTCGGCCTCCGTGCTCCGGTCGATCAGGTCGTTTCGTTCCCGCGTTGCGAGCAGTTCGGTGTGTTCGGCGTGCGTCCTGCGGCCTTTGACCTCGGCGTCGAGCAAGTGGTCGCGGCCGGTCAGCGCGATGAGCGCTTCGCCGATCAAGGCGGGGGACATCTGCGTCATCTGCTGCGAGAGCAGGGAAGGCACCGACGGCCGGATGGAGGTGTCCAGGTAGGCGAGACAGCGTGGCGCCGAGCCGTACAGCCGCTGCGCCATCGACCTCGAACCGCACTCCGACTTGGGCGGCAGTTCCTCCCAGCGCGCGTCGGCCTGGTCGGCGCGTTCCTGGTCGCTCTCCCCGTGCAGGACGTGCAGTCCGGAGGTGTAGCGGGCGAGGACATAGTGATCGTTGGGGTTGCGCGAGATCCGGATCCACACGGTGATCGGGTCGGGTGCCTTCTCGCCTGGTGGTGCGGCGAATACGCCGATGACGTATCCGTGGTCGGCGCCTCCGGCGGAGACGGGAACGCCCGCGGACTCCGGTTTGAACAACAGACCGGTCGCGTGTCGCCCGTCATGGTTCAGGCGCCACTGGGATTCACAGTGCAGGAGCGACACCGCGCTGAGGAAGGTCGTCTTCCCGGATCCGTTGGAGTCGGCCTTCGGGCCCTGCCCGGTGACCGCCACGAAGCTCCCCGGCACGACTGGAACCGCGTGCGTCGTGAGTCGGGCGATATCCACGGTCTGCACCGCGATCAGCCGCCGAGCTCCGATCATGCCGAGGTCGGTGCTCCGCCCTGCGGGCGCGAGGAGCGTGGGTGTCATGTTCATGCGCCGTAGTCCTTAGCGATTGGTGCGCGTGTCTTCCTTCGCCGTCTGATCACTCCGGCCATGACCCCGTTCGGCTCGGCGAGCAGCAGCAAGTCCTCCCACAACCGTTCCGAGGCCGCAGGTGTGAGGCGGGCAAGCTGCGAGCCCGGGGCTACGTCTTTGCCGCGTCCGACGTAGCGGATCAGCCTGCGCTTTTCGAGACGCTGCAGGCAGTCGCGGATGATCGTCTCGGGGACCTGGCTCCGGGAGATCTGCTCGCGCGGCACCGGCTCGCCCTGAGCCCAGCCGCTGCCGATGATCCGGCCCTTCGCCCGGGGGATCGCCACGCTGTGCAGCAGTACGAGTACGAGCACGGCGCGCTCGTACTCGTTAAGCACGCCGATCCCTTCGTCGGCGAGAACCGCGGCGATGTCATCGGCGTATGCGGACGTGTATCCGTTGTCCGTCCTCACCAGCACACGTCCAGCTTCGTCGAGACATCGCCGTACGACCTCCCGAAGGTCGGGATCGACGAGCGCGGGGAATTCGGAGTCGCGTAGGGTTCCGTCGGCCGACTCGAGTGCGGCGATCGCCCTCAGAACGAGCAGTTCGCGATCCGGACTGAGGTCATCGAGCCCTGTCATGACGACGCCTCCGTTCCCCGCGGGCACCTTGGCAGCTTGGTGTAGACGGTGCGCAACACCGCCGCGTCGTTCTCCGTCCACGCCGCGACCCGAGGCCCGAGCCTGACCGTGTCCAGTGCGCCGTCGAGCCACGCCGTCTCGCGCAGGCTCGTGAGCACCCTTCTGATCCGTCCGCTGTAACTCTCCACGGACGTTATCCCGCGCTCGTCGATCAACGCCCGAAACACCTGGTCCTCGGGCGCGGGAACTCCGGGCCACGGGTGTTCGCCGCGCTCCTGCCAACACGCTCCGAGGCACGCGGTGAAAACCAAGGTCTCGAACGACTTGGCCGAAGGCGTGTGCTCGGAGACCGCTTCCGGTTCCAGGCCCTCCACCCAGCTCAGAATCTCCAGGGCTCCGCTGCCCGAACCGGCGCGGACCACCGTGCGGCCGGCTCTGCGCGCCGCCGAGCCGACCGGCAGCGAGGTTCGGCCGACGCCCAGCGCACGCAGCTTCGCGAGCTCGAACCTGGCGGAGTCGGCGGTGTGCTCACTCATCCGGCGCCCACGACCCGGGAGGAGGTGACGTGCGTCGCAGCCGAACGGGGGAGAGGTAGGTGACCTTCGCGGACGGATCCACGCGCAACCCGTTGCCGAGGATGAGTTCGTACGCGTCCGATGTGAGGGCGGCGCGCAGGAGCGTGGCCACGATCACGGCAGCCTGCGGCCACCCGGCCTCGGCGAGTGCCGAGGTCAGGTCCACCTCGTCGGCGCTGGCCAGCAGATGCTCGGCTTCGGCGGCCGCATACCGGGCGCGGAAACTCTCGCGTTCCAGCATGGCTGCCACCGGATCGGCGGTCGCCCGGCCGTCGCGCGGCCGCTCCGGCTTGGGGACCTCGGGCTCCTGAGGCTTGGCCTTCTCCAGTTCCGCGACGATGGACGCGGGCGTGATCGAGAGCTCTCTCGGATCGAAGACCACGTGTTCGAGTGGGCGGGCGAGCGCGCGCACCGAGGCCTCGCGGGCGGCGGTGAGGTACTGCTCATGGTGCAGAACGGCGAAGTCCTCGGCCCGCGCGCCGTCGTCGAGCAGCCGCTCGACGAAGTCGTTGCGCGCACCCAGATACCGCTGCGCCTCAAGCGTCACCGCGTACGCGAGCGAGTCGAGCTCGGGATAGACGGCCTGCACCTGCTGCATGAGCAGATCGACGTCCTCGAACAGCGACGCGTTCCGGTGGCGATGCCGCTCCGCGATCATGATCTCGAGGGAGCGGGTCTCCACGAGCATCAAAAGGTAGTCCGCGGCGATCACGAGCATTCCGCGCGCGCGGACCAGGGCTTGCCTGATCTGATCCACGGTGGCGGTGCCCCGCCGGATGTCGCCACCGGTCCGATCGAGCAGGGTCAGGAGCTCGTCGATGCCGCCCTCGCCGGAGACGCGTTCGAAGATGGCGATGCCCGCCGCGCTGTCGGGATTGAACAGGTAGCGGTCTTCGCGCTTCTTTGAGACGAAGGGGATCAGCATGCCGAGTTGTCGAAATCTCTCGAATGCCGCGTCGAAGTCGTCGGCTGTGCACACATCCGAGCAGGCGTCGAACAACTCACCCCGGGCCAGTCCGCCCGAGGCCCGCGCGGCGGTGAACGCCTCGAAGATGGCTTTGGCGGTCGGCAGCGTCCAGCGATCCTCGCTCACGGCCGCGGTGCTCCCGGCGATCGGGGCCACGACCCCTCGCCAGGTGTCGACGGGCGACTTTCCGGCTGACGCCCGCTCGGCCTCTAACTCCATCAACTGCATGGAGTCCTCCCTGTGTCGCTGCGCGTGATGAACGCGGTAAGATCGGCACACTATCACGGCGTGCAAGGGTTCTGTCACACCAGGTTTCGGGCCGTCGCAGAAGGAGGAGACGTGGCGCTGTCGACGGCTGACGTATGGGCGAAGGACGTTCGAGTCGGGCGCAACGTGGTCCGCCAACTGCTCGTACGCGCCCACGGGGACGTGGAGTTGGACGAGAGCGCAGAGCAGCTACGCGTCAAGAGCCCTTTCGGCACATGGCCGGCTGCTCGGAGGGGTGGCAAAGGCGATTCCGCCGGACCGCTGACCGCGCGCCTCCCCGCCTCGGGATCGACGTCCGGCGCGATTCGCTGGGGCGGCAGCTTCGATCAGATTCCGTACGACGTCGTGCTGTCCTCCTTCGAAGGCGCCATCGGCTTCACCTCGCACGACCGTCCCAACAGTTTGAGGCGCCCCCAGATCGCCGCCCTTCACTCGATCGTGGGATACCAGTCCTCTGGGTTGATCGATCCCGCCATCGTGGTCATGCCGACGGGCACCGGCAAGACCGAGACGATGTTGGCGTGGTTCGTCGCGCGGCGGCCCGAAAAGGTGCTCGTCCTCGTTCCCACCGGCGCCCTGCGCGACCAGATCGCATTGAAGTTCGAGACGCTCGGCATCCTGCAGAAGGAAGGCATCGTCGAGTCGACGGCGCTCCGACCTCGGGTGGCACGGCTCGAACACAGACTCGCCGATGAAGACGAGGCGCGGGCCCTCGTCGAGGCGTGCAACGTCGTCGTCGCGACCCCGCACGCCCTCCACGCCACCGACACCAAGGTGCGTGAGGCGTTCTACGGCCAGTTCACTCACCTCCTGGTCGACGAGGCGCACCACACCGCCGCCGCCACGTGGGCGGATGTCATCCGGGCGTTCGGCGACAAGCCAATCCTGCTGTTCACCGCCACGCCGTTCCGCCGAGACGGCCGTTCACTCCCGGGAAGGATCATCTTCCGCTTCCCACTTCGCGAGGCGCAGAAGGAGGGCTACTTCAGCACGATCGACTTCTCCGCCGTCCTCGATCTGGACGACGATGACGAGTCGCTGGCGCGAGCCGCGCTCGCCCGCCTCCGATCTGACGTCTCCGTCGGGTTCGAGCACATCCTCCTCGCCCGCACGGCCAACAAGTCGCGCGCTGACGAGATCCACGCTCTCTACACGCGCCTGGCCCCCGACTTCAACCCGGTCGTGCTCTACGACTCCCTGCCGATCGGACGGCGGAAGGAGTCCCTCGAAGCGATTAGCTCGCTCGCCAGCCGCGTGATCGTATGCGTGGACATGCTCGGGGAGGGCTTCGATCTGCCCGTCCTCAAGGTCGGCGCGTTCCACGACTCCCACAGGTCGTTGAGCCCGATGATCCAGCTCATCGGACGCCTGGCGCGGACCGAATCGCTGTATGCCATCGGCAGGGCGAGCGTCTTCGTCCGGCAGGATCCGAAGGACGCGCTCTCCCCGTTGCGGTTCCTGCTGAGGGAGGATCCGGACTGGGACAAGGTGCTGAGCGATGTGACCGATCGCGCCACCGAGCGCGCGGATGAGATCAGTGCGTTCGAGGCCTCGTTCGCCGGGGCGCCGACGGACGTTCCGGTGGGTCTCCTCGAACCGAAGATGAGCGCGATCGCCTACCGGACCGCGGCTTCCCGGTGGAACCCCCTCGCGGCGCACGGTTGGTGCCGCAAGGGGGACTCGATCCTCGACGGCCACATCAGCGTCAACGCGACCGACAATGTCGCGTGGTTCGTACTTGAGACCGTCAGCGATCTGAGGTGGGGCGATATTCCGTCGCTGAGGGAAGTCGGCTACAACCTGATCATCATGTACCTCGACCGAGGCCGCGGACTCCTCTACCTGCATGCGTCGGACACCAAACGGAGTTACGACGAGCTCGTCGAAGCGGTGCTCGGCCATGGCGCGGCCCCCGTGAACGGGTACACGACCTTCCGTGTATTCGGCGGGCTCGACCGGCTGGTCCCCACGAACATCGGGCTGCTCGATGCCCGCGACCGCGACAAACGCTTTTCCCTGTTCGTCGGCAGTGACGTCGAGACCGCGCTGACCGAAGCCGAGCGAGCCCACAAAGCCAACACCCACGTCGCGGCCAAGGCGTTCGAGAAGGGCGACCGTGTGACGATCGCCGCCTCACTCTCCGGCCGATTCTGGTCGGTGCGCAGCGCCGACAATCTCGCCGACTGGTGTGATTGGTGCGGGGAGCAGGGCCAAAAACTCCGCGACGACACGATCGACGTCCATTCGATCTTCCGCAACATGATCATCCCGGAGGACGTGCGTGAGCGGCCACCGCATCCGCTGCTCGCGGTCGAGTGGCAGTGGGACCTCTACCTGGGGAACGGCACCTCCAACCGACTACGACATGACGGTTCGGCGGTTCTCCTCACCGACGCCGAGTTCCGCGTCGACGATCACGGAACCAGCGGTCCGCTGCGCTTCTCAGTGGTCACGCCTGCATGGGAGGTGCCGTACGAGGCCGCCTTCGGCCCACACGGAGTCATCTACCGGCCCGCCGGCACCGCAGACGCCGAAGTCGTGGACCGGCGCGACGGCGCGATCCCCCTGTCGGTGTGGCTGAACAACCACAAGCCCACCCTTCTCCTCAGCGGCGAACGCATGATTACCGGCGACGACCGTCTCCTGGCGCCGCAGACCGAGGTCGCCCCGTACCCCCGCAGCGAACTGCAGGCCTTGGACTGGATCGCAGGCGGCGTCGACATCCGGGTTGAATCCCAGCGCCCCAGGGGTCCCAAGTATCGTGCGGACTCGATTCAGGCCTTCATGGTCAAATACTTGACGCAGACTCGCACATTCGACGTCCTGATCGACGACGATCGCTCGGGCGAAGCCGCGGATCTGGTCGGACTCCGCGTCGACCGCGGCGACCTCCTCATCACACTCGTGCACTGCAAGTACTCCTCATCGCCGACCCCTGGCCCGCGACTCGCTGACATCTACGAGGTCTGCGGCCAGGCGATGCGCGGCGCTCGGTGGCGCGACAACGACGCGTTGCCCTTGTTGGAGCACCTCGATCGGCGTGCGAAAGCCTACAAGCGACGCACCGGAGACTGGCCCTTCGAGGTGGGGGATCCGGAGACGCTCTTCCGCATCAGGCAGCGCGCGCCGCAACTCTACCCCCGCCTTGCCACGGTCATCGCGCAGCCTGGCCTGTCGATCGCCGCATCCACCGATGAACAGCTCCGCCTCATCGCCGGCGCCGCGTCATACGTGCAGACCGTGACGAAAGGCTCCTTCGAGGTCTACTGCTCGGACTGAGGTGGGACGGAGCGGGTTCAGCGCTCGTTCGACATCTGACGCTCACCGGCCGTCCGGATCATCTATTATCGTACGTGGCCTCCCGCGGCACCAGCGAAACTCCCGCACCGGCAGCCTGCCAGTACCTCCTGCACCGGCAAGCGGTCCAAGGGTGCATCCAGGAAAGCACCATCGCTGCCGCGGAAGCACACCGTCACGTTGCCGGGATGCCCAGGACGAGGCGGCTCGACCTGAACTGATCAACCCTGGTACAGCTCACCGCTGATATATGAGCCGTCGCGCGAATGTGCAGCTCCCTGATATACGAGCCATGACGTGAACGTGCAACGTCGCGAGCACGTTGGGAAGCCCGGAAGAGGCGATTCACTCCTCGGGACGATGTGCCGCCCCAAACGCCAGCGTTACCCTGGTTCTCAGATGCGATCGTCAATTCTCATCGATCCGTCGCAGGCGACACATAGGCGACAAAACGATGAGAAAGCGACAGATCTAATGAGAACCTACACCCTCCTCGTTCACAAGATTCTCCGCACGGCGGCGAGGATGGGTAGCCAGTCGGTGAGGTGGTCGACGCGGACGACGTCGCCGGTCTTGGGGGCGTGGAGAACGAGACCGTTGCCGAGGTAGAGCCCGACATGGCCGGGGGCGTTGGAGGTGCCGTCGTCGCCGGGGATGAACAGGAGGTCGCCGGGACGGAAGGCGGCCGGGTCAGTAATCGGGATCGGGGTTCCGGCGTTGACCTGGTCGTAGGTGGTGCGGGGGAGAGGCACACCGATGACAGCGTAGGCGGCCTGGATTAGGCCGGAGCAGTCCCACGTGTTGGGGCCGGTGGCGCCGTATTGGTAGCTCTTGCCGAGCTGGTTGAGGGCGAAGTCGATGACCGCGGTCACGGTAGCCTGAGTTCCGGCGGGGATCTGGTAGCCGGCTGGTGCGGGCGGGACAGGTCCGTTTCCGCTGTTCGTGCAGGTGCCGTCGAGGGTGGTGGCGAGGTCGTGGGCGAGCTGGTCCCATTTCGCGTAGGCCTGGGGGTAGGCGGAGTGCTGGACGGCTTGGGCGGCGTCGGTGGTGGGCATGGCGGCCCAGCCGCTCACGTTTGCCAGGGCCTTGTAGAAGGCGGTGGCTGAGTAGGTGGGGTCCATGATCTGGCTAGGGGTGCCCCAGCCTTGGGAGGGGCGTTGTTGGAAGAGGCCGAGGGAGTCGCGGTCGCCGTGGTCGAGGTTGTGGAGGCCGGATTCCTGCATGGCGGTGGCCAGGGCGATGGTTTCGCCGGGTTCGGGGATGTCGAGGTGTTGGCCGGCCGCGACGATCAGCCCGGCGTTGGTGATCTGCTCGGCGTCGAGTGTCTGGCCGTCCACGGTCGTGCCAGGGGCGAGTTTGCCGAGGCAGGCGTCTGATCCGTCGTTGCCGTCGGCTGGCCCGGGGATGCCGAGCGCCGCGGCGAGGATGGCGACGGAGAGGACGAGCCCGAGGGGGACGGCTCCGCCGAGGGCGGCGAGTAGGGCGAGGGTGCGGGGGTTGGTGTTCATGGGGGTTGGTCACTTTCGGGTGTGGTCGAGGGCTCGGCTGACTTTGGTGAGCCAGCGGGCTTCGGCCTCGGGGGTTGCACCGCCGATGACGTAGTGGGGGAGCACGTCGTAGGTCGGCGGCTGAGTGTCATCGGGCGGGTTCTCGCTCGGGACGAGTTGGGGGACGGGCTGGTTGGCTTGGTGGCGGGCGAGTGCCGCGGTGATGCGGGCAGCGGCGAGTATGGAGTCGTGTCGGTCGGGGTGGCGGCCGTTCTTGTGGATCTCGTGGTGGAGTCGGGCTGCGGTTTCGGGGTCGTCGTAGGCGCGTAGGGCGAGCAGGCCATCGCGAATCTCGGCGATACGGCGTACGAGTTGGGTGCGGGGGTCGGTGGACGGGGTGACGGCTCGCTGCTGGTTGACAGGCTCGAGATGGGCGACGAGGCGGTGGAGTGGTGCGAGTTGTCGGTGGACGCGGTTGAGCCGGTGGCGTTCGATTGCGACCCGGAGTCCGGGGACTGCGCTGGGCAGGCTGAGTCCGATGAGGATGGCGAATGCTCCGCCGGCGGTGAAGGTCTCAGCGAGTTCGCTGTGGGGCAGGACGGTGCCGTAGTGGGCCGCTATCACGACGCTGATCCAGGTCACGCACTGCCCGAGCAACAGGAGCGCGCCGAGGGCAGTTGTCCACAGGCCTGTGCGCAGCCAGGGGTCTTTCGCGACCCGTGCGAATCTGCGGGCGAGCAGCATCGTCCAGATGAGGACGGTGGCGAGGACGAGTTGCTCTGTGACGAGGTAGAACGCGTACCAGGGGTCTGTGTACCAGGCGAAGTAGTCGGCGATCTCCTGGCTGTGTCTGGCGTTATTGGCCAGGTTGATCCATGTGGTCGCGATCTGGGTGATGCTGAGCGCGCCGAGGGCGAGCGATGTGCGTACAGCGAGTTTGCGGCCGGTGTAGTTCCATCGGAGCAGCAGGCAGACCAGGCAGGCGACGACGGCGAAGGAGAGCCAGTTGGTGACGAGGACGGCGCCGGTGAACGCGACGGGTCCGTGCTCGTTGATCCACGGCCATATGCCAGGTAGGCCGATGGAGTACTTCGCGCTGAGGCATATGCAGACGCCGGCGGCGAGGAGGCGGGCGCGGCGCGCGGAGGGTTGGCTGGTCCTGCGCCAGCCGCGCAGGAAGTGGACGCTGGCCACCGTCCCGATCACCACGACGATCGGGAACAGGATTGCCTGGGCCAGCGGGACGGAGACCACGGTCAGCGGCGTTCGATGCGGCCGATGGAGTCCAGCAGCCCGGCGGGGAGTCCGGCTTCGGGCGGGGGATCAGGCGGGCTGCCGACGCGGGCGGCGAGGAGCGCTGCGATCAGCTCAGCGGCGCGTTCCTCGGTGGGATCGTCGCAGCGCAGCTCGATGGGGTTGTGGCCGGGCTCGGTGAGCCCGGCCTCCCTCCACAGGATGTGGGCGACTTCGTGGAACACGATTAGCCGCTGGTGCAGGGCGCTTGTGTGCTGCTCGTAGGCGATCGCGTCGAGCGCGCCTTCGTCTTTGAAGCGGACGAACAGGCCGCTGCGCCCGGTAGCGTGCAACCCCGGCAGGCCGCTGATCAGGATCCCGCGCTCGTGGGTGGCGTTGAAGGACGCCGTGAACGCGTCGAAGTCGAACGGCTCGGGCAGTTCGATGCTTCGAGCCAGGCGGGCCGCGTGGCGATGCAGCTCATGCTCGGGCATGCTCATGGCGCACCGTCGCAGATCTTCGCAGTTCCACCTTGCCGCCGTATTCGGGTGCTGTGACTGGTTGGCGGTGGTGTCACGTCGTCACCCATCGTTGCCTCCGGGCTCGGGTTCGACGGGCGGTAGCCCCTGCATGGTGCGCATCTGATCGATGAGGGTTTCCAGGGCCTTGAGGTTGCCCTGGTTCAAGCCGGCGGCGCGCTGTGCGATGGACTCGACTCCGGCGGACTGGAGGCGTGCGGCGAGCTTCATGCGCGCGTCGGCTTCGGTGGTACCGGTGGTCACATCGAAGAAGGACAGGGGCACCTTGAAGAACGCGGCGATGGCTGTGAGCGCGTCGAGCATCGGGTTCTTGCGCACGCCGTTGACCAGTTGCGACAGGTAGCCGATCGAGAGGGTCGGGCCGCCGTTGGCCACGACTCCGTCGAGGACTTCGCGGTAGGTGTACTTCTTGCCGTCCGGCTTGCGGA
>Ga0302314_10012332_pt1 | contig 14808 bp, 7 predicted proteins | sample III_Palsa_N2_3_FD_200533 | JGI IMG/M metagenome (GOLD analysis project Ga0302314, IMG submission 200533) | Peat permafrost microbial communities from Stordalen Mire near Abisko, Sweden - III_Palsa_N2_3 | ecosystem: Environmental > Terrestrial > Soil > Palsa > Peat permafrost | place: Sweden... | reverse complement strand
GATCACCGAGGGCGTGCCCGGCCTGAAGCAGCTGTCCGGATTCGCGGACGCCCAGATCACCCGACACGGCGGGTGCACCGGCTGCGGGCTCCAGAAGACGTGCGGTACCTGCATGCCGCTGGCGAACCTCTACCGGCAGGCCAAGGCGCCGCTCGAAGTGTTCTGCCAACACGGAGGGGAGGTGAATCACCCATGACCGCCGTAGCCGTCGAACTGCTCACCCGTCCCCCGACCTTGGAGAACGCGGCCGAGCCCGACACGCTGATCGACCTGCTCGACCCGGAAGCGATCGAGTTCATCGTCGACACCGACGACCTGCTCACGATGTGTTCGTGCACCGCGAGCAGCGACCAGGTCTACTAACCCGCATTCACTCGACCGGCCGGGGACCTGGCAAACTCTGCCAGGACCCCGGCCCCGCCCAAGGACCACCATGGAACAACGCATCGCCTGGAACGACCTGCCCGCCACGCTCCGCAGGGCCATCGAGGCACGCACCGGCCCCATCACCGCCGCACGCACCGCGACGGCTGGGGAGAACTCGCCGCTGGCCGCGATCGTGGAGACGGCCGACGGCACGACGTTCGTCAAAGGCCTGCCCTCCGGCCACCGCCGCGTGATCACCCAAGTGCGTGAGGCGGCCGTGGCGCCGCTCCTGGTGCGCGGGATCTCCCCAGCGCTGCGCTGGTCCTTCGACGAGGACGGCTGGAACGTGCTCGGCTACGAGTATGTGGAAGGCCGACACGCGGACTACAGCCCGGGGTCTGACGACCTTGAGATGCTCGTACCGCTCATGAGAGTCCTCGGCGAAATCACGGTGGAGGCGCCGAACGTCGGAGTGTTCAAGCTGGCCGAAGACCGGTGGAAGACCTACGTCGAAGACCCGGAAGCAGCCAGGGTCTTCAGCGGCACCACCTTGACACACACGGACTGGGCGCCGCACAACGTACTCGTGACTCCAGACCGGGTGTGGTTGATCGACTGGGCGTGGCCGACTCTCGGCGCCGCATGGACCGACCCGGCACACTGGATCATCCGGCTCATGGCGGCAGGCCACACCGCGCAGCAAGCAGAGGCGCAGGCGCTGCGACTGTTGGCATTCGCCGCAGCTGACCCGGCGCACATCGATCTGTTCGCGGCGGCGAACGTACGGCTCTGGAACGAGATCGAGCAGGCCGACGCCGGAGCGCGATCCTGGACGATCGCGATGGCCAAGGCTGCACGCGACTGGTCCGCCTACCGTCACACCGAACCGTAGCTACAGCGAGGCATCGATCTCAGCAAGGTGACCTGGTCCGACCAAGGCCAAGTAACTGACGGTTCCCGATGCTCGCTTCACCAGGTAGCTGACCAAGTTCAGCAGGTTGTCGTCCGTCGCAGACGAGGCCCCGTAACCACCGGGCTCGCAGCGGCAATCCCGTTCGGCGCGCTCTACTGCACGGCGCGCCGAACGTTATCTAGTGCATGACATCAATGGTCTTTACTCCTTGCGATCCTCGATCAGCAGGCGCCGATCCCGACATACACCCATGAAGGAGAACCGTGCCGTTTCACAGGCGAACCGAGCCAACTGCGCACACCCCACAGCGGGAGACGACCCAGCAGAAGCCTGAGGCGAACACCGTCGAGCTCGGCATGCCCACTCCGGTGGTGACGCCGTGACTACGCGACCTTTCCCGCGGACTCCGAATCTGGACCTGCGTCGTGCGCGGCAGTCAATGCGGCTGAGCCAGGCTCAGTTCGCGGAGGCCGTACGTGCGGCGGGCAACGCCATGGGGGTTGAGAACCACTGCACCAAGCGGCTCGTGCAGAAGTGGGAGACCGGGGAACACGCTGCCTGCCGTCCGGACTACCTCAGGGTACTGCAGGCGGTGACCGGCCTCTCGGCGCGTGAACTCGGCTTTCGGGTATTGCCCAACGAATCGGGCGAGTCCGTCGCTGGAGTCGGCGACGGAGCGCTGGGCGCGAGCGGCGACCACTCGGACGGAGCGGGTGCGGCAGGCACGGCCTCAAGCGCGTTCGCCATGTCGGGGATGACTACGTACGACGCGGACGGGATGGTCGAGGGGTCAATCGACCGGCTGCGCCACGCACTCGAACACCCCTCCATGGTGGACGCACGTACCGCCGAGTTCGTCGAGACCGCCACCTCGCGCCTGTTCGACCTTGAGCATCACAGCCCTGCCCGGCTGCTTGCGCCCACCGTGGAACGGCACCTGTCCATGGTGACCGGCCTGCTGACCGCGGCCCGGCACGAGGGGGTGCGGCGCAGGCTGATGGTCTCCGCCGGGCGCAGCGCGCTGCTGGCCGGATGGCTCGCGTTCGACCGCGGCGACACCGCGTCCGCGCACCACCTGTGGGACGCCTCAATCAGCGCCGCCGAGGGCACCTTGGACGCGGCCGTGCTCGCCACCAGCCTCACCTTCCAGTCCTACGCGGCGGCGCGGCGAGGCGATCCCGCTTCCGCCTGGCAACTCGCGCACAGCGCGAGTCAGCACACATCCGACGACTCCCGCGCCACGGCATGGATCACGGCCCGCATCGCGCTGTACACAGCGCAACTCGGGGAACGGCAAGCGGCCGAGGCGGCGATGGGTCGTTCGCTGGAGATCGGCGGGAGCCTGCCGAGCCCACGGCCCGGCCACGGCGACACGCCGTGGATGCGCTTCTTCGACCTGGCGAGGCTGCTGTCCTCGACCGCGCATACCGCAGCCCTGCTCAAGGACCCGAACGCCGCCGATTATGCGGTCCAGGCCGTGGACGCGCTTGGTCCGGCGAAGGTCAAGGGCCGCGCAGTGGTACTGGCCGAGGCCGCCTTTGCCGCCGCGATGGTCGGCGAGCTCGAACTGTGCCTCGACTGGGGCAGCGCGGCGGCGAAGCTGACCCGCGACATGGAGGTAAGCATCGCCGCCGACCTGCTCTACGAGGTAGTCGCCGTCATCCTGCCCTACTCCGACACCCGCGCCGTCCGGGAGCTGCTGCCGCAGCTGACCCGGCTGACGCGGACCGCGGACCGCGAGAACGCGGTGGAGCAGGATCAGGTGGCTCGCCCCGCCGCCGCCGTCGGCGGCCTGGCGTCTGAGTACTCAGAAGCTGGCCGCCAAGACCCGGTTCACTACGCCACGCTCAGGATCCCGCAGAGTGAGGCGGACCAGTGCACGAGCTAGTCCCTGTCGAGCAGCAGCAGTTCATGCCGGCCCTCGCCCGCAAGCGCGTCTCGGTACTACGTGAACGGACCGGAACCGAGCCAGAGGTTCTCCGACTCGACAACGGCTACCGGATCCGTCTCGCCTCACCGCGGGTGCTGCTGACGATGGATTGGCGCCGTACGCGCAGCGCACGCACCTGGAGCTACAATTCCGCACTCCTGGTCGACAGCGAGTACGTGGAGATCGCCCGAGACCTTGAGGAGCTTGAGTGCTGTTTCATTCGAAATCCTCCATTCGAAATGCCGAGCAGAAGAAGGTAACTATGCACTCATATAAAAGCACGACTATTTGGAAAGGTGGTAGCTATAGCTTGCACGCAGGTCGGCCGAGAGGCGTGCTGGGAGCCTGATGGCGTGGTTCGTCGGGCGGCGTCGGTCAGCGTGAACCGGGCTTTCCCGGCACGATGGACTGCTGATCGGCCGCGTGCTGTTGCGGGCGGGCGTGGAGCGCGTTGCCCCTGTTCCTCGCGGGCGTTCGCAGGGTATTGCCGCCTTGGGGGCGGGCGGGAAGGCCGAGCCGCTGTTGGGCGTGGCGGGCGACTTGCTGTGCGGCCTGTTGGAGGGTGCGGGCGTCCGGCTCTCGATCTGCCGGAGATGCGGCGGAGCTTGATGAAGCAGGCTGCACGGGCGCGCGTACGGGCGAGGGCTGCATGTTCGGGGTCGCGGCTGTTGATACGGCGCGCAGGGCACTCGCGTGTCCCTCCGCGGCTCGGGCGAGGGCGTTGAGCAGTTCGGGTGCGTTGCCCGGGTCGCCGTACTGCGTGACCTTGCGGGCGAGGGTGTCGGCGTGGTCGGAGATGGCGTCGGCGCTGCGGGCGACGACGGCGCGGATGCTCGGGTCGTCGGTCTGGCGGGTGAGGGTGTTGACGGTGCCCCAGAGTGCTGTGATGCGCTGCCATTCGTGGCTGGCGGCGTGGCCGCGGATCTGGTTGCGGGCGTTGATGTAGGTCTCGCGCAGGCTCGGCTCGGCGGCTTCGACGACCTGCTGCTGCGTGGTGCGCTGTTCAACGTGGTTGGCGGCCGTGGTCGCGAGGTGGGCGATGGCGCGGCTCGCGCGGGTGGCGAGGGCGGCCATGAGGCCGTGGACGCGCGTGTCGGCGGCGAGTTCGGCCCAATATGTTCCGGCTGCGGCCTTCAACGTGTCCCACAGGTTGTGGATGGCGCTGTGGATAGCGGTGATCCCGGCCCACTGCGGCCGGTCGACCGGGATCCCGGCGGACTTCGCTTCGGCGTACGCGGCATCGACGGCGGCCAGGTGCTCGTCGAGGTCTCCCGCCGGGGTCGGCGAGGGCTCATCCAAGTCCGGAGCCTGAGCCGTATCGGCTTGATCGCTCGGCGTACTCGTCAGCGTGCTCTCGGCCGGGCGCAGGGTGATCGGGGTCCGGGCCAGGGCGGCGCGCAGTTGGTCGATGCTGGCCTGGAGTTCGTCGAAGTCGTTGAATTCGAGCACGTCGGGGTGGGCGTTACGGGCGGCGTTGATGCGGTTGCGCGTGTCGGCGAAGATCGCGTCGAGGTCCATCGGGACGGCCTGCTCGTCCGGCCCCGGCTCCTGGCCAGCGGCCTGAGCCGACGGGTCCGGCGTGATCGCGTCGCGGTGGGCGCCGACGGCATCGCGCGCTGCGGACGCGTCGCCGCTTCGGGCCGCTTCGACCGCCAGCCCGACGGGCTCCGCCTGCGCAGCGGGAGCAGATACCGCCGGGCTCAGTGCCGCGGTGGCGGAGGTGTCCGCGGCCTTGGCCGGGGCGTTGGTTGTGGTCGGGCTCATCGTGTTCTCCTTCGTCGTGGTGCCGGGTCGCGGCTTGGGGGCGGGGTTGTGATCGGGGATGGAGCGGGGGCGGGCGATGCCTGCGGTCAGGCCGGATGTGATGGTCTTGTCGGTCTCTTCCGGTGGCAGTCCTGCTTTGCGGGCTGCCCGGCGTAGCGCGGTGGCTGCTTGCTCGTGGTCGAGGATTCCGCCGCCGACCAGTCGCCCGAGGCGGAAGGCTTCGCGGTTCAGGGTGTGGTTGCGGGTGCCTTCGCGTGCTGATTCGACGCTGGCGGCGGCCCGGCGCAGCGCGGCCGTGCCGTAGGCGGTGCGCCGTCGCTCACCGACCGGCGCCGCGGACGGCTGCTGCTCGGGTGCGCTGATCTCGGCGGGGGCGCGGCGCTGCGCGAGTTCCTCGGCGAGCCAGGCCGGGAGCCCTGCGACGGCGGCCTCGCGTTCGACGCGGTAGACGCCGCCTTCGAACACGGAGCCGGGGCCCACGACGTAGCCGCCGTGGCCTCGGGTGTCGATCAGTTCGCCGAGCCGTCCGGCGGTGTTGCCGAACTTGGCCTCGTCGGGTTGGTGGTAGTAGAGGTGGCGTCCGCCGCGTGCGCTGGCGACGGTCAGGGTGCGCGGGATGCCGCGTCCGGCGGCCAGGTTGATCAGCGAGCGCTGGCCATGTCCGGTGCCGCCCGGCTTCTTGTCCGCGTCCAGGTCGATGACGAGCAGGCCCGACCGACCGCAGGCGATCCCGATGTTGGCGTGCGGAGTCGCGCTCCACCAGCGCATGACCTGCTCGACATCGGTGCTCGCCTTCAGCTCCCAGTCCTTGACCAGCGGAACCTTCGTGCCGGGTCGCAGCGGGAAGACCGCAAGGCCCTGAAGCGCCAAGTCGAGCGCGTGATCCAACATCTCCGACCGCTCCCGTGCCCTGGGCGGCGCAGGAGAACGGCCCTCGGACGGTGGCGAAGGCTCCTCGCCCGCGCTCCTGTCCGCCGCGTCCGTAGCCTCGGCGGGGCTGGGCTCCGTGTGCACGGTGAGGGGGTCTGGTGCAGGCTGCGGCGTCGCCCGGTCAGGGATGTCTTGGGCGAATTCCTCGGCATAGAGCTGCTCATAGTCCGGCTCCTCAGCCCGGTGCTCGCGCTCATCGGGCTCCGGCTCGGCCGCGCTGGTTTCCGTCGGTGGCACGGCCGGGTGCGAAGCGGGCAGCAGCGGCGCCGGTTCGGTCTCTTCGGGCCTTGCCGCGACCGCAGTGGCTGTCGCACCAAGCACGACCTCGTCCTCCACGGTGGTTTCGGTTGCCTGCACCTGGGCCGGGGCATCGGCCCGCACCTGGCTGGCTGCCTCCTGGTGGATCGCGGTCGCCTGCTCGCGCAGTGCGTGCAGCGCGGCGAGGGTCGGGGCGATCTCGCGCCGGGGATCGGCGTAGAAGCGCTGGAACTCCTCATAAAGCTCAGACAGACGCGCGGTCGCCTCGGCAGCCAGCGCCGGGCGCAGGTACTCGGCAGCCTGAGACCAGGTGATCAAGCCCTCGCGCCGCTCGGTGTCGGTGAGCACCACCACCGCCAGGCCCTGACGGCTCTCGGTCACCGTGTCGAACGCCGGATGCCCGCCGACGGTGGCCGGACGGTGCCCGACGTGCTCATCGCGCGAGTCTTGGCCGCGCGCCTTGAGCCATGCCTTGAGCGTGCGCCCGTCCGACAGGCCGATGCCCAGGCCCACCAGCTTGCCGGGTGTGAAGATCCCGCTCAACGCCGCGGCGACGTCCTGCTCGGTGAGCTCTCCCACCGGCCCGCCGGGCGAGACCGCGGGCAGCGGCTCGCGCGGCTGGTAGGACGCGGCGACCAGCCTGGTCCGGCCCTTGTGCCGGGCCGGGGTGTGCTGGTTGATCGCCCGCTCGACACCGCAGACGTTGTAGTTCCCGCCGAGGACCGAGTCGTCGTGCCAGCGCCCACCGCCGCGGTTGCGGGCGACCAGGACCGGGCCTCCGGCCTCGACCCAGCCTGCCGGGTAGAGGCCGACGATGGTTTCTTTCCACTGCGCGACCGCCTTGTTGTTCTGCGTCTCCTCGTACTCCATGTCCGCGACCACGGGCACCAGTTCGCGCCAGCCTGGGAAGGCGTGGTCGAAGCGATCGGCATGGGCTCCTTCCTCTTGGCCGTGCCAGGGACCGAGGTACTCGCAGTCCGTGCAGGACGCGGCGTAGACGGAGCCTGTGTCATACGGATCCTTGTCGACCGGCATCGGCATCGGTACGTGCCAGTTCTGCCTGAGCCAGTTGGTCCGGTGAGCGGAAACAGGCGGCTCCGGCTTGGCGGTCTCCGCCTGCGGAACCGTCGTTGAAGCCGGGTCCTGGGCAAGGCCGGCCGTGGGCTCGCCCGGGGCGGGCGCGACATCGACGACGTGCCCGGCGAGGTGTGCACCGCCCTCGCGCGGCAGCTCAGCGGCACCGGTCGAAGTATCGTCTTGGGGTGTCGGCCCTCGATCTGCGGACGGCGCCAGTTGCTGGGCCGGGGTGAGCGGGGCTGGTTCGGTGACGGCCGTCTCGCGCTGGCTTTGTTCTGGGCTGTTCGGGCCGGGCGCCTGCGGCCGTGGTGCCGGGTCCGGGACCGAGCCCGGTTTGGCGATCACGGCGGACTCGTTCGGCGCGGTCCGCCCCGCAGCGGAAGGCTCGGGCACGTTCTCGGGCACAGGCACGTTGTCGGGCTCGGCCACATCCGAGGCCTCAGGTTCTGAGACCGGTTTCGGGGCAGGGGGCGGGCTTGAGATTTCCGGAGCCGGTGGTGATGGTGCCGTGGTGGGCCGTGTTATCTCGAGTTCCGGGGCAGAGGTCGGCGCTTGCGGATCCTGGTGAGCGCGAACTCGCTCGGCGAGGGCGCTCATCGCAGTGTGCATGCGCACGAGCTGTTCGCGTCGCTCCTCGCCTGTGTCCGGGCGCTGTCCCAAGCCCGTGAGCGCCCGCGGAGGCCGGTTGCGGCGTGCGATTTCGTCCTTCTGCGCCTGCTCGCGTATGGCCGCTTCCAGAACGGTGCGGCGTGTGCGGGCCGCGTCAAGGGCATCGGCGTCGGCGAAGGGTTGTTCGAGGGCGGTTTCGTGTTCGGTGACGCGTTGTTTGAGTACGTTGATGTTCTCGCGTGTCGCCGCTGCGGTCAGGTGGGCTTCGTCTACAGCTGTGGCGATGGCGTCGCGGATGCGCCAGTGCTGGCCTTTCGCCGCCCAGGCGAACTTGAGGGGGACGGTGATGCGGTGGCGGTCGGCGGCGGTGACGCGGGCGGCCAGTTCGGTGTCGCGCCACTTCTTGTTGGCGGTGAAGTCGATGGTGAGCCCGCGCCACTGCATGGCACCGTTGCAGTAGCTCTTGGCGATGGTGGATTCGGCCAGGGCGCCGAGCGGGGCGATCTCATCGTCCTTCGCGAGCGGGTTGCCGTGCGTGTCGCTCCACCGGGTGTCCTCCAGGTTCTGTGCGGCGACTTCGGCGACGGCGTCGAGGGCAACGATGTTGGTCGCGGCGGCCGATGCCTGCATCGTGAGGGTCTGGATGTCCGAGCGCAGGCGGCGCTGAGTGCGCTGATGGCTGGTGGCCAGGCTGGTGAGCCGCTTGACCTCGAAGGCGACTTCGTTCAGCTCGGTGAGCAGCGGGTTGCCGGTTGAAATGGCCTTGATCTGGCCGTAGTCCAGGGCGACGTCGCCGATGTCCTCGACGGAGCGGGCGGTGGCTTGGCCGGCGAGGATCGGACGCAGGGACTTCTCCTTGCGCTCCAGCGCTTGCCACATGAAGGCGTCGAAGGAGCCTTCGGTGACGTAGCGGTAGATGTCCACCGATGGGTTGAGGTTCTTCGGCCGCCAGACCCGTCCGTCGCGCTGCTCTACCTGGTCCGGGCGCCATGGTGCGTCCACGTGGTGCAGCGCTACGGCGCGGCGCTGAATGTTGACGCCGACACCGAGTTTGTCGGTGGAGCCGAGCAGGACAGCAACCTCGCCCTTGTTGCACTGGTCGAACAGAACCAAGCGGCGGGCGTCGGTGGTCGCCTCGTGGATGAACCGGATGCGCTCGGCTGGCACGCCGGCTGCGATCAGTTCTCGGCGGATCAGGCCGTAGACCTGGTTGCCCTTGTCCTTGTTCGGGGTGCCCATGTCGCAGAAGATCAGCTGGAGCCTGCCGCGCACCCCGGAGTCGTCGTTGGGCAGCTCCAGGTCCTTGGTCTCGTGGTAGATGCGGGCGACGTTGCCGACCAGGGCGCCGACCTTGCCCGGTCCTTCGGGTTCGAGGCCGACGAGGGATTCGTGCAGGGCGACTTTGCGCCCGTCCGTGCAGATCTTCAGGATGTTGTCGACGCTGGACGAGACGCCCCCGGCGTGGATGTCGTCGGCGCGCTCGGCCAGCGCGCGCACGAAGTCGAGCACGGTGTCCGAGGCTTCGATCGCGACGTTGTGACGGCGGACTTCGGGCCGTTTCACGGGGAAGGATTCGGGTGGCCGCAGTTCGGCGAACTCGCCGAAGGTGCTCATCAGATCGGGGATGTTGATGATCTCGGCCGGGCGGCGGTTGAGCTTGAAGCCGCCGTCGGGGGTGACCTCCACAGCAGTGGCGAAGCGCACGAAGTTCGCAGCCCAGGCATCCGCGGACTGAAGGCCGAGCTCTTCCAGGCGCTGCGGCTGGAGGTAGTGCTGGAGGATGAAGGCTTCCAACAGGGTGTTGGACACCGGGGTGCCGGTGAAGCCGGTGACCACGGCGAGGCCGGGGTGCCGGTCGCGCAGCCAGCCGAGCTTCATGTCCAGGTCTTGGGCGCGCTTGGACCCGTTGACCGAGAAGCCGTCGGTGTGCACCGGGACGCCGAGGTTCTTGAAGTAGTGCATCTCATCGACCAGCAGGTAGTCCACGCCCAGGTGCTCGAAGAACACCCCGTCGTCGGTCGCGTGATTAAGCAGTCGCTTGGCCTCGGCTTCCAGGTTGTCGACCATCTTGGCGATCTGCTTGATCTTGCGCGGCTCCGCGCTCTCGGCCTTCGCCGAGATCAGCGCCGTGCGGTACTCAGCGGCCAGGTTGGCCGCGTAGTCCGCCTGCACGGTCGGGTGCACGGGCAGGGAGGTAAAGGACGGGTGGGACATGACGACCGCATCCCAGTCCTCCATCGCACTACGCGCGGCGAACAATTTGCGGGAACGGGCATCGGCCAGGTCCTCTTTCCCGGCCATCAGGATGCGGGCGTTGGGAAACAGGCGCTTGCCGTCGCGGGCGATCTGCTCCAGCGTGGAGGGAACCACAATGATCAGCGGCTTCGAGACCAGGCCCAGAGCCTTGAGCTTGATCGCGGACATGAACATCGTGGCGGTCTTGCCGGTGCCCACCGGGTACGGGCACAGCGCGTCGGAGCCCGCGATCATGCGGGCGACCATGTCGGCCTGGTGCTCGTAGGGCTTGAACTCGGCGTCCATGCCGGGGAAGGTCAGGTGCGTGCCGTCGAAACGGCGCGGCACGATGGCGTTGAAGGTCCGGTTGTAGTCGGCGGCCAGCCGGTCGGCGCGATCGGGGTCCTCCCACACCCAGGTGGCGAAGCGCGCCGCGATCGCGTCGAGGCGGTCGTTGGCGGCCAGGGTCTCGTCCTGGTTGCGCACCCGCTTGTCGTCGATGACGTCGTAGACGGTCGGTGCCTTGCCGTTGAGCCCGTAGTCGAGCAGTTTGTAGGCGTTGAGCCGACCGGTGCCCCACTCGCTGGTGGCTGCCGCGGACTCCTCGGCGCGCCGGGAGGTGCGCACGCTCCAGGTGGAGGTGCGCGGCTCGTTCCAGACCTCCGCCCGGAAACCGAGTAGATCCTGCGCGAACTCCTGCACGTCGCTCGCCGGGACCCACGGAGCACCGAGGTTGGCCAAGATCTGCTCGGGTTGCAGATCAGCCGGGATGACGGCTTCGAGCGCGGGGACATTGCGGCTCAAGTGGTCTGCGCCGAGGGCGACCGCCATCTTCGCGTAATCCAGTTTCTGACGGACGTTGCCGGTGAGGTATTCGTCGCTGGGAACCCACTGGTTGGTTTCCGGGTCGAGAAACGCGACGTCGGCGATCTGCTGCTCGACCTCGCCTCGTTCGACACCGAGCAGTTCGGCGACGCGGCCCAGGTCGAGGGTGCCGAGTTCGTCGCGGCACAGGGCGATCGCTTCGGTCGGGGTCTCGGCGTGGGTAGCTCGCGCACGCGGCCGGTTGACCCGCCGGGTAAGCAGCGCGGCCTTGGCCGCGGTGCGGGTGTCGTCGTCGAAGTCTTCCAGGGCCAGGACGGTGACGAAGTCCGGATCGCGACGGAACCCGCCCATCGACGGGCGGCGCCGGGAGGACTGGACGATGCCGTCCTCATCGGGCTTGCCCTCCACCAGCTTGTACCGGTTGAGGAACCCGTGCGCCTTGACGTAGTTGTCGTAGAGCTGGTTGGCCTCGGCGCGCAACGGTTCGAGTTCCGCATCCGGCCGTGAGTGGTCGGTTTCCGCGTCGAGCAGTTCAAGCACCGCGTCGCGTAGCGCGATCAGCTTCGGCAGTTCCTTGCCGGGCCGCGCGACCGGCACCAGCTGTGCTTCGATGACTTCGTGTACGGCGCCGTCGATCAGGTGGAACGAGCCCTCCTTGCGTCCGTCGGCCCGAAGCTCGAACGGTGCACTCTCCGCGGTAATGGGTGAGGCGCCGGCGTCTATTCGCCAGGTCCGTCCCGACTCGTCTGCGTGCTCGACGATCGCGCGGCCGGCCGCGGCCAGCGCGACGGGTAGTGGCGGATCGTCGGGGCGTGCGTCGACTCGCAGGGTGCGTCCGTAGCGCGGCGCGCGATCCTCGGCCAGTTCGCCGAGCACCATCTGCGGGTGGGCCAGCAGGTAGGAGTTGACCTGCTGATCGGCCACCGACGCGGCGGTGGCGATCCATTGGTCGCGCTGCGGCGTCGGGTCGTCGTCGGGGCGGCGGCGCCGTAGTACCAGGATGTCGGCCACCGTGTCCGTGCCGCTGACACCGAGGGCGCCGTTGGGTAGGCGTATCGCGCCGAGTAGGTCGGCGTCCCATGCGATGGCGCTGCGGGCCAGTTGCGCGCTGTCGCCTGCCGCGTCGAGGGTGTAGCGCGAGGTGAGCAGGACCGCGACGCCGCCGGGTCGCAGAGCCTGGACGGAGCGCCAAATAAAGTAGTTGTGCAGGTTGGCCGTGACAGCCGCGGGGGCGGTGGGGTCGAAGACCTTGGTGTCGCCGAACGGCACGTTGCCGAGCACCGCGTCCACGCTGCGCGAGGCAAGCGCGGTCTCCTCCAGGCGCGAGGCGTGCACGGTGGCGGCCGGGTGCAGCAGGCCGGCGATGGCCGCGGTGGTCGGGTCGCGCTCGACCCCTGTCCAGGCCGCCGCCACCTCGGGCGGGGTGGCGGCCATGAACACCCCGGCCCCACAGCCCGGTTCCAGGATCTTGCCACGGCTAAAGCCCAGACCGGTCAGGATGTCCCAGCAGGCCGAGGCGATCTCGGGCGGGGTGTAGAAGGCGTTGTAGGTGGACTGGACGCCGTGGTCGTAGTGCTCTTGGGGAAGCAGGTAGGCGATGCGTTCGCCGATCTCCTTCCAACTCCCGGAGCGTGAGTACTCCAGGGCTGGGGCGAGCGGTCCCCAGCCGGACCAGCCGCGCAGCGCCGCCAAGTCATCAGGCGAGGGCGGGGTGTTCGGGGCCTGACGCAGCCGCTCCAGGGTCTCCAGGGCGGCCAGGCTGGCGCGTGCGCGGCTGATCGGACCGTTGTTCGCGGTCTCGACGGCGGGAACTTCGGCCATGGTGCGGCCTCCAGGTGGTGCGAGCCCGGCGCAGAGCCGGGGGTGTGCGGATGGTTCAGAGCGCGTAGGCGGCCAGAGCGGCTTCGAACGCGGAGTCACGGCGCTGGTGGGAGCGGTACGGGCCGTCTTCGCGGCTGGCCGAGGCGACCGGCATCGTCAGCAGCAGGGCCAGCCAGGTCGTCACCTCGTCCGGCGGAAGCACGGCGCCGAATCCAGGGCGCCAAATCGTGGGGAGCGTCGCGTCGCCGGAGGCGTGCAGGGCCAGCAGCGACCAGCCGTCTTCCTCGGTCCACCGCAGCTCGACGCGCTGCGCACTGGCGAAGGTGTGGTGCCAGGGCTCGTCGAAGTCCTCGTCCGGCGGGAGCAGCGTCATGGCCGCCGAGCGCACCAGGCCGGTGTTGAAGACAGCGGCGCCGACGTGGATGTCCTTGAGCAGCAGCGCGACGCGCACGGTCTCGATGTAGGGCCGGTGGTCGGCACGTGCGGGCTGCGAAGGATCGGTGTTCATCTCGTTCTCCTCGGGTTTCGAGTGGAAGCCGTGCTCAGGCGGCGGCGATGGGCTGGGGGTAGAAGGTGTTGTCCGTGGCGAGATCGACGTCGTCGGCGCGGAACCACGTCCCGGTGTCCTGGTCGGGAGGGGCGGCCGGGTCGTGTCCGGCGGCGGATCCGTAGGCCCACCAGGAGCCGTCGTAGTAGGTGAAGGCGACGATGGTCTCGTGCTGCGGGTGGGCGAGGCCGGCGTTGGTCAAGGCCTGCATCTGCTTGCCGGTCAGAACGTTGACGTTCGGCATGGTGATCACTCCTGGGTCGGTTGCTGGGTTGGTGAGGATGGACGCGGTCGGTTGCAGGGTCGAGGGGATTCCGGCCAGCGGGTCAGCGCTCGCCCATACGTCGGTCTGGAAGGGGAAGATCTCGGTGTCGGGGTCGGTGTGTCCGGCGCGGCAGCCACCGGCCCACCACGCGGAAACGTGTCCGAGGAAGGTGATCAGTGCTTGGTGCCAGTAGACGGCGGACTGCCCGTTGCCCTCGGGGCCGTAGGCCTCGGCGCGCCAGGCGCGCAGCGCCCACAGTTCCTCGATCAACTCGGAGTGCTCGGGCCAGCACGGCGGGATCCGGTCTTCGAGCACGAGCCGGTAGCGGCTGATCAGCCAGGCCGTCCATCCGCGCAGTTCCTCCCAGGCCAGGATGTATTCGGGCTCGGTCATCGCGTGCCACTCGGACAGCGACGGGGAAGCGTCCGCACTTGCGGGCTCGGCCTGGTCGGATGCCGCGGTTTCCGGGGCGACGCGCGGGCGGCGGGTTAGGCGGCTGGCCGTGTGCTGAGGGCGACCGCGTACCCGGCGCCCGGAGCTCGGGCCGATGGTCGGCGGTGCGGCGTGACGGTCATCGAAGCTGCCCATCAGACCTGCTCCTTCGCGTCCGTAGTGGAGTTCTGCTGCGTAAGCTCGGCGAGGAGGACGCGCGCTTCGGATTCGGCTCGGGCGTGCAGCGCGGCATCGGGGCCTTCGTAGTGACGGGTCATACGGACCTTCACAGCGGGAGTGGTGGCATGGATGACCAACGCCTCGCGCTTGGCGGAGTTCAGGGTGCGGATATCTTCGGCGGTCATCGTCTTGTGCTGCTGGATGGAACTGCCGGTGGAGATCGCGCCGTCGTCCGAGCGCTGGTAGGTGGTCATGTGCCGGTCGTACTCGCCGACCAGGTCCGACAGGTCCCGCAGCTCCGCGCCGGTCAGGCCGCCGAGGATGAGCTTGACGGTGGCAGCTCCCCAGAGCATCGCGGCCTGCTCGGCGCCCCAGCGGGCCTCGGCCTGGGCGCGGGATTGGAGGATCGCGGCGATGAAGATCCCGGAGCCCCCGGCAAACGACATCAGGGCCGGAAGACTGGGGAGCGGAACGACGTTGGCGATCTCGTCGAGGAACAGCCCGAGGGGCGGATCGAGCCTGCCACCGGGCAGGGTGTCGGCAATGCGCTTGGCCGTTTCGATCAGCTCGTCGACGAACGCTGCGATCAACGGGGCGAGCGCGGTTGCCTGCTTCTCGGCGACCAGCAGGTAGATGGTGCCATTCGAGCGCAGGAA
>Ga0302314_10012331_pt1 | contig 14808 bp, 10 predicted proteins | sample III_Palsa_N2_3_FD_200533 | JGI IMG/M metagenome (GOLD analysis project Ga0302314, IMG submission 200533) | Peat permafrost microbial communities from Stordalen Mire near Abisko, Sweden - III_Palsa_N2_3 | ecosystem: Environmental > Terrestrial > Soil > Palsa > Peat permafrost | place: Sweden... | reverse complement strand
GAACTGACCCCGCCCGCCGGGAGAGAACAACGGCCACCAGCCTGGAAAACTGATGGCCGCCAGCCCGGAGAAACCAAGACCGCCCAACCGGATTTCCCAAAGGCCGTTGACAAATGTCCAAAAGGACACCAGGGGAGTGGTCACCTCGCCAGACGGGCCTGCCGACGGTCTTCGGAAGTTGCCCGTTGGCGGCCGACCCTAGTGCTCGTGACTAGTCGGACTAGTCACGGACTGTGGCTTCCCAGGGTGTCCTAGACCGCGCCTGATCCGCCTTATTGCAGACTCGACTTAGGCGTTACGAGCTGAGACCGTGACGCTAGGGTCCGATGGGCTGGCTCTCGAACCGCCTGCCGGCCGCGGACGCCGCAGGCCAGCGGCTCGCGGTTAGCCGCATCGTATCCGTCACCGGCTGTCACCCGGCTAGGGACCCGCCCGGGGTGAGCAGCCAGGCTAGCGCCAGGGGAAGGTGGCTGTGCCACCACCAGGAGTCGTGCCCGCCTGCCCACTCCCGGTATACGGCTGGCACCCCGGCCCGTTGCAGCCGCGCCGCCCACGCCCCGGTCGCGCGGCGGAACCCCGGCTCCAGCGTGCCCGCCGCCGCGTAGTGCCGGACCTGGCAGGCACCGCGCGCCACCCGGTGCGGGACCACGCCCGCGCTCAGCGCCGCCACCGCGCAGAACACGTCCGGCCGCCGCTGGGCCGCGGTGATCGCCCACGCCGCGCCGTTGGAGAAGCCGGCCGCGGCCCACGGCGCCGCCGCCACCCCGTACCGCGACGCAGCCCACGGGATGACCTCTTCGGTCACGAACGAAAGGTGCGCGGTGAACCGCCGCGAGCGCCGCCGCGCCAGGTACTCCAGGGCGCGCAGGTCCGCCGTCGGCGGCCGGCCCGGGCCGGGCCCGGCCGCGTTGTGCACGCCGACCAGGACAGCGGGCGGGGTCGTCCCGGCTGTCATCGCCGCCTCCAGGGCCGGAGCGAACGAGGGCAGCGACTGCCCGTCAGCCAGCACGCAGCCCGGCAGCGGCCTGGCTCCGCCGCCGGCCGCACCGGGCGGCAGATACACGGTCACCCCGCGCGCCCCGCGCAGGGCGGCCGAGTCAAGCACGTGCTCGTGCAGCTCCCCGGCCAGGGGCTGGTGCGGGGCGTCGGCGGGCGCGCGCGGCCCGCGGAACACCACCGTTTCCCCGAGCGGACGGCCCAGCATCGTCTCGCCGTGCCCGACCGCGCTCACCGCCAGCGAGATCACCGCCTCCTCGAGGCGGCGGACCCGGGCGGAGGCCTCCCACAACCCGGGCACGCCGTCCACAGGCCACAGCGGGAGCTGGATACCGCCCGCCAGGCCCGCCCGGTCGGCGGCGCCGCGCCACAGCACGTGCAGCACGTCGCCGTCGGCCCAGGCCGCCAGCGTCCGCCGGTCCAGCCGGGCGGTCAGGGTCGCTGCGTCCCTGCGGGTCCAGACCCGCGCTACTTCCTCTCCCTCGGGCACGTCCCCGGCGGCGTACCGGCGCGCGGCCCGCTCCCGGTTGGCGGGCAGCAGCGCGGTGAACCGCGCGGTGACCGTTTCGCGTCCGGCCGCGGCCCGCTCGGCGTCGCTGACCGTCCAGTCGCCCTCGGCGACAACCTCGCCGTGTACGTCCCGTTCCCGTACCGCGAGCCGGTCCCGGCCCGCACCCGTTGCAGCGCTCATACCGCACTGTAGATCCGCGCCGGCTTACCCTGGTAGGCGTGAAGCCGCTTGTTTCGATTACGGGGCTGAGCCGCTCGTTCGTCGCGACCGAGGTCTTGTTTGGCCTCCGAAAGGTCCTGGCCTGCCTGGGCTAAGATGCGACCTGATCCGAGCGGGCTTCACCACCTGGCCCCGCGGCTAACTCGCCAAGGCGCAGCCACCGCGCCACCAGGCCAGCCTCGAGGTTTCCCACCGCAGACCCCGCCACAGCCCACCCGGCTTAGGCCTAAACTCACGCGCAGGATACGCCGACCGCAGCAGGTGGCTCAACGGCCCGGGGGCGCAAGTACCCGCCGATATGCACGGCAACGGCCCGTGAGTTCAGGTCAACGGTGGCGCGCAGATCAAGTCAATCTGCATGCGGAGAACTGCCTAACTGACAACGCTGATTCTCGCTGCAGGAAACCTTTGCGACGTACACGTTCCCTGGATGGCTAACGCATGCTCTTAATTGGGCTGATCCGGCAGACGCTCTGCTAAACCAACTAGGCTGGGGACAGGCCAAGGCAAAAGGCGTGCTGCGAGCAGCCTACGCAGCTGCTCTCCCGACGCAAGCGTCCCTGCTGCCCTGTTACTCGCCGAGCGGCACTCCAGTGTCTGAGTGAAAGGTCACACTACGAGCGGTGCAAGGCCCAGGTGGGGTTCGCTGCTTGTCCGGCGTCCAGCAAATCTTGACGATAAGATCCTCGTGCGCAGCTTCCTTGGCGGGATGCGGTACGGCCCTACGGGGCTAATAAACTGGAGTTCTCCGCTCGTTACGCTTTGCATCTACCAGTCCGGGCTGGAGTTGCGCGCTACAGTCCCTTGGCTATTTCCCGTGCCGCGATGGCAGGCTCGTTATGACGAGATCTCGGCCGTTCACTGGCTAGGGCGCACCGGGCCCGATTCCCCTCTTGTCATCGGACTAGCGGTGGCAAAGGGAGTAATGTTCTCCACGACAGATGGCAGCTGGGAGATATTCTGGACCCTCCAGCGAAATCAGGTTCTGGATACTCTGGCGAGGCGCGGCCTGAGGATTGAGACCGAACCCAAGCGTCTCACTCTTTTCGGCCCAGGTAAGTAGCCAACCGAGGTGAAACTGCCAGCCAGAAGGCGGTACAAATCCCTGCCGGGGAACCCCCGACTACGCCGGCACGCTCGCGCACGACACCAGCCTGCATGCGACGCCTGGCCACGGCGACGTCACCGGCGTCTGCAGGCCGGCGGTCGCGTCCCTGAGGCCCGATCCGAGGCGGTCGAGCATGGCCTGATCGCATCCGCGGTGGCTGCGACGTGCGGTGGCTTATCTGCTGGGCTGCGGCAGGCGGCGGCAGGAGATCTCCGGGTCGACGCCCAGGTAGTTCAGCGGGCCCGCGACGATCGTCACCGCGATGGTGGCCGCCTGGCTGCAGTTCGCGGGAGGCCGCGTGTAGTCGTGGCGCTGGCCTGCGGCGACAGCGCCGACGATCAGCCACAAATGAGCACCAGGGATCCGATGTAATGCGTCGCACCTGCCCGTTCATTGCTGCCAGCGCGCGGCCGCGCGGCCCGCCATTTACCTCATCGGCCCCAGTGTGAGCCGAACGGCGCCCGCCTCGAAGAGGCGGAAATCCCGCCACTCCCCTCATCGGCGCCGTTTGCCTGCGACGTGAGTAAGCCGAGAACCCGGTAGCCTCCCATCCGGATCCACCGTAAGCGCGCTGGAGATGAGGCATGTTGTCCTGTCCTCGAACCGCACCCCGACGGCGACCGTGGCTCGCCGTCAGCCTGGTGCCGCTGCTGCTCGCCGCGTCCTGCACCGCTTCTTCGCGCGCCCCGGCTGCGCGCGCTCCCGCGCGGGCCCCGCTGGCGTCGTTCGCGCCGTTCACATCGAAGCTGCGGGTCCCGGGTTTCACAGGTAGCTGCCCGGCCACGGCGGCTACCCGGTACTCCGGGCGGACCGTCGTCATCCCGCTGCGCATCCTGACCCCGTCGCCGGTTATCTCGCAGATCTTCGTCGGCGTCTGTCTGAACGGCCACGGCCCGTACCCGTTCATCGTCGACACCGGGTCAAGCCACACGATCGTCGATGCCGCCCTGGCCCGGCGCCTGGGGCTGGTCAGCGCCTCCGCCGCGTCGGGAATGCACGCCTGCGGCGGCACCGCCCGCGACGCGACGGTGCGATTGTCGGCCGGGCCCTTCGTCTTCGGCCAGGACCGCCAAGTCCTCATCACCGGCCTGGCCAGCCCGTCCGCCCCGCTGATGGGCATCCTCGGCGCCGACGAGCTCAGCAGTTTCGGCATCGACCGCATCGACTACCAGGCCCAGACCCTCACCGTGCCGGCCCCGGAGACGGTCGGCAGCGTACCCGATTTCCTGGTCGCCGACGGCTCGCTCGGCTCGGGCACCCTACAGCGGTATAGCCCGGTCGTTATCGATTACCGCCATCACGAACTGCTGCTCGGCCCGCTCCGCCCAGGCACCTGACGCCACCCCGACGGCGAGAAGAGGCTAGATGCCCAGGTTCCCTGCGGGCGCCGACGCTGCGGACCCAGACTTGCGGGGAGTCTGTCGGAACCCCGCACTGCCGGGCGAGGCGAATGAGGGCACCTATCGCCGACTCGGCGCGGTCGGGGTGGCGTCGAAAGTAGGACGCTGCGGCGCAGAGCCGCTGCCAGCAGGTCAGGAACGCTTCGGCCCAGGGCCGTCGGGGCTGATGGCAAGGGTCTTGAGCGGGACGGACTTCGCGCCGTTCTTGATGCGCCAGGCCAGGCGGGCGCCGCGGGCGGAGAACCGCACGAACCGGTCCATGGAGAAGAAGCTGCGGTCGGCGAGGTTCAGCATGCCCGGCCGGAAGCTGTCCTCGAGCTGGTCGGCCAGGGCGTTCTCGCCGTCGTGGTAGCCGCCGATCGCCGCGCCGATCCAGCGGAAGGTCGCGGTGCGGACGTGGGCGGTGACCCGCAGCAGCGGCCGGGCGCCGTCGGCGGGGGTGCCGAATTCGCCGTCGAGCACGCCGTTGCGGGCCAGCTCCATCGTGGTGCCGTCGATCGCGGTGACCTCCAGGCCCTTCCACCGCAGGCCGATCCCGAAGTCCGCGTCCGCGACGGCGGCGTCGAGCTCGAACAGGCGCTGCATGACCTGCTCGCCGAGCAGCTTCCAGGAGCTTTGTTCTATTTCAGGGACCACCGCATCCCGTCACGCCGCCGCGACCAACACGCGGCCAGACCGTGGCCAGCCCCAGAAAAACGGACACCTCATAGGTCCGGAAACTTTAGGGCAATGGGCTGACGGGAGCCTGTTCTCCCAGACCGAGGGCGTCACGACGACGGTGTACCTGCCGGGTGAGCAGCTGAGCATTGACACGTCTACTGCGGCGCTGAGCGGGGTGCGGTTGTACGCGCTGCCGGGCCGGGTGACGGCGGTGCGTACGGGCAGCGGGACGGCGTACGGGTTCGAGGTGGTCTCGGATCAGCACGGCACGAGCACGCTGTGGCTGGATTCGACGGCTCAGGTGCCGGCGTGGCGGCAGTTCGATCCCTACGGCGTGCCGCGGGGGGCGGCCGCGGCGGGGTCCCCGGGGAGCCGGGGGTTCCTGGGGGATGCCGCGGACGCGGGGACCGGCCTGACGGATGTGGGGGCCCGCTGGTATGACCCGGTGGCGGGGATGTTCGCGAGCCTGGACCCGGTGCCCGAGGCGGGCAGCCCGCTGGAGCTGGACGGTTATGACTATGCCGGGGACAGCCCGGTGGATAATTCGGATCCGAGCGGGCTGATGCTGCCGGGCGGGAGTGAATGCGGCATTGATTCCGGTGACCCGTGCAATCCGCTGCCCAGTCCCAGTCCCAGTCCCGGCAGTTCGGGTTCCGGTGGCGGCGGTGGGGGTCAGTCTTCGGGTTCCGCTTCCTGCGTGAGGTTCGGGGTGGGCTACCCCGGGACGGCTTCGTCTGGCGACGGGTCGGATGCGCTGGTCGCGGCCGATGAGGCGCTGGAGTGGTACAACGAGGGCGCGGACTGGCTTGACCAGGAGACGGGGATCAACAGCGCGCTGGCGTGCGCGGAGGGTCCGTCGGCGGGCGGGTGCGGGCAGGCGGCCGGGAACGTGGCGATGGGCGTTGTCGCGGTCGGCACGGACGGGCTAGGCGAACTCGCCGACCCGGCACTCACAGCCACGGAAGACACGGTAGCCACAGACGGTGGGGAACAGTATCTGTACCGCGGCGTGCACGCCGATCACCCGGCGCTTTCTGATGCGGAGGCTGGGAACGCCGAACCTCGGGGCGGACATTCGGATCCAGCTTTGCATAATGGTGGAAATAACCGCAGCATCTTTACGTCCTGGACGACAGATCCTGGCATTGGCTACGATGTGGCTGGGGAGGAAGAGCCCGAAGGAGTAGTTCTGGGTAAATTCCGATGCCTTGCTGGCCGCCGCGCGCAGCGCCGACACGGATTCTGATACGTTCGCGCGATTTATGGATCACGCTGGTAGTCGCCTCCAGGGGCGCCTTGCCGGCGGATTGTCAGATCGTGAAGAACTAATACGGATCTACCGTCGGCGAGCGCAAAGGGACGTGAAGATTCCTGCTGGGACAGCGGAGCTTGTGCACCAGCTTGAACGGGAGCCTGACTCCCGCGTGGTTTTGTTCGCTATCACGGACGGGCCCGAAGTCATTTACGTTTTTGCCCGGAATGATCTTTCGAGTCTTATTGGTTGCATCGCAGGGGAGCGACCTTGAGTCAATCCCGGGAATAGTAAATGTAATACAGGTGAGCGATCGGTAATGTTCGATCCTCCGGCCAACGATGCTGCGCCGAAGGATGGCGTGAAGGAAATCTCGATGGGGCGTCCGGGCCAGTCATGTTGCGCGCGGCCTGGGGTCGCGGCGGGAACGCGTGTGAGTGGCTGAGGTTCGGGAGTCTAGCCTCCGCACATGTCTCCGGAGGAGCGCTCGCTTGTCGCAGCGCTATTTATCTTGCCAGGCCGCCGCCAGTCGATGTCGAAGGAGCAATTCCTGCGGGAGTTCGGTGCGGCCGACGGGGTGACTCTGGGGCTGGACCTTCTGCGCGACCCGGTGGACGTGGAGCTAGCCCTGGTGGTCTGCTTCAGCTTCGGCTTCACCGATGACCATCTCCAGTCGCTGCGGACCGAGGGGGGTGAAGGCCCGACCACTTCTCCGGTCGATCGAGCCCGCCCGAAGCGACCACCTCGCTTTCACCGCAGCGGGCGCCAGCCTGTCCGGGTCGCGGGCCTACGACCCGTGGGGCAACGTCACCGCCACCATCGGGACCGTGACCGGGCACATGGGCTACCAGTCAGCCCGGACGGACGCGGCCGGCGGCAAGGACCTGATGGGCGCCCGCTGGTACGACCCCGGCTGGAGCCCGCGGAACGCGGCCTCCAGGTCCCGGCGCAGCGGGATCCCGTACTCCGCCAGACTCGCCGGCCCGTCGTGATGGCGGGGGAGCCCATCTCGCTGACGCCGGCGATCGCCGCGCCGCGCCGTTTCTCTTCCCCGCGCAGCGGCCCCGTCGCCGCCGGGCCCAACCCCGCGACCCCGGCCCCACCCCGGCGGCGATGAGCTAACTGATCTTCTGCCCTGCCCGGTCCACCGGGCGATCGAGGGACGCGGCACCGTACTCCAGACCGTCCCGATCCGCGACCACGGCCACGGCAGCGGCCCAGTCCTCCGGCACCGGCCGCATCCGTCTCTCCTGTCACAGTCCGGCGCACCTGGTCCCCTGATCCCGGCAGCGCGCAACAGGCCGGGAAATCACGCGTCCCGCCACCCTGCCGAAAGCACCGGCACGTTGATCATCTCCGTGCCGGTCTAGCTACTCCTGTGAGATATCTCAGACCATGACCCAAAGCCGCTCAGATCGCTTAATACGAGCGGCGTCGCAAGAGCGACGGCAGCATGCGTGTACGCGACCGATCGCCCGGCTCTGCGCATGAGGGATCGGTGGATGGATGACCTCATCGTGGCGTGAACGGTATTCAGCGCCGACGGCATTCGCTCAGCACCGCCCCTGCATGGCGAACTGGAGCGAAGGTGTGTCCATATGGAAGACGGAGATCGCGGTGATCTTGACGTGAACAGCGACTGTTCTGGGAGACAAGCGCTCTCTCTTCTCTCTCCAGCACCAGTGGTTCAGAAAATGGCCCGAAAGCTGCGCTATGGCGCTAATGGGCTAGGCGTGGAAGGATTGACGTGTCGGACTTGCATTGGGGGGAGATGTATCCGGGCGGGTTTATTGTCACGGCCCTGGCTGCCGGGGCCGTCTTGGGGCTGAAGGACACATCATCGACTGCGATGAAAGATGCTCATGCATGGGTGAAGGTGTTGATAGCCAGGCGAATGGCTGGGCGGACACATACTGAGCTGGTCCAGGCGCGGCACGCCGAGGCACCCGCAGTGTGGGACGGCTCACTGGCCGCTGAACTGGCTCCGGCTGGAGCGGATCGCGGTCATGATTTGCCAGGAGCAGCGCAAGCTTTGATGAGACTGGCCGGCGAGACTGGATTCCGGATAGCACTTCCGGCGTCCCGCCGACTGGCTGAGAGCCCGCCGCATGACCAACAGTAGCGGTTCGGGCGGCTCTGAGTCATCGTTTGACCAGCGTGGTAGTCAGGGTATTCAGATCGGCGAGCACAACACACAGCTCAACACGTTCATCACGCAGGTACAGGTCGCGTCGGCAGTGCCGGTGGATGCGGCTGTGAGAGATCCCGGGCTGATTTTCAGAGCGGTTGGTACCGACACTTTCGTCGGCCGAGGCTGGCTGGCGGGCGAGGTGGACCGGTTCATGGCCAGTAATCCATGCGGCTATGTGTTTGTCGAAGCTGAGGCAGGCCTTGGGAAAACGGCGTTTGCTGCGTGGCTCGTTAAGACGCGCGGGTGCCCCTCGCATTTTTCTCGGTACTCCGGTGGCCGGTCAGTGCGAGCAGCATTGCAGAACCTTTCTGCGCAGCTGGTGCACGTACTTGAGCTAGACGTTGAAGCCCCCGGCGGGATGCTGCCTGAGTGGGCTCAAACTCCTGGCGGTTTTGAGTTCCTGCTCGGCAGGGCCGCCGTGCGTGCACGCGAGCGCGGCGACCGCTTGATGCTAGTGGTGGATGGTCTGGATGAGGCCGAACCCTCCGAGGAGTGCCTGCCTTTCGGCCTGCCTGCGCTGTTGCCGGAAGGGGTTTATATAGTCGGCACGTATCGCACGGGCAGTTCGCCCGGGCGTCCGGATACCCCGGAAATAATTCTGCGGATAAGCAAGGAAGATCAGCGCAACCTGGATGATATCGGCGAATTCCTCGCCAAGGCGCTGGACGATCGTGTCCTAGCCGCGAAGCTGGCCGAGGCCAGGATAAGCGCGGCGGAATTTGCCGGCGTGCTAGCAGAACGCTGTGATGGCGTCTGGATCTACCTGCGCTATGTCCTGGATGAACTGCGAAGAGGGCTACGGCGGGCCGATGCGGTTAGCCATTTGCCTTTTGGGTTGTGGAACTACTATGCCGACCAGATCCGCCGCTGGCAGCACGATCCTGCCTGGGACTATGGCCTGCTGCCATTGCTCGCAACGCTTGCCGTAGCAGGAGATCCTCTGCCCGGTGTCGTGCTGGCCCGGCTGGCCGGCAACCTCGACCCAGTGCGAGTACGGCGATGGTGCGACCTCACCTTCCGCCCGCTGCTGACCTCAGCACGAAGCGGCGGACGAGGCACCCCGTCAACATATGAGATCTACCATGCGAGCTTCCGCCAGGTACTCAAAGCCCTGCCCAGCGAGTCCTCACCAGGCCCGGGCAAGGAGCCCCAATACCAACTTCAGGCCGTAAACAACGAGCTACGAGAGGCCACCATCACTGCCCACAACCGAATCGCTGACGCGTACCTGCGCGACTTCGGTGGCCTCGATTGCGGGCTGCCCGTACTCGCTGCCGACCCAGCTGCCGCCAGGATCGACTCCGGATACCCACTGCGTCACCTCAGCCGCCACCTGCAGCATGCAGGCCGTTCAGCCGACATGCATCGACTGCTGGCAGCCGAGCACCCGGTCGGTGGCCAGCACGCGGTGAATGTCTGGTACGTGGCTCATGACCATGTGGGCGACGTCGTTGGCTATCTCGATGATGTCGAACGGGTCCGCGCTGACAGCGCTGCTGCCACCAGCCAGTCCCTCACTCGCCATCAGACTGCGCCCGCTCTCGGTATCGAGATCCGCTATGCGCTCATGACTGCGAGCATCACTAGCCGTACCGCGAGCATCCCCGTCGGCTTCTTCGAGCCGCTCATCCGCGCTGGCGTGTGGTCAGCCGAGCGAGCACTCGACCACGCTCGCCGCCTAACCGATCCTCAACGCCGCGCCGAGGCATTGAGCACCGTCTTTACCCACATGCCTCCGGCCCAGCGCCCTAAGGTCCTCGCCTGGGCTCTGGCTGCTGCCACAGCCATCGCAGATGAAGACAAACGCACTCAGGTACTGCGGGGACTGGCGCCTCATCTAGCCGCAACACAGCAAGCAGACCTGTGGGCCAAGGCTGCCGCCGCCGCAGCCAGTATTCTCAATAGCCGCGACCGAGTGCGGGCACTTGACGCGCTGGCACGTCAAGTGCCTCCAGATGAGTATGCGGAGCTACTTGCCCCGCCACTAGCCGCCGCCGCAAAGGAGACCTTTAGTACAGATCGAGTCAAGGCGCTCACGGCCTTGGCGTCCGTCGTCCCCGACGTGCAGCGGGCAGACGTGCTGGCCCAGGCGTTGGCCGCCGCCAATCTGACGGGCGGATCCGGTCGCTGCAGGGCACTTCTGGATCTGGCTCCCCTACTGCCTGCCAGCGACCGGGACGAGGTACTGGCCAGGGCCCTGGACGCCGCGATCGCCGAGCGCAACGAGGGCTATCGCGCCGACGCACTGGTCCGACTGGGACCCTACTTGCCCGCCGAACTACTGGGACACGCCGTGGCCGCCGCAGCCGCCATTCCCAGCGCTCTTGATCGCACGTGGGCGTTGAGAAAGCTTGTCTGCCACCTGCCCGCTGGGGAGCGGGACGGGGCGTTCGCCCAGGCCCTGGATGCTGCCGCCGCCATCACCACCGCAGCCGACCGCGTGTGGCAGCTGATATGGCTGATACCTGACGTGTCCGCCGGTAAGCGGGACGAGGTACTGGCCCAAGCACTGGAAGCTGGCACCGCCATTGCCAACGATGAAGATCGCGCCCAGGCACTCACGACGCTGGCCTCCCAGTTGCCTGCCGTGGACCGGGACAAGATACTGGCGCAGGTAGGAGCCCAGATCCTTGCTGCGGTAGCCGCCAGCAACCACGACGCAAAGGTCCGCGCTGCGAAGCTGACGGAACTGGCGCTCCATGTGGCGGCCGACGGCCAGCGGGACAATGTGCTCGACCAGGCCCTGGACGCCGCCGCCACCATCACCAACGACAGCGATCGCGCGGAAGCGCTGCTGAGACTGGCGCCCAATCTGCGCTCTGAGCTGCTGACCCGGGCTCTGGCCGCCGCGTCCGCCACCACTAGTGACTTCGAGGAACGCACCGAGGCGCTGCTGAAATTGGCCTCCCAGCTGCCAGCCGACCAGCGCGAGGCCGTCATCACATATGCGGTGGCCGCTGCCGCTGCCATCACCAGCCACATTAGTCGCTCCCACGTGCTGGCAGACCTGCTGCCCCACCTGCCCTCCGACCAGCGGGAAGCCGTACTGGCGGAGGCCCTAAGCGCTGCGGCTGCCATCACCAGCGAGGACAGCCGCGTATCGGCGCTAATAAGGCTGGTGCCTTACTTGCCCGCAGACCAGCAGGAAGGCGTACTAGCCCGGGCTCTGGACGCCGCCAAAGCCATCACTCCCCTACTTTTTCGGGCAGCCGTGCTGACGAGTTTGGCACCTCGCCTGCCCGCCAAGCTGCTGGCCCGGGCGCTCGACGTTGTTGCTGCGATCCCTGACGACCTTTATCGCGCCCAAGCACTGACAGGGCTCGCCTGCCACCTGCCGGCCGACCTCACCGCCGACCACCAAGCTGGGCTGCTAGCTCAGGCCCTGGACACGGCAAGCGCCCTCAAGAGCGGGGAAGCCCGCGCAAGGATTCTGTCAGACCTGGCACCTCACCTGCCCGTCAGCCAGCAGCCCACCGTGCTCGCCCAGGCCGTGGCCGACACTGCCATGATCAGCCTGGAAGATAGTCACGTTAACGCGCTGGTGCGGCTAGCGTCCAACCTGCCCGCCAACCTGCCCGACGACCTGCGAGCCGGAGTGCTGGCCCAGATCGTGACCGCGACCCAAGCCATCACTGACCTCGGGTGGCGGGCACATGCCCTGATACGGCTGATGGAGTACCTGCCGGCCAGTCTGCAGGCCGGCGCGCTAGCCCAGGCGCTGGACGCTGCAGCCGCGGCGCCTAGTGCCTCACAGCTGGCACACCTGCTGCCCTATCTGCCCGCCGACCAGCGGGAAGGCGTGCTCGCCCAGGCCCTGGACGCGGCGACCGCTATCACCAGCGGGGACACCCGCGGAAGGGTCCTGTCAGAACTGGCGCCCTACCTGCCCGCCGACCAGCGGGAAGGCGCGCTAGCCCAGGCTCTGGCCGCCGCCGATGCCATGCAACCCTTCTCTCGTGGCGCATATGTGCTGGGTTGCGTGGCACCTCATCTGCCCGCCGACCAACGGGCCAGCGTGCTCGCGCAGGCAGTGACTGTCACAGCCACCATCGACGACCCGACAATTCGTGGTATAAGCCTGAAATATCTAGCCCCGCACCTGGGCGGCCAGTCAGATGAGGTGCTCGCCGCGGCCATAGCCATAGCCGCACTATCCGACGAGCGCTATCGCGTTGATATCCTGCGGGAGTTGGCGCCCCATCTGCCCTCCGTTCTGCTAGCTGACGCTTTGGCTGCGACTCCCAAATGGGCGGCGGCGGGCGTTATCGTTAGAATTCTGGAAGAGAATCGAAGCTTCTCGCCATCGGAACGCCGCGATACATTCGTGAAGTTGCTGCGGGAGAGCCTCCACGGCGCCAACCGCCGCGACGGAATCCGCATCATGGCAGCACTTGCCGCCGAAATTTCTAAAGCCGGCGGTACGAATGCTATGGAGGAATGCGTCCAGACGATAACCGACATATACAGATGGTGGCCTTAGCGCTGTGCTGCCGAAGCGGCACCGCGCCGGCGAAGCCGGCCCCTCACGGCCGCGGAGAAGCAGAAGATCCGCGGCGGCCGGAGCCCTGCCGTCCGGTTGCGCCGCTGGGATTCCCAGAACTTCGACGTGTTCGGGTTGCCCATCGGGTCGTAGGTGTGGTCCTCGCTGTCCACGTACTCATATCCAGGGTCTTCCCCGTGTGGCCCCCTTGGGGCGGCGCGGACATCGGTGGCACCGGGAACGGCGAGCGGGCTCTTGAGCCCGCGGCCGGGAGCGCGCCGGCCGCGGGTGGCTGGGGCAGTCATGTGGAGGCACCCTCCGTTTAAGTGTCAGGGGCGCTAGGCCTACTTTTAAGCGGCGAAGCTATAGGTCTAGCGCCAGGATGCTTGGACATCGGGCGTCGCGCAGAGGGCAGCGGGAGCGCTCCATCCCAGGTAAGCTAGGGGTGCTGGCACGTCCAGCGAGCCCTGATAGCTCAGTGGATAGAGCGACCGCCTCCTAAGCGGTAGGTCCCGCGTTCGAGTCGCGGTCGGGGCGCAAAGTCTCTTTGACAAGCGGAAACGCACCAAGTGGAACCGTGGTGCGCCGACTGCTCGAAGCGTACAGCGCTCATCGAGCTTCCGCTTAACGGAGGTTCCATGTCAGGGGAGACCCCGAGGAAGATTGGCAGGGGCTACGCCCGCTACCTCGACGCCGGCCCGTTCCAACCCATGATCGGCAGTTTCGACCTGCACCTGCGGGCCGAACACAAGTCGCCCAAGACCATCACCATCTACACCGACGCCGCAACCTGGTTCGCCTCCGCGTCCCTCGTTCCGGCCGGGCTCACCGACTGGTCCCAGGTGACCGCGCGCCACGTGCAGGAATGGGTGAGCACTCTCCTGGCCGGCTACACCGACCAGTACGCCAACAACCAGTTCCGCGCGCTACAGCAGTTCTTCAGGTGGCACGCCACCGAAGACCCAGACGAGCCGCGGCGCAACCCGATGGCCACCATGAAGCCGCCGAAGATCGGCGGCAAGCTCGTTCCCGTCATCACCGATGGCGAGCTGTCCGCGCTGCTGGCCGCGTGCAAGGGCAGCGGGTTCGAGAACCGCCGCGACTACGCGGTGATCTCGCTGTTCAGGGACACGGGCGCGCGGCTGTCTGAGCTATCCGGGCTGGGCACCGAGGATGTATCGGCGCATGACCGGGAGGCGGTTGTCACCGGCAAGGGCAACAAGCAGCGCACCGTCAAGTACACCTACGACACGGCCCGCGCGCTTGACCGGTACACGCGCGAGCGCGCCAAGCACCCGATGGCGCGGGCCTCTGCCTTGTGGCTGGGCGTGCGCGGCGGCCCGATCACATCCAGCGGCGTCTACCAGATGATCGAGCGGCGCGCGTCCCAAGCAAGAATCAGGCTTCACCCGCACATGTTCCGGCACACGTTCAGCCACAACTGGCTAGACAGGGGCGGTGCCGAGGGCGACCTCATGGAACTGAACGGCTGGGAAGGCCCGCAGATGCTCGCCCGGTACGGGCGCAGCGCACGCAGCGCACGCGCCCGCCGCCACTACGACGGCGTCATGGGAGCGTGACGCGATGACCGGCACCGGCAAGGCAATCAGGTGGTCAACCGCTGCTGCCGTGATCGGCGTGGCCGTGGTCGCGGCGGTGGTGTCCTACGAGCACGCTTACGCCCTGGTCCGCGCGCACGGCGAGACCGGGTGGACGGCTCACCTCATCCCTTTGACCGTGGACGGCCTGATCTGGGCCAGTTCGATGGTCATGCTCGACTCGGCCCGCCGGGGCGTGCCCGTGCCATCGCTGGCGCGGTGGCTGCTCGGCCTGGGCATCGCGGCCACGCTTGCGGCGAATCTCGCCCACGGACTAGGGCATGGCCCGGTCGGTGCCGCTGTGGGCGCGTGGCCGGCGGTGGCGCTGGTCGGTTCCTACGAACTGCTCATGATGATCATTCCCGGGACTCAGCAGACAGCGAGCGACGTCTC
>Ga0302314_10012328_pt1 | contig 14809 bp, 14 predicted proteins | sample III_Palsa_N2_3_FD_200533 | JGI IMG/M metagenome (GOLD analysis project Ga0302314, IMG submission 200533) | Peat permafrost microbial communities from Stordalen Mire near Abisko, Sweden - III_Palsa_N2_3 | ecosystem: Environmental > Terrestrial > Soil > Palsa > Peat permafrost | place: Sweden... | reverse complement strand
TGGTCGTACCCATCTGCGGTCCACGGATGGAGAAGCCCAGGCCGATGTTCGCCGGAGGCGCGATGCCGCCGGCCGCGCGGATACCGCCGGCATAGAACTCGTTGGGCTTGTCGCCGGTCCAGATGGTGCTCGCCGCTTTGACCATGGCGCGCGAGACAATCGTCTGCCCATCCAGCGTCCCACCACAACGCAGCATCTCCGCGAAACGCATCATGTCATGCGCGGTGGAGACACCCCCCACCCACGGCATTTCCACGTTCTCTTCCTCGAACGCGCCATTGGGACCCAGGTTGCTGTGGCCCAGATGCTTGATGGGATAATTGCCCCGGAACTCCGGCACCAGGTGCCGCGGCTTCAGATCACGCCGCACACCCATGGCGGTGTCCTTCATGCCCAGCGCATCGAACAGATCCTGGTGCAGGATCTGCCTGTACGAGCGCTTCTTCGGATCCAAGCGCCGCACCGCCTCGCCCAGCAGGGCGTGGTTGAACAGCGGCGCATACCCGACACTCTGACCCGCGGCCTCGATGGGCAGCGCCACCTCGACAATGGCGGCGATCGTGTCCGCCAGCACATCGATGTACATGCCCGGGCGCGCCTCGAACATGCTCGGCAGACCGGTGCTGTGCGTGAGCAGATGGAAAATGGTGATCCGGTCGCGCAGGCCGCCGGAGAACTCCGGGATGACCTTGGAGAGCGGTGTGGTGAGCGTCAGCAAGCCGCGCTCGATGGCCTGGAACACCAGAATATTGGTGAAGGCCTTGGTCACCGAGAACAGGCTGAACACCGAATCATCGGCGACCGCGCGTTCCTTGCTGTCGCTGCTGTGACCGAACACTTTGTGATAGGCACGCTCGCCACCGCGCTTCACGCTGATGACACCGCCGAAGTACTGGCCCTCCGCAATGTCGCGCTCGACGGCGGCAGTGAGAAATTCCAAGCGCTTGGCGTCGAATCCGGGATGAGCTGTCACAAATAACCCTACCTTATTACCTTAACTTGTATGGGCCTGCGCCCGAGCCTAGGCAGACCCAAGGCCTGCGTCTTGGCGCAACGCGAAGGAAAGTTGTCACCGTGCGAAACCGGCATCGTACCGACGCTCGGCGGCGCAATCTAAGCCGCGGGGCGGCGGTCGCCGGCGCGGTAGTCGCGCGGTGCTACTCCGAACTTGCGGCGGAAAAGCCGGCAGAACGTACTCAGGTCGTTGAATCCCGCATCGAAGGCCACTTCTGTGATCGGAGCATTACGCCGCGCTTGGGCCAGCTGGTGAGCCGCATGATCCAGCCGCTTGGACTGGATGTACGCCGACGGAGTCGTGCCCATGCCGGCGAAGATGATCTGGACGCTGCGGGCACTGATGCCCAGGTCCCCGGCAATCCGGTGCGCCGTCAGATTCGCCTCCAGCAGGTGCGCATCGATATGGGCCAGGACCTCGCGGCGACGGCGCTCCCGGGGCGTGGCCGGGCGTGCCGAACGCACCCCCGAATAGGCCATTTCCACCAGCGGCCAGATGACTTCGCAGAACGAGTCCGCCCAGCCCAGATCCTCCTCGCCTTCCAGCTGGGACCAGGCCATGCGCACGAACCCTGACAACAGGGCGCCGCCGCCGCCGTTGCCCCGGATGGGGATGCCGGCAAGCTCGCGCAAGCCGGGGACGTGGCGTTCGGCTTCCGCGACGGGCAGCCGCACGACGATCGCCTGGGTCGCCTCGGAAAACTCCAGCAGCGACGCGCAGGAGGGATCGAAGAGCATGAAATCGCCCGCTTCGAGCGTGGACACCCGATCGCTGAAGTGCGTCGAACTGCGCCCACGGTGCTGGATCTGCAGATTGAGGATGCCGGACTCGGCCCCCGTGGGCTCGGTGCGGATCGAGGCCGGATTCGAGGTGGGCGCCAGGATCTCGCAGTTGCGCAGGCAGACCCGCTTCATGCTGGCATCAAAGCTGTCGTGATCCACAGCTTCGATCACCAGGGGGCCTATAGTCGACGCCGCGACATCGTTCCAATAGGCAATACGGTCCGCCCGCGCGTAGCCGGCCGTCGAGAAGGTCTCCACTCGATGCATGATAACCGCCCCCTCACAGGCCGATGAGGGTATGCCCGGCCCTTTGCTAATGCAACACGACGGCGCCTTCAGGCAGCGTCGACTTCCGCGAACGCCTCACGGGCGATGCGGAAGCTGTCCACCGCCGCCGGCACCCCGGCGTAGATGGCCACCTGCAGGAACACCTCGCAGATCTGCGCGCGGGTCACACCATTGGTCAGCGCGCCGCGGATATGCGCCTTGAGCTCATGCGGCCGGTTCAGGATGCTGATCATGGCGAGGTTGAGCATGCTGCGCTCGCTGCGCTTGAGTCCCTCACGCCCCCACACGGCGCCCCAGCAATACTCGGTCACCAGCTCCTGCAGCGGCTTGTTGAAATCATCCATGCTGGCCAGGGCCTTTTTGACATAGGCCTCCCCCAGCACCTCGGTCCGAATCTTCAGTCCCTTATCGAAAAGTTCTCTGCTCATATTGACCTCTCCCAAAAACTGTTTGGCTCAAGCGGGCCGGTCCGGATCCAGGCCGGAGTCGGACTCGACGATCTTCGCCATCGCGGTGAAGTCCGACTCGGCACCCAGGGTATCGACCGTGCGCTGCAACAGCTCGCAGACGGCCGAGCCGACGCCCAGGGGTACCTGCAGGGACTGCGCGGCCGCCAGGCACAGGCGGATGTCCTTGAGGCACAACCCCGCAGCGAACCCGAAATCAAACGTCCGGGGCAGCACCGACCGCGGCCACTTGTCCTGCGTGGCGCTGCTGCGGCCGCTGGAAACGTTCAGCACCTCGATCATGCGCACCGGATCCAGTCCGGCCTTCGCGCCCAGGGTCATGCCCTCCGCCGTGATCGCGATGGCGCAGGCGCCCAGCAGGTTGTTGACCAGTTTCATGGTCTGGCCTGCGCCTGGGTTGACACCCATGAAGAACGGCTTGCCGAAGACTTCCAGCAGCGGCCGGATCTGCTCCCAGGTCGCCTGCGGACCGGACACCATCAGCGCCAGCGTCCCCTCGCGCGCGCCCTTGATACCGCCGGAGACCGGCGCTTCGAGCGATGCAATCTGCCGCTCGGCAAGCCCCGCCGCGAGCTTCGCGGCGGTCTGCGGGCCGGAGGTCGACAGGTCGACGCACACCTGCAGGCGCTTGCCCTCGCGAATTCCCTGCGCGCCGAGCACCACGTCCGCAACGATCTGCGGGGTGGGCAGGCTCAGGAAGACCACGGGCGCAGCATCCGCCACGCCGCGCGCGCTGGGACTGAAGGTCGCGCCCTGCGCCGCCAGCGCTTGGGTCGCGGCGGGACTCGGGTCATACACCACTACCTGATGCCCCGCGGCGAGCAGCCGCCGCGCCATGGCGCCGCCCATGCGACCCAGCCCGATGAATCCACATTCGCTCATGAGACTCCTCGCACAACAGGCGCCAAATCCAGGCGCACGATATCCGCAGTGTCCGGCTCCGCCGGAAAACGCTCCAGCACGGCCGGATCATGACCCGGAATGATGTGATCGACGGACGGGGCCAGACTGCGCAGCCGGCGCAGCGCTTCCAGGTAGCCCACCACATCCGCCACGATCGGAAACGGTGTCTCACGCGTGAGATTGGCCCAGAAGTGGATCGCATCCGACGCCAGGACCACCGGTCCACGCTCGGTCTGCACCCGTACCGCCTGCAGCCCCAGCGTGTGCCCGGGCAGATGATGCACGGTCACCCCCGGATACAGCTCCTCGTCGCCGGCATGGAACACCACCCTGCCGTCGAAGGTGCGGCGGACCATGTCGACGACGTTTTCGGCATCGAACGGCCCGGACAGATGCGCATGCGTCATGGCCCGACCCGTGCAGTAAGCCATTTCCGCATCCTGCACATGGAACCGGGCCTTGGGAAACAGCCCGACATTTCCCGCGTGATCGTAGTGCATGTGAGTGATCACGACATCCCGCACTTCATCCGCATGCACGCCGATGGCGGCAAGGCCCGCAGCCACGGGTCGCAGCAGCGTGCGCCCGCGCCGGGCAGCTGCCAGCGCATCAAAGCCGGTGTCCACGACAATGGTGTGGTCGCCGGACCTGATGACCCAGACGAAGTAATCCAGGGGCATGGGCTGCGCGTGGTCATCTCCGCCCAGGAAGTTATGCGGGCTGAGCCGGTCCAGGTGGCCGTAGCGGACGGCGTAAATGCGATTGGTCACGACGCAAGCATTCTAAGCCGAGGCCAGGACCCCGCCATCCACGTGCAGGATGTCACCGTTGATGAACGAGGCCGCATCACTCAGGAGGAACAACGACGCCTGGGTCGCGTCTTCGTCGCGACCCAGGCGGCGCAACGGGATCGTCACCGCCCGCCGCTCATATTCGGCCTGCGGCGTGATCGCGACGGCACCGGGAGTGGGAATGGAACCCGGGGCGAGCGCGTTGACGCGGACCTTGCGCGGCCCGAGTTCGGCAGCCAGCGTACGCGTGAACGTTCCCATGGCACCCTTGACCATGCTGTACACGGCGGTCTTTGGGAAGCCGCGTTCCGCAACGGGCGAGGCCAGATTCAGAATGACGCCTCCGACCTCCGGATCCATATGACGCAGCAACGCCTGTACGCCCCACACGGCACCCTTGATGCCGATCGCCAGCATCCGGTCCAGAATCGCATCGTCGACGGCCTCGATGGCGTCGTAGCGGATCAGCATGGCATTGTTGACCACGCCGTCGATCCTGCCGATGCGGGCAGCCGCAGCCATGAAGGCACTACGGTCCACGACGTCCACCACGTGCGTCGTGATCGAGTCTGACGCCTTGCCCAGCTCGGCCAGCGACTGCGCATCCACGTCGAACGCGGTCACCCGGGCACCCGCCTGCGCCGCGCCGATGGCCAGTGCGCGACCCAGACCCCGTCCGGCGCCGGTGATCAGGATGGATTTGCCTGAAAGATCAAATGTCGTTGCCACGTTTCCTCCACCAATCCCCTTGGGGGCCCGGCTGCTATGCTGGCAGAACGCCTGACCAAAGGGGGATCGAAATGAATCGCTTCGAGCAACAGGTCTACGAATGCATGCATCCGACCGAACAGCTGCTGGCGAAGACCACCGACCCGCTGCATCGCGCCATTCTCCTGAATTTCTGGCGCCATGTGCACCTGGAAGGCGCCGCTGAGTACGAAAAGATCCTTAAGTCCGACATGGTGGTGGAACATCCGGTCTACCGTGTCAGTTGGGGCTCCAAGCCCGGGGTCGTCGCCGGCAAGGCGGCCGTGCTCGGGTTTTACAATAGCGTCGGCCAAGCGGTCCTGTGGCACTCGGATGACCGTCTTGCCGTCGCCGACTGGGGGGTCTGCGACGAGATCACCTTTCATCAACTGGCCGAGGGCGCCGTTCTCGAGCAGCTCGGCTATTCAGTCGATCACGCCGACCGGCTCTACCACGTCGCCAGTCGCCAGGCCTTCATCTGGCCCTACGACGCCAAGGCGCGCCTGGCCGGTGAGCACCTGTACGAGGACAAGACCAGTCTCAAGATCGAGGAAGTGGATCGCAGCGAGGCGCTCACGCCAGCGCGGGTGCGCGAGATTCATCGCGAACTGCTGGGCAAGCTCGAGGCACGACTGGGCCCGGATTTCTGGGTCCTGCGATGAACCTGCGACTGCCCGCCGCGCTGCTGTGTGTCGCGCCCCAATCCAGGTGCCATCCTGACCGAACATCAAGCTAACTCGCGGGCAAGTACCAAGGGATGCTCACGACCTCGTTCACTGTCGAGAACATGATCCACACCATCGGCAAGGTCACGATTGCCGATACCGGGAAGTTCCTGCGCTACGATGGTGTCACCGAGCCTTGCTAACGCTACGAGCGCAGCGCGGCGTTGGTGAGCAGGTCGCGCAGATCGTTGAGCAGGTAGTGTGGCCGGCGATTGCCGGTTTCGCGATCCCAGTCCTCCTGCTTCAGGACGCCGGTGGTCACGCCGAAGGCCGTGGCCCCGCCGCGTCGCGCCATGATGATCTCCACGGCGGGGTCATCGCCCACCACGCCCACGTTGCGCACGGGGATGCCGAGCTTGCGGGCCACGAAGCGCAGCGCATGCAGTGAGGGCTTGCCGGTGAGGATCATCGGCACCTTGGTCATCCGCCGGATCGCACCGACGATGGCGTACGAGTAGCCCATGGCGCGGCCCTGTCGCGTCGCGAAAAACGGCACATCGGAAGCCACGTAGAGCTTCGCCCCGGCCCAGATCGCCTGGCAGGCCGCTTCGATATCCCTCATATGACACTCGGGATGCCAGCCGACGAACACCGCATCGACCTCGCTGGCGCGCGGCTCGCCGGTGAACACGGTCTCGATGCCGGCCTGATTGAGCGCAAAGCCTACGCCGCGGTTGCCCAGCACCAGCGTGCGCCGCACGCCCTGCCGTGACATCACGTCCGCGGCAACACTCGAGGGTGTGAACATGCGATCGTCGGCGATGAGCAATCCCAGATCGCGCAGGCGCTGGGCCTGCTCTGGCGGCGGGTAGGCGCTGCCGTTGGTGAGCACCAGATACGGAATCGATTTCGCGGCCAGTTCCGACAGCACCTCGACCGCACCCGGCAGCACTTCGTAGCCGCCCAGCGAGCGATCGCTCAGCAGCAATGTGCCGTCCAGATCGAACATGAAGCCCTTGATGGCGGGCAGCGCCTCATCGCGCATTGCGGCGCAGTTCCATTTTGAATCCCGGCTTGACGATGGACAGCTGGGACAGTTCCGGTCGTGTTGCCAGCTGCCGGATCAGGTTCAGCACCGGTTTCAATTCAGGATTGTAATGCCGCGGCGCGGGGCCGGCCGCCAGCATCGCATCCACCTGGCCAGCCGGCATGGTGGCGCGCAGCAGAAACTCCTCATCGGACAGATTCGGCCCCAGGCGCCGGCGCAGCTCCTCGATGGAGGGCATGCCTGCTTCGGCCCGCAGCTCCTTCGTGCGCGGCATGGAATCGATACGATCCATCACATGGCCCGCGATGGGCACGTTGGGCCGGCCAAAGCGCCCGATGGCATAACGGATCGCCTCATCGGGAATCACCCTGTAACGCTCCTTGCTGGTCACGTTCATGACCGCCTGGGTCATGACGATCTGCGCAAAAGGCGTCATGACGATGGGCCAGCCCAGCTCCTCCCGGACGCGACCGATCTCCTCGATCACGGCACCCTCCAGCTGCGACAGGCGGCTTTCACCCAGCTGCCGCCGCATGGTGCCGACCATGCCGCCCGGCAACTGGTGCTGCAAATAGGCCGCGTCGAAGCCCTGCGGCTGCCCGACCGGCAGGCCTTCGGCCTGCGCGAGCCGCGTAAAGTAACGGCTGACTTCTTTCAGCGCCTCATCGTCCACGCTGACGGTGTGCCCGAGCGCGCGCAGGTTGGCGACGATGCGTTCCGCGGGCGGATTCGAGGTGCCATCCGCCGCGGCACCCGAGGCACACTGCAGCACACTCACGCCATAGCCGGGCGCATCCAGGTACGTGTGTTCCGCGAGCCCGATGGTGCAGTGGGCGTGCAGTTCCAGAGGCCTGTCGCCGATGACGGCCTTCACCGCCGGAATCAGCGTCTGCGCACGCCGCGGCGACAGCAGGCCACCCGGATCCTTGATGTAGATGGCATCGATATCCGGGCACGCGGCAAGCTTGCGCGCGGCTGCCGCGTAGTGCGCATCGTCATGCACCGGGCTCAAGGTGAACACCAAGGCTGCGATGACATACTCGCCGCCGCCTTGCTTCACCAGTCGCGCGCAGGCGATATTTGAATCCGCATCGTTCATGGGATCCGCGAGGCAGAAGCGCCGGATGCCATTGCGCGCGAGCACCTCGAACACCAGTGCCATGAACTGCGGGTGCGCGGTCTCCCAGGAGATGAACCGGAAGCCCGTCGACATGAACTGCAGCGGCGTATTGGGCGTTGCGGCCGCCATCAGCCGGATGCGCTCCCAGGGGTCTTCCTTCTTGAAGCGCACCGCCACGCCCATGTGCGTGGAGGTGGTGAAGTCGATGGCCTTGAAGCCCACCCGATCCATCACCGGCGCGATGGTCAGTGTGTTGGCGGTATCGATGCCGAGCGCCGCCCATAAGGATTGATTGCCGTCGCGAAGCGAAGTCTCGACCAGCTGCACGTCACTCATACCGAACGCTCCAATAGCCGGGCGACAAACCCGGTGTCGAATCCACCTGCCACGAACTCGGCATCGGCCAGCACTCTTGCCTGAAAGCCGAGGTTCGAATGCACACCGGTGAGATGGGTCGCAGCGATCGCCTGCCGCAGCCGGGTCACGGCGCCGTTCCGGTCCGGCGCGTGAGCAATGATTTTGGCCATGAGCGAATCATAGTACGGCGGCACCCGCGAACCCGCGGCGATATGCGTGTCCACCCGGATCCCCTCTTGAACGGGCCAGCTCACCTCGCTCACCTGACCGGGGCTCGGGCGAAAATCGTTGGCCGGATCCTCGGCGTTGATCCGGCATTCGATGGCCCAGCCCTGGATGCGGATATCGCTCTGGGCCATGCGCAGACCCGCGCCGCTGGCGATGGCAATCTGCTCGGCGACCAGATCCATACCGGTCACGGCTTCGGTCACCGGATGTTCCACCTGGATGCGGGCATTCATCTCCAGGAAGTAGAACTCCTCGCGGTCCTTGTCCACCAGGAACTCGACCGTACCCGCACCGCGGTACGCCAGACGCTTGGCGAAGCGTACGGCGGCGGCATGCAGTGCTTCGCGCAATGCGCGTGACAGTCCCGGGGCGGGTGTCTCCTCCACCAGCTTCTGGTACCGCCGCTGGGTCGAGCAATCGCGCTCACCGAGGTGAATCACCCGTCCCTGCCCGTCACCCAGCACCTGGACTTCCACATGCCTGCCGCTGGCGACGTAGCGCTCGAGGTACACGCGAGCATCACCAAAGGCGGCACCTGCCTCCGCGGCCGCCAGTTCCAGGGTCGTGGGCAGCTGCTCGAGGCAATCCACGCGCTTCATGCCGCGTCCGCCACCCCCGCCGACCGCCTTCACCAGCAGGGGTACCCCGAGGGTGCGGGCCGCAGCCACCGCCGCATCCAGGCAGGTTACGGCGCAGCCCGGCACGACCGGGACCTGCGCGGCTTCGGCTTCGGCACGGGCACGCAGCTTGTCCCCGACTGCTTCGATCTGCTCGGCGGTCGGACCGATGAACACCACGCCTGAGGATTCACAGAGCCTGGCAAACGCGGCACGCTCGGACAGAAAACCGTAGCCGGGATGAATGGCGTCGGACTGTGTGGCGCGCGCGGCGTGTACCATCGTCTCGACCTTCAGATAGCTATCCGCGGGACGCGCCGCACCGATGCACACCGTGCGATCGGCCATCCGTGCCGGAACGCTGTCGACATCGGCCGCCGATGCCGCAAGTACGGTCTCTATGCCAAGCGTGCGGCAGGTGCGGATGATCCGCGCCGCGATCTCCCCGCGATTGGCGATGAGTATGCGCCGCACGAAACGCGATCAGCCCGACTTGCGAACGCGCAGTAGCGTCTCGCCGTATTCGACGAGCACGCCATCTGCCACCAGGATTTCGGCCACCGTACCGCGAACGCCCGCACGCACCGTATTCATCAGCTTCATGACCTCGATGATGCCGACGATCGTGTCCTCTTCGACCTGCGAACCGAGCTCCACGAAGGGCGGTGCACCGGGCTTGGGCGCGCGATAGAAAGTGCCCAGCAACGGCGAAGGCAGGTCCTGGAGGGCGGGATCTGCTGTTGCCGCAACCGGTGTCGCCGCTGCTGCCGATACCGCCGGTGCTGCCGCAGCGGTCGGCGCCGGTGCCGGGGTACCCGCAGGCGCGCCGCGCCTGAAGCTGATTTTCGTACCCTCCATCTCCAGCGTCAGTTCATCGAAGCCGGATTGCTCCACCAACCGCATGATTTCCGCAACGTCTGCGGCCGTCAGACTCATCGAGTGAAGCCCCCGAAAATTTTCAGTACATGCAAGGACGGATCCTCGGCCGGACGCCCCACCGGAGCCGCCTCGCGGCTCGACCAGACCGTTTCCGGTCGGCTCTGCAGCAGCAGGATTGCGCCGCTGTGCCGGTCCACGGCCCATTCGATATCCTGCGGTCGACCGTAATGGCGCTCCACCTTGCGGCCGACGATGCGCAGTGCCTCGAGCTCTACGTCGCTCATGCAGGGGATCTGCCGCTGCGACTCATCGACCGCGACGCTCTGAATGCCCCCTTCGTTCAGGGGCACGTGACGGATCTGCTTGTCGGAGATCTCCCGGACCGAGATTTCACCGGTGATCTTGCCGATGACCCATCGATCCGGGGTGACTTCGCCGCCCACAACTGCCGAACCCAGGCCCCAGGATCCCTCGATGGCCATGACCGAGCGGTCGCCCGTGAGCGGACTGCGGGTGAACATCACCCCGGCGGTGCGCGCATCCACCATGGTCTGGACGACCACGGCCATGGCGACGTCCCGTTCAGCGAACTGGTGGCGGCGCCGATAGGTGATCGACTCGACCGAATACAGGCTCCCCCAGCAGCTGCGAACCTTGTCGAGGGTCTGCTCCAGACTCTGTACCCACAGATAGGTGTCCTGAAGTCCGGCAAAACTCGCATCGGCCGCATCCTCGGTGGTCGCCGAGGAGCGCACCGCGACGGCCGCCTGATGACTCTCATTGAGCTTGCCGTAGGCGCGCTCGATGGCCCCCGCGAGATCCTGCGGCAGGGGCGCGGCCTCGACTCGGGCACGCAATTGCCGTGACAGCGCCGTGACATCAGCGAGACTGTCCGGATCGACGCTTTCGATGAGCGCCCGCACGGGCGCCTCGTTTTCCGCCGCTTCCAAAAACCGCTCGAACGCCGCCGTCTTGACGACAAATCCAGGCGGCACGGCGATACCGGCGCGCGCCAGCTCCCCGAGACTGCCGCCCTTACCGCCGACCTGCGGCCGGTCCGCAAGACCCAGCTCGGCAAACCAGCCGACCATTTGCGAATCGTCTACTGTCACGCGTACCGCCGCCCGATCAACCCAGAATGGTCACGATACCGCGCCCGCCGTCGACCCGGATGCGCTGGCCATCCTTGATCCGCGACGTGCCATTACCGGTACCGACCACGGCCGGCAGGCCGTACTCGCGGGCGACGATGGCCGCATGGCTCATCGAGCCACCGATGTCCGAGACCGCAGCCGCAATCTTGCCGAAGATCGGCGCCCAGGTGGGATTGGTGACCTGGCACACCAGGATGTCGCCCTTTTGCAGACGCGAGATTTCATCGACGCTCTTGACGATACGCGCGGTGCCTTCGACGACACCGCGGCACGCCGCAAAACCCTTGAGTTCGTTTGGGTCCGAGTCGGCACCGGTCGACAGCCATGCATCCAATGACTCGCGCGTGATGCCCCACAGCATCACGATCGCCGGATCATCGATCACATCCGGCACCACCCCGAGCGCCGGCGGCGTCTCATGCTTTGCCCACTCGCGAATGGCCGCGCGCCGTTCTGCAACGAGCTTTGGCCAATGTCCGGGTCCGCGCGGAGCCGAGCCATTCGACCACGCCGTCATGAGATCGATGATGGCGGACTCGAGCTCGTAGTGCGTCAGCTGAAACACATCCTCCGCGTCGCCGAAGAACTCGTGCTGCGCCAGCAGCACGCCGAACTCACGGATCTTGTTGAAGAAGAGGTTGGTGTACCAGTGTTCGCAGTAGAACTTGTGTCCTTCCACATACGGAAACACCCGATGCGCCAGCGTGATCATCTGATCGTAGGCTCCGCGCTCCTCCTCCGTGATCAGCAGTTCGCGGTAATCCTCGATGAGCTGCTTGCGCTCTTCCAGAAGCTTTTCAACGGGTCGGTGCAGCGACTCGCCGGCCTTCACCCGCGCGATGTAGTCCGGCAGGCTAGCGAAGGGCATCGACAGGTCATCGTTCCAGGCGCGGTGGTAGTGGTAGAAGCCGTCCCCGACGTTGATGTTGAACCAGGGGTGGCGTGAAATCTCCAGCTCCTTGAGCCAGGCGCGTCCCGCCTCGCCTTCGGTGCGCAGCGTCTCGATGAGCTGCGTCGCCGACAACTGCTTGCCGAAATGCGGGTCTATCCCCAGCTCCACCGCGCAGCGCGCCAGGCGCCGCAACTCGTCATCGGGCCGGAAGATCTCCGCCTCGATGCCCGCCACCATCCGGGCGATGGTCTGATCGGTGATTTCCGGAAAGGCCTTCTTGCAGAAATCAAAGAACGTCAGGTAGGCACCGTACCCGAGCAGCAGAAACTCGAAGTGGTGGTGCCACATCCGGAAGTACCCTTCGAGGGTCTTCTGGTAGGTATCCAGGAGCGTGTGATTGGCGGCGATTCCGCGGCCCGCGTGCACGTTGGCGAGCGGCTCGAACTCAGGCAGGTACGGTGTGGGCAGCGCCTGCGCCGCGTTGATCAGCGCCATCATCTTCTGGCGCCACTGATCGTAGAGGCGCTCCCAGTTGGCGTAGTAATAGAAGGCGCGCTGCTTGAACTCCTCGAGCCTGCGGGCAATCTGCGCCGGGTCCGTGACCGCGTTGCCGCCGATGTAGACCCGCCCGTTGATGATGCGGTGATCGATGCCGAGTGTCGTAGGCAGGCACTGCACGCGGGTGTTGGAGGATCCGAGGGCGCAATACGCGGCCTCCGCCGTGACCATGTCGAACGCCGCCATGGGCTCGGGGAAATGCATGGAGTTGTAGAACCAGAAACGCTGGTCGTCTGCCGCTTCGAACTGGGTGTAGTACGGATACGCCGCCTGGGCACGCTCCGTGCCGGGCACAACTTTCAGCGAGCTGGGCAGCGGGAACTGCTTGGCTTTGGCGGGCATGTCCATCGGTTTATCCGTGCGCGTTGGGAGGCGAAGTATGCGGCACCTCGGTGGGCACCTGCGCGTCTGAGCGCGCAAACGGACCCGCCATTGCCTGCCAATCGACTAAAGAATCGCGCGACGGTACTGCAGGGGGGCGTGGCCGTACTTTTGTCGGAAGCGGCGTGCGAAGTGGCTGGGGTCCGTAAAGCCGCAGCGGGTGGCGACATCCTCGATCCGGGGCGTTACCTGACGCGCATCGCTTAAGATCTCCCGGGCACGCTCCAGGCGCAATTTCATCAGCTGCTCCACGAAGGTGGTCCCGGCAGCCGCGAAGGCGTAGTGCAACGTGCGCTTCGAAATGTCATGTTGCGCTGCAACCAACAACGGCGAGAGATCGGTCTCCTCCAGACGGTCGCGCAGCGTGATCATGAGTTCATTCAACAGCGACCGCGGGGTCTCGGCTTCATCGCCCTTGCCCACGGCCAGCGCCAGCAGTGAGGCAATCTGCTCCGCGACGGTGCTGCGGGGAAGCGCGAGGTCGCTGCAGGTTTCAAGACGCAAACTGGCCATGGCGGCGCACAGCGCCGCACTCCAGTCGCCCTGTGAGAAGAGCATTGCTGCCGAGTTTTCGGGATTGGGCAGCCAGCGGCGCAACCATTCCTCGGGCATGCGCAGAATCGCGGCCGACGAGGCCTGCGGACATTCCAGGTCGTAGGCCTGCGTGCCGTCGACCAACACGCATTCGCCGGCGTGCACGTGCAGCTCCTTGCCGCGCTGGCGCAGCAGGCCGTGGCCGATCCGGAACTGCACCAGAAAGAACGCGGGATACCGGGATCGCGAAATCCGCGCCGGTGTGCGGCGGATGTGCTGGCTTGCCGCACTGACAAAGCTCAAGGTAGCCGGACCAAAATCAAACTGGTCCATCCAGGCCCGGAAATTGCTTCGCACCGGGGTATCGATATCGAGCTCGAGGAAACGGTCGCAGACCGTGTCCACCCAGAACGCCAACGCCCTACGCTGATCGACGCCGTCCGTCGACCAGTGACCAGGACGCTCAAAGTCCACCCTTACCCCCATTTTGGGCTCCAGCGCTCGTGATTCACATTTGTTAGGAATGTGGCACAGAGGCAGAAATGGATGCAACACAGGATTGAGCTATCAACACCTTATATGGAATTCCGCAGCCGATTTCGTGGGCGCGGGCATCCTTATCGTCGCTTACATACAACAATTTGGTCCGTAAGATGCAATTCAGACCTTTTCGCGCACTCTTTCAGTCGAATTCGCTGCCGCGGTTGATCTGTCAAGACCTGTTGCACCGCCAGACCGATTCGCCGCGCGCAATCGACCCCTGCCACGCCAAATGTAAGTTCCTGGCCACGCGATTTCAGTTCTTAGCCACTCTATTTAAGTTCGTGCCACTCTGAATGCAGATTACGGTGCACTGTGGGCTTCTCTTTGCACTGTGATCCGCGCGACACATTAAACCGCCGCGATACCCTCGGCATCGCAGGGAAGGGGTCGGAACCGCAACAAGAATCGCGGGACCGAATCTGATGCGAGTCCGCTCAAAACGGCACTGCACCTCCTGACCGGCATCTCGATGTTGTTTTAGGGGGACGCAGGATGAAAGATACAGCAGGTTCGAAAGGACCCGGACCCACCGCGCGGCATGGACGCAGGCTCGCGTTCTGGACGATCGCTGGACTGGCGGTTGGTGCGGGCGGCGCCTACGCGCAAACCACCCCCGCAAATCCCCCCGCCGCGACTGACAACTCGGGCGCCCTGCAGGAGGTCGTCGTCACGGCCGAACGCCGCTCCGAGAACGTGCAGTCAGTGCCGATTGCCATCACCGCGTTCACGGCTGAGACCCTGCAAGAGCGCAATCTGACCAACGTCCACGCCCTGGGTGACATGACGCCGGGCGTCAATCTGGACCAGGGCGCGCCCTTTTCCGGTGATCGATCGGTGCTG
>Ga0302314_10012326_pt1 | contig 14811 bp, 11 predicted proteins | sample III_Palsa_N2_3_FD_200533 | JGI IMG/M metagenome (GOLD analysis project Ga0302314, IMG submission 200533) | Peat permafrost microbial communities from Stordalen Mire near Abisko, Sweden - III_Palsa_N2_3 | ecosystem: Environmental > Terrestrial > Soil > Palsa > Peat permafrost | place: Sweden... | reverse complement strand
CCGGCCTGCCGCGGCCGGTGCCGTCGTGACGGCCCTGTGCGCCGGAGGGGTGGCGAGCGCCTTCCTGGCTCCCGTGGCGCTGCTGCATACGGCCGTGATGCGACCAGCCGAGTCCCCGCAATCGCTGCTGGCCGGCTCGGCGAGCACCCAGGTCTACCTCAAGCTTGGCTCGTCGACCTCCGGGGCCGACCGCGGGTATTACTTCATCACCTCGGTGAACCTGTCGACCGCGTCGGCGCGGGCCAAGCTCAGATTCAACACATCCTCGCTCCCGCTGCTCGGCGAGGTCCTGGCGGCGGCCGCGGACGGCGGGCAGATCTCGCACGTCAGCCTCGCCTTCCGCACTCCGGGCCTGAACGGCCGGCCAACGACCGAGTTCGTGGACACGTTCGGCGCGGCCTCCGTCGCCTCCTTCAAGGAACATCTGTCCGGCGCGCCCACGGGCACCGTCTCGCTCGCGCTTCCCGCCGTGAGCGACGTGGTCGCCGCGCCTGGTGCGCTGCAGCGCGTCGGCCCGTTCGCCGGGCTCTCCGGCCCTGCGCTGGCCACGAAGGTGTACGTGAACATGGGGACCGGGACGCCTTCCTACGCCGTGACGTCGGTCCAGCTCTCCCAGGAGGCGCCGGGCGCCGCCCTCGACCTTCGCTTCACCACGCCGTCGCTGCCGTTGCTCGACGGGATATTCAGGGACCAGGGAAACGCCGTCACCATCGGTGTGCTCACTCTCACTGTCCGCGCCGGGGAAAGCGGCCATCCGTTCGCCACGGCGCTGACGCACACCTTCTCCGGGCTGCGCGTCGGCTCCTTCGCCGAGGACCTGTCCGGGTCGCTGTCGGGCACCGCCACGCTCGTGGTCCCGTCGCCATAGCGGCACCGGGGTCGCGCGTCCCAGGAATAAGGGTGAATGTCAACTCTGCGTTAACACTGAGTGAAACCGTACAAAACGGGTCAATTCTCCACAAATGCCGTGCTAGCCTGATCATCGTCGGCAGGCACAAGAAGGAGAGTTGCGACAGCGTGTGGGGGGATAGCGGATGTTCGTCGTAGTTCTGCAGAAATACCTGGCCCGGTGGTAGCCGGCCCGGTGCTGGCCGACCCGGGCGAGATGGCGTACCTCGTGCTCACCGACCGCGCCGCCCCTTACCTCCTCGCGAGAGTGCGCTGGCCCGATGTCGCCCAGGCGATCACCGTCGGCAGCCCCGACTGGCTCGACGACCCGGGCCTGTTCGATCTGCCCTACCACCCGAGCGCCGTGAAGGTGAGCTTCGCCCAGGCGACCTCGGTGGCGGCGGGCTGGGGCAGGCAACTCAGCGCTGAGGCCGCCGAGGACGTACCCTCGTTCATCCGGCGGATGCCGGTGAACTGGTCCGACCTGTCGCCCGTCGAGCGGCGTGCCTATGGCCTGGAGTCGGTCGGGAGAAAGCGTGTCTCCGCTCGTCGCCTCCGTCGGCTGCGATCGGCCCAAGCGGAGATCGGTGCCTTCCTACCCGCCGCCGCGCCAGCCAACGGGCACGTAGCCGCGTTCGCCGGAGGAGTCCCTGCTACGGGCGCCAATGGCCGCAGCCAGACGGCCGACCCGACCGGTGGCCTTTCCAGCGTGGCTGTCGAGCGCCGGCACCACGTGCGGATGCCTGTCGACGGCCGGGCCCATATCCTCTGGGGGCGTGCCACCATTGCCGTCGGCCTCGTCGATTTGAGTGAGGGCGGGGTGCAGTGCGTGCTGCCCGAGGCGTCTCGGATGCTCGCACCGGGCGCGGCGCTCGGCAGCCCGTTCCTGCTCGAAGCCGAGGTGACCACATCGCGGATCTGCCTCGACGTGGCGAGCCGGATCAGCTGGAGTCGCGGCATCAGGGCCAGCACGCACTTCGGCGTCGTGTTCGGCGAGCTAGACGACGGCGAGACTGAAGGGGTGCAACGGTTCCTCGTGGCCGCATCCAGCAGGCGAGGTTCACGATGAGCTCGTCGTCCTTCCACGACGGCGATTCCCCGGCCGTGCTGGCCGACGGCCATCCGGAGCGCCCGGAGGACCGCCCGGCTTCCAGCGCCGCCGCGGCCCCTGGCCGCAACGGTCGCGGCGCCGTTCGGTCACCGCAAGAACTCGACTACCGCCTGCGGGGTCTGTCCACCGATCCGACCGACTACCTTTCCGCGGCGCCGATCCGGCTGGACCGCCAGCGGCGCCCTCGACGCCACGGCCCGTTCCTGGCCAAGGTGGCCGCCCTGCTTGTCGTGGCAGCGCTCGCGGCGTGGCTGGTCCCGGCCTTTTTCGTCCAGCCCTTCTCGGTGCCCGGCGGGGCGATGTCGCCCACCCTGCAGGCAGGCGACCGGATCCTCGTCGCTAAGTCGGGCCTGCTTGAGGGCCCCATTCACGCCGGCCAGATCGTCGTCTTCCGCCCTCCGCGGTTCCTGCCCTGCACCGTCGTCGGGAGCGGTGGTGACCTCGTGCTGAGGGTGGTGGCGCTGCCCGGCCAGACGATCTGGTCCATCGACAATACGATCTTCGTCGACGGGCGTCCGCTGAGCGAGCGCGGATGGTACGCCCCCCGCTTCGGCCAGGTCGGCTCGAGGGCGATCTCCAGCACCACGCTCGCCCGGAACCAGTACTTCGTGCTGGGCGACGACCGCTCGGGGGCCTGTGACTCGCGGGTCTTCGGGCCCATCTCGGGGTCGTCCATCGTCGGCGAGGGAATCGCGATCGTCGTGCGCCACGGCCATCTGTTCCTGGGTAAGTTGTGAGCCCGGTCCGCTGAGCTGCGGCGCGGACAGGCAGGCCCCGAAACAAGCTTGACATCCTCCCTCGCCTGAAGGCCGGGGGATTCCAGCTACTACGCCGATTGGAGCAGCAGGTGAGGTTCGCGGTTCACGGGCCGGGCTGTCCCGTCGCCTCCCCGCGCAGTCACGGCGTGCCCCGCCGCGATGTTGATGGCCGCGTTCACATCCGCGTTCCCGGCGAGACCGCAGGCAGTGCACCGGAACACGGCTTGGCTCTCACGCGAGCCCCGGTCCACCTGCCCGCACGCCGAGCACCGCTGGCTCGGGTAATGCGGCTTGACCTTCTCCACCCGGCCCGGGGCCTTGTCCGCCAGCCGGCGCACCAGCAGCCCCCGCCCCGAGGCCAGGATCCCCCGGTTCAGCCCGGCCTTGGCCCGGACGTTGCGGCCCGGGTTCCCCCGGGTGCCCTTCGCCGACCGGGTCATGGTGCCGATCTGCAGGTTCTCGACCCGGATCAGGTCGAACCGCCGCGCGAGGTCCGTGCTGGTCTTGTCCGCCCAGTCCTTACGCCGGCCTGTCTCCCGGGCCCGCAGCCGGGCGATGGCGTCCTTGACCCGGCCGCGGTGGTTCGATCCTCGCTTGGCGCGGTGGCCGCAGTGGTCCCGCAGGACCGCTTCCTGAGCGGGGGCGGGGATGAGCCGGTACCGGGGCATGCGAACACACTATCGGGTACCACTGACATTTCCGGGGGGGTGAAGCGGCGTTTCCTCCCCGGCCTGAAGGCCGGGGTCTCCATGCCGCGATCCTGATGACACCGACCCCGGACCGCGTCAGCCGGCTCCGGCGCCGCCCCATGCTCGTTGCGGCCGCCCTCGCGCTGGGCGTCGCTATCGCGCTGGGCGCCGCCTGGCTGCTAGCGGGGGGCGGAGCGGACCCCGCCAGCCGGACGGCCGCACCGGGCCGGCCGGATTTCGGGCCGAACGTCTACGTTTTCAGCCCGAGCATGCCCCAGAGTCGCATCCAGGCCAGGGTCAACTCGATCGCCGACCAGCAGGTCGGCAACCAGTTCGGCACCCAGCGCTACGCGCTGCTGTTCGAACCGGGCAGCTACGGCTCGGCCGCAGACCCGCTGCTCCTCCAGGTTGGCTACTACACCAGCGTGGCCGGGCTCGGGGCCTCTCCGGGCGACGTCGTCATCAACGGCGCCGTCGATTCCTTCAACCAGTGCTCTGCGCCCGCTGGCAGCAGTTGCTCCGCGCTTGATAACTTCTGGCGCTCGCTGTCTAACCTGACGATCAACTTCCCGGCGCCGCCGAGCGGCGCGCCGTGCCGGCAAACGGCTGAATTCTGGGCGACGTCGCAGGCGTCGCCCGTGCGGCGGGTCCAGTTCAACGGGCCGACCTCGCTGATGGACTACTGCTCGAAGCCGGGCTACGCCAGCGGCGGCTTCATCGCCGACTCGAAGTTCTCCGGCCACTCCGTACTCAGCGGCAGCCAGCAGCAGTTCCTCGTCCGGAACAGCACTCTCGACGGCTGGAGCAACGGCTTGTGGAATCAGGTCTTCTCCGGTGACGTGGGGGCGCCTGCGCAGGACTTCGGCTCGGGCGGGCAGTACACGACCCTGGCGGCCAGCCCGGTTACTGAAGAGGAGCCGTTCCTGCGGGTGGACTCGAGCGGGAACTACAGCGTGTTCGTTCCGGCGGTGCAGCACGGCTCGGTGGGACCGTCCTGGGCCACCGGACCGACGCCGGGCAGCGCCATCGGAATCCGGCGGTTCTTCATCGCCACCCCCAGCGACCCGGTGCCGGTGATCAACGCGGCGCTGGCCCGGGGGCAGGATCTGATCCTCACCCCCGGCGTCTACCACCTGCACCAGACCATTGAGATCACCCGGCCGGACACGGTCGTGCTCGGCCTCGGCTTCCCCACCTTGGTGCCGGCGAACGGCATCGTCTCGATGCGGGTAGCCAGCGTTCCTGGGGTGAAGCTGTCTGGGATGATCTTCGATGCCGGGCCGGTGAACTCCCCGATGTTGCTGCAGGTGGGCAGCCAGGCCGGGCTCGGGGACCCGGCGGACCCCACCCTGGTCCAGGACGTGTTCTTCCGCATCGGCGGGGCCGCGCCGGGCCAGGCGACCACCAGCCTCGTGGTCAACAGCTCGCAAGTAATCCTCGACGACATCTGGGCCTGGCGGGCCGACCATGGCCAGGGGGTCGGCTGGACGGACAACGTCGGGGACACCGGCGTCGTCGTGAACGGGGACCACGTGACCGCCTATGGGCTATTCGTCGAGCACTACGAGAAGTACGAGGTGATCTGGAACGGGGCAGACGGCACGGACATCTTTTTTCAGAACGAGATGCCGTACGACGCTCCGAGCCAGGCCGCCTGGATGGCCAATCCCACCACCGACGGCTACCCCGCGTTCCTGATCACTCATGGGGCCAGCGGCTTCCAGGGGTACGGGATGGGCAGTTACAGCTACTTCAACCGGGGCGTTCCGATCTTCGCCAGCAATGCGTTCGAGACCGCCAACCCGCCCGGAAGCGAGCTCCACGACCTGTTTACGATCTTTCTGAGCAGCGCCGGGTCCGGCGGGATTGATCATGTGGTGAACGGCAGTGGCAGGTCGTCGACGACCGCGAACCCCGATACCGCGGTGGATGTGCTCGGCTATCCGTGACGCGCTGGGACCGGCGTGATCGATCAGGAGCCGGAAACGTCGCGGCCAGGCTCCTGGCCGGCTTTCGGCGGGCGGTCCGACGGTACGCTGGCGTCGAGCAGCGCGGTCGAGCCGGCCGGGCGGGTCACGGCGTCCTCGGTCCGCTGCCGCAGGCGCTCCAGCGCCTCGCCGTCCCCGAGCGGGACGGTGGCCTCCAGGCGGGTGCTCGCCTGTACCTCGGGCAGGTCCATGACCGCGTCGACCAGGCTCGCCCGGGTGCCCGGGGGGAAATGCCCGGACGCGGCGTGCAGCGAGGTCCGGGCGGTCCCCTCCGCGCCTTCGGCCGTGGTCACCTCGGCCGCCGCGACCGTCTGGTCGCCATCTTTGACTTCGATGTGCCGTGGCGTATCAGGATTGCTCATCAGATGCCTCCTGGCTGGACCACCCGGCACGGACAGCCGCATAGCTCGTTCAGGTCCGGGCTAGTTCAGGTCTGCTTCTGCCCTTGCCCTGGACCGCCTAGCTGAAACGGGGTCGCCGCGCCTTAATCCACGGCAAGCCCACGGCAACTCTGGCCTCGCTGGCCTCGCTGGCCTCGCCGCGGAGTACGGCGAGCGGAGTACGGTGATCGGTGGTAGCGCGCGAGGGTGCTTGGGCGGGCACCGCAGGGCGGAGGTGGGATGGATTGCGAGTGCGGGGGGGCGTGACCGTTCTGGTCGTCGCCGTCCTTGGCATCTGCGGGTGCGCCGCGGCACCGTTTGCCCGCCCGGCACCGTCTTCGGCGGCACCGTCTTCGGCGGCGCCGGCGGCGCGGCCGGCTGCGGTGACGTCCGCTGCCCTGGGGACGGGTGGCCAGCTGGTCACGGTGAGAGCGGCGTCCTACCGGGCGACGCAGGCGGAGCTCACCGCCTACCAGCGGGAAGGCGGACGATGGCGCCGGGTCCTCGGGCCGTGGGTCGCGTGGGTCGGGCGCAACGGGATGGCGCCGCCCGGCGCCAAGCGGGAAGGTGATGGCCGCACTCCTTCCGGGACGTTCGGCTTCGGATTCTTCTTCGGGGTCGACCCGGATCCGGGGGTGCGGTTCGCGTACCGCAGGGTGGACGCGTCCGACTTCTGGGACGATGACCCGGCGAGCCCGCTCTACAACGAGTGGGTGGATGACCGGGACGCGAATCCCGGTGCCGGTCCCGAGCCGATGGACGTCTCCGCTTACGACTTCGGCGCGGTTATCGCGTACAACACGGCCCGCACGCCCGGGCTCGGCAGCGCGATCTTCCTGCACATCAGCATCGGCATGCCGACGGCGGGCTGCGTGACGTTGCCCGTGGGTGAGCTACTGGAGGTGCTGCGATGGCTCAACCCGGCCGCGTCGCCGCGGATCGCGATTGGCGCCCCGGCACGCGAAGGCTAAATGCGGCTGATGTCGGCGGCGGGGACGACCCATCTGAGCTGGCGCTCGTTCAGGGGCTTGGTGTCATACGGGCCGGGGTGATGATCCCGTACTCGTGAATCTTGCGGTAGATCGTTGCCCGGGACATGCCCAGTGATCGGGCTCCCTTGGCTTTGTTGCCCTGGTGGTCCAGCAGGCTCTGCACGATGGCGTCGCGTTCCATCGACTCGAGCGGGCTGAGCAGCCGGCGGCTCACGCTCCAGCATTCCGGCGGAAGGTCACCCAGCTGGATCGTGCCGGTGCGCCGGTGCTGGACAACTTGTTTCAGGACGCGGGCGAGCTGCTCGATGTTGCCCGGCCAGCTCGACCGGAGCAGTAGGTGCATCGCCTCGGGCGAGCAGACCGGCGGGCCGTGAGGATTCAGCCTGGCCAGGAAGAACGGCACGAGCTCACGCAGGTCCTCGATGTGGTGGCGAAGCGGGGGAAGCTCCACGGCGCCGGGGAAGAACTTGCCAAGCCCGGCCAGGTCGCCGCTGGCCGGGCCGTGGCTGAGCGTGACCGCAACCCACAGAACTTGCTGCCTGCCCGCCGCCAGCGCTTGCTCCAGCGCTATCCACAGCGCCTGAAGCCGCAGCGGGCTGAGCCGGTCGACGTGCCGGATGACCAGGCTCCCCTCGCCCTCGAGCAGTTCACCTAGCACCCGGGCCATCCAGTCGTGATCACCGGCTTGGGCGGCATCCAGCACGTGGAATGCGCCGGCCGCGTCGCGGCGCCGGTGAACGGCCCGCAGCAGCGCGAGCTTGCCGGCTCCGGGCTCGCCCTCCAGCGAGAGCCACTCGCCCGAGGCGCAGGCTACCTCCACCCGACGGCACCCGCGCAGCCACAGCGGACCGGAGCCCACCAGGGCGGGCCCGAACCTCCGCGCCTGCCGGCCTGTCCCCGCGTTCACCGCGGCCTGGCTGGCCGGCTCGATCAGCTTCACGTGCACCACGCCGCTCACGACCCGCCGGCCGCCCTTCGCGCGCAGGGGACGGCAGTACATCCGCGCCCTGGCCCCTGTCGGCAACTCGACATCCACCTGAGCAGAGTGGTCGCCGACCAGCGCCTCGGCGGCATGGCCGAGGAGCGCGGCCTGGTCGCCGGGGTCGAGCGTGTCCCGCGCCTGGTCGTTCATCAGCACCATGTCATTGGTGAGCGCAAAGACGAATCCGCCAACGTACCGGCAGGTCCGCAGGTACTCCCGCAGCAGCTGGATTTCCGCCGCGCTGCTGTCGTCGAGCAGGCCCTGCGTGACCTGGCGGGCGGTGCTCTGGGCGAGCGCGATCAGCACCCGGCCGGCGTCCTTGCACCAGCCAGTCAGGTTCACGGCGCCGGCCACCTGGCCGGAGATCGGGTGCCGGATCGGCACCGCGGCGCAGGCGAGGTCCTCAAGGTGCTCGGCGTAGTGCTCGTGCCCGAACACGTGCGCCGCCTGGCCACTCTCCAGCGCGGTGCCGATCCCGTTGGTGCCGACGAACTCCTCGGCGTAGCTGAAGCCCGGCGCCAGCTGAACACGGTCGAGGCGCCGCTCAAGATCGTGGTCGGCGGTCAGCCTGGACAGCGCCACCCCATGCGCATCGGCGAGGATGACGCTGACCGGCTCGCCCTGAAGACTCTCGCCCAGGCTCTGCAGCACCGGCAGGGCGGCGCGGGCCAGCGGGATGTCGAGGTCGGGAGCGCGGACGTAGGAGGGGTCAATGCGGTCGGCCGCGACATGCCAATCCCGGGAGCGCCGCCAAGACGCCAGGATCGTGTCACGCACCTGGCCCGGCTCGACGGGCTCCGCGGTCAGGAACCGTTCCCTGGCCTGGGCCAGCAGGTCCGCGGCCTCGAGGTCGTTGGCGGCGAAGATAGTCATCGTGTCCCCGGTTCCGCATTCGCAGCCGCTAGGCCAGGGATCTGGCCCAGCGGCTGGCAACGGGGCACCGGCAGGCTCAACCGGATGCGCGGCACTGCGAGCGCCATGACCACGGCGTGGCGACGGCCACGCCGACCGGCGGGCGCTCCCGCGGTAGCCCCGGGTAGTTAGCCGTCGTTGGCGGCTGAGTCCCAGTGCCCGTCTTGCACGCTACGCCCGCATTGGATAACTAGCAACTTTTTTCCAGAATTACTTAACATGCTATTTGTGACGGACTGCGCCATCTTGTCCAGCCGCGATGCGCTCTGGGCCGGGAGTGGAGGAATTCCCGGTTGACAAATCGTTATCACTGGCGTATCAAAGTGATATCACATTAAGAGTCACCCAGCTTCGGAAGGCAGGTGGGCGCCTTGACTCAGCACATCCCATGGAGCAGCTACGGCGGCGACGCCAGGATCGAACTCGCCGTCGGCCTGGTGGCCGCGGCGGGAGCCGCGGTCTACGCGGGAACCCGGCTGCGGCACCCGGTCCGGGCTGTCCGGCCCGGCCAGGGGACCGTGGCCGTCATGTTCCTGGCCTGGGCGGCCGAGATCGTGGCGCTGCTGGTCTGCGCCACCCTCTACATTCAGCAGTACCTCCGCGATAATCACCTGACCAAACTCACCGCGGCCTCCGATCCGGTCACCCCGGTCACCTTCCTCGCCGTGGTGGCCATCTTCGTCATCATCCTGACCCGCGGCGAACTCAGCTTCCGGGCCCGGCTGGGCAGCGCCGTCATCGGCGCGCTGGCCGCCCCGTGGATCTTCGAGCTACCGTTCGACCTCATCGTGATGGCCAGGACCGCGTCGCTGCAGCCCGATCCGGCCGGGTTCCGGGCGCTGTTCTTCGTGCCCCTGATCCTGGTCGGGATCACCACGCTGGCGCTGCTCATCGTGTCGCCCATGGTGCGGCTGAGGCGGGCCACGTTCTTTACCTTCGCGCTGATGCTGTTCGTGTTCGCGGTCTGGGCGCTGGACGGATTCGGCTACCCGTCGGCCCCGGCTCCCATCGCGCTGAACATGGTGTCAAAGGTCCTGGCCTTCGCCACCGTGCTCACCCTGTTCCTGCCGCCGCGGCTCGGCCAGTGGCGGACGGCCCAGCCGGCCGACCCGGCCGAGCAGGCCACCCGGCCCGCGCTGGCGCTTGCTAGCCGTAGTGCCGGGTTATCCGTGCTGGTCACAGGCCTAACGCTGCGCCCCCTGGGGTATTTGGTACTCCAGGGGGCGATGAGGCATGGGGGAAATGCCGCGGCTGATCACGCCGATGATGGCCAGCCTGCGCCGCGGGCTGCCGCACGACGAGGACCGGTACGGGTGGGAGTTCAAGTGGGACGGCGTGCGCGCGATCGCCTACGTCACCGGCGGGCAGGTCCGGCTGCTGTCCCGCACCGGCCAGGACATGACGGAGACCTATCCGGAGCTGGCCGTGCTGGCCCGGCGGGTGAAGGGCCCGGTGATCGTGGACGGGGAGATCATCGCCATCGGCGACGGGCGCCCGGACTTCGGGCTGCTGCAGTCCCGGATGCACGTCCGCCGCCCATCCGGCCGACTGGTCCTGCAGGTCCCGGTCCAGTTCTACCTGTTCGACCTGCTGCACCACGACGGCCAGTCGCTGCTGCCGGTGCCGTACACCGGGCGGCGCGAGCGGCTGGCCGAACTCGGCCTGGACGCCGACCCGGTCCGGACCACGCCGTGGTACCCCGGCGGCGCCGCCGACGTCCTGGCCGCCAGCCTGGCCCACGCCCTGGAAGGGGTGATCGGCAAACCGCTGGCCTCGGCCTACCACCCGGGCCAGCGCCGGGACTGGATCAAGATCAAGAACGTCAAACTGCAGGAGGTCATCATCTGCGGCTGGAAACCCGGCCAGGGCCGCCGCGCGGACACGATCGGCTCGCTGCTGGTCGGGGTCCGGGACGGGCCCCGGTTGCGGTACGCCGGGCATGTCGGCACCGGCTTCACCCAGGCCGGCCTCGCCGACCTGATGGGCCGGCTTCGGCCGCTGTACCGTTCCGACAGCCCGTTCGGCACCGCGGTGCCCGCCCCGCACGCCCGCGGCGCGCGGTGGGTGCAGCCACGGCTGGTCGGCGAGGTCGCCTTCACCGAGTGGACCAGCGACAAGGTCCTGCGCCACCCCAGCTGGCGCGGGCTCCGGGCCGACAAGAACCCGGGCCAAGTGCACCAGGCAGGCTGACCTGCGCCCAGGCAGGTGCGGGACGTTAAAACAGGTGCGAGACGGGAAAAACAGGCCGTCCTGGGACCACCCGTTTCAGCTGGCTTCATGGCCTCATCCTAAGCTGAAACCCTTGTTGGCTCCTGCCGCTGTCGGGGGCTACGATCCGGGTTGGGAGGGAAGATGGCCAGCAGGCGGCGTCGTCTCGACCCGGTGGGACCGTTCGGCAATCCGGACGGGTCGCGAGCCGACATCGAGGATGTGCTCAGCGAGTTCGTCGACTTCGGCGGCAATCCGGCGTACGGCCACCTAGCGACGCGTGCGAATGACTCCATGGTGCGGGTCATCGTGGGCAAGCTCGGCGCGGGCAAAACGGTCTACCTGCGGCGTCTTCAGAATTTTCAGTCACATCAGGACTCCGTCTACGCGGCTGCGCCGCAGCAGAGCCTGCCGAAGACCGAAGTCGTGGTGAAGGCGTGCCAGTGGTTCTCGGACCGGGTCCTGGTCGAGAAGTGGATGCAGATCTGGGATCGGGCGATCATGCGGTCGCTGGTCTCGTACCTGCTGAACCGGCCCGAGTTGCGTCAGCAGTTGCACGACGAGCAGATCGAGGAGATCGAGCGGTCCTACGGGCAGCTGCTCGACGACTTCCGCCGGCCCCGGTCGATCTACAGCCAGGTGCGCGACATCATTAATCAGCGGAACACCGCCCATCAGCTGTCTGCGTACCTCGACGATCCGCGCTGGGACGACCTCGAGGATCTGCTGGGCGAGGTGGTGGGCCAGTGCAGGCCGATCTATTTCTACCTGGACGCGCTGGACGAGGAGTTCGGGCACGCCCCGATGTACTGGCTGAAGTGCCAGGAGGGGTTGTTCTATCAGGTCATGCGGATGCTCCGCGACCCGAGGCTGGGCGGCCGCCTGCATATCGTCATTTGCATTCGCGACATTGTCATGTCGTCGGTGTACCGGTCAGAACATGCGCCGCGGTACTACAACGAACCGCACATCCGCGTCCTGACCTGGGACCGCAGCTCGCTGCTCTACCTGCTCCAGAAGAAACTGCAGCGGCTGCCGTCGTCCCTGCTGATGCGACGCGCCACCACCGGCCCTCCTACGATCGGCGACTGGCTTGGGGTCAATGGTCACTGGCCCGGACCCGACGGCGAAGAAACCATCGAGGACTACCTGCTCAACCACACCAGGCTGATCCCGCGCGACATCATCTCGCTCGGCAATGACCTGAACGAGGAGGTCCTGCGGCAGAAGCAGGCTGGCCACCAGGGCCTGCCGCCGGAGGCCCTGGCGGCGGTGGTGCAACGCTGCGCCAAGCGGTTCGGCGACTCCCAGCTCGCCCAGTGCGCCAACCAGATCTCCTCGGACCTGATGCCGGAGAACGCCGCCCTGCACAACTATTCCGAATTGTTCACCAGCACCCAGGCCTACATCAGCGGCGTGCAGGAGGACGTTCGCTCCTTCGTCCGGCTGATCGGAACCGACCGGTTCTCGCGCGCGGATCTCGTGGCCCTGCAGGAAGTGGCGGATCTGCACTTCGAGGAGGCCACGGACCTCGCCTCCGTCCTGTGGCAGAACGGCCTGCTCGGGTATATCGACGAATCCGGGCGGCGCCGGTTCTACTCCATGGGCGACGTCGAGGAGTTTCACGTCCCGCCAGAGGTCGCCACGTACGTGCTGCATCCGTGCCTGGTATATGCCGTCGGGGGAATCCGGCACGTGCGCGCGGACTCCGCGCCCCCCCACCAGGACGCTGCTATCTCCTGAGCGTGCCGAGCTTCCCGAGGCATCGCGAGCGACCCCGTCCTCGAGCGGCAAACGAGCGCTGCCGGAACCCGACCCGTCGCAAGTGCAATCCTCCGCTGGCGCCAAGGCCGTTGACTACGCTGTCGGCGACATCCTCGATGACCGCTTCGAGATTCTCTCGATACTCGGGCAGGGCGGCTTTTCGAAGGTCTACCACGTGCGCGATGACGTCGAAGGCGAAGAGCGAGCGCTCAAGCTCTTCGACAGCGCCGCCGGGTATGAGGCGGTGCGCCGCGAGATCGGCGCCCTGCGCAAGATCCATCACCCGAATGTGGTGGAGGTCTTCTGGGCCGACCAGACCGACGCGGGCGACTGGTATCTCATCACCGAGTTCATCGACGGGGAACTGCTCAATGAGTTTGCCACCGGAAAGAGGCACCTCCGCGACCGGGAGGCAGTAGATGTTGCCCTCGACCTGCTCGCCGCGCTCGTCGCCTTTCACCCTGATGCGGCGCGCCTGGAGCAGCTGGATGCCAAACGCCGCGAAGGCGCCCTGTCGGAAGCCGAGTCGCACGAGTGGATAGAGCTGAAAGACAAAGGGCTGGTCCATCGCGACATCAAACCGCGCAACGTGATGCTCACTCGCACCGGAGCGAAACTGCTTGACTTCAACATCGCTTCCCGGGTCGGCGACCCCGTGCGTACCCAGTCAGGCACACCGCCGTATCAGCCACCCGACGCCGACTCCACCCGCTGGGATGGTGGCACGGACCTGTTCGCCGTCGGCGTGCTGCTCTACCAGCTGCTCTGCAACGGCAACCACCCGTATCCGAATGCGGTCCCCACGGTCACCGGACCGGTCACCGACCCGAGAACGATTCGCTCCGATCTCGGCCCCGATCTTGCCGAATTCCTGATCAAGGCATGCGCTCCAGCCAGCGTTGATCGCTTCTGGTCAGCGACCGAAATGCAGCTCGCTTTGGGTAACATCCGCGCGCACCTTTGACTGGCCAACCTGGAGAGGCTGGCCCTTTCCGGCACTATTGACCTTTCTGGCACCATTGACTTTCTGGCACCATTGATAGGTGGCCACCCTCATCGAACGCCTCGCGCAAGCTGCCTACGAAGCCCACCGCGCCGCGGTCCCCGCATCGCTCCCGCCGTGGGAAGGCATCACCCAGCAGGAGCAGCAAGCGTGGAAGGCCGCCGCGTCCGCCGTCGCCGGGCAAACCGGCGGCACCATCGCTGAGGCACCGCACGGCCCGTCCCTGGTCATCCAGGTCGGAGGCCAGCGTCATACCTTCGGCACCGACTTCACCGCCGGCCGCGAAGGCAGCCTCGCTATCGACGATGGGTTCGCCTCTGGTCAGCACGCCCGTTTCCAGACTGTTCGGGGCCTGTGGTACGTCGAAGACCTCGGCTCCACCAACGGCACCTCGCTCAACGGGCGCCGCATCCTTTCAGCCCAGTTGCTGAGGAAACGCGACAAGATCAAGATCGGCCATACGGTCGTGACCGTCGTGTCGGCCTGAGCCGTTCACGGCGCCGGGTTCGCCTCATCCTCGGCGCGGACGGGGATCCGCCCGGCCTGCCCCGGACGGCCATGATAGGGCTAAGGGATGACCGTTGGCAGCTCGAAAACGATGCAGGCGTGGGTGGTCAGCCAGCCAGGGCCGATCGAGACCAGCCCGCTGAGGTACGTGCGGAAACCCGTGCCGGTCCCGGCTCCCGGCGAACTGCTGGTTCAGGTCCTGGCCTGCGCCGTCTGCCGCACTGACCTGCATGTCAGCGAGGGCGATCTGCCGGTGCACCGGGAGCACGTCACGCCAGGTCACATGGTCGTGGGCCCGGTGGCGGCCCTGGGCGACGGCGTTACCGATTACGCCGTCGGGGACCGGGTCGGCGTGGCGTGGCTGCGGTACACCGACGGGACCTGCGTCTACTGCCGCCGCGGCAACGAGAACCTGTGCCCTAACTCGCTCTACACCGGCTGGGATGCCGACGGCGGCTACGCGGAGTACACGACAGTGCCTGCCGCGTACGCCTACCGGCTTCCCGCCGACGTCGCGGATGTCGAGCTGGCGCCGCTGCTGTGCGCCGGGATCATCGGCTACCGGGCGCTGCTGCGCGCATCGCTGCCGGCCGGCGGCAGGCTCGGCTTGTACGGCTTCGGTGACAGCG
>Ga0302314_10012325_pt1 | contig 14812 bp, 14 predicted proteins | sample III_Palsa_N2_3_FD_200533 | JGI IMG/M metagenome (GOLD analysis project Ga0302314, IMG submission 200533) | Peat permafrost microbial communities from Stordalen Mire near Abisko, Sweden - III_Palsa_N2_3 | ecosystem: Environmental > Terrestrial > Soil > Palsa > Peat permafrost | place: Sweden... | reverse complement strand
ACTCAACATCGCCGCATGAACACTCACGATCCCTCACTCAAGGAGACCCGCACCCGCGGATGTCCAAGGGCCACGGCAGGGGGCCAAGCAACTACTGAGGTTGAAAGCGTGATGGCCGTGGGTGGCTGACGTTCCTTGATCCCTGCGGTACGACCAGGAGATGAAGTACGCGCAGGGTGGCGGGCTGACCCCGAGGGGGCAGTTGGAGCGGGAGCGGACACGGCTGGAGGCGGCCGATCGGTTCGCACGTGGTGAGGCGACGGCGCTGGTCGCGGCGGAGTTGCGGGTCGGCGAGCGGCAGGTGCGCAAGTGGCGGCGGGCCTGGCGTGAGGCCGGGGTGGACGCTCTTCGTTCGCGGGGGCCGCACTCGGTGGAGCGGTTGAGTCCCGCGCAGTGGGAACGGTTGGTGCGTGAGCTGGAGCGCGGTCCGATGGCGCACGGCTGGGGCGAGGACCAGTGCTGGACGCTGGGGCGGATCCGTATCGTCATCGCGCGCATGTTCCATGTCGGCTACACCGTGCAGGGCGTGTGGCACCTGCTGCGGCGCCACGGCTGGTCCGCGCAGGTGCCGGTACGCCGGGCGCTGGAGCGCGACGACGCCGCGGTCGAGGTCTGGAAGGCCGAGGTCTGGCCACGATTAAAAGGACGGCGGCGGCCCGTGACGCCTGGATCTGCTTCGCCGACGAGGCAGGACAGGGCATGAGGCCGCCGAAGGGCCGGACCTGGGCGCCGCGCGGACATACCCCCGAGGTGCGGGTCTGCGTCGGCGGCCGGGGCCGGGTGACGGTGGCCGGCGTGGTCTGCTTCAAGCCCGGCCACCGGTCGCGGCTCTTCTACAAACTGCACGTCTACCGCGCTCGCAGGGGCGAGGCGAAGAGCTTCACCTGGCAGGACTACCGCGACTTCATCACCATGACCCACCTGCAGCTAAACGGCCCGGTGGTGTGGTGCTGGGACAACCTGAATGTCCATCTCACCGACGGCCTGGCCGAGTTCGCCCAGGAGCACAGGGACTGGCTGGAGATCTACCAGTTCCCCTCGTACGCGCCAGACCTCAACCCGCAGGAAGGGATCTGGTCGCTGATCAAGCGGGGCCTGGCGAACCTCGCCGCCGCCAACCTGGACCACCTGGTCCGGGTCATGAAACGCAAACTCAAGAAGCTCCAGTACCGCCCGCACCTGATCGACGGCTGCCTCGCCGAGACCGGCCTGATCATCGAGCCCAGATGATCGGCGAGGAGGCTATCACGCTTTCAAGCTCAGTAGTCCACATGCTCGGCAAAGCTTCGCTCCCGATAGGGCCGTGGGAGTACCAGCTGCCCCGCCTCGCGATCCTGGCCCCGCTTCGTCAGTCTGTCGAGCACCCGACGTCCGAGGTAGAGATCCGAGAGTCCAATCCGGTCGATGCCGAGACCTGCAAGGATCATCCGCAGCGCTCTCGGAGAGGAACCGGTTGTGTATAGAGGCAGCGTCGGGCGGTTCACCTACTGGTCAGACCGGCGGGTCCGTGAACTCGCCCGCGACAACGGAATCAAGATCGAACGGTCGTGGGGGCCTACGTCGGTTAAGTCGCCCGGCGCCGTGGCGGGGGTGTCCCTTCCCCAGGTGGAACTTGCCCGCTCCGGCCAGCGCGATCCGAACCGCCAAGCCATTGCTAAGCGGATCTCCAAGGCGCTGGGCGCGCAGGCGGAAGTCAGCTTCGAATCCGCTCCCCCCGTGCAATTCGCTCGCGGCCTCGGCCGCGTCGAACTGGCCCGCTACACAGTAGGCCCGCTGCGAGACAAAGGCGTCTTGCTCCACGTCCGCACCCTCAGCACAGCGGGGCAGCGTATCGACTTGTGCCTGTTCGGCAGCCTCGACAATCTCGCGGGATTCCGCGCCGCGGACGCGCCGGAGGCGGGCTGGACTTCTTCGGCTTGGCTCGCTGTCAACGAACTGCTGGAATCCCGTGGCGCGGTGAACACTTCGCAGTGGGACGACCCCGAGTCCTTGTCTGTCGAAGCCCTGAAGGTCGCCCTCCGCCACGGCAACCAGCCCCACAGCCGCGCTCTGGACGAGCCCTGGACCCGCGGTTACACCCTGGGGCATGTGCCCAACGGCGAGTGGGTCGCAGAGGTGTACACCGACGTGATTCTCTCCCCAGAACGCTGGAACTTCCACGAGAGCGACAGTATGGAGGCCGGGCAGCGGATCATCGTCGGTGCCCCGCTCTGGGTCCGTACCGCCGACCACAAGGCCATCGTCCGCTACGACCGACTTCGCCAGGACCGCCCCGGCTGGCGGAATCGTCTTGGCCTCGCCTGACTAGGCCGTTTCCCTTCGTCTGGTCGCTGGTCTGGTTATGCCATCACCTAGAGCCCCGAGCGTCTGCGTCCGGCCCGTCCGGTCACAACGGCTTCACGGCTCAGGTGGTCCGGGGACCTGGACGCCGCACTGCTTCATGGGGTGCCGGTCTCGCCCGCTCTCACAGCCTCCGGCACCTAGTTGATCGCCTCAGAGTGGACTGGGCCAGTTGTCAGTGCAGCCGGTCATGATGCAAGCGGACTCGTTTGCTTAAGGTAATCGAGCTACTACCTTGCGAGGGGCAGTTGGTCGGCAACTCTTCTGTCATGACGCCTGAGTTCGTGCAGCAGGTGCTGGATGCGCGAGCCGTCGTGAGGCGCGACTGGGCGGGGGCTCGCTGTGCAGCCACTGTCGGCTGCGACGGGCACGTCGCAGCCGGGACACCATCCTGCCGTCACTGCCTGACCGCCGAGGAGCGGGAATCCGCGATCTTGCTGCGCCGATGGGCCGAGCCGTTTGTCTACCGCTGGCTGCCACACATCTGGCCGGCATGCTGGTTCTGGCCGCTCCCAGATACGGGCGGAGCACACTGGACTGCGGAGACCGCCTCCCTGTTCGACTGGCAGCAGGGTCGCTGTGCCATCTGCGGGTGGCAGGAGGAGCGATCCACGCTCCGCCACCGCCGCCAAAAATATGGATTGGTTCAGGACCATGATCACACCACTGGCATGCTGCGCGGCTACCTTTGCATCTGGTGTAACTCGTCCGAAGGTCACCACACCATGGACGGCCGCTTTCTGAACTATCGAATCCGCCCACCTGCCGAATTACTGGGAATCCGCTTCCGGTACGGCCGCAAGACGCGGTCGGATCAGGAATCACCGGGTCAGCTTTCTTTCGGTGATGCGTTCTAGCTGACCCCTCGCACGCAGAGGTGGCCAGCTTCGGGGGTGAGAGCGTACGAGCCGCCCACAGGGGCCAGTTGTCTATAGCCTTAGGCAAAGCCCGCACCTGCGACCCTCCAGCCGCTCAGCGTGACGGTATGTCGCCTCACCTCCGGGCCTCCGATTCGGGCAGCGATCGGGGCTCTGGTACTTGGTGAGCCAAAGGTGTGTGATCTCGTGGGGCAGGACGGGTGCCCTGGCCAGGAGTTCGCTCCTCCAGAAGGCGAGCGCCTAGAAGACTTGCCAGTCCGTGGTGTAGCTGATTCCGATGAAGGCGTGGCGTTCGTCGCCGCCTCCGCCAGCCTGGCCAAGCGCGACGTCCTGCCAGGCGCGGCGGTCGATCCGGGCTAGATCACTCACCGGGTGGCCTCCTCCTACTCCGCCACGGCAACCAAGTAGCTCCGGCTTCCAGCATCTTGACGGCATCCTCGCGCTTGGCCCGGAACATCCCGACCAAGACCAGGAAGGCCGGAATCACAACACGCAGAATCGCAGCCAAGGCGAGCAGCCCCATCGGTGCAGACAATAGATGTGCCAACGCGGTCGTCACGGCCACAGCTCCACAACGCGGGCCGGACGCGGACTGGGGGAATAAGGTCAGCGTTTCACGTGTACTGCGGAGAACCCACGAATCCGGCCGTCATCAGGGTCCGCGATTGCGGTCCCTGTGGCGGGGCAATTGGGTTCCGGGAGCCGCGCATCGGCGTCCTCAGGAACACCCTCCCTCGGGAGCAGCCGTAGGCGTCGGCGAGCCCCAGGGATACCCGCAGCACTCCGGCGCGCAGGTCAACCAGAAGGAGAAGGAGGTTGCGAAGCTGGCGCGACACACTTCGGCTGAGCCCGAGTGCACGGCCCAGGAGGAACGTGCACTTCCGTTCAGAGGTCACCACGTCGGTGCTGATCTCCGACTGCTGGGCGTCCACGATCCGACCAAAGGGATTCGGATCTCCGGCCGCTGACACGTACTCGAACGCTCGTGTCCGCCGGACGGAGCGCTTGACTCCGTCCAGGGCGGCCTGCATGAACGCCATCGTCTTGCCCGAGCCTGTGGGCGCTTGGATGATGACCATGCCGTCGTCATCGTGACGATTTAGACGTCCGGCTCGCTGGAGGAAGTGCGCCTGGAAGGCAGCGGTCGCCTTCCCCAGGTCATCGAGCGCAATCGCTGCTGAGAGAGCCGGCGAGTGGAGGCGCGGGACGATATCGACATCGATACCATGCGAGATCATCCGAGTGGCCACGATCATCGCTGAGCGGTCCAACTCGTGGGCTAGCGACGGGCCCGCGTAGCGCGCGCTGAGGGCGGCTTGTACCTGAGGATTGGCGCAGACCGGCACTTCGGGGAACCGGGATGCTCGACGATCGGGTGCCCTGCGTGAGGGGGCCTGCGGTGGCGGGGGAAGCGCGCTTGATGATCTCCAACGCCAGAGGTGGTCGAACATCACAACCCCCTTCCGTAGCCATCCACCGGTGATGTTCCGGAGCCTACGCTTTCAGCAGTCTGACAGTGTCATTTTTGCTCTTCGCTGCACAGCGACCTACCGACAAAGGCCAGCTACAGTAGCGGGCACAGTCGGTGCCGGGGAGGCCGCTCAAGCAACCGAGCATACGACTGCGCCCGACACAGATGGCCGCCCAGCGACGGTGGCCACAGATCGGAGCGCCGGAACCTTGGCACCCATCCATGCATGTATGGGTGGATGTGGCTGCCGTTCCAGCACAGACGGTTCACTGAGGCCGGGCTTTCGATCTACCGGATGCGCGGTCCCTGCTGGTCCGGGCGCTGGCGCGGGGGCTGCTGGGCGGGTGCCGGGCGCTGTTCGTTGCGCTGGGCGACAGGCTGCGTCTGCGGGTTGCTGCGGACCTGCGGCGCGCTTCGGGTGTTCCGGGCGGGGCGATTGTGGAGATGTTCGCGGTGCGCTGCACGTTCGGCGGCACGGCCAGCTCGGCGGCGATCAGCCAGGGTCGGTTCCTGGGCCACAGTTGTGGCCGGAGCGACTTCGTTGGCTGGCTGTACCGATGTGGCGGGGCGGCTCTCAGGGGTGAGGTGGCCGCGTTCGGTCATCACGGTGGTCAGCGGGTCCACGATGGTGACGAAGCGCAGTGCGGCACTGTCGGCGACCGGGGTGTGCTGGAGCCAAGCGGCGCCGGTGCGATCGGCGATGTCGTTGATGACGGTCTGCTGCTGCTCGGGCGTGAGCGTGTGGAAGACGTCCGCTGCGAGGGTGGCGCGGGCGGTGCCGTCCGGCGTCGGTGTCGTGTCGCTGGGCGCAGCGCCGGTGCGCGCCAGCTGCCGTGCGGCGAGGGCTGAGGCGGCGGCTGCCCAGTAGGCCGTGTGTCCGGCGCGGCTCTGTTCGATGTAGGGGCCTGCGGGCTGGGCGGGGTTGTTGTCGGTCACTTGGTACTGGTCGCGGTAGGCGGCGATGGTGGCCAAGTACTGAGTCCAGGTGGCGCGGGTGGTCGGGTCTGCGGGCGCGTCGCCAAGGCTCTGGCTCCAGTCGGGGCGGTTGGTGGTGACGCGCTCGGCCAGGGCGGTCATCCGGACGGCGATGAGCTGGGCGCGATCATCGAGGTAGGTGTGGTGGGCCGGGTCCATGGCGATGTTCTGCTGCGGCGCGGTGACCCAGGTGGGTAGGTCCTGACGCAGCCGGGCGGATGCGTCCTGAAGCACGTGGGCGTGCTGGAGCAGTTGCTCGGGCTGGCGCTCCCCTGTGTTGCCGGAGAGGACATGGGTGATGTCGGTGCCGTTGTTCTCGGTGGCCTTGAGGGTCCAGGCGAGGGTGCGCCACTGCTCGGACTGGCGGTCGGTGGTGCGCTGGTCGATACCGGGGCCGGGGGCGGTGGCCAGGTAGCGGTTGATGCGCCAGGCCAGGAGCTGGCTGATGCTGTCCGCGCCGTCCAGCGGGCGGGCTTCGACGGCCTGGCGCAGCAGCTGGGCGGGCTGATGTCCGGCGATCTCGGCGCGGCGCAGCGCCGCGGTGAGGGCGGGCCAGGCGGCTTCGGCGCGGGCCTGGTCGGCGAGGTGGTCGCCCAGGGCATGGTGGGCGGCGGCCTGGTGGCGCAGGGCGGCCGGGACACGGTGTTCGGTGGCGGGAACGCCGCGCTGGGCCAGGAGTTGGCTGGTGTGGGTGGTGAGGTTGTGCACCGGGTTATCGCCGGTGGCAGTCTGCGCGTGGGCCGTGTCGAGGAGGGTGGTGGTGTCGTGGCCGGCCTGGTGGGCGGCGACCAGGACGGCGGCAAGCTGCGGCCAGTCGCGGTGGCCGGTGACCTCGGTCGTGGTGGTGCCGGTGCGCTCGGCGACGGCACTGGCGTACTTCTCCAAGTCGCTGGCGGAGACATAGGGGTGCCCGGCGGGCGTGGTGCCCGAGGCCGCGGCCGTGCGCAGCGCGAGCGGCGCGGTCAGCGTGGTTTCGGGGGTGAAGGCGGTGGTGCTCAGGCCGAGGAGTGCGGCATAGCGGGCGGAGTCGGCCGCGGTGGGCTGGTGCAGGTGGGCGGTGGGCTGTTGGTCTTCGGTGTGCTGGTTGATGCGCCAGGCCAGGAGCTGGGCGGGTGAGTCGGCGGCGGTGAGGTCGCCTTGGCGGGCGGCGGCGGCAAGCAGTTGCTCAGGCTGCCAGCCCTGGCCCTCGGCCGCTCGAAGGGCGCGGGTGACCGCGCTGAACGCGGGGTCCGCGGTGATGGACTCGCCGAGGTCCGGTCCCAGGATCGTGGTGGTGAGTTGGGCGTAGTGCTGGCGGGTGAGGGTGTCGGTGGCGTGGTCGTAGCGCGGGACCAGGGTCGACAGCGATACGGCCTCCTCCTGGGCCTCCTTGATGCTGTCGGTGGCGGAGTGCTGGGCGCCTTCTCGGGCCAGGACGCGTTCCAGTACCTCGCGGGCGGCGAAGGTGTCGGGGTCGTGCCGGGTGGCGTCCATCTGCTCGTCGGTGTCGAACGCAAGCAGCTCGTGGGTGGCGGTGTAGACGGTGGTGCGCTCGCGGGCGCGGGAGAGCTGGACGTACAGCTGCTCGCGGGTCATGTCCTCGGTGACCAGCGGGTGGGCGGTGTCCACCGTGCCACCCTGGGAGCGCATCACAGTGGAGGCGTACAGCAGCTGGACGCCTGCCGCGACGTAGTCGGCGGGCAGGGTCAGGCGGCCCCGGTGGTCCATGTGGCGGACCTTCAGCGAGCCGTCCTTGTGACGCTTGACGACCTCCCAGGCGTCGCCGTTCTTCACGAAGTCCCGGCCCCGGCTGGTGGTGATCTTCCGGTTGTTCTTGCGGGTGACGATCCAGTCCCCACGTCCGGCCCGGTTGCCGTCCATGAGCAGCACGCCGTCTGCCTCGACCTGGCCGGCGGCCACGCGGTCCTCGCGGGCGCGGGCGGACAGGGCGGTGACGTCGGTGTTGGTGGCGGTGCTGATCAGGGTGGTCTTCCCGACCAGCATGTCGGTGCGCCAGCCCTGGTAGGCGGCATCGACCATCGCCTGACGCGACCCGCCGAGGATGCGCTCATTGTGCTCGTAGAAGTCGAGCCCAGCGCCGTCGCCCACCCGCAGCTTGAGCGTGGCGGCAGCCTCGTCCTTGTCGGCGAAGCGGTGCAGGGTGGTGAGCTCGTAGGCACCGGCCGCGTTGTGGATCTGGCGCAGGATGCCGCCGGCTTCCACCGACGACAGCTGCCGGTAGTCGCCCAGCAGGCGCACCACCGCGCCGCGCGCGGCGGCATACTTCACCAGGGCATCGACATTGAAGGTGCCCGCCATACCGGCTTCGTCCAGCAGCACCACGTCACCGGGGCGCAGGACGAAGGAGGCACGGCTACGGGGCACGGCGCCGCCGTTTTGAAGAGCACGGGCGGCGGGTCCGTGGGTGTATTCCCACAGGAACTTGTGCAGGTTCTCGGCCGGGCGGCCGAGGTCCTTGGCGAGGACGGCGGCTGCGGCGGCGGAGGTGGCCAGCGGGATGACGCGCTGCCCGGCCTGGGCGGCTACGTGGACGTACGCCTGCATGGCGGTGGTCTTGCCGGAGCCGCCGGGGCCAAGGCCCTCGACGACCATGCGCGGGTCAGTAGCAAACCCGCTGACCAGGGCACGCTGCCCCTCGTCCAGGGTGCGACCGCGGCTCTCGAACCCGTCGATCGCGGCGGTGACGAACGGCCCGGACAGGCCGACCGCGGTAGCCGTCAGGGCCGCGGCGACGACGCGCTGCTCGGCGTCCAGCACGGCCTGCGAGGTGTAGCGCAGGCCGGCGTGCTGCTCGAACACCGAGGTGCCGTCAGAACGCTGGAGCTCCGCCGGCTCGGTGATCAGGGCGGGCGCGGTGACCTGCACGCTGCGCTGCGGGGCCAGCGCCCCGGTGACGATCGCGGTCGTCCAGGCGTCGTGCTGCTCGGGGCTGGCGGGGGCCAGTTCCCGCACCAGGCGCTCGGCCTGGGCGCGCACGTTCCACGTCGTCCACGTCGAACGCTCCTCCGCCACAGCGGAGATCACGCAGTCGGCGAGTACAGCGAAGTCGTGCTCCTCGGCGGTCGGCTCGGCGAGCTGCCGGGTGCCGGGTACGGTGGCCATCACCTGGTCCACAGCCGTTGCGCCGTGGGCCCGGGTCAGGCTCTGGGACCAGTCGGTGCGCATCTCCGCCAGGGAGCGGGCGGCCTTCTTGCCCTCGCGGGTGTCCAGGTTGGCCTGCCGTGCCAGCGTGTGCGCGACGCCCTTGGACGGGTCGCGGCCGTGGTCCGCGCGGTAGGTGCGCAGCAGCTGCTCGTAGCGCGCTTCGATCTCGGTTCGGCGCGAGGAGAAGTGGGTGATGAACTCGGTCGGGACTCCGGCGATCTCGCGCACCGGCTCCTTCCCGCCGGAGCCCTCGCGGGCCTCGAAGGTCACGCCGAGCCGTGCGGTCAGCTCGGTCTCGAAGCGCGTGTTGTAGAACTCCGAAGCCGCAACCGTGGTGGCGTACAGGGCGCGGGCGTCCAGCGCGCGCCACTTGCCGTCCACGCCCAGGACCTTGCTGGACACGGCGACGTGGGTGTGCAGGTTCGGGTCGCCGGCACGCGAGTCGAAGTGGTCGAACTGGGCAGCGATCAGGCCGCAGGTCTCGATCTGGGCCTGCCCGGTAGTGCCGGTACGGGTGAACGCGGCGTGCTGCTCCAGCAGCTCCAGCGCGGCGTCACGCGCGGCGTCGTGGGCCTGGCGGACGGCGGCGCGGACCTCCTCGCGCTCGTCCAGCGCCCACAGCAGCGCCGCCGACTTGACCGGCGCGAACACCACGTCGAATCCGGCGACGGCCGCGCGCTGGCGGGAGGATTCCTCTCGCTTGATCTTCTGGACCTCGGCGCCAGTGGGCGTGCGCTTCGCCTCCTTCTCCAGCACCTCCAGGCGCTCCGCGACGCGGGACTCGAACGACGCCAGTGCCTTGTACTCCGGGAACGCCCGGCCCAGGGTCGCGGACTTCACCGCAGCGGCGACGACCTTCTCCCGCTGCTCCTTGTCCATGCTCGTGGTGACGTTCGCCTCCAGGTAGGCGGCGATGATCCGCTGCGCATCGGGATGCTGGCCCAGACCGTAGAGGTGCTTCATCTGCTCCTCGGTGACGGTCTGCCCGGCCAGGTCCAGCAGCGGGGCGCCGGTGCCCACCCAGATTCCCGGGGGGTTGCCCTTAGCGGTGTAGTAGTCGGCAGCCGACTGGCCTCGCTGACGCTGCACATCGCCGCCCGCGACCTGCCGCGTCAGGTAGGTGTAACCGGTGCCCGACGTGAGCTTGTGGATGGTCATCAACGTGACCACCGCCGACGCGATTCACTCGGGATACAACGAAGAGACGGCGCTATTCGCGCCGCCTTTTCCACTGCTCCCGATCGTGTCATGGGAGCAGCTTATATCCGCGAAGCGGGCCATGCTCAGAATATCTGCAAAAGGTGTCTGGCTGGCTTGATTCGGCTGGACTATGCGCAGCTCAGACGGCCTATATGAGCGGCTACGAAGATTTTTTCGCAGCTTGTATCTCATTACTTCTCATCGTTTCTCGTTGTTTCTCCGGAAGGCCACAGAGGGGCTTTCCCACCTGGGCTTCTTCGGTTATGGTGCTGCGCATGAGCGGACGAATTTCGGCGTCACGGGCGGCGGCGCTCAAAGCGACGCAGGGAGCCAAGGCGCGACGGGGCTCGGAGCGCCAACTGCGGAAGAAATCAGTCGCGCCGACCCTCCTGAAGCACTACGAGGAGACGGCGACGGCAGCGCAGATCTGGATCGCCGCAGGCGTCCAGATGCGGAAGTCACTCGCGGACACAAAGACGGCGGCTGCTGTACCGGCAGACCGAACACTCAGCGCGGTCATCGGGCTGAGTGAACCGGGCAAGCCCCGAGAGCAGATTACGGAGCTGACCGGGATGAATCCAGAACAGGTCAGGGCAGCGATTCCGGGCGCGTCCCGCTTCTCCTCCCCAGGTGGCGTCGCTGCCAGGCCGACCATCGCACACCCAGAGGTGAAGTCTCTTTGAAGAACCCTGAGTCACCCTTCGCACAGCTATTGCGTTCCCGCCCGAGCTACGTAGCTCCTGTCGCGGGTGAGCGCATCGTTGTGGTGGCGGACCTCCACGATCCCGACTGCAATTCAAGCGTCATAGCCAACCTCATCCGCTTCGTCGGCGAGTGGCAGCCGCAGCGTCTCGTTGCCGTCGCGAGTACCTGGTGCCGAGAAGATCCCGATGCCTGCGTGGCCTTCGCCGGATTGCTGACCCGTCTGCGGTCAGTCTTCTCGGGAGCGATCGTCGTTCAGGCCAACGACGTGCCACGCGCGGGACCAGGATCGCGGTGGAGTTCGCTGTGTACAGCCGCACTTTCCGATCTGGAGGTGGGCGTCGTTTCTGGGATCTACCCGATCGCGCCGGACTGGTTCAGCCTCACGGCTACCGGTCCCGGGGGCAGTCGCTACTCCGGGGCTCAGGCAATCATGCTGGCCCGGACGCTCCAGACCTCAATCGTCTGCAACGGCACCAGCGGACTCGCCGTCATCGGCCAGACCAGTAGTGCCGACGGAAGCGCACGGACTCTTTGGGGCTTCGAGACGGGCACCCTCTCACGCACCGCGGCCAAGGCAGCAGCAGGCTCGCGCCCCCGGCCCGAGCTAGGCTTCGGCGTCATTGCTGGGACGAACGGTCTGGCCGAGCCGATCGCTGTACCAGTACAGCGGACCGGGTCGTTCACCTTCGACGGCGAAGCCTATGCCGGGTAGGCAGCAGCAGCGCCTCGTTCGCTCACCGTTCAGGGTAGTTCAGCACTCGACGGTGAAGGCCCCGTGTTGTTCGAAGTGGCGGACGGCGACCGGCGGACGGCTCGCCAGCGGAACTCATCGGCGTCCACCAGCAGATGCCAGCCGCCGAATCGGACAGACAGAGCGCCTCCCCTCTCTCAGTTCGGGGCGTGGATGTCTCGGAGCATGGCGGAGAGTCGTGGTGAGTCCGGGGAGGGTTGGACGTCGCCGACCTGGTGGTAGCCCCAGCGTTCGTAGATGGCCTGGACTTTTCCGTCGCCGGCCTTGGGGTTGACCATGAGGGTGACCTGGACCTCGGGTCGGCCTTCGAGGAGCAAGTCGTGGATGCGCTGGGATGAGCCGGTCTTGCGCCATCCTTCGCGGACCATGAGCTCCTTGACCGCGATGGTGGGTCGGTTGGTGAGGTCGTCGCGGAGCGGGCGTTCGATGCGCTGCCACCAGCGGTCCTGGGAGGAGGTGATGGTGTTGGCGTAGGCGTAGCCGATGGGCTGGTCACCGTCCCAGCCGACGACAGCCTGCCAGCCGGGCTCGCCGCCGTGGCGGCTGAGGCGTTCGCCGAAGCGGGCGACGCTGTAGTGGGGGTCGTGGAGGCGGTCAGCGCGTACTTCGGCGTAGATGTCGATCAGGGTGGACCACACGTCGTCGAGGTGGGTGTAGTGGCGCAGGTCAACGGTGGGGGCGGTGGTCACGGTGTTCTCCCCGGCGTGAGGTCGTGGATGCGGGCTTCCCAGTCCAGTGTGGTCTGTGAGGTCGGTGCGATGGTGTGCAGGGTGCGGGTGATGTCGCCGAGCATGCCCACGATCCGGGGGTGCTGGGCGGCGGTGCCTTCGAGCAGGGTAGCGGCGTTGGTGAGCGCGGGTTCGAGGTCTCCTTGGCCGAGTTGGGCGCGGGCCAGGCGGGCGGTAGTGATCGCGTGTGAGCGGCTGAGGTGCGGGCGCAGCACGGCGAGGGAGCGGTGGGCGTGGGCTTCGGCCTGGGCGTAGTCGGCCAGGGCGAGGTAGGCGGTGGTGGAGAGGCTGTCCAACTCGGCCTGGTCGAAGTGCGAGTTGATCCACAGCGGGCGCTCGGCCTGCGGGTCGGCGCGGTCGAACGCCCGTTGTGCGCAGGCGAGGGAGCGTTGGACGGCTGCGGTGTCGCCGGTCAGGGCCAGGATCGCGGCGTGACGCGAGTGCCCCAGGGCGGCAAACATGGGGTCGCGGCGGGTGAGGCGCAGGTTGCGGGCGACGTCGTTGGCTGCCAGTCCGTCGCCTGGGCGTCCGAGGTGTCGGTACATGGAGCCGGCGTGGGACCAGATACGGAACGCGATCGAGGGGTCGCCGGACATCGCGGCCAGGGTGGCGGCGCGGTCGAAGTGGGTCTGGGCGTTGCTGAAGCGGCGGCCGTCGATGGCGGCCCACATCGCCGAGCTGGTGAATGCCGCGGCGCAGGCGTACAGCGCTCTGCGGGTGCGCTCGGAGGCGGTCCCCTGCTGCTGGAGGGCGAGTGCCTGCCCGGCCATCGCGAGGGCCTGCGTTTCCACCGCGAGGGCGCCGCCCTGTCGGTGGTCGGCGGCGACGATCTGGGCGAAGCGCGCGTTCAGGCGCGCGATGTCGCTGGAGCCGATGCGGCGTGGAGCGGTAATGGCGGGGGCGACGGTGGCTGCGGCAGCGGCGGTCGCGGTGGCAAAGAGTGCTCGGCGGTGCATGGGATCGTCCTCATGAGGTGCGGGCGCGTTCCGGCGGGGCCGGGTGAATCCCAACTGGGTTACAGGGCAGCCGAATACTGCTTCCAGAGCAGCTCGCTGTGCTGCGTGAGGCCAGCGGGTTGTTCCAGCCAGCCAGTTCCTGATCGTGCGGTCGCTCACGGTGGCCGGGTGCCCCTGGCGGGCGAGGTAGCCGTTGACGGCGTCGGCTAACTCGGCCTGCAGGAACCCTTCCGCTTCCATGCGCGCCCTGAGCGCTGCGTTCTCTGGCACGCGGTCAACGCTAGCCCTGCCTGGCCGCTGTGTTCAGCGGATTGGCGCCGGGAATTTCCGGTCGCCGACATGCGGGAAGGAGCCTGTCTTTCCTCCTCTTCCAGGACGGCCGTCGTTCTACTGGTAGTGGCCGAAAGCCGTTGAAGCATCTGCGCTTCCTGCCGTCCGCGCAGTCAGAAGCCGCAGCTGCGGCCTGGTGGCGTTCGGCGCTTTCGGGGTTCCAGTCCAGAGCAGGAGGGAGGTCGTCATGCCGGCAGCTGTTGCGGATTCCGCGATCCTCGTCGGTGAGAACGGCGAGGTCACCCTGGCGTGCCTTCCACAGTCGGCCGGCGTAGCCCGAAGGATCGTCGCTGCACACCTGGCGCGCTGGGGGATCGACGCGCTTGTGGACGACGCCGGGGTGGTGGTCAGCGAGTTGGTCGCCAACGCCGCGACCCACACCGGTGGCACCCGGCTCGGACTGACCGTGGCCCTGGAGCACGACCGCACGGTGCGGATCGCGGTCCGCGACTGCTCACGGTCGCTGCCGCACCGCTTCAGTGACTCCGCCGACCAGGAGCACGGACGCGGCATCGCCGTGATCGAAAGCCTCTCCACCAGCTGGGGCGTGACCGTACTGCCGATCGGCAAAGTCGTGTGGGCCCGGCTGCACCCCGGTCGCGTGCCCGGACGCCACCCGCAAGCCATCGAGCGCTGCGCAAACCGAGTCACCACCGCCGTGGAAGGAGAAACCAGATGAAGGACGAGCTCCCCGACACCGAGATGCACACGCTCGGGCCGTACTTCGGGACCGTCGCGCGCCGCGCCAACTGGGCGGTCTCGGTGCTGTACGAGATAGCCGAGGACACCGGCATGCTCAACCATCCCGCTTTCGGCCAGGCCGCCCGCGAGCAGTTCGCCGCCGTCACCGGCGCCCTCATGGACGGCGCCTGGGAGACGGGGGACACCACACTCCTGGTTGAACTGGCCATGGGCCGCACGGCGGGAGACCAGTGGTGACCCCGGCCCCGAACATCCCCACGATCCGCGTCGGCTCGATCCACGAGGAGATCCCCTCGCACCGCGTTTCGCGGCTCGCGGCCGACACCTTCGACCTCGCAGGCAGCCTCGACGGCCAGGCAGCCACCGAACTGCAGCTCATCGCCGAACAACTGGCCCGCACCGCAAGCCGGCTACGCCTCGGCGAAGCCCTCTGAACCAAGGGAGTGTCCATGCACGAGTTGATCGCCTCTCCGTTTCTGAGCGGCCATGTTGTCGTCCACCCCGGCAAGCACCAGGGCCTGAAGCTCGGGGCCGGCCGGTACCGGGAACTCCTGACCGCGCCGCCGCACAGCGCCGTTCCCGGCTGGCTGGCCGACGCGGCCCGCACCGCCTGGGGCGTGGCCCTGGACGGG